>OGIF01000008.1_pt1 | contig 107418 bp, 105 predicted proteins | sample 1571711 | NCBI WGS metagenome assembly OGIF01 (sample SAMEA2581949, study PRJEB24529) | metagenome | biome: Human gut stool | place: China | collected 2011
ACTCTTCACCTACTCTTCACCACTCTTCACCCTTCAGTTCTGGCTGATTTGCAATTCTCCTATCTGTCTTTCGCATCTGTTTCCGTTCCTGTCGGTGAAGAGTGGTGAAGAGAGGGTGAAGAGATACAAATAACTCTTCACCCCTCGGAATGCCGATAAACACAGGGGGTTCGGGCCGAAAGGTGAAGAGTGAAGAGTATTTCTGAGTATAGTTGCTATACTTTTTATAAAGCGTACGAATTTATAAAGCCTGCGGCTTAGAGCTTGCTGCCATAGCACAAGTCGCCGGCATCGCCGAAGCCTGGCACGATATACTTATGCTCGTTCAAGCCTTCATCAATAGAGGCACACCAGATGGTAGTCTTGTCCTCTGGGAAGGTCTTCTTGACGTGCTCAATACCCTCAGGTGCAGCGAGAACACAGGCAATGTGGATATGTTTAGGATTGCCCTTGGTGAGGAAAGCCTTCATGCCCATCTCCATGCTGATACCTGTGGCAAGCATAGGGTCGGCAATGATGAGCACCTTATCCGTAAGATCAGGTGTGGCGAGGTATTCGATATGTACGCCTACCTCAGTATGCTCCTTGTTGGTATACTCGCGATAAGCACTCACAAAGGCATTGCCAGAGTGGTCGAAAATATTGAGAAAACCTTCGTGGAAAGGAAGTCCGGCACGGAAGATCGTACCGATGACAATCTTTTCGGTAGGAAGATTGACCTGGGCTACACCGAGCGGTGTTGTCACCTCAGTCTTTTCGTAATTAAGAGTCTTTGATATTTCAAAGGCTTCATACTCACCGATTCTCATAATGTTGTTGCGGAAGAGCAGTCGGTTCTTTTGATAATCGCAGTCACGCATCTCTGCCAGATACCGGTTGATGATGCAATTGTGCTCGCTCAGATTATTTATCTTCATATAGCTGTAGTTTTTCTGCAAAGATATAATAAATCTCGGAAACGGCAAAATGTTTGGGCAATTATTTTCTCTCTGGAGGAATGAAAGAACATGTTACTATCTTATTTTTCTTCAAATATCCTCTTATATATAAATAGGTGTAAATCTCTGCTTGTTTTTCTCTAAGCAGAGATTTTTTGCAAAGTCAACGTGGCAAATTTCAGATGAAATCTTTCGTTTTTAATTTCTTTAACCTAAAAAGATTTTAAAATACATTTTTTATGCATGAGAATCTTTGCTATAAAACATATTTTTCGTAACTTTGCGGCGATTTAGGAAACGAACAAATATTTCACAACTTAAATACATTTAAAGTAAAATGGCAAAGTTAGATTTGACAAAGTATGGCATTACTGGTGCTACAGTAATCGCTCACAATCCTTCTTACGAGAAGTTGTTCGAGGAGGAGACAAAGGCTGGTCTCGAAGGTTATGAGAAGGGTCAGCAGACAGAATTAGGTGCAGTTAACGTTATGACTGGTATCTACACAGGTCGTTCACCTAAGGATAAGTACATCGTAATGGATGAGAACTCAAAGGACACTGTATGGTGGACTACTGATGAATATAAGAATGATAACCACCCAATGTCTGAGGAGGTTTGGGGTACAGTGAAGGACCTCGCTGTTAAGGAGCTCTGCAACAAGAACCTCTATGTTGTAGATGGTTTCTGCGGTGCTAACAAGGATACTCGTATGGCTGTTCGTTTCATCGTTGAGGTTGCTTGGCAGGCTCACTTCGTAACAAACATGTTCATCCGTCCTACAGCTGAGGAGCTCGAGGCATTCGAGCCAGACTTCGTTGTTTACAACGCTTCTAAGGCTAAGGTTGAGAACTACAAGGAGCTCGGCTTGAACTCTGAGACTTGTGTTGCTTTCAACGTAACATCTAAGGAGCAGGTTATCATCAATACATGGTATGGTGGTGAGATGAAGAAGGGTATGTTCTCTATGATGAACTACTTCTTGCCATTGAAGGGTATGGCTTCTATGCACTGCTCTGCTAACTGCGATATGAACGGTGAGAATACAGCTATCTTCTTCGGTCTTTCTGGTACAGGTAAGACTACATTGTCTACAGACCCTAAGCGTAAGTTGATCGGTGACGATGAGCACGGCTGGGATGACAATGGTGTATTCAACTTCGAAGGTGGTTGCTACGCTAAGGTTATCAACCTTGACAAGGAGTCTGAGCCAGATATCTACAACGCTATCAAGCGCAACGCTCTCTTGGAGAACGTAACTGTAGCTGCTGATGGTAAGATTGACTTCGCTGATAAGAGCGTAACAGAGAACACTCGTGTTTCTTACCCAATCTTCCACATCAACAACATCCAGCCAGGTTCTTCTGCTCCAGCTGCTAAGCAGGTTATCTTCCTCTCAGCTGATGCATTCGGTGTATTGCCTCCAGTATCTATCCTGACTCCAGAGCAGACTCAGTACTACTTCCTCTCTGGCTTCACAGCTAAGTTGGCAGGTACAGAGCGCGGTATCACAGAGCCTACTCCAACATTCTCTGCTTGCTTCGGCCAGGCATTCTTGGAGTTGCACCCAACAAAGTACGCTCAGGAGTTGGTTAAGAAGATGAACAAGAACAACGCTAAGGCTTACCTCGTTAACACAGGTTGGAACGGTACAGGCAAGCGTATCTCTATCCGCGATACACGTGGTATCATCGACGCTATCTTGAGCGGTGACATCGACAAGGCTCCTACAAAGCAGATTCCTATGTTCGATTTCAAGGTTCCAACAGAGTTGCCAGGTGTAGCTACTGAGATCTTGGATCCACGCGATACATACGCTGAGGCTTCTCAGTGGGAGGAGAAGGCTAAGGATTTGGCTGCTCGTTTCATCAAGAACTTCGCTAAGTATACAAACAACGAGGCTGGTAAGGCTCTCGTTGCTGCTGGTCCACAGCTCTAATTCGACATTTCGAATTTATACTAAATATGGAATCCCGTTTCTTGCAAAAGAAGCGGGATTTCTTCGTTTTTACGCCTCGAAATCACTAAAAAACTTAAAAAATGCGCCTAAAATGAATAATTTGCATAATAATAAGGAGAAAAGGTCGAGTTTTTAAAGAATTCTCAGTAAATTTGCAGCTAAAAATAAAATAGGATAGAATGAAAAGGAAGTTTTTTGCTTTCATAGCGCTGATTACAGCTACGCTCTCGCTCTCTTCTTGCTTGAGCAGCGATGAAACAACAGTAGAATATACACATGATACAGCCATCACGGCTTTCTCGTTGGGTAGTCTTGACAGATATACCAAAACGAAGGCAGGTAAAGATACCTTGCTCAAGGCTAATGTGACGGGCTCTGACTATAAATTTTACATAGATCAGGCACAATGCTTGATTTATAATGTAGATTCCTTGCCTTGTGGGGTGAGGGATACTGCCATATTGGCTACTATCAGCAGCAAGAATAGCAGCCCTATTCTCCTGATGGATATCAACAAGCCTGATTCTGTCGCAGCATACTATTCAAGCTCTGATTCCATTAACTTCTCAAAGCCTCGCTTTATTAGAGTTTACAGCAGCGACTACTCTGCCTATGCCGAGTATAAGGTTACCGTAAACGTACATAAGGAGTTGCCTTATGAGTTTAAGTGGCATGAGCTGGCTCAGAACAACAGTCAGTTGGCAGCATTCTCTGATCTGAAGGCTGTAGCTTGTGGTGATGACATCTATGTATTCGGCAAGACTGCCGAGGGTACTCAGGTGCTGAAGTCAGCCATCAATGATGGCAGCGCCTGGTCATCTATTATGATGAACGTAAGCTTAAGTAGTGACGCTTACCAGAGTGCAGTAGCGCTGGAAGGCAAACTCTATATCTCAGATGGCGGCAAGGTTTATGCTTCTGCCGATGCAGCAACATGGGCATTGGTTTCTTCTGAAAATGCAGATGTCAAGCAGCTCATTGGTGCAAGCAGCAAGAATCTCTATGCTTATAATACTGCTGCAGGTATCTCTGTTTCAAAAGACAAGGGTGTCAGCTGGGAGCAGGAGAAACTTGATACAGATAAAGCCTATTTGCCAACACAGAATATCTCAATGAATGTGGCTGGCGTACTCTCTGCTAAGGATGTAGAGAACGTAATGCTGCTGGGTACTCGCGACAAGGCTTTGAATGATACGGTTGCTACCACATGGTTGCGCACGGTTGACTATGATGCAAATGAAGACGGACAGTGGAACTATCTGGAAATCGAAAAAAATAAAAGTGGAAAGATGCCTTGGCTGGATCAGGTAATTACCTGTGCTGCCGATACAGGCTTCGTGGCTTTAGGCAGTAACGGCAAATGGTATAAGAGCCAGAATGCCGGATTGACTTGGAAGCAGGATAAGATGGTTGTTCTGCCTGCTAAGTTTGCTACTGATACTGAAGGTCGTTTCGCTTTCTGCCGTGACAAGCAACATTATTATTGGATTATCAGAAACGGATACGTATGGAGAGGACGTTTCAATATAGATGGCTGGAGCAAGGAAGATTAATCATCCTGCTTGCCTTCTTAACTCTGGGCTGTATGGCGGTTCGTGCACAAGACGATCCGCAATATCGCATGGAGATAGGCGCCGGTGTGGGAGTAATGACCTATGAAGGCGACTTTAACGGAAATGTGCTTGGCGACATGCAACCTGCCGGTTTCCTGGTGGGAAGATACAATTTCGACCCCTACAAGGACTTGAAACTGAGCGTGGGCTTTGGAAAAATAAAAGGTTCTTCGGCAAATGTGGATACTTTCTATCCTGATTATGCGGAGAATCCCTATAGTTTCAATCATACGCTGGTGGATATGAATCTGGTGTTTGAGTACAACTTCTGGCCTTACGGAACAGGCAGAGACTATCGCGGAGCCCAGCGCCTGGTTCCTTATATACTGGGTGGCTTGGGAGCAACCTATGTAAAAGGTAACGAAAAAAATGTATTTACAGCCAACGTGCCTTTAGGCATCGGCGCAAAATATAAAGTAAACGAAAGGTTGAACTTGGGACTGGCCTGGACTTTCCATTTCTCGCTCAGCGATGAACTGGATGGTGTGAAAGACCCTTACTGGGTAAAGAGCAGTGGCATTTTCAAGAATACCGACTGCTATTCTACCATAGCCGTTTCGGTGACCTATAGTTTCAGTGCAAAATGTAAAACTTGTAATAAAGAAGAATGATGGACAACTTAGATATGAACAGGATTCCTGAGCACATCGCTATCATTATGGATGGCAATGGTCGCTGGGCAACAGAACGGGGCAAGGAGCGTAGCTACGGCCATCAGGCTGGAGTAGATACCGTGCGCCGAATTACATCGGAGTGTACCAGGTTGGGGGTAAAATATCTCACCCTCTATACTTTTTCTACAGAGAATTGGAACCGTCCGGCCGATGAGGTTGCTGCCTTGATGGGACTGGTACTGACTTCGCTCGAAGATGAAATCTTCATGAAGAATAATGTCCGCTTCCGTGTGATAGGTGATTTGAAACGCCTGCCACAACAGGTGCAGGACAAGCTTCAGGAGACCATGGACCATACTGCGAAGAACGATTCGATGACTATGGTAGTGGCATTGAGCTATTCTTCACGTTGGGAAATCCTGAATGCTACTAAGAAAATGGTAAAAGAAGCGCTCGAGTCTGGTTCAACCTATGAGCAGATAGAGGATAAACTGACAGAGGAGAACTTCGAGAAGCATCTTGAGACCAGTTTCATGCCAGATCCTGAACTCCTGATACGTACAGGAGGTGAACTCCGTATCAGCAACTATCTTCTTTGGCAGATAGCTTATTCAGAGTTGTATTTCTGTGATACCTTCTGGCCAGACTTCAATGAAGAAGATCTGCACAAGGCAATAGCAAGTTATCAGAACCGCCAACGTCGATTTGGAAAAACCGAGGCACAGGTGGAAGAGGAGGAGAAATAGGCAAACCTCATACAAGCATAGAAAAATCATATTATATATAATAAGGTATAAATGAATAGATTTAAAAAGATTTTCATCCTGCTGTTCGGCGTAATGGCATGCATGCAGATTCAGGCACAAGATAAAATCGTAAACCCTGACATCTCGTATGCTGGTACACCTCGTACCCTTAAGATTGGTGGTATCAATGTTTCGGGTGTTGAGGGCTACGAAGACTATGTACTCACAGGTATCTCAGGCCTCAGTGTGGGCGACGAGATTACTGTGCCTGGCGACGAGATTACCAATGCCGTAAAGCGCTACTGGAAACATGGACTCTTCTCGAAGGTGGCTATCGCTGCCGACTCTATCGTAGGTGAGAAGCTTTATCTCCATATCTATCTTGCGGTTCGTCCACGTATCTCTAATATCAACTATGTAGGTTTGAAGAAGAGCGAGCGTGAAGATATGGAGCAGAAGTTGGGTATGGTAAAGGGTACTCAGGTAACTCCGAATATGCTCGACCGTGCCAAGATTCTTGCCAAGAAGTATTTCGATGATAAGGGCTTCAAGAACGCTGATATCCAGATAAACCAGCGCGATGATATTGCCAACAAGGGACAGGTAATCCTGGATGTTGTTGTTGACAAGAAAGAAAAAATCAAGGTACATCAGATAACAATCGATGGAAACGAACAGCTTTCTGACCGCAAGATTAAGGGTGGACTCTTCTCGAAGGGTGCTTTTGCCAAGACGCATGAGGCTGGTAAGTTCGCCTCTTTCTTCAAGTCGAAGAAGTTTACCCCTGAGAGATGGAAGGAAGATAAGCAGAAACTCATCGACAAATATAATGAGTATGGTTTCCGTGATGCTCAGATTCTGGAAGATAGCGTGAGCAACTTCGATGAGAAGCACGTTAATATCTACATCAAGGTAGATGAAGGTAAGAAATACTATATCCGCAACATCTCTTGGGCAGGTAATACCGTTTACTCTTCAGCTTATCTCGAAGCATTGCTCGGCATGAAGAAGGGCGATGTATATAACCAGAAGATATTGGGTAAGCGCCTGAATGAAGATGATGACGCAGTTTCTAACCTCTACTATAATAATGGTTATGTGTTCTCTCGTATCGAACCGACTGAAATCAATATTGATGGCGATTCTATCGATTTGGAGATGCGCGTAACAGAGGGACCTCAGGCTTATCTGAGCCATGTACGTATCAATGGTAATACCCGTCTTTACGAAAACGTAGTGCGTCGTGAACTTCGTACCAAGCCAGGCGACCTTTTCTCTAAGGATGCTCTGATGCGTTCGGCTCGTGAACTTGCTTCTATGGGACACTTTGATCCAGAGAAGGTTAGCCCGGATGTAAAGCCTAATCCTGAAGATGGTACGGTTGATGTAAACTGGAACCTGGAGCAGAAGAGTAACGACCAGATTGAGTTCTCGCTCGGTTGGGGTCAGACGGGTGTCATCGGACGTGTGGGCTTGAAGCTCAACAACTTCTCTATGGCAAACCTCTTCAACAAAAACAAGGAGCATCGTGGTATCATGCCTATCGGTGATGGTGAGGTGCTGAGTATCGGTGCACAGACCAATGGTACCTACTACCAGAGCTATAACGTAAGCTACTCTACCAACTGGTTTGGCGGCAAGCGCCCTATCCAGTTCAGCGTAGGTGCATACTACAGTAAGAGTACCGACGTGTCAAGCAACTATTACAATAGTGCTTACATGAACAACTATTACAGTTATATGTATGGTTATGGTTCTAGTTACTATAACAACTACGAGAATTATTACGATCCAGACAAGTATATCCAGATGGTGGGTGTAAGCCTCGGTTGGGGTAAGCGCCTCCGTTGGCCGGATGATTACTTCACCTTGTCTGTACAGTTGGCTTACCAGCGCTACATGATGAAGAACTGGAGCTATATGTTGATGACCAACGGTAATGCGAACAACTTGAACTTGACCATCGCATTGAACCGAACATCAACCGATAACCAACTCTTCCCACGTCGTGGTTCTGAGGTTGAGGCAAGTGTCAACCTTACTCCACCATGGAGTGCGTTCGACAACAAGGACTACAAGAATCTTGCCAACGATTCTAAGTCGCCAACCTATTCTGCTGAGCAGCAGGAGAAGTACAGATGGATTGAATACCATAAGTGGAAGTTCAAGGCAAAGACTTATACTGCACTCACAGAGGGTCAGAAGTGCTTCGTATTGATGACCCGTGTAGAACTCGGTTTGCTCGGTTCTTATAGCAAGTATAAGAAGAGTCCGTTCGAGACCTACTATGTGGGTGGTGACGGTATGAGTGGATACTCATCATATTATGGTGAGGAAACAATCGGACTCCGCGGTTATGAGAATGGTTCTGTATCTTACAGTCCTACAACCGGTTACTATGCTTATGCATACGACCGCTTCTCATTGGAGCTTCGCTATCCATTCCTCTTAGGTAACACAACCATTTACGGTTTGACCTTCGTAGAGGCTGGTAACGCCTGGTATGAAACCAAGAAGTTCAACCCATTCAGCATGAAGCGTAGTGCCGGTGTCGGTGTACGTATCTTCTTGCCTATGGTTGGTCTGATGGGTATTGACTGGGCTTACGGTTTCGATACAGTATGGAATGGTAGCTCATATAAGAAGGGTGGAAGCCAGTTCCACTTCATCTTAGGTCAGGAATTCTAAAAATGGGTTTTATGAAGAAAATAGTATTGATGCTGATGATGGCTGTAGCAGCCATCTCAGCACATGCACAGAAATATGCATTGATAGATATGGAGTACATCTTGAAGAATGTACCCGCTTATGAACGTGCCAACGAGCAGCTGAATCAGGTAAGCCGCAAATGGCAGGCTGAGGTAGAAGCTCTTAACACAGAGGCAAGCACCATGTATAAGAACTATCAGAACGAGGTAGTGTTCCTTTCCCAGGAGCAGAAGAAGGCTAAGCAGGATGCCATCATGCAGAAAGAGAAGGAGGCTAGCGATTTGAAGAAAAAATATTTTGGTGCAGAAGGCGACCTCTATAAGATGCGTGAGGCGTTGATGGGACCTATTCAGGAAGAGATTTATACAGCCGTAAAAGAGATTTCAGACCTGCGCGGATATTCGCTTGTTCTCGATAGAGCTAGCAACAGCGGCATCATCTTTGGCTCTCCTAAGATAGATATTAGCAACGAAGTGCTCCAAAAATTAGGTTATTCCAAATAATAATTGTATATTTGCAGCCGGTAAGTACATGTGCCAATGGTTGGCGGCATGAAAACTTCATTTAGAAATTAATAATTAAAAAGAATAGAACAATGAAAAAGCTTATTTTAATGTTGATGCTCTGTGCACCAATGACTATGATGGCTCAGAAGTTTGGTAAAGTAAATACTCAGCAGATTATGCAGTCTTTGCCAGATGTAGCTAAGGCTAATGGCGAGATGGAAGCTCTCCAGAAGCAGAAGGAGAATGACTTGAAGTCTATGCAGGATGAGTTCCAGCGTAAGGCTGACGAGTATCAGAAGGGGTCCAGCACAATGAACGCTACGGCAAAGCAGCAGAAGGAAACTGAGTTGCAGACTCTCCAGCAGAAAATTCAGCAGGCTTACCAGGATGGTCAGCAGGAGTTGCAGAAGAAGAGCAGCGAACTCATGCAGCCTATCGTAGCAAAGGTACGTACAGCTATCGAGGCTGTAGGCAAGGCTGGCAACTACACCTTCATCTTCGAGGATGGTGCAGCTGTATATACAGGTACTAATGTAGTAGACGTTACTAAGGAAGTACAGGCTAAGATTAAGTAATCAAGGCAAATAAAAAGAATATAGATTGAGGGCAGGCAGAAGTGCTTGCCCTTATTTCTCATTTTCAATAACGAGGTATTTATAAGGTATTCATCATAAACGGTATCACTCATCATGAAAAAGAATCTCTTATTTCTGGCTTTTGCTCTCATCTCTTTGACTGTTTCAGCCCAGCATACAACGCCTGCAGCAAAGGTTCAGCAACAACAGATTGCTGTATCTGCTCCTTTGCATTTTGGCTACTTTAGTTTTGATAAGGTTTTTCATACTATGCCTGGTTACGCTATAGCCAAGCATAATATGGATGAACTCCGTGAGAAATACGATGCAGAAACGAAACGTGTAGAAACTGAGTTTAATGCTAAGTATGAGGAATTTCTTGATGGACAGCGCACTTATGCCAAGACAATTCTGGAGAAACGTCAGGCTGAATTGCGTGAATTGATGGAGAAAAATATTGCCTTCAAGGCTGAGGCTACCCGCCTGTTGCAGCAAGCAGAGAATGATGCTTATGCTCCGCTCAAAGCAAAAATAAACGAGGAAGCTAAAAAGATTGGCAAGCAGAAGGGGTTTGCCTTTATCATCAATACAGACAATAATGCAGCTCCTTATCTCAACGAAGAGATGGGGGAGGATATTACAGCTTTGCTGGAGGAGACTTTGAAATGATGCTGCCTTCTAATCCCGGACCAATCGGTGTCTTTGATTCTGGTTATGGCGGACTGACCATCCTGCATGGGTTGCGCCAGACGATGCCTCAGTATGATTATATGTACTTGGGTGATAACGCTCGTGCTCCTTATGGCTCGCGTTCGTTTGAGGTGGTTTATAAGTTCACACGCCAGGCTGTGCTTAAACTTTTCTCTATGGGGTGTCATCTCGTTATCCTGGGATGTAATACTGCTTCGGCTAAGGCACTACGTTCTTTGCAGCAGCGCGATATTCCTGAGTTGGATCCCAGCAGAAGAGTTCTGGGTATTATCCGCCCTACTGCCGAAGTAATTGGTACTATTACCAAGAGTAATCACGTGGGACTTTTGGCTACAGAAGGTACTATTAAAAGCCAAAGTTATAATATGGAAATTTCGAAACTTTGGCCAGAGATTCAGGTGAGTGGCGTGGCTTGTCCGCTTTGGGCTGCCATCGTGGAAGCCAATGAAGCAGATAGTCCGGGAGCTGATTATTTCGTAAAGAAACGCATCGACCAGCTGATGCTGAAGGACGCTGATATTGATACCATTATTTTGGGTTGCACGCATTATCCGCTTCTTATGAGCAGCATTGTGAAGAATCTTCCTGATGGCGTAAGAGTGGTTCCGCAAGGACAATATGTAGCAAACAGTCTGAAAGATTATCTGAACCGCCATCCGCAGATGGAACAGATGATAACCAAAACAGGCTCTTGCCGATATCTTACAACAGAGAGTGAGGATAAATTCAAGGAATCTGCACAGATTTTCCTTCATGAACAGGTGGAGGTTACACATGTAGACCTTGAATAGTTTATAGTTAATAATTATAGTTAATAGTTATGCAAGAAACAAGACAAAACCGTATATCAAGACTTCTCCAGAAGGAGTTGAGTCTTATCTTCCAGTCACAAACCCGCATGATGCATGGTGTGATGGTAAGTGTTACTAAGGTTAGAGTAAGTCCAGATCTCAGTATCTGTACTGCTTACTTGAGTGTGTTCCCTTCTGAAAAAGGAGAGGAGATTTTGATGAACATCAATGCAAATGAGAAGACGATTCGTTTCGATTTGGGTAAAAAAGTGAGAAACCAGTTACGTATTATTCCAGAACTCCGTTTCTTCCTTGATGATAGTCTCGATTATTTGGAGCACATTGATGAACTCTTGAAAAAGTAAAAGAGTAAAGAAGTAAAAAGACAAGGGAGTTAAGACGGCAATTCTTGACTCCCTATACTGTTATATAAATAAGGTAAGATAGAATTATGAATTTCCCATTCTTTATAGCTCGCAGGTATCTTTTCTCAAAGAAGAGTACGCACGTCATCAACGTCATCAGTTCTATTTCTGTAATAGGAGTGGCGGTAGCTACGATGGCTCTGGTCATCGTTCTGAGTGTTTTTAACGGCTTCCATGACCTGGTAGCTTCACTCTTTACGAGTTTTGACCCACAACTCAAGGTTGTGCCTGTTGAGGGAAAGACTGCACCTGCAGATGATCCTATTCTTACTAAGATTCGTCTTTTGCCGCAGGTGGATGTTGCAACAGAAACCGTAGAAGATCAAGCTCTTGCAATCTATAATGATCATCAGGCTATGGTGAAAATCAAGGGTGTAGATGATAATTTTGCAGAACTTTCTCATATTACAGATATTTTATATGGTGATGGTTCCTTCTCCTTGCATGCTGCCAATCTGGAATATGGAACAGTAGGTATCCGTCTTGCCCAGAATTTAGGCATAGGAGCACAATGGGATGGTTTCCTGAAAATCTATGCTCCTAAAAAGGAAGGACAGCTGGATATGACTAACCCTGGTGATGGCTTTGTTGTTGACTCGCTCAACTCTCCTGGCGTACTTTTTGCCGTTAAACAGGCTAAGTATGATAAAAACTACATCATCACTTCTATTTCATTTGCCCGTAATCTCTTTGGTCAGCAAGGTATGCTCTCTGATTTGGAATTACGTTTGAAACCGGGTAGCAATCTGGATGCTGTAAAGGCTGAGATGCAGCAGATAGCTGGTAATAAATATAAAGTGCTTGACAGATTTGAACAACAGGAAGATACCTTTAAAATTATGTCGATAGAGAAGATGATTGCTTATATCTTCTTGACCTTTATCTTAGTTGTTGCATGTTTCAATATTATCGGCTCGCTTTCTATGCTTATTATTGATAAGAAAAATGATGTAGTGACTCTTCGTAATCTTGGAGCTAACGATAAGCAGATTACCAGAGTATTTCTTTTTGAAGGTAGAATGATAGCTGTGATAGGTGCTGTTATCGGTATCGGATTGGGCTTGCTCCTCTGCTTTTTGCAGCAGCAATATGGATTTGTACGTCTGGGAGATTCTGAAGGCTCCTTTATTGTTGATGCTTATCCGGTAAGTGTCCATTACTCAGATGTTGCCATTATCTTCGTTACTGTAATTGCTGTAGGTTGGCTTGCTGTATGGTATCCTGTAAGAGCGCTGAGTAAAAGGCTGTTGAGTTAAAACCTACAGAATTTCTTATACTTGGGTGCATATACTAAAAGAAATGGCATGAATCTTTCATGGGGGATTCATGCCATTTCTTGTTCTAATTGATTTTTTATTTTTTCCTGATGAGTGTAAGGCCATCGCGTAGTGGTAAGATAACAACCTCTACCCTAGGATCTTTTGCTATTAAATCATTGAAAGCCCGAATGCCTTGAGTCTGGTGGTCTCGGTCGTAGGCAGGATCGATGACGTGACCATCCCAAAGAGTATTGTCTGCAAGGATGTAGCCTCCAGGGTTCAGGATGCTCATAACCATTTCATACGTTTCTATATAGGTACGCTTATCGCCATCAACAAAAGCCATATCGAATTTTACGCCTAGTTGGGGCGCTTCTATGTTGGCATCACCGATGTGGAAGTCAATCTTGTCGGCAACATTCGAACCTTCTATCCAGGGACGGGTAAAATCTTCCATCTCATCATTGATTTCGAAAGTGTAGAGTTTTCCACCTTCCTGCAATCCCTGGGCCAGGCAGATAGCACTATAGCCACTAAATGTGCCTACTTCCAGAATATTCTTCGGGCCAATCATCTCTACAAGCATCTTGAGAAGTCTGCCCTGAATATGGCCGCTAGCCATACGTCCATGGATAGTATGTATATTGGTGGCGCGGTAAAGACGATACAGATAATCGCCTTCAGGCTCTATATGCTGGCAGATATATTTGTCTATGAGTTCAGTCTCTGTCATAATCTGATGGATTTAGAGTAACGGAAATCTTACTCTTCTGTTTCTTTCTGTGCTAAGATTCCTGAAATGGCAAGTTCGTAAGAAGCCAGACCGAAACCGCAGATTACGCCCAGGCAAGCACAGGAAATATATGAATGATGGCGGAACTCTTCACGTTTATGCACATTAGAGATGTGTACTTCAACGCAAGGGCATTTCAAACTGCGAATACAATCCTGCAAGGCGATGCTGGTATGAGTATAGGCGCCAGCATTGAGTACTACACCATCATAGGAAAAACCTACTTCCTGCAGCTTGTTGATTAACTCGCCTTCAATGTTGCTCTGAAAGTACTCTATCTCAATATCAGGGAATTTCGCTTTCAGCTTAGGCAGATAACTCTCGAAAGAATTGCTACCATAAATACCCGGTTCTCTTACACCAAGAAGGTTCAAGTTTGGACCATTAATAATTTGTATCTTCATATTTACTTGATTTTTAATCGTAATCCATATTTTTTTCGTATCTTTGCGGCTGAGATCTTTTGTACTCTCCTGTCTTATGCAAAGACGATGCAAAGATACAATAAATTAAGGAAACTGACAAAAAATGAGGAATGAAATTATAAAGAACTATATGAGATACCTCAAGTTGGGGCGTAATTTCTCCAAAAATACGTTGGATGCCTATTACCATGACTTGAATTTTCTCTTGGAGTATGCTGATAAGAACAATTTGGTGCTGACGGAAATGAAATTGGAAGACTTGGAGAATTTTTCTGCAAGTTTGCATGATCGTGGTGTTTCTGCTCGTTCGCAAGCTCGGATTTTGAGCGGAATCCGTTCATTTTACCGTTATCTGGTGCTTGATGATTATATAAAAGACGATCCGACCGAATTACTGGTTTCTCCCCAAATAGGAAAGCATTTGCCGGAGTATTTATCTGTAGAAGAGGTTGACATGCTTGAAGCGGCTATCGATTTGGAAAAATGGGAGGGACAGCGTAATAAGGCGATTATAGAAACTCTGTTCTCATGTGGACTTCGCGTTTCGGAACTTGTGAATCTAAAGAAAAGCGATGTGTTTGAAGAAGAAAAGTTTATTAGGGTCATAGGTAAAGGTAACAAGGAACGCATCGTTCCTATTTCTGGTAAGGCTCTGAAAGAAATCAATCTTTGGTATATAGACCGGAATCTGATGACAATCAAGCCAGGTGAGGAAGACTATGTCTTTTTGAATCGTAGAGGTGCTCATCTCACACGCAATATGATACTTATCATGATAAAAAATGCGGCTTATGATGCAGGAATCAAGAAAACCATTTCTCCTCATACTTTACGCCATAGTTTTGCTACAGCCTTGTTGAAAGGTGGAGCCGATCTGAGGGTAATTCAGGCCTTGCTGGGGCATGAAGATATTGGAACCACAGAGATTTATACTCATCTTGAAACTTCAGATTTGCGCAGAGCTATCTTGGAACATCATCCTCGAAATATCAAATATAGTGAAGAAAACCAAGTGCTTGATTCTGATAAAACAGACAAAAGATGCCCGAATAACAGATAAAGCACAAGGAATTGACGTTTTTTATATAGGAATATGACAAAATCTGAAAAAATATGAGTAACTTTGCAGCCGCAAAATAATGAATATCAATAATTAATAGAAATAAAGTAAGAAAATATGGCATATTTGTTTTCATCAGAATCAGTTTCTGAAGGACATCCAGATAAAGTGGCTGATCAGATTTCAGATGCATTGCTTGACCAGTTTTTGGCTTACGATGACCACGCTCATTGCGCCATCGAAACCTTTTGTACTACTGGTCAGGTAGTAATCATGGGTGAGGTTCGCTCTAACGTTTATGTTGATTTGCAGACCATTGCCCGCAAGACTATCAAGAAAATCGGTTATACCAAGAGCGAATATCAGTTTGACGGCGACTCTTGTGGTGTGCTTACTGCTATCCATGAGCAGAGCGATGATATTAACCGCGGTGTAAGTCGTGAGGAGGATGAGAATCAGGGTGCAGGCGACCAGGGTATGATGTTCGGTTATGCTACAACGGAAACCGAAAATTATATGCCGGTATCACTCGACTTGGCTCAGCTCATCATGCGTGTCCTTGCAGATATCCGCAAGGAGGGCAAGGTGATGACTTATCTCCGTCCGGACTCTAAGAGCCAGGTAACTATCGAATACTCAGACGATAATATCCCACAGCGCATCGATACCATCGTAGTTTCTACCCAGCATGATGATTTTATCAAGAAGGCAAATGGTGAGGACGATGATGATGCTATGCTGGCAAAGATTCGTGAGGATGTAATCAATATCCTGATTCCAAGAGTAAAGACTCACCTGAGTGATAAGGTGTTGGCTCTCTTCAATGATGACATCAAGTACTTCGTAAACCCTACAGGTAAGTTCGTGATTGGTGGTCCTCATGGAGATACAGGTCTTACCGGTCGTAAGATCATTGTAGATACTTATGGAGGTAAGGGTGCTCATGGTGGTGGTGCCTTCTCTGGAAAGGATAGTAGTAAAGTAGACCGTTCTGCAGCTTATGCTGCCCGTTATATTGCAAAGAATATGGTTGCTGCCGGCGTTGCAGATGAAATGTTGGTTCAGGTAAGTTATGCTATCGGCGTGGCAGAACCGGTTAGTATCTATGTAAATACTTACGGCAGAAGCCATGTGAATATGACTGACGGCGAGATTGCAAAGAAAATTGCAGAAATGTTTGATCTTCGTCCTAAAGCAATCGAGCGCCAGTTGAAGTTGCGCCAGCCAATGTTCCAGGAAACTGCGGCATATGGACACATGGGACGTAAGAATGAGATAGTAGAGAAAACCTTCACCAGCCGATATCATGAGGCTAAAACTGTGAAGGTAGAACTCTTTACATGGGAAAAATTAGATAAGGTAGACGAAATCAAGAAAGTTTTCGGACTTTAAGGAATGGTGCAACAGGCAGATTCGATACAGACAGATGCCGCACTTGAGGCTGAATCGCAACAGCAAGTGCTCAGGCAACATAGCAGCCAGCTCACACCCAAAGAGGTGTTGAGCTGGCTGCCTAAGAATGCAACGCCAGCTCAGCAGGACTCCATGATTAGGGCACATATCAAGCCCAGTGAGATTCATTGGAGCGAGATGCCGGATACATTACACTTGCCAGGACATAAGGCAGGTAAGAGTTTTAGGGATGTAAGTTTGCCACAATATTATCGTGAGTCATTCTTTTCAAAAGATTCTCTGTTTCATCCGGAATTAAAGGGTGGACGCTTGGGGGTGGCAGGTGATCCTGTTCCCTATACGGTAGCTGGTGATAACTTTATTACTTCATTGCTGTTGGTCTGTTTTCTCTTGGCTTGTATAGCATTCTCTAAATCTAAGCATTTTGTTATACGCCAGGCAAAAACCTTCTTCCGTACTCCACGCATCGGTACAACAGAGGTGACGGAGACCAGTTCTGAAGTAAGATACCAGTTCTTCTTCGTGTTGCAGACCTGTCTTTTGCTGGCAATCGGGTATTTCATTTATTCGAAAGCATCTATCAGCGATACGTTTATCGTAGACCAATATCAGGTGATCAGTATATATGCTGGTTGTATGGGGGGCTATTTCTTGTTGAAGGCGTTCCTCTATGTGATTTCTGGTTGGGTATTCTTTGAAAAGAAAAAAAATGTACAATGGCTCAAGGCATACTTGTTCCTTATATCATGTCAAGGAGTGGCCTTGTTCCCAATGGTGATGCTTTTGTCGTATTTCGATTTCCCATTGCAAATTGCAGTGATATACACGTTGACTATCCTTGGATTAGTTAAATTGTTGGCTTTTTTGAAGGCTTACATTATCTTTTTTAGAAGAAATGGCGTGTTTCTGCAAATATTTTTGTACTTTTGTGCCCTTGAAGTGATACCCTTGTTCGCTCTTTGGGGTGGACTTGTGTTAATCAGTCATTATTTGAAAATAAACTTTTAAGACAAAATGATAAAGAAAATTTTAGTTTCTCAGCCAAAACCTGCAAGTGAGAAGTCTCCTTACTTCGATATCCAGGCTCAATATGGAGTAGAATGCGTGTTCCGTCCATTCTTTAAGGTAGAGGGGCTCTCTTCTAAAGAATTCCGTCAGCAGAAAATAAATTTGCTTGACTATACTGCAGTCGTATTTACATCTCGTCATGCAGTAGACAACTACTTTAAATTAGCTAAGGAGATGCGTATCACAATTCCTGAAGATATGAAATATTTCTGTGTGATAGAGACTATCGCTCTCTACATCCAAAAGTATGTTCAGTATCGCAAGCGTAAGGTGTTCTTTGGTGATACAGGTAAAATTGATGGGTTGATGGGACAGATGGCTCGCCATAAAACCGAGAAATATCTGGTACCATTAAGCAGTGTTCATAATGATGATATTGCCAACTTGCTTGATGAGAAAAAACTCAATCATACAGAATGTGTAATGTATCGTACTGTAAGCAATGATTTCTCAGAAGAGGAAATCAAGAACTTCGATTATGATATGATGCTTTTCTTTAGTCCAACAGGTGTAAAGGCTCTGAAGAAGAATTTCCCTAATTTTGAACAAGGGAATATCGCTGTTGGCGCTTTTGGTCCTGCTACAGCAAAAACGGTTGAAGATGAGGGCTTACGCCTTGATCTGGAGGCTCCTAATAAAGCTTTTCCATCTATGACAGGTGCCTTGGCTGATTATCTGAAACGTCATAATAAATAGGAAATATTTAATAGAATAGATATGTCAACAGACAGAAATAAAACATTCGGAAAGAAAGAGCATCTATGTAAACTGACACTTATAGAACAGCTCTTTGGAGGTGGTGCTAAAGCAATGACGGCATGGCCTATGAGAATGGTGTTTCTTCTTGTTGACAAGAAAGATGAGCAAGCCCCTTCTGTTCAAGTTCTTATCAGTGTATCAAAGCGTTATTTTAAGCACGCAGTAAAGCGCAATCGGGTAAAGCGACAGATACGTGAAGCTTTTCGTTATCAAAAACAAGAGCTGGAGACTTGTATGCAGAATTATGTTGGAAAACAATTGCTTGTGGCTTTTGTTTGGCAAACAGAACAATTGCAGCCTTCAAAGCTGGTTTCAACCAAAATGACTAAACTTTTGGATAGATTGGTTGTTAATATCAAGGAGATGCAATCTGAAACAGTCATGAAAGAGAGCAGTTTATGATGAAGATTCTCTTTATGATAGCACATGGCATGAGAAAGGTGTTGGTATGGATTCTTATACTGCCGATATTGTTTTATCAGAAGTGTATTACTCCTTATACGCCACCTTCTTGTCGCTTTCAGCCCACTTGCTCAGAGTATGCGAGACAAGCCATCCTGAAGCATGGTCCCTTTAAGGGACTGGCTTTGGCTGTTTGGCGCATCTTAAGATGCAATCCTTGGGGTGGTTCGGGTTATGATCCCGTACCGTAAGTTTCCGACTGTGTTGTTGGGCCCCTTATACATATTATATAATATAATAAAAAATCATATTCTATGGCAAAAAAATTTGTTGAAGAATTGAAATGGCGTGGTATGCTGGCGCAGATAATGCCAGGTACTGAGGAATATCTCAACACCCACATGGTGTCTGCCTATCTCGGAACCGACCCTACTGCAGACTCTCTGCACATCGGTCACCTTTGTGGTATCATGATGTTGCGCCACTTGCAGCGTTGTGGCCATAAGCCTTATCTCCTCGTCGGCGGTGCCACGGGTATGATTGGCGACCCTTCTGGCAAGAGCCAGGAGCGCAATCTTCTCGATTCAGAGACTCTCTATCATAACCAGGAAGCTATCAAGAAGCAGGTATCTAAGTTCCTCGACTTCGATGGCAATGAGCCTAACAAGGCGGAGTTGGTGAACAACTACGACTGGATGAAGGACTTCACCTTCCTCGATTTCGCTCGTGTGGTTGGTAAGCATATCACTGTAAACTACATGATGGCGAAGGATAGCGTGCAGAAGCGCTTGAATGGTGAGGCTCGCGACGGCTTGTCTTTCACTGAGTTCACCTATCAGTTGCTCCAGGGCTACGACTTCCTCTATCAGTATGAGAAGTATGGTGTTCGTCTCCAGTTGGGTGGTAATGACCAGTGGGGTAACATGACTACCGGTACAGAGCTGATTCACCGTACATTGGGTAACGATGCAGAGTGCTTCTGCCTCACTTGCCCATTGATTACCAAGGCAGACGGTAAGAAGTTCGGTAAGACAGAGAGTGGTAACATCTGGTTGGACCGTAATCGCACTACTCCTTACGCTTTCTACCAGTTCTGGTTGAACGTAAGCGATGATGATGCCGAGAAGTACATCAAGATCTTCACTGACCTTGACAAGGAGACTATCGATGCTCTCGTAGAGGAGCACAAGCAGGATCCAGGTCGCCGTGTACTCCAGAAGCGTCTGGCTGAGGAGGTTACCGTAATGGTTCACTCTCAGGAGGATTTGGATATGGCTATCGCAGCCAGCAACATCCTCTTCGGTAAGGCAACCAAGGAGAATCTGGCACAGCTCGATGAGGCTACATTGAACGATGTATTCGCCAATGTTCCTCACTACGACCTCGACAAGAACCTGCTCGGTGGTACAGCCGTAGATCTCTTCAATCAGGAGGGTATGCAGATCTTCCCAAGTAAGAGCGAGATGCGTAAGCTCGTTAAGGGTGGTGGCGTTTCACTCAACAAGGAGAAACTCGCTGCTTTCGATCAGGTTGTAACTGCTGATGACCTGATTGACGGTAAGTATCTTTTGGTTCAGAAAGGTAAGAAGAACTACTTCTTGATTACCGTTAAGTAATCGTTAAAAGTATTGAAAATATTTGGTAGTGGAGAAAAAATCCACTACCTTTGTAGCCGATTTGCTTGTCCTATGGTGTAATGGTAGCACTACAGTTTTTGGTTCTGTCAGTGGTGGTTCGAATCCGCCTGGGACAACAGGTCATAAATAACCCTTCAAGTCTTTGCGGATTTGGAGGGTTATTTTGTTTATAATAAAGTTCGGATACAACAAGCTCTTTGCATCTATTATAGGTCAATTTTGATGAAAAGTAGTCAATAAAATGAGAAAATAAGTAAAAAGGGTGCATCTTTCGTATTGATTTAGGGTGATATTCAAAATTATTTTGTATCTTTGCCCTCGTAACAAATCAAACAATTTATAAAAAATAAAATTATGGACTTTAATAAACTATTCTCATTAGAGGGTAAAGTAGCCCTCGTTACAGGTGCCGCTTATGGTATCGGTTTTGCTATGGCTGAGGCTTATGCCAAAGCTGGTGCTAAGATTGCTTTCAATTGCCGTAGCCAGCACCACATGGATCAGGCTCTTGCAGATTACAAAGCAAAGGGTATTGAGGCAAAGGGTTATATCTGTGATGTAACAGACGAGGAACAGGTGAAAAACATGGTAGCTGACATCGAGAAGGAACTTGGTGTTATTGATATTTTGGTAAACAACGCAGGTATTATCAAGCGTATTCCTATGACAGAGATGTCTGTAGATGACTTCAAGCAGGTTATTGACATTGACCTCACAGCACCTTTCATCGTATCTAAGGCAGTTATCCCAGGTATGATCAAGAAGGGTCATGGTAAGATTATCAACATCTGTTCTATGATGAGCGAGTTGGGCCGTGAGACAGTTTCTGCATATGCAGCTGCCAAGGGTGGCTTGAAGATGTTGACACGTAACATCTGCTCAGAGTATGGTGAGTACAACATCCAGTGCAATGGCTTGGGCCCTGGTTACATTGCAACTCCTCAGACTGCACCTCTCCGTGAGCGTCAGGCAGATGGTAGCCGTCATCCATTCGACAGCTTCATTTGTGCAAAGACTCCTGCAGGTCGCTGGTTGGAACCAGAAGAGTTGGCAGGTCCTGCTGTTTTCTTGGCTTCAGATGCTTCTAATGCAGTGAATGGTCACATTCTCTACGTAGATGGTGGTATCTTGGCATATATCGGAAAGCAGCCAAAATAAAGGATCAAACATGAAGATTTAAGTTTGAATAAACTTGAATAGAATAAAAAAATATAGGGCAGCCCTTTATGGCTGCCCTATATTTGTAATTAAAATAATCTTTACAATTATTTATTGATTGCATCTGCAAGCTCAGCGCCAGCCTTGAACTTAGCAACCTTTTTAGCTGCAATCTGGATCTTCTCCTTAGTAGCTGGATTGATACCCTCACGAGCAGGACGCTCGTTAATGCTGAATGTACCGAAACCTACCAACTGGATCTTGTCACCTGCAATGAGGGCTTCCTTCAATGCGTTTGTTGTAGCTTCAAGAGCGGCCTTAGCCTGTGCCTTTGTAATCTCAGCACCTGCTGCAATCTTGTCAATCAATTCTGTCTTGTTCATAATTTTTCTTTATTAAATGAATAATATTGTTGTTTCTTAGTTGAATTCGTTTACAAATATAGCTTTTTCTTGTGAAAGTTCAAATAAAAAAAGCAGAAAAGTGATGAAATTATTGAAATTTAAGTGTAATAAGTCTATTTTTTGGTGTTTTCACGGATATTTTTCGTAATTTTGTCGCCAAAATACAAATATTAGTCAGATTATTAAACTGTTTATAGAAATAAAGTTATGCGCAATATTCCAATTGTAACAAAGAATTTGCTGATAGTGAATGTAGTAGCATTCCTGGCATGCATGCTGATGGACAAGAGTATGGGTGGTGGTTCTGGCCTGACAGATATGTTTGGGCTTCATTTCTTCCTGGCATCCGATTTCCATATTTATCAGTTAGTTACCTACATGTTTATGCATGGTGGTTTCCAGCATATTCTCTTTAATATGTTTGCCTTATGGATGTTTGGCTGTGTGGTTGAAAGAGTTTGGGGACCAAAGAAATTCCTTTTTTATTACATAGCGTGTGGAGTGGGAGCAGGTTTGTTCCAGGAAGCTGCACAGTATATTACCTATGTGGCAAAGGATATGGCAGCTTATGATTATGTTAGTGTTAATGGAGCCAGAATAACAATGGAGCAATATCTGAACCTATGGACTACCGTGGGTGCTTCAGGAGCTATTTATGCCATATTGCTTGCCTTTGGTATGATTTATCCAAACGAGCGTCTCTTCATTTTCCCGTTGCCAGTTCCTATTAAAGCTAAATTCTTCGTGATAGGCTATGCTGTCATAGAATTGGTTTCAACATTCTCTCTCTCTGATGACGGTGTGGCTCATATTGCCCATTTGGGAGGTATGGTCTTTGGATTCTTCCTGATCCGTTATTGGCGTGAGCAGATTGGTAATGGTTACTATCAGTCTAATTCTGCAGACGCTTTTGATAAGTTGAAAGGTATGTTCGGCGGAAAGCGTCGGGCAGGTAGAACGCATTTTACTTATACCAAGAATGAATCTTATAATCCGACTTATGAACAGGATGCTGAATGTAAGACCAATGAAAAGGTCGTATCTCAGGAAGAGATAGATAGGATCTTGGATAAGATAAGGAAAAGCGGTTATGATAGCTTGACTCAGAGTGAAAAGCAGATGCTCTTTGATCAGAGTAATAAGTAGGAAACTATGTTTAAAGGATTTAAGGAATTTACATATAAGATGGTAGCTGGTGCTAATGTGGCAACTATCATCATCATGTTGCTGGTGGGCTTTTCTGACTTCTTTCAGCCGGAAAAGTTCGCCGCATTGGCTAATCTTGGCTTACTTTTCCCGGTTTTTCTTATAGTTAACTTAGGCTTTTTGCTTTTCTGGTTGCTCTTCCGGTCTAAGTATGCCATTATTCCATTCTTAGGCTTCTTGATCTGTTTTGTTCCTGTCCGCAAGTATATGCCAATCAACTTTTCTGGCGAAACTCCAAAAGGTTGTATCAAAGTTCTATCATATAATACCTGGAATTTTGGTGCACAGACAGAGGATGCCGAAGGTACTAATGTCTGTATTGCTTATCTGCAAGAGCAGGATGCTGACATAGTTTGTCTGCAGGAAGCATGTCCTACAGCCCGGAATATTGAGCAGATAGATAGTATGCTCAAGCCGATGTATGCTTATCAGGATACAACGATGCACATAAATGGCGGAAATTGTCTTATGTTGCTCAGTAAATACCCCATTCTTTCAAAAGAGCGAATTCCTTATGAATCGAAAGGAAATATGAGTGTAGCGTATCGTCTGAAAGTGAAAGATAGAGAGGTCCTTCTCATCAATAATCATTTGGAAACTACCGGCTTAAGTTTAGAGGACAGACGCCAGTTCAAGAATCTGGTTATCGGAAAATTGCAGGTTGATACTGCAGAAGAAACGTCCAAACTGCTCGTTGTAAAACTTGCCGAGGCAACAAAGAAACGGGCTCCGGAGGCTGAAGCTGTAGCAAAATACATTCAGCAGCATAAAGAACAGAGTATTATTTTGTGCGGTGACTTTAATGATGGTCCTATCTCTTATGCTCATCGTACGATAGCTAAAGATTTGACGGATTGCTACATTTCAAGTGGTAACGGACCGGGTATCAGCTATCATCATGGAGGCTTTTTTGTTCGCATTGACAATATCATGTGTTCAGACGATTGGGAGCCTTATGAATGTAAAGTTGATGATAAAATCGCCGTTTCAGACCACTATCCTATCATTTGTAAGCTAAAAATGCGCCCTAAAAAGCAAAAATAGAGCAAATTATTCTTATATAAGAAAAAAAATGCTTATTTTTGCACAACTTTATGGAGGTTTTTGAAAGAATCCCTAAAAGCAATTGAAAAGAAACAAATAATTAATAACAATAAATAGAAATGCAAAACAAAGGAATTGTAATTTGTGTAGCCGTCTTACTGACACTCGCAAGTATCTTCTATTTGTCATTCTCGTTTGCCACACGTTACTATGACAGCGAGGCTGCAAAGATTAAAGATCCTATTGCTCAGCAGGATTATAAGGATTCTGTTAAGTACTTAGGTGTTTATTCTTACCAGAACTGCTTGGAGACTCAGATTGGTCTTGGACTTGACCTTAAGGGCGGTATGAATGTAATTCTTGAGATTTCTGTACCTGATGTACTTGAAAACCTTGCCGATCATAAGACCGACGCTGGTTTTACCAATGCCATGAAGGAAGCTAGAGCTCAGGAAGAAGCTAACGGTGGTGACTTCGTGTCACTTTTCATTAACGCTTATCATAAGAGCGCACCAGGTCATAAACTCGCAGAAGTGTTCGCTACCCAGCAGTTGCAGGGCAAGGTTTCTCCTCAGAGCAGCGACGCAGAGGTAGAGAAGGCTATCCGCGCTTCTGTACAGGATGCTATTGACAACTCTTTCAATGTTGTCCGCACCCGTATCGATAAGTTTGGTGTTGTACAGCCTAACATCCAGAAGTTGGAAGGTCAGCAGGGCCGTATCATGGTAGAAATGCCAGGTATCAGCCAGCCAGAGCGTATGCGTAAGATGCTCCAGGGTAGTGCAAACCTTGAGTTCTGGGAGACATACAACTCAGAGGAAATCGCTCCTTATCTCCAGCAGCTTGATACTCGTATCGCAAATGGTGATAATGGTCAGGAGGAGAAAGACTCTGTTGCCGCTGATACAACTGTTGCAAAGAAAGAAGTTGCTAAGGCTGAGCCTAAGAAGGCTGAGGCTAAGTTCTCTATCAAGAAGAAGGACGATGCTGCAAGCAAGGTAGGCGAGGATGCTCAGAATGCTGCTGCTATCAAGGCTCACCCATTGTTGGCTCGTTTGCAGCTCGGTGGTGGCTTGAGCACTGTTGGTTATGCTAGCGTTCGCGATACTGCTGCCATCAACAAGATTATCTACTCTGCTGTGGCTAAGCGCGTTTTGCCATCAGACTTGCGTCTGCTTTGGAGTGCTAAGCCAGCTGATAACCTGAAGGTTAAGAATATCTTCGAGCTTCACGCCTTGAAGGTTACTACCACTACAGGTCGTGCTCCTTTGGAGGGTGATGTAATTACCGATGCTAAGGACGAGTTCGACCAGATGGGTTCACCTGTTGTTAGCATGAAGATGAATACTGAGGGCGCACGTAAGTGGGCTCAGATGACCAAGGCTAACGTAGGTAAGGCTATTGCTATCGTTCTGGATGGCGTAGTTTACTCTGCTCCTCGTGTAAACGGTGAGATTGACGGTGGTAGCTCTCAGATTTCCGGTAACTTCACTATCGAGGATACCAAGGACTTGGCTAACACATTGAAGTCTGGTCGTATGCCAGCTCCTGCACGTATCGTTCAGGAGGAGGTTGTAGGTCCTACACTCGGTGCACAGTCTATCCAGATGGGTATTGTATCATTCGTTGTAGCTTTCGTACTCCTGATGGTCTACATGGTGATGATGTACAACATCATTCCTGGTATGATGGCTAACCTGGCTTTGCTCGTCAACGTATTCTTCACGCTGGGTATTCTGACGTCCTTCCAGGCGGCTCTGACGTTACCAGGTCTTGCCGGTATGGTCTTGTCTCTGGGTACTGCCGTGGATGCCAACGTGCTTATCTATGAGCGTATCAAGGAGGAGCTCCGCTCCGGTAAGGGGATGAAGCAGGCTGTAGCTGCCGGTTATGGCAACGCTTTCTCTGCTATCTTTGACTCTAACTTGACATCTTTGATTACTGGTGTTATCCTGTTGACTACCGGTACAGGTCCTATCCGTGGTTTCGCTACTACATGGATCATCGGTATCGTAGTTTCATTCTTCACTGCTGTGTTCCTGACTCGTCTGGTTTACGATTATAAGTTGAACCACGATAAGTGGATGCACTGCAAGTTTGATACTCCAGTTTCTCACAACCTGATGCAGGGCAAGAAGTATAAGTTCATGTCTATGTACAAGACTACCTTCACCGTTGCCATCGTAGCAGCTGTGGTATTCATCGGTAGCTTCTTTGTTCGTGGCTTGAGCAAGAGTATCGACTTTACTGGTGGTCGTAACTATGTAGTACAGTTCGAGAATCCTGTAGAGCCTGAGCAGATTCGTACCGTTCTTGGTGATGCATTCGTCAATGCAGATGGTTCTAAGGCAAATACTGGCGCTATTGCTATCGGTACAGACGGCAAGACTATCCGTGTATCTACCAACTATATGATTGAGAGCAACAGTCCAACTGTTGACGATGAGGCTGAGACTATCCTTTACAATGCCTTGAAGAAGGCTAACCTTGTTTCTCAGAAGAGTGTTGAGGCATTCAAGAACCCAGATGTTCGTCAGGGTGGTTCTATCATCAGTAGTACAAAGGTAGGTCCTTCTGTAGCTAAGGATATCACTATGGGTGCTATCTATAGTGTGCTCTTCGCCTTGATTGCTATCTTCCTCTACATCCTGATACGTTTCCGCAACGTGGCCTTCTCTGTAGGTTCTACTGTAGCTTTGGCATTTGATGCCTTGACAGTAATCGGTTTCTACTCACTCCTGTGGGGTCTCGTTCCATTCTCATTGGAGATTGACCAGACCTTCATCGGTGCTATCCTGACCGTGGTAGGTTACTCTATCAACGATAAGGTGGTTGTATTCGACCGTATCCGTGAGAACTTGAAGTTGCATCCTAAGGGCGACCGTCAGAAGCTCTTCAATGCATCTATCAATGAGACATTGGCTCGTACCATCAATACGTCTACATCTACATTGCTCGTGTTGCTCTGTATCTTCATCCTCGGTGGTGACAGCATCCGCAGCTTCTCATTCGCAATGATCCTGGGTGTTGTATTCGGTACATTGTCATCTATCTTCATTGCATCTCCAATGGCTTACATCGTTCTTGGTCGTAAGATTAAGGAAGAGCCAGCTGAGGAGGTTGCAGAAGTTAAGTAATCAGAAACTCTTCATTCTTTCTCTGTCCGATGTATGTCGGATAGAGAAAGATACTGGAAAGAATATAAAAATAATAAAGGTCGCTTCCTGATTGTCAAGAGCGACCTTTATTGTTTTATCATCTCTGGAATGATAAGGAAAGTACGTGGTCCCACCGAGAATCGAACTCGGATCAAAGGTTTAGGAAACCTCCGTTCTATCCGTTAAACTATAGGACCATTGTAAACCGACTGCAAAGATACATCAAATCGTTGACAATACAAAATAAAATGTTATGTTTTTCACTCTCATCTTATCAAGTTTCCTCACTTTTGTGGAGTTGAACTGCGAAAACCTCTTCGATACGAGGCATGATTCGCTGAAGAATGACTATGAATTCCTGCCACAGAGCAGTTACAAGTGGACACCTTATCGCTATTGGCGCAAGCTGGCAAATCTTTCCAAGACTATAGTAGCTTTGGGTTATGAAGATTTGTCGCTTGTTGGTACCGCCTCCCCAGATAATCCTTCAAGACCCTCGGAGATGTCCTGGCATGTTCCCGATTTTGTGGCGCTTTGCGAAGTGGAGAACGATAGTGTGCTGTTTGATTTAACCCGGCGTTCAGCTCTTCGCGGTGTGAATTATGATTATGTGATGACCGATTCGCCTGATGAACGAGGCATAGATGTGGCTTTGCTTTATCAGCCATCTTCTTTTGCGCTTATACAGTTCCGCTCCATCCGCATCAAACCGCTGCCTGATACTCGCCCTACGAGAGATATTCTCTACGCTTCGGGGCGGATTATGAATGATGATACGCTCCATGTCTTTGTATTGCATGCGCCTAGCCGGCGTGGCGACGAACAGGTTTCGCGTCCCTATCGCCTGCAGGTAGCCAGCCAGCTGGTTTCTGCCGTAGATTCTATCTATGCGCTCAATGATAGTGCAAGGATTATCGTAGCCGGCGATTTCAACGATTATTCCGATTCTCCGGCTCTTCGTTATCTTTATCAGCATCACCTTATTAATATATCTGTTGGCGCCAAAGGCTCTCATGGTGCCAAGGCTACTTATCGCTGGCATGGAGATTGGCGAAGTCTTGACCAGATTCTCTTCAGTCCTTCGCTTTCCCGGCTTAAGATGAGTTGTCAGATAGGAGATTTACCATTCCTCTTAGAAGATGATGAGAAATATGGCGGAAAGAAACCTTTCCGCACCTATCTCGGTCCCCGATATTTGGGTGGATACAGCGATCATCTTCCGCTTGTTGCCAAGTTTAAGATAGAGGGTGGATATGAAAAAAAAACAGGTATGCTCAGATTTTTACTGAACATACCTTTTTGTATATTAGTGAGATTTTTTCTCTTCTGCCTGATTATCCGTAGATAACATTACCGTTCTCATCCTCATAAGGAGTCATATCCTTAGCATACTGGTTCATGGCACGGAGGCTCATACCCATTGATGAGAAACCACCATCGTGGAAGAGGTTCTGCATGGTCACCTTGCGGGTGAAGTCAGAGAACATCATCACGCAGTAGTTAGCGCAATCCTCAGCTACGGCGTTTCCGAGTGGAGACATCTTGTCGGCGAAGTCCATCATGTTCTCGATGTCCTTGATACCCTTACCTGCTGTTGTAGCTGTAGGGCTCTGAGAGATGGTGTTGATGCGCACGTGCTTCTCACGACCATAGATGTAACCGAAGCTGCGGGCGATACTTTCGAGCATGCTCTTGGCATCAGCCATATCGTTGTAACCGAAGAATGTACGCTGAGAAGCTACGTATGTGAGAGCTACTACAGAACCCCACTCGTTGATAGCATCCAACTTCTTGGCTACCTGCAACATCTTGTGGAAAGAGATAGCAGAGATATCCAATGTCTTGTTCAGGAAGTTGTAGTCGAGGTCATCGTATGTACGATGCTTGCGAACGTTAGGGCTCATAGCTACAGAGTGGAGCACGAAGTCGATTTTGCCACCGAGTTTCTCCTGAGCCTCTGTGAATACCTTTTCCAAGTCTTCTACGCTAGTCGCATCAGCTGCGATGATAGGAGCGTTAATCTGTTCAGCGAGCTTATCCAGCGTACCCATACGCAAAGCCATAGCTGTATTACTAAGTGCGATAGTAGCACCCTCTTCAGCAGCCTTTACAGCTACTTTCCAAGCGATTGATTCCTCATTGAGTGCACCGAAGATGATGCCACGCTTGCCTTTTAACAAATTGTGAGTCATTGTTATCTTAATACTTTTGTTTATACTAACGACAATCCCCTACATATATCATTCTATATATATAATAAGGTGTAAAACCACTTTGTTTTGTTCTAGTCGTTGAAATCGTGCGCAAAATTACGAAAAATGTGCAATATACCCAAATTTTTTAACTAAAAAGTGCCGTAAACGTTTTCTTTTTTGTGGTATGTCAAGTATTTCGCTCCCTGCAGTCAGTATGATATTCTATTTATTCTTTGCAGATAATAAGTCTGAAACAGATATATCTTATGCTTATAGATAACGTATCTGTTGGTCTGAGGAATTAGATTTGTAGGGTTCCTGACATATGCCAACAATGTTCCTGACATATGTCAACAATGTTCCTGACATATGCCAACAGAGTTATTGACATATGTCAGCAACCTTGTTGGCAACTGCCGTCAACCGAACGGAACTAATTGTTAGAACCGATAAATCGTAGAACTGTGACTATTTAATCTATTTGTTCTACGTATTTAAACAATACTCCTTACCCAGCAGATGCCGGTATAGATAACTTAAGAAACTTCTTATTTCTGTTCTTACAAATTATAGCCTTATTGCAGCAAAAATATCCTTTTTGTTGCAATATGACAAGGTAGAAGTGTTAAAAATAGACTTTTTTATGTACGTTATTAAATTTTTCTTTCAAAATATTTGCAAATATCCGAAAAAAAATCTAATTTTGCAGCCGATTATTATAAATTTATAAATTATTATCTAATAAAGAGAGAGATTATGTTTAAAAGAATCGCTTTATTTGTGGGGGGGCAATTCTCAGTTGTGGAGTAGCCTTTGCCCAAACATCTGTTACCGGTAAGGTAGTAGCTTCTGAGGATGGTGAGCCTGTTATTGGCGCATCAATCAAAGTAGCTGGTACTAATACGGGTACTGTTACGGACGTCGATGGAAACTTCAGTTTGAATGTTCCAGCCGGCTCCAAGTTGGAGATTACCTATATAGGTATGAATCCACAAACTGTTAAAGCAAGTTCTAACATGAAGATTGCTTTGACTTCTGACAACAAAACCCTGGACGAGGTCGTAGTTGTTGCTTATGGTACAACCACTAAGGCTTCCTTTACAGGTTCTGCAGCTGTAATGAAAGACAAGGATATGTCTGCAGCTAAATCTTCACTCATCAAGTCATTGGAAGGCAAAATGGCTGGTGTCAACATTGGTGCTTCAACTGGTGACCCAGGTGCTGACCAGAAGGTGTTAATCCGCGGTATCGGTTCTATCAGTGGTTCTACCCAGCCATTGTATGTAATTGATGGTGTGCCAGTTTCTAACTCTGACATGCAGAGCAGCGGTCTCCGTTCACAGTCTATTCTTTCTTCAATCAACCCTAATGATATCGAGAGCATGACTATTTTGAAGGATGCTGCCGCATCTTCACTTTATGGTTCTCGTGCAGCCAATGGTGTCATCATCATCACTACCAAGAAGGGTAAGGAAGGTAAGACTCACGTAAACTATGATATGCAGATTGGTTGGAGCAATATTGCCAAGAAGAGCGCTTTGGAAACCATGAACAGCGCTGAGATGAAGCAGTATTGGAAGGATGCATTCCAGGGTTACTTCGTATATTATGAAGGAATGGATGAGGGTACTGCTGCTGCCGCTGCTGCAGAAGAAATTCCTAGCTGGTTCCACAACTATAATACTAATGAGACAACTGATTGGTACAAAGAGGTTTATCGTACAGGCTTGACAACCGATCATCAGGTGTCTATCAATGGTGGTAACGACCGTACTAAGTTCTTCACCAGTTTTGGCTACAACAAGGTGGAGGGTACCGTAAAGGGTAGCTCTTTCCAGCGTTATAGTGGACGTTTGAACTTGGATCACAAGGTAACTGACTGGTTCAAGATTTCTGCCAAGGAAATGCTGTCATTCTCTAATCAGGCTGGTTTCCGCGACCAGGGTGATCAGGCGCAGGGCTTCGGTACTACCGCTCCAATGTCTGTACTCTTCTCAATGGACCCTACCGCTCCTGTAAAGAACGAGGATGGTTCATATAACACTAGCGCTTCATTCTCAAAGAATGTTTCAAATCCAAACCTGATGTTCGGACAGGAGGGTGGTGAGCATGCTGAGACTTTGGATTCTGAGTTGATGCGTAGCTTGACCAATGTTGAGGGTGAACTCAAGTTGCCATTCAATCTGACATTGCGTTCAATCTTCGGTTTTGACTATATGACCAACAATATTCGTGAGTTCTGGGCTCCTAACAGTGGTAATGGTCAGTCGGTTAACGGTATGGGTCAGCGCTGGAACTACTCTAGCAAGACTTTGACTACATCCAACACCTTGAACTATGTTCGTAGCTTTGACAAGCATAATCTCACAGCGATGGTAGGTTATGAGGCAGAGAAGCGTAACTTGATGACATTGACAGCCAGCTCTCACAACTACTCTACACATAAGTTGCCAGAGTTGTCTAATGGTCAGGCTAACAGCAATGCCAGCTACACCAACTGTGCAACCATGATGTCTTGGTTGGGTAGCGTAAACTATAACTACGACAACAAGTATTACTTGTCTGCTAGCTATCGTCGTGACGGTTCTTCACGTCTTTCTTCAGACAATCGTTGGGCAGACTTCTTCTCTGTATCAGGTGCATGGCGCATCAGCAGCGAGAAGTTCCTGGAGGGCAACAACCTGTTCAGCGATTTGAAGCTCCGTCTTTCTTATGGTACCAATGGTAACTTGCCAACAGACTACTATGGTTATATGGGTACATACGCAACAACCGGTGGTTACGGTTCTGAGCCAGGTATCTATTGGAGCAACATCTCTAACCCAACATTGGGCTGGGAGAAGTCTCACAACTTTAACGTAGGTTTGGATTGGACACTCTTCAACCGAGTAACTCTTACCTTCGATTACTATAACAAGTTGACAAAGGATCTTCTCTTCCTTTCACCAACTTCTTATGTAACAGGTTTCAGTTCATACTGGAACAACATCGGTGAGTTGAAGAACCAGGGTCTTGAGTTCTCTATCAGTTCTCAGAATATCCGCACAAAGGATTTCACCTGGACCACAGACTTCAACCTTACAAAGCAGAGCATCAAGGTTAACAAGTTGCCTAATGGTGACGATGTTCAGTATGGCGACGGTAACATGTATATCCTCCGTGAAGGTGAGTCTATGCATACATTCTTCTTGCCTGTGGCTAAGGGTGTAAACTCAGAGACCGGTTTGATGGAGTTCTGGATTGACCCTGAGGATGAGTCTAAGGGTGTAACCAACGAGTATAGCAAGGCTGGTAGCACCATTGTAGGCAAGGGTGTGCCTGACTGGGTTGGCGGTATGACCAATACCTTCCGCTATAAGGATTTCGACCTTTCATTCATGATCTCATATCAGTTTGGTGCCGACATGTTCGATTATCCAGGTTACTTCCTTACCTATAGCGACGGTGTGCGCGTGGGTACATTCAATGTATCTAAGCGTGTGGCTGGCAATTACTGGCAGAAACCAGGTGACCAGACCGAGTTCCCACGTCCTATCTACGGTAACCCATTCCGTTCTGATATGTTCTCTACCCGTGAGATTATCTCAACAGACAACATCCGTGTGCGTGACATCACATTCGGTTGGACTGTGCCTTACTTCAAGAAGTATATCAGCAATTTGCGCATTTATTTCCGTGCAACAAACCCATTCCTGATTTACAACGCAGCTAAGGATATTGATCCAGATGTTGATATCAATGGTTATCGTCAGACCGATACTCCTACAACACGACAGTTCTTGTTCGGTCTCAACTTTAGTTTTTAATTAATTCATAGGAAAAAGGATATGAAAAAGATATATTTAGCATTGGGTATTGCCGCTAGCATGATGTTCTCATCATGCAGCGACTTCCTGGACCAGGAGCCATCTATAGAGTTGCCTACTGAGTCAGCTATCACAACTACATCAGACTTGCGTAATGCAGTAAATGGTATTGCTTATGTATTGACAGAAAGCAGAATGACTTATGCATCAGAATTCGCTCTCTTCGCAGATACTCGCTGCAACGATTTCAAGGTAACTGCAGACAACAATCAGTTGGGTGAACTCAGACTTTACAAGTACAATTCTAAAGGTTCATTCAATGATTATGCATATTTCGCATTCTACCAGGCTTTGGGTAATGTGAATAGCGCATTGAAGTCTATCGAAAATGGCCAAGTTGAAGGCGATGCTGCCGAAATCAATGACTATAAAGGACAGCTTTTAGCTTGGAGAGGTATGTTGCACTTCGACTTGGCTCGTATGTTCTGCCACATCCCTACTACTGTAGAGAATCCTGCAAGCGAACTCGGTCTGGTTCTTTCTGATCAGGTATTTGACAAGGATTACAAGGGTACTCGTACAGATTTGGCATCTACATACACATTCATTATCAAGCAGTTTACAGATGCGCTTCCTTTGTTGGGGAAGAAGTCTGATAATGGTTACTTCAACTATTATGCAGCTCTTGGTCTTCGTGCCCGTGCTTACCTCTATAATGGTCAGTATGCAGAGGCTTTGGCTGATGCTAAGGAAGTAATTGGTGAGGGTGGTTTCAAGATGTTGAACCGCGACAATTATGTTGAGGCTTGGACTAAGGAGAAGGCAGATGAAACCATTCTGGAGTTCATGCAGACCGACAAGTATAACCAGCAGCGTTATGCTCCTGGTTACTACTGTGATGCTGATGGTTACTCAGAGAATGCTTTCAACGAGGAGGGTTACCTGTATAAGTATCTTGTAACTCAGATTGATTCGGTGAAAGATGATGCTGGTAAGGTTAAACAAGTAAATTATAAGGATATTCGTGCCGGCTTGGTTAAGAATCAGTCTGCAGCTAGCTATAAGAAGGCTGCTGGTTTCTATCCTAACAAGTATCCAGGTCGTAACGGCAACCTCTATGTTAACAATACAAAGTTGCTCCGCCTTTCAGAGATGTATCTGATTGCAGCTGAGGCTCAGTGGCATCTTGACAACTCTGGTTCATACGATTTGGCAAAGACAAGTGCCAAAGCAGCTCAGTATATCAATGCTATCGACAAGAACCGTATTGCAGATTATACAGATAAGGCTTCTGTTACACTTGCAGACATTCTTCATGAATATGAAATCGAGATGTTCTGCGAGAACCAGATTACATTCGCTTACTGGCGTAATCGTCAGAGTGTAACAAATCAGGCTAAGCAGGAGGTGAAGTACAATGATTACAATACAATCATGGCTATCCCACAGTCTGAGATTGATTACAACAAGGCTCTTCAACAGAACCCTGAATATTAATAAGATAATATTTTTAATCAAGATATAGGAATGCCATGAGTGGCATTTTCTATAAATCTCTCGGGAGAGGCTGGCTGTGAAGCTCGCCTCTCTTTTTTTTGTCTTTTTATTTGCGTATCTGATATTTTATTCGTAACTTCGCACCGTCTAAAGTAATATGGCTATGGAAGAGATAAGAAAATACCCAGTAGGAATGCAAACTTTCTCTGATATACGAGAGGGTAATTATGTGTACGTAGATAAGACGAGGTATATTGTCGATTTCTTGCGTAATGGTTCTAAATATGTGTTTCTGAGTCGTCCAAGACGATTCGGTAAGTCGCTTTTTGTCTCTACGCTCCAGGCATATTATGAGGGCAGGAAGGAACTGTTTGATGGTTTGGCACTTGGCGAATATGAGAAAGAATGGGTGAAGCATCCTGTTCTTCACTTCGACATGAGTACTGCCAAAAATCAGACACCCGAAGGGTTAGAAGAGATGCTGGGCTACATGCTTTCAGAATACGAGCAGGTCTATGGACGTGACGAATTGGCGGTGCAGCCGAGCCAGCGTTTGCAGTCTTTGGTAAAGCGTGCCTATAAGAAGACGGGTCAAAAGGTGGTCGTTTTGATAGACGAATATGATGCTCCTCTCTTGGATGTCGTGCATGAGAAGGAAAGTTTGATGCCATTGCGCTTGGTTATGAGGAAGTTCTATAGCCCATTGAAATATCTCGACCCTTGGCTGGAATTTACTTTTATCACGGGTATCACCAAGTTCTCTCAGTTGAGTATCTTTAGCGAGATCAATAATTTGGATAATATCAGCATGTTCGATCAGTATTCTGCTATCTGTGGTATCAGCAAGACAGAACTACTGACGGCGATGAAGCCTGATGTTGAGTTGCTAGCCAAGTCTTTGGGAAAAACTTTTGATGAAACGGTTGCCGAGTTGAGTTCATATTATGATGGTTATCATTTCAGTAAAAAATCAGAAGATGTGTTTAATCCGTTTAGTCTGGTTAAAGCGTTGAGAAGTAAGGAAATAGCAGCTTATTGGTTTAGTTCAGGTACTCCTGCATACATTATCAACACTTTACGCAAACATCATGTGGGGGTGATGGATATAGAACAGAAATCCGTAGGGGTGGATGATTTCGATGTCTCTCCTGAGCAGATGACTTCTGCTTTACCATTGCTTTATCAGAGTGGGTATCTCACCATCAAGAAGTATAACCCTATCTTGCAGAGCTATCAGCTGGATTATCCAAACAAGGAAGTGCGTGTAGGGATGGTTCATTTTTAATTTGATGGGTGCTTACATCTTGGTGGAGGAGGATAGTGCAATAGGCAGAGCAGATGCCGTTCTTCACATTATTACGTTTTATCCCCATGTTATTCGATTTTTTTGTGATAAATCACACTTTTGACGAATACAGGGGTAAGAATGCTGGCTGTAAAGCTCGCCTCTTTCCAAGAAAAAAAACACGGACAAATTGAATTTGTCCGGACAAATTTGTCCGGCATGATATAAATCGCTGACTATGAGAAGATTATAAAGCTGCCGGACAAGCATCCGGACAAATTCAATTTGTCCGTGTTATATTTTTGGGGCATAAACACAGCTTTGTTATGGTGTAAACTATGACTTATGCTCCAGAAAACGGTGAGTTGAGGGGAAGAAAACTATGAGTTGTATTTGTTAACACTTTGCGAGAACTGGTCTGTTATGGAGAAAAATGGCTGTAGGATGCAATATTATCCCTTGTTTCTTGTTATTATGATATACAAACTGTTGTGGAAATGAAAAAGAAAATAGTTATAATGATGGTGCTGCTGCTTGCTGTTGTGGGAGCAAAGGCACAGGAAGTGGAGAATCCGGTAGGCAGATTCTCGGTAATTCCTCGTATTGGTGTATCTCTGGCTAACTGGAGCGGATTGACTCTGGAAACTTTGGATGGAATCTCGCTAAAGCCTAAGTATCAGGCTGGATTCATGGGCGGCGCAGATGTGGAATATCGCATAAATAAGAGCCTGGGTATTACGCTGGGTGCTTATTATGCCCGACAGGGTATGCGTTTCCCTGACTGCGAGTTGACTGAGAATGCTGAAAAAGGGGAATATACAGGTATTAAGAATCATCATGTGAACCTCGATTATATCCAGGTACCGCTCATGCTGAAGGTCTATCTTGTTGAAGGCTTGTCGTTGAACACAGGCGTTCAGCTGGGATTCCTTTGTGGCGACGGCAAGGTTAAAAGAGAGGAAACCGACCTTCAGAAGGATAAAAACGGGTCTATTACATACAAGGATATGCAGGAAACCGAAGCTCCTTGGCCTGCCAAGAAGGTGGATGTAGCCATTCCTTTGGGCTTGAGCTATGAATATATGAACGTGATTCTGGATGCCCGTTACAACGTGAGCCTAACGAAGGCTGGCAAGGGTGATTGGGATAACTGTAAGAACAAGGCTCTGACCTTTACCGTGGGTTATCGTTTTACATTATAAAAGAATATTTGGATAGAAATAAGAAAAGCCTCAAATCCGCAAAGGATTTGAGGCTTTTATCTTATCTGATAATCAGATGATTCTATGATTCTTTATCCAACCTGGCTTCCTGGCTTAACCTTGCCAAGGAGAGAAGTTACGTTCAATGAGCCGTCGAAGTTGACTGCACTCAGAATCATACCCTGACTCTCGATGCCCATCATCTTGCGAGGAGCAAAGTTGGCTACGAACAATACGTCCTTGCCGATCAGCTGTTCTGGTTCGTAGTAGGCTGCGATACCTGAGCAGATGGTGCGCTCTACGCCAGAACCATCGTCGATGGTGAACTTCAGGAGTTTCTTAGACTTCTTTACCTTCTCGCAGTTCAGAATGTGACCTACGCGGATATCGAGTTTCTCGAAATCATCGAAGCTAACCTCTGGCTTGATAGGAGCAGCCTGATAAGAAGCCTCCTCGTTAGCCTTCTTGGTGTCAGCGAGCTTCTGGAGCTGTCTTTCGATAACCTCATCCTCAATCTTCTCGAAGAGCAATTCAGGCTCACCGAGCTGGGTACCAGCCTTGAGCAAATCTGTGCTGCCGAGCTGAGTCCACTCGAAGTTAGGCATATTGATCATCTTGCGGAGTTTCTCTGAAGAGAATGGCAAGAATGGCTCGAAGGCGATAGCGAGGTTGGCAACCAACTGCAGGGAGATGTTCAGGATGGTCTCCACACGCTTAGGATCGGTCTTCCAAACCTTCCAAGGCTCACACTCTGTGATGTATCGGTTACCGATACGAGCCAGGTTCATTGCCTCTTTCTGAGCCTCGCGGAACTTGAATACGTTGAGATACTGCTCTACCTTCTCCTTCACGTCCTTGAACTCAGCGATAGCCTTCTCATCTACCTCCTGCAATTCACCACAGGCAGGAACTACGCCGCCCCAATACTTCTTGGTGAGTTGGAGGGCACGGTTTACGAAGTTACCGTAAACGGCAACCAACTCAGAGTTGTTGCGCTCCTGGAAATCCTTCCAGGTAAAATTGTTGTCCTTGGTCTCAGGCGCATTGGCTGTCAATACATAGCGCAATACATCCTGCTTGCCTGGCAAATCTACGAGATACTCGTGCAACCATACAGCCCAGTTGCGGGATGTTGAAATCTTATCATCCTCCAGGTTCAGGAACTCGTTGGCTGGTACGTTGTCTGGCAAGATATAGTCGCCGTGAGCCTTCAGCATAGTAGGGAAGATGATGCAGTGGAACACGATATTGTCCTTACCGATGAAGTGAACGAGACGAGTCTCAGGATCCTGCCACCACTTCTGCCATGTTCCCCACTTTTCTGGATGAGCATCGCAAAGCTCCTTGGTGTTTGAGATGTAGCCGATAGGTGCATCGAACCAAACGTAGAGCACCTTTCCATCTGCACCCTCTACTGGAACAGGAATACCCCAATCCAAGTCGCGTGTCATCGCACGTGGCTGAAGATCCATATCCAACCAGCTCTTGCATTGGCCGTAAACATTGGTACGCCACTCTTTGTGGCCTTCCAGAATCCACTTCTTCAACCAATCCTGATACTTGTTCAATGGAAGATACCAGTTCTTGGTAGGCTTCTTTACGAGACCATGACCAGGGTTGTTCTTGTTGGTAGGGTTAATGAGCTCCTCAGGAGAGAGGGTAGCACCACATTTCTCGCATTGGTCGCCATAAGCACCCTCTGCACCACAGCGAGGACAAGTACCTACGATATTACGGTCGGTAAGGAATTCGCCTGTTACCTCGTCGCAGAACTGCTCCTCTACCTTTTCTTCCAATACGCCCTTGTCATAGAGTGTGCGGAAGAAGTCTGAAGCAAACTTATTGTGAGTTGGCGAAGTGGTACGGCTGTAAATATCAAAAGAGATACCGAAGTCCTCGAAGCTCTTCTTGATGAGATTGTGATAGCGATCAACCACCTCCTGAACGGTAATTCCCTCTTTCTTGGCACGGATAGTAACAGGTACACCATGCTCATCGCTACCGCCGATGAAGGCAACATCCTGCTTCTTGAGGCGGAGGTAGCGAACATAGATATCGGCTGGCACGTAAACACCTGCCAGGTGACCGATGTGCACACCACCGTTGGCATAAGGCAAAGCCGCAGTCACGGTAGTACGTTTAAAGTTCTTTTGTTCCATATTAGCTAATATATTTTTGTTATTTGGCTGCAAAATTACAAAAAATGTTGGAGATAAGAAAGAATTATCGTCGCTTTTTCTTACTTATATATATAATAAGGTGTAAAAAGCTGGGTTCTTTAGTGTTTTTATAGTAAGGATAGCGTAGGGCAGGATACAAAAAAAGGCCCTTCGCATCTCTGCAAGAGCCTCCCATCTTGTACATTTCCATCAGACTCCTCCCTGATAGGACTGTACCTAATTATTATCATTTACTTTTTCTAAGAACTTATTCGTTCTGACAACTTATGTTGTTGACCTTTTACAATCTAATTACCTTAGTATGTAGAAAACTTCCTCCTTATATATTTTTATCTATAGAGAGATTTCTTACATTACGTTCATATAGGCGATAACGGCCAACTCTGCAAGAAGAATTACGAAACCAATCTTCTTTACTGCGTCTGTAATTTTAAAAATGCAATCCATAATCTTAATAGTTTTGTTGTTAATAATCAAACTAGCGTTGTGCTAGTGTTCTTTTTACGGTTGCAAAGGTAATGCATTTTTTTATCCTATATGGGGTAATTTTTATTAGAATTAGTGATTTTCGTAAATTTAAAAGGTAATTAAAATCAATTATTACACCTTATAGAGTAAAAATTACCCCGTCTTAGACGATTTTGCTATTCGTTTTTGTCTGTTTTTTGTGGTACTTTTGTCTTTATGGGGTAATATTTTCGTAATAACAAAAGAAAATAGCCATTCAAAAACAGGTTTATAACTATTTTAAAATGGCTATTCTTCTATTTTTCTCCCTTTTTCTTTATAGATCCAACTTTTTAGAGCGAATGATAGGAAAAAACGGATTTTTATCCTTTTACATATATCTTCTTTATGATTATAAATGTCCTCTTTCTGCCCAATCGCCTCTGTCGAGGGTTCTGTATCCCACGGCTTCTGCTATATGGTCAGGCTTAATCTGTTCACTTCCTGCCAAATCAGCAATGGTTCGTGCCACTTTCAGTATTCTGTTATAGGCTCTGGCTGACAAAGAAAGCTTCTCCATTGCCATTCGGAGCAGTTCGATACCTTGTTCGTCGGGTTCGGCAAACTGATGAATCATTCTTTCGGTCATCTGGGCGTTGCAATGGATGCCTTTATAATCTTTGAATCTTTCGGCTTGAACTTCTCTTGCCTTGATGACTCTTTCTCTGATCTTGGCACTTGGCTCACCTGGTGCTGCCTTCGATATGTCCTGGAAAGGAACAGGACTGATTTCGCATTGGATGTCGATGCGGTCGAGTAACGGACCCGAAATCTTGTTCATGTATCTTTGAATCTGGCCTGGCGTGCAGACACAGCGATGTGTCGGATCACCATAATATCCGCATGGACAAGGGTTCATACTTGCCACAAACATGAATGAACATGGGTAATCTGTAGAATATTTCGCTCTGCTGATGTTGATGTGGCGGTCTTCCAATGGCTGGCGGAGTACTTCCAGAGTGGTTTTATTGAACTCCGGAAGTTCATCGCAGAACAGAACGCCATTATGGGCGAGCGATATTTCTCCCGGTTGTGGCGATGTTCCACCGCCTACCAGAGCCACTTGAGAGATGGTATGGTGAGGAGACCGGAACGGGCGTTGGGAAATGAGTGATACATTCTTGCCCAGTTTGCCTGCAATGGAGTGAATCTGTGTTGTTTCCAGACTCTCAGATAGCGTGAGGGGAGGAAGAATGGACGGCAAACGTTTTGCCATCATTGACTTTCCGGAACCTGGAGGACCTACCATAATCAGGTTGTGTCCGCCAGCCGCAGCCACTTCGAGCGCTCTTTTCACGTTCTCCTGACCGCGGACGTCGGCATAATCGTATTCACAATGAACCTGGTTTTCGTAGAATTCCTTGCGGGTGTCAACGATAGTAGGAGAAGGATTGCTTCTGTCGCTCATGAATTGTATGACTTCGAAAAGTGTTTTCATGCCGTAAACCTCAAGATTGTTTACGACAGCCGCTTCCCGAGCGTTCTGTTCCGGCACAATCAGTCCCTTAAAGTGCTCTGCTCTGGCTCTGATAGCTATCGGCAGGGCACCTTTGATAGGCTGGAGCGTACCGTCAAGGCTCAGCTCGCCTACCATCATGTACTCTTTCAGATGATCTTCGGGAATGTTGTTGTTGGCGCCTAGAAGTCCGATTGCAAGCGGCAAGTCGAAACTGCTGCCCTCTTTCCGGAGGTCAGCTGGAGCCAGATTGATGGTGATGTCGGCTATCGGAAATTTGAAGCCGCTATACTGGAGAGCTGCTGAAATTCGGTTACGGCTCTCTTTGACCGCCTCGTCGCCTAAGCCTGTGAGGTGGTACATGACGCCTCTGTTGAGGCTTACTTCTACGGTTACAGTAGTTACTTCTAGTCCGTTAACTGCTGCACAATATGTCTTTACTAACATATAGGCGTGCTTTTTATGGGTTCTTGACTAGCTCGAAAGTATTTATTTTAGCAGTTGGTCGAGCTTATTGTAAAGCTCTTGCTTTTTCATGCCTCGGGCGATGATTTTACCATTTTGAAGTATGATGTTGTCAGGAAGGTTTCCCAATCCCAACTTCTTCAAGGTCTTGTCTTCCAGCATTTCGCCGTTGCAGATGATAGGGCATGTGATAGAGTCGCGCTTGATGTTGTTCTTGCATTCGCTCTTGCTGGCATCCAGACAGAAAGCCATCAGCTTAAGCTTGCCGTTCGATTTCTTCTGACGGCTCTTCAGTTCGCGCTGCATGTCCTGGCTGTCATAGTTATAGGTAGCCCAGGTGTAGATTACGGCAACCGGAGCGCTGCTCATTTCTGTACTAGAAACGAGTTTTCCGTTGATATCGTATGCTGTAAATGAAGGCAGGGTTGCACCGATGCCTACATTCTTCATGGTTTCTGCCAACTGCTTCATCTTAGCCAACTGTCCGTTTTTAGGCTGTTCCTTCTCTACGATATTGATGAGTGAGAGCGCCTTGCGGTAATCAGGTTGTGTAGAAGTGATGAAGTATTTTTTGATCAGATAGATGCTGCACACAGAATTCGGATGTTCTCTGATGAAGTCTTCAGCATGCTTTTTAGCCTCAGGTGGCGTATCTTTCAGGATGTTCTGGCGGAATTTTGTCATCAGTTCGTTATCCTCGGTTCCGCTTACCTCCATTTCCTTAAGGTGCGAAGCATCTGCCTCGATTTCTACTGATTTGCCCGATTTTGCGAAGATAGGCTGCTCAGAGAAATTAGGGAAAACAAGCATAATGGTAAAATCTTCCTTACATTCGGTTTCGAAAGTGAAACGGCCGCCTTCTACCTTAATGGTGTCAACGCCTTCGAAGCCCCCGTCAGGACTGTATACATAAAACTCGCCTTGATTCATATTGAGAAATTTGCCTTCAAACTTGAAATGCCCACTGCTAACACCACATGATGTTAAGACCAGCGTAATGAATAAAATGAGGATGTAAGCAAATTTTTTCATAAGGAAAAACTTTAAGGTGCCGCGAGCGGGACTCGAACCCGCACAGCCATTACTGGCCAAGGGATTTTAAGTCCCTCGTGTCTACCAATTCCACCATTGCGGCATGGTAAACGTTAAGAGTTGAGCGGAAAACGGGACTCGGACCCGCGACCCCAACCTTGGCAAGGTTGTGCTCTACCAACTGAGCTATTTCCGCGTTATGTGGGTGCAAAGGTAATGCTATTTCTTTAAATCTCCAAACGATTTACATTTTTTAAGACAAGAAAGCGCCATTTTTTTCGTTTGCCCTCCGTTTCAGCTTAGTTTCCCACGTATATATCGGTTCCTTTGCCGCCGTAGGTTACCCGATATTGCATCAGCGGCTTGTCGCTTTTGCTCTTTCCGCCGCTTGTGATGGTTCCGTTTTCCAGGCTGTAGATGCGTTTACATTTGTCGCAAATTACCGATTGGCGGTTGCCGGTCCATTCCAGCGGATAGTTGGTTCCACCATATTGTTCCAGGCAGTTTGGACATTGGCGGTCCCAGGCTACAGGTCCGCTGAAGTTGGATAATCCCATGATGAAGCCGTTCTTTTTGGCATCTTTAGAGTCGTTGCCCGCTCCCAGATAAGTATAGTTGGCATAATTCTCCTTCGCTGTAGAGAGGATGATGGTTTCAGTCTGGTTTTTCCCATCGTTTAATGTAGAATAGATATTCCAAGCTCCATTCACCTTTTTGGCGCTAACCATCGTGTAGACGCCCGTTCCGTTGAGGGCTGTTTCCAGACTTGTGCCCGGATGGTATTGCGACTTGAAGTAGAACTGGCAGGGATATTTGGTGCTGATGCTGTTTTCTGCATCGCACGAACAAAGTAAGAGCATAGCTATTCCAGCCATGCTCTTCACCTTATTATATATATATACCTTATTATATATGCTATTCTTCATGCAGAAACCTTTCTGTCTTTATTTCAGAAGATTCTTCTCGGCATTCTCCATGCGCTCGAAGTGGAACTCAGAGAGGGTCTGCTCCATCAGCGCCTGAATCTTGTCGTTGCAGAGATTGCCGATGCTGCCTTCGTGAGTATGATGAATATCCTTGTTTGGCTTGAATTCGCCAGCCTCGATTTCTAGTCCTACCTTCTTGTAAGCATCGCGGAATGGCATTCCGTTGGCTGCAAGCTGGTTCACTTCTTCTACTGAGAACATAGGGTCGTAGCGAGGATCGTCAAGAATATGCTCGTTCACCTCCATCTTGTTGATGATGTAGGCAGCCATCTGCAGACAGTCCTTCAACTCGTCGAAGGCAGGGAGGAACACTTCCTTGATAATCTGGAGATCGCGGAAATAGCCTACTGGCAGGTTGTTCATGATGAGCATTACCTGCTGTGGAAGGCTCTGGAGCTTGTTGCTCTTGGCGCGAATCAACTCGAATACGTCTGGATTCTTCTTGTGTGGCATAATGCTCGAACCGGTGGTGCACTCCTTAGGCAATTTCACGAAACCGAAGTTCTGACAGTTGAACATACAGGCGTCGAAAGCCATCTTTGCCAATGTTCCTGCCACGGTAGCCATGGCGAAAGCCACGTTGCGCTCCATCTTTCCTCTGCCCATTTGTGCATAAACCACATTATAGTCCATGCTGTCGAAACCGAGAAGTTCGGTGGTCATGGTGCGGTTCAATGGGAATGAACTTCCATAGCCGGCAGCGCTACCCAATGGGTTGCGGTTGGTCATGCGGTAAGCAGCCTGAAGGAAGAGCATGTCATCGGCAAGTCCTTCAGCATAAGCGCCAAACCAGAGACCGAATGATGAAGGCATAGCCACCTGCAGATGGGTGTAGCCCGGCATCAGCACGTCCTTATACTGGTTGCTCTTCTGAATCAGCTCGTCGAAGAGAATCTTCACGGCGTCCACAATCTCCTTCAACTCATGACGGGTGAAGAGTTTGAGGTCTACGAGAACCTGGTCGTTGCGTGATCTACCCGAATGAATCTTCTTGCCCATGTCGCCCAGTTTCTGGGTGAGCATCAGTTCTACCTGGGAATGAACGTCTTCCACGCCGTCTTCTATTACGAATTCGCCCTTGTCGGCGATGGCGTAGATGTTTTTCAGTTCGGCAAGGAGCTGGGTGAGTTCATCTTTCTCCAGGAGTCCGATGCTTTCGAGCATGGTGATGTGTGCCATACTGCCCAGCACGTCATACTTGGCTAGATAGAGGTCGAGTTCGCGGTCTCTTCCTACGGTGAATCTTTCAATTTCCTTGTTTACTTCGAAGTTCTTTTCCCAAAGTTTATGTGCCATAATTTCTTTATTTATTAATCCTGGTAAGGAATCATCGCAAGCGCATCAGCAATTTTTTCGATGCCTTCCTGCAATGGCTTCTTCACCATACCCTTGATAAACATGTTAAGTTCTGCCTTGATGGTGAGTTTCATTTTGCATGAGAACTCGCCTGTAGGGAGCAGCTGAATCCAGAAGTTGAAAGGAACAGGGCTGTTTTCTGTTTCAAACTTGATGGTCTTAGGCTCCTCGCGGTCGATGATGCGCATCTTGATTTCACCCACCATAGGTGCTGTGATAGAGATGCTGTCGCTATCAAACTTGAGGTCCTTCAGCTTTTCCATTTCCTTTCTCTTGTCCTCAGGAATCTGGTCTTTCACCTGCTCGAAGCGGTCTTTGAGCATCTGCAGGTTGTTCAGATCGCTCAATGTACGGTAAACAGATTCCTGCTTGTGAGGAATCTGTTTGATATTACTTTCGAATGTACTTGTACTCATTATTGATGGGTCAGCTTGATTACTTCTTCCAGTTAGCTGGGTCCTTGCGCCACTCGTGGAGCAGCTCTACGTCTTCCTGCTTGATATAGCCAGTCTCCAGAGCCTCTGCCACTACGTGCTCATAGTCGGTCAAAGTAACCAGCTTTACGTTAGCATCAGCAAAAGCCTTCTCGGCGATAGGGAAACCATAGGTATAGCTAGCTACCATGCCCACAATCTCGTTGCCGTTCTTGCGGAGAGCCTCTACTGCCTTGAGAGAGCTGCCGCCGGTAGAAATCAAGTCTTCTACTACCACAACCTTAGCCTTAGGGTCGAGCTGACCTTCGATGAGGTTCTGCATACCGTGATCCTTTGGTTTAGAACGAACGTATACGAAAGGCATGTTCAGTTCGTCAGCAACCAAAGCACCCTGCGCGATGGCACCCGTAGCTACTCCGGCTACAGCATCAGCCTCTGGGAACTGCTCCAGGATAGCGTGAACGAGCTCAAGCTTTACATAATTGCGGAGTTCTGGGAATGAGAGAGTCTTGCGGTTATCGCAATAGAATGGTGACTTCCAGCCAGAAGCCCATGTGAATGGATCATTAGGCTGCAACTTGATTGCCTTTACTTTCAATAACTTAGATGCGAATTCTTTCTTCAGTTTGTCCATAATCTTTAAAGGATTAAATTATTATTAATTATTTTGCAAAGGTACAATGATTTTTGCACACGGCGGCTATATTTAGGGTTAAAATGTTTTAACTCTCGGCAAAAAGGGCCTTTAGTCATGTGCGAAACCTACAGTCAGCACGCTTATCTTCATCTTTCCGGCTGCTTTTATCAGGGTTTCCGCACAGGAGATGATGGTGGCTCCGGTGGTGCATACGTCGTCGATGATGAGGATATGTTTGCCCTCAAGTTGCGTGATGGGGTGCTCGCCCTGCCCGTCATGATAGGTTGCTGCGGCTTCAAAAACCTGGCTCACGTTTTCCAGTCTTTCCTGCCGGTTCTTGTGGGTTTGGCTTTCGCTAAACTTTTTTCTTCTTACGGCATCCTTGATGATGGTCAGATGGGTGAGTTGCTGGATACCTTTGGCGATGAGAAGGCTCTGGTTATAGCCGCGTTCTTTCTCTCGTTTTCGGGTGAGCGGGATGGGGATGATGGCGTCTATTCCGTCGAAGAACTGAATGCCTAACCCCTTCTTTGCCAGCATTCTGCCCAGATAGATTCCCATTTCAGGATGATGCATGTATTTCAGCTGGTAGACGGCTCTAGCCGATGTGGCATGGCTGATGTGATGGAAGAGAGCGCAGCAGCGTTCGATGGGAATCAGATGCCAGAATAGTTTTGCCATCTCGTTGTCGTAGGGCTGTTTCCAAGTATCGGTTCCCGGCATGCGGAACAGACATTTTATGCATATCATCTCCTCCCCGCCAGCGAGCACATTTCCGCAGATGGCGCAGGTTCGGGGGAAGAATAAATCTAATATGTCTCTTAACAGGCTGGTACGCATGGCTTTACTCTTAATTTTGAGGCTTGGATATTGAACTTGATGCTTTGCTTTAGAATTCCTCTTCGAAATCGATGTCTCCCAGATCTTCTTCCTTCATCCGGTCGATGCATTTGTGGATAACCTCCATGCTGTATCCTCTTCCCAGGGCAAAGCGAATGAGTTTCATCGAGCGTTCATAGTCGTTCTTTGCCTTGATGGTTTTATATTTGTTTTTCATCAGGGGCAGGAGGGTTTCCATATACAGGTCGTCTTCTATCTCTTCGAAGATTGGGTCGGAGATATCCTTCGGAATATGTTTCATCCACAGCGCCTGTTCCACCTTCCGGCGTCCCCACTTGTTGTATTTTATCTTGTCGTTGATAAAGAAGCGTGCGAAACGTTCGTCGTCGATGAATTTCTTCTCGGTCAGGAATTCCATGTTTCTGGCGATGGCATCTTCGGGCAGTTCCCACTTCTTCATCTTGTCGATCATCTCTTGCGAGCAATGTTCGGCTTGGGTGCAGAGGGTGGTGAGCTTCAGGAGCGCCTGCTGTTCGGTCATCGGCTTCTTATACTTTGAACTTTGAGATTTGAACATGATGATTTTACTTTGAACTTTGAGATTTGAACATTGAACTTTATGATTAGTTATGTTATTATTCTTTGTTGTTTTTTGCTTTCATCATTCTTTTCTTTCCGAAAGCATCTTCTTTGGTTTCAATATCCTTGAAATCAAGTTCTTGCAGCATTTCCCGGGTCTCCTTTTCGTAGATAGGATTGATTTCGAAGTATAATGCACCTCCGGATTTGAGGGCAGAAGAGGCATATTCGGCGATGACCCTATAGAACTTCAGAGGCTCTTCATCGGGCACGAAGAGGGCGATTCCAGGTTCGTGTTCCAACACATTCTTCTCCATATCCGCTTTCTCCTTTTCGCAGATATACGGGGGATTGCTCACGATGATGTTCCATCTTCCGGCATCCGATGTTTCCGCCAACTTCAGGGCATCCTGATATTCTATTTTTACGTTACCGGCATCCAGAAGCGCAACATTTCCCTGTGCTATCTTCAAGGCATCTTCCGAAATATCCCAACCCGTAACCTCCGAGCCGCCGATGTCCAGTCCCAGCGTAATGGCGATGCAGCCCGAACCCGTACAGATATCCAGGATGCGGATGGTGTTTTCTTCCTTCTCTTCTTCCGTAATCCCTTTGTTTTCAGTCGCATCTTTTTCTATCCACTCGCAGAGTTCCGCCGTTTCGGGTCTCGGAATCAGCACGCCCGGCTCTACATGGAAGGTTCTTCCTGCAAAGTCAGCTTCTCCCAGAACATACTGTACAGGTTCGCCTTTTTGCAATCTTCTGATAATTTCTTCCAGTTTTCTTTCTTCATCTGCAGATAATTCATTAACTTTGCCGCAGATTATGTCGGTCAGCGTCATTCCGTACTTCACATCGAGCACGGTGCGGACGATAGCCTGTGCTTCGCCCGCCTCATATAGAGTGATAATGGATTGCCAGAGTTGTTGATACGTTTTCATCTCTAAATCGTATATTATGATTTGATTTGAGAGCAAAGGTACGACATTTTATCGAAAAGTAAGTAAAAAACGAAGAAAAGTTTTAGATATGGAACAAAATAATGTTTCTTTTCAGAATGTGAAGACGGGCGAACCGTTGTCGCAAAAGGAAATAGACGAAATGTTTATGCACCGCTGTCTGCAGCTGGCGAAAAACGGAAGAGAGAATGCCAAACCCAACCCGATGGTGGGAGCCGTTATCGTGAGCGGGGATGGCAGAATCATCGGCGAAGGCTATCATGTAAGGTGCGGAGAGGGCCATGCTGAAGTCAACGCCTTTGCTTCTATTAAGCCCGAGGATGAGCATCTATTAAGCCAAGCTACCATCTATGTAAGTCTCGAACCCTGCTCTCATTACGGCAAGACGCCGCCTTGCGCCGATTTGATTGTAAGAAAAGGAGTAAAGCGATGCGTTTGTGGCTGCGTAGATCCCTTTGCCAAGGTTCAGGGCCGCGGTATCCGCAAGATTCGCGAGGCAGGCATCGAAGTAACAGTAGGCGTTCTGGAGGCGGAATGTCTCGAACTCAACAAGCGCTTCATCACCTTCAACACCCATCAGCGCCCTTACATCATCCTGAAATGGGCGCAGACCGCGAATGACTTTCTTGACAACGGGGGTAGGGGTATGGCTATTTCCTCGCCTTTCACCAAGATGCTCTCTCACAAGTTGCGTGCTGAGAACGATGCTATCCTCATAGGCCGCGTAACCGATGAGCGCGACCACAGTCAGCTCAACGTTAGAGATTGGAGCGGCAAGGACCCGATGCGCCTGGTCATCGACCGCCATCATCCTTGTTTAGAAGGTCTGGATTTCTCACGGGGCAAGACGGAAGTGTTGCAGCAAATCATGCAGTACTTATATAATAATAAGGTACAGTCGCTGATAGTAGAGGGAGGCGCCATCACCCATCAGGCATTCCTCGATGCTGGACTTTGGGATGAAATCAGGGTAGAAACGTTGTTGTCCACATCTGTGGAAAACTCCGTAACTTCAGGAACGCCAGCGCCTATGCTTCCTCATAACGTCCGGTTAATCAGCCATGAGGCGTATGATGGAAATGTTATCAACACCTACGAGCGGATGTAATCTTCTCATAGATTTGCTTTTCCCTTCGGCCAGCGATTTTCAATTCACAGATGACACAGATTTAGTGGCGTATGCCCAATTCAACATTTAACATTCAACACTTAACATTCAAAAAAATGAGTAACAGATTTACATCGCGTCTGAGCGATGACGACGATTTCAAGCGAGACGAACTGATACGTAAGATAGAGCATTCGGTAGAGCAGATGACGCTCTCAGAACTGGAAGCCCTGTCCTACGATATGTTTACCAAGGGTTATATGGAGGATTATTAGAAAATGTCGGGAACAGCTGATGCGAGAACCGGAAATAGCCAACTGGCAAAATATAAATAGCCAACTGGCAAAACGTAAACAGCCGACTAGCCACTCATGCGCTAGTCGGCTGTTTTACTGGAACAGTTATCGAAACCTCCTTTATTTTGTTTTCGTATAGGCATCCTGCCAAATACTCTTCACTCTTCACCAAAAGCCCCGAATCCCCTGTGTTTATCGGCATTCCGAGGGGTGAAGAGTATTCGGGCACTCTTCACCTACTCTTCACCACTCTTCACCCTTCAGTTCTGGCGGATTTGCAATCCACCTATCAGTCTTTCGCATCTGTTTCCGTTCCTGAAGGTGAAGAGTGGTGAAGAGTGGGTGAAGAGATAAAAACAACTCTTCACCCCTCGGAATGCCGATAAACACAGGGGTTTCCGACCGAAAGGTGAAGAGTGAAGAGTATTTTGATGATAGCTTCGTTTATTTCTTAAACAGTCTTTGTTTTCACCTTCCAGACGATGCAAGTCATTAAGACAGATATCAGGGCTGCGCCAATCTGAAATGTGGCGAAGTTGAGTGACAAGGAAGAGAACTCTGTATTGAAGGTGAAAAAGGAGTTCGTAAAAAGGAAAGCAAGTGGCTAAAACGCAAATTAAAAGGTGTAATAAAGATGAAATAATCACAGAAAATCCTCTTTTCTGATCATTTTGTCGTTTTGATGGTGTCTTGCTTTTCCAGATAGAATGTAACATGGTAACCGGAGAGACAGTTGTCGGATAGTCCCAGTTCGATGTTCTGCATCATCAGCATCTGGCGGGAGAGAGAGAGTCCGATGCCTGTGCCGGATGATTTGGTGGTGAAGAACGGGATGAAGATTTCCCGTGCCACATCGGCAGGAATCGGTTCGCCGTTGTTGCTGAACAGCAGGATAGGGTGGTCGTTCCTGCTCATGCGGACGTCGATGTCGGTGGCATGGGCTTCGATGGCATTCTTGGTGAGGTTGATGAATACCTGGCGCAGCATGTTGTGGTCGGCCTCCAGCGTGGCATTCTGGGGGAGGGAAAAGTGCCAGCTAAGGTCGGGATAGAGCGCCTTGATGCTCTCCAGGAAAGAGACGAGCGGAAGGGGTTCTACGACGGGAGCCTGGAGCTGGGTGAGCTTGCGGTAGCTATCCACGAAGTTGGTGAGCGACTTGCTGGTGTCGTGAATCGCCTGAATGCCTTCCTCGTATTCACTACCCTTGATCTGCGGGTTGCTGAGATAAGCCTGGCAGATGCTGGAGATGGGAGCCGTAGCGTTCATGATTTCGTGGGTAAGCACACGGGTCAGCTTTTGCCATGATTCCACTTCGTGTCTGGCTACGAGGCGGGCAATATCGCCCTGCATGTCGTTGAGTGCCTGCTGCAAGGCTCTTTCGCCTGGCAGCAAGCCCGAAGTGGGGAGGCGGAAGGCGTAATCGCCATTTCTTACAGCCTCACGCATCAGAAAAGCACGCGCCTTCAGCCTTCGCTGATGGCGAAAGAACAGATAGATGAGGCTGCCCAGGATGAAGCAGATTCCACCTATTAAATATATAATCTTGATAATAATCATAAAATTGCTCTAATACATTTGTCTCTTAACTTCCTCCTAACTTCTCTTAACTTCTTAAACTTCCCTTTCCAAAAGTCATCTCTTCAGTTTTGCGTAAAGGGTTTGTCGGGTGATGCTGAGCATTTCGGCGGCACGAGAGATATTGCCGTGGCATTTATCCACGACCTTCCGGATGTAATCGTTCTCAAAATTTTCTAAGGTTGCCACTTCCGTATTGTTGTCGATGGCATCCTTGAGTACCCTTATCAGTTCGTCATTATCCCAGGGCTTGGTGACGAAATCGGCGGCTCCGCTTTTCAATCCCTTGATGGCTAGCTGCACGTCGGCAAAGGCGGTGATGAGCACCACGGGGATGTGGGCGTGGAGCCGGCGGAAGGTGCGGAGCCAGAGCAAGCCGTCCTGTCCGCTGTTTACGCCGAGTGAGAAGTTCATGTCGAGCAGGATGAGATCTACCTGCTCCTGTTGCAGCAGCGTGGGGGCTGTATCGGGGCGAGGCAGGGTGAGAATCCGTTCGAACGTATTGCCCAGACAGATTTTCAGCGCCGTGAGTATCGACGGATTATCGTCGATGACAAGAAGGGTTCCGTATTTCATATCTTTTATCTTTTTGTTTGCAAAAGTACGCTTTTTTCCCGAAACGGCAAACAAAAACGGGATTGTTGTGTGATAATCATACAATAGAGTGTATGAATTTCATACAATCCACCTTCCGGGCTGCCGGAAATCTTGGCAGAAAACGGGAGAAGCCGTAACTTAGCAGCAGCTAACGAAAATAGGGAGATGGTATTCTTCCTTTATCGTTTGATTTTAGTGAAACAAAAAATAAATGAGTATATGATGAAAAGTTATGTGAAATTCTTATTACGCAACAAGCTTTATGCCACCATAGAGGCCTTGGGTCTCTCGGTGGCACTGGCTTTTGTGCTGATTCTCGTTTCCTACGCTACTGCAGAGTATCGTGTGGGAACGAATCAGAAACTGGCGAAGGAACTCTATGTTGCAGGTTCCGGCGATTATCTCGGAATGACCTGGGGCATAGCCAAGGAGTTCTTTCCTTCCATCCCGGAAATCAAGGGATGGACAAGATTTGGTGAATATTATGCTCCGCAGGGAGCCATGATAGATGGGCAGTATTATGAGGCAAAATATTTGGCTATCGACCCGAACTTCTCCCAGTTTATGGGTTACAAATGCCGCGGTTGTGCGCCTGATCATCTCCTTTCGGATGCTCATCAGGCAATGGTTTCGGAATCTTTTGCCAAGAAAGCCTTCGGCAACGCCAATCCTATCGGCCGTACCATCCAATGCGGTAAGCTGCAACTCAAGGTGGTGGGAATCATGGAGGATTTCGACCGTGAGGACCTTCTTAACCCATACGATATTTTCGTGTCGATGAAACTGATAGAAGCTGAGGCTCCGCCGATGAATCAGTTTGGCTCCTGCACTACGGTGGCGCGACTGGCAAAGGAAGCCGACCCCGAAAAGGTGAGACAGACCTTGCTCGGCAAATACATAAACTACTGGAAGGAGTGGAAAAAGGAATTAGGTGGAGCCGACTTCATGTGGGGCTGCCAGTTTGTGAGATGGGACCAGATTCATTTTGCGGATGATGATGTCGAGATTTTCAAGCATGGAAATCGTTCTCTCGTGAATATCCTCCTGGTCGTGGCGCTGGTTCTGCTGCTTTCTGCCTTGTTCAACTACATCAATCTTACGGTGGCTCAGATTGGCAACCGTGCGAAGGAAATGGCTACCCGAAGACTGCTGGGCGAATCGGTCGGGGGCGTGATGCTTCGTTATCTCAAGGAGTCGGCACTCTTCACGGCAGTCTGCTTCCTGCTGGGCTTGTTGATTTCCTGGGCATTCATTCCGTTGTTCAATTCTATGTTGGATACGAAAATCGACCTGTTCCATTCCTTCGACCTTCTGTGGTTCCTGCCGTTGGCTTACGTCATCATCTCCATCTTTGCGGGAATCCTTCCTGCCATCGTGGTTTCCCGTTTCAATCCGATAGATGTGGTGAAGGGAACCATCCGCATGCGCAGCAAGATGTGGTTCAGCAAGATATTTATCGTAGCCCAGAACGTCATCAGTATCACGCTGGTAGTGATGGCGATAACGATGATGCTCCAGATGAAGCATCTTGCCGATTTGCCGTTGGGTTATCAGACGAAGGATATTGTTTCCATCATTTCTTCCTTGGATGGTTCGCCAGAGAAGATGTCTATTCTCAAAAACCGTCTGAAAGCGCTTCCAGAGGTGGAAGAGGCAACTTACGGCAACGCCAATCCTATCAGAAGCTGGGGAAATGGCGTGCATGATGACAATGAAAAACAGATAGGAATGCTCCGTATGTTCATGGTAGATTCCACGGCGATGAAGATGCTGGGAGTCAGGGTGATTGAGCAGTATTGCGAGCCAGCCTATGGAAAGATTTGGGTAACGGAAGATGCGAAGCGTGCCTATGGCGTTTCTGCCCACAAGCCTTGGTTCGGAATGAGAATGAAGGATGGAAAGCATGAATACGAGGTGTGTGGCGTGATTGCCGATTACCATAGTGGAGATGCGCTGAGCGAGAATGAGAAAACGGAGCATAATGCCATTGGAGTCATTACCCCGCAGCAGCGTGGATGGACAGTTCTGGTGAAAACCCGTAGCGATCATGCCCAGGCGCTGCAGGCTATCCGGAGTACCTGCAAGCAGGTGGCTAAGGAACTGATGGGCGTTCCTGCGGAAATGCAGGTGGAGTATATGGATGATATTTTGAAGAATAATCTCAAGGACAAGCATAATATGATGGTGCTCATCATCACCTTCATGAGCATCTCTATCCTGATTTCTGCCTTGGGGCTCTTCGGAATGTCGGTTTATTACGGCAACCAGCAGAAGCGGCAGATTGCCCTGCGCAAGGTGATGGGCGCTTCGATTGGGGATGCGGCTTGGCAACTGGCCAGGAGATTCCTTGTCAGTTCGCTGGTGGCTGTGGTCATCGCCATCCCTATCTGCGTGAAGCTGATGCAGACTTATCTCATGGATTTCGTCCATCGCATCTCCTTTCCTTGGTGGGTGTTGCTGGCTGGTGCCGTCTTCACCTTATTGATAGCCTTTGTTTCGGTTATCGGCTGCACCCTGCGTACGGCGATGTCGAATCCGATAGACAGCATCAAGGCTGAATAATGAGTCATAAACTTTAAAAAAGATTTCTAACGATGATACGAACAGAGAATTTAACTAGAATATTCCGCACGGAAGAGGTGGAAACTATCGCCCTGAACGGCGTAAACATAGAAGTAGAGGATGGTGAGTTTATCGCCATTATGGGGCCTTCGGGATGCGGCAAGTCAACCTTGCTGAACATCCTGGGCTTGCTGGATAGTCCTACGGAAGGCAAGTATTGGTTGAATAACGAGGAAGTGGGCCATCTGAAGGAGCGTGAGCGTACCGCCTATCGCAAGGGACGCATCGGCTTCGTGTTCCAGAACTTCAATCTTATCGACGAACTTACCGTTGAGGAAAATGTGGATTTGCAGCTGAAATACCTCGGAGTGGGGAAGGCGGAGCGCAAGGAGCGCGTACTCGACATCCTGCGCAAGGTAAAGCTCAGTCATCGTGCCAAGCATTATCCTCATCAGCTTTCGGGCGGTCAGCAGCAGAGGGTTGCCATCGCCCGTGCCGTAGTGGGCAAGCCTAGCATCATCCTTGCCGATGAGCCTACGGGTAACCTCGATTCCAAGAATGGTATGGAGGTGATGCAATTGCTCAGCGAACTGAATGATGAGGGCACCACCATCGTGATGGTGACGCACTCCAAGCACGATGCTACTTACGCCAGTCGCATCATCAATCTGTTTGATGGACAAGTGGGGGATGCGATGAATGATCAGCTTTAAGCTGCGGTTTCTGTCCAACAATTAGACGGTGGTGTCTAATTGTTGGACAGTTTGTTTAATGAGAGCTTTTATTTAATGGATTGATTATCAGGAGAAATGCTGTTTTGGCACGGCTCTTGTCCTTATCATGCCAAAATGAAGAAGATTATGAAAAGAATAGGAATATTAATAGGATGGCTGGTTTGGACGGCTGGCGTCTCGGCACAGAGTTGGAGCCTTGACGACTGCATGAAATACGCCGTGGAACATGCCACGGAGGTGAAGCGGGAGGTGGTAAACGCCCGCCAGCGCAAGCAGGATTACCAGCATGCTGTGGCAGGATTCCTGCCTACCGTTACGGGTGGCGTGCAGGGACAGTACGCCTGGGGACGAAACATCGACCCGGAAACCAATACTTATAATAATGTAACGACATTCAATAACTACTATCAGCTTTATGCCGAACTGAATGTCTTCGACGGTTTCGCCACCATCAACGCCTTGAAGCAGGCTAAGTTGAGCCGGGATTATTCAGCCACGGCGATGCAGAAAATTCAGGACGACCGTGCCATCGACGTGATGCAGAAATATGTGGATGCTGCCTATGCTGAGGCAAGCATTCGGATAGCAAGCGAGAAACTGAACGAAAGTAAGCGGATGCTGGCTAAGATGCAGCGCCTGTATGAACTGGGCGAAAAGGGGCGCCCGGATGTGGTGCAGATGGAATCGCAGGTGGCGGAAGATGAATACAATCTTACGCATCAGGAGAATGTGGCAAAACAGAGTCTGCTCGCCTTGAAATCGGCGATGAATTTTCCTGTGGATGAAGAGCTGAAAATTCTGATTAATGAGGAGCAGAATTTGAAGTTAACGTCTGATAATAAAGAGGTTCCTGAATCTGGAGTAAACTACGAAACCGTTTACCAGGGCTTTCAGAATATTTCTCCCGATTTGAAGTCGGCAGAATACGAAGTGGAGCGGGCACGGTATGATTATAAAATAGCAAAAGGCAGATTGCTGCCATCACTCTCTCTCGGTGGCGGCATTTCTACCAACTATTATAAGAATCTCTCTCAGAAAGGGCAATACGATGGGTTTGCCTCGCAGTTTCACAACAACCAGGGCGAATACCTCGCATTGACCCTTTCTATACCTATTTATAATAGCGACCGATGGCACAGTGTGAAGAAGGCACGCAACGACTGGCAACTGGCGCAGGTGAACCTGGAGGAAACCCGTCGCAAGCTTCACGACCAGATAGCCCAGGCGGTAATGGATGCAGAGGGTTACGCCAAGGAGTTGCATCAGATGCAGAAGAAGGTGGCCTCCGATTCGCTCGCCTATCACATGTCGAGCCGCAAGTTTGAGGAAGGAATGCTTTCCACTTTCGATCTTCATACCGCAGCCCAGACGCTTCTGGAAAGCAAAATCAAGGAACTCCAGATGCAGATGCTGCTCATCATCAAACAGAGACTGGTAGGATATTATCAGGGAGAAAATTTAATAAAGTAAATCATAGAACGCAAGTGAATTCTTCACTTTTCGTTCTTCACTCTTCACTTAAATTATGGATATAAAAATAGAAAAGAAAAAATATCTCGTGCCTCGCAAGTATTGGGCATGGATTGGCGGAGGAGCGGTTTTGATCGCAGTCCTCATTTGGTTGGGATTGAGCAATTTCTCTTCCACTCTGAAGGTGGACAGGAAGGGATTGAGCATCGGAACCGTAGAGAAGGCGCAGTTCAACGATTATGTTTCGGTGGATGGACAGGTGGTTCCTATCTCCGTGGTGCAGATCAGTTCCGAGGAAGGTGGTATTGTTCTGGAGAAAGTGGTGGATGAAGGTGCCCACGTGAACAAGGGCGATGTGATCGTGAAACTGAGCAATTCGAATCTCGATCTGGAGATTCTGAATGCCGAAAGCGAACTTGCCGAAAAGCAGGACATGCTTCGCAACACCCAGATTTCGATGGAGCAGGACCGTCTGAACAATAGCAACGAGGAACTGTCGCTTTCGCAGGATGTCATTACCAAGCGCCGTTCCTATCAGCATCAGGAGGCGCTGCACAAGGAAGAACTCAATTCGCGCGAGGAGTATCTGAAGGCTAAGGAAGATTACAACCTTGCCGTCAAGAAGCATGCGCTCATCAGCAAGCGATTGAAGAAGGATGCACAGCTCCGTCGTTCGCAGATGGATCAGATGGGCGATAATTTGGAAGCCATGCAGAAGAATGTGCAGCTGGTTCGCCAGCGCAAGGAGAAGCTGAACATCCGCAGCACCATTTCGGGCGAAATCGGTTTGCTTGATGTGGAGTTGGGACAGAGCATCCAGGCTGGACAGAAGATAGGAGTCATCAACGACCTCAGCGATTTCAAGGTGCAGGCGCAGGTGGATGAGCATTACATCGACCGGGTAAAACCGGGACTTACTGCTACCTTCGACCAGAACGGCAAGCATTATCTCCTGCAGGTTCGCAAGGTTTATCCCGAGGTAAGAGATGGTAGGTTCCGCATCGACTTCATCTTCAAAGGTGTTCGCCCTGGAAACATCCGAACTGGTCAGACTTATTATGTAGATTTGCAGCTCGGTCAGTCGAAGCAGGCAATAATTATCCCTAAAGGCACGTTTTATAGTGTAACGGGTGGTCAATGGATCTTTGTATTAGACAAGAGTGGCAAGAAGGCTTATCGCCGAAAGATCACCATCGGTCGCCAGAATCCTCAGTATTATGAGGTGATTGAGGGCTTGGAGCCGGGTGAGCAGGTTATCGTTAGTGGCTACGAAGCATATAAGGATAATGAAATTCTAATGTTAAATTAGAAATGAGAAATTAGAAATGTGAAATTGGGGCATACGCCCTTATATACAATATACGATGAAACATATTATTAACGCATTCAAGAATCTGCCTCGAAGGGGCCAGCATAATTTCGTGAAAATCTTGTGTCTGGCGCTCGGATTGGCAATCAGTTCGGTAATTATTGCCGAGATTTATTTCGAGCAGACTTACGATACGTATTTCCCAGGATGGGAAAGGACGTATCAGATTTCAGAAGTGGGCAGTATGCCAAGCTTCAATGGTAGTAAACCTTTTAGTTTTAACCAGACATCTGGAGCGATTGCCCCTGGTGTGAAGGATTATGCTCCAATGGTAGAAGCTGCTACAAGATTTGTTGATATGGATAAAGAACAATGCAAGTTGGAAAATCAAAACAGCATAGAGGCTAACGTTTTGATGGCAGACAGTTGTTTCTTTGATATTTTCCCGCAAAAGATATTGATGGGAAAGGCAAAGGAAACTTTATCTCGTCCGCTATATTGCATGATTGATTCCAAATTGGCAGAGCAAATAGGAGGAAATGTGGTAGGCAAGCATTTTACTATTCCTGAATATCCTGGCAAAACATTCACTATAGGTGGCATTTTCGAAAGCTTTCCTTGGGGCGCATCTCTACATAACAGACAAATTCTGGTGTCTTTATGCAGTATAGGAGACCTTTGGGGCTATGATGGCAGAAATCAATGGGTGGGAAATGACAACTATTTCTCTTACATCCGTTTGGCGAAAGGACATGAGATAAGTGAACTTCGTCCTTACATCAAAAAAATGAAGAAAGACCATTTTACTGCAGAGGCGACTCAAACGCCAGGATTCACCCTTGACTATGAATTTACTATACTCAGCGAGGTGTTTACCCAGAATTCTTATATCAAGATGATGGGATGGATTTTAGGCATTATAGCTTTCGTGTTGCTCTTCACTTCCGTGATGAACTATCTGCTTATCATCGTAGGAAATCTCGTGACTCGCTCTCGTGAGATGGCTGTCCGAAAATGTTATGGTGCAGAACCAAAGAATATTCATGCCATCATCTTTTCCGAGGCTTTGGTGCATGTGGGATTGGCGGTAATCCTTGCTGCTGTTCTTGTGTTTCTTTGCAAGGGAACCATCGAGAATTTCCTCTCTGCTCCAATAAGTACGTTGGTGTTCAATCGTGGCAGTTGGATATTGGTTTCCATCTGTTTATTGGTATTGTTGGTAGGTGGATTGGTTCCAGGTTGGCTCTACAATAAGATTCCCGTTGCCATTGCATTCCGAGGATATAATGAAAACCGTAACCGTTGGAAGTTAGCTCTTTTAGGTGTGCAGTTCGTTATTTCGGGCTTACTCTTTAGTTTGCTGTTTGTTGTCAATCAACAGTATAGCTTGATGGTGAATATGAATCCTGGTTACAATTATGAGAATGTGGCTATCGTAAATGTGGATGCTATCAATGGTGATCAACGCAGTCGATGTTTGTCTGAAATCAAGCGTATGCCGGACGTGAAGGAGGTAGCCTCTGCTTATTCTCTTCCGTTGGAAAGCTATGCGGTAAGTGGAAATAATGTGCAGTTGCCAGATGATAGAAAGTCGATTCAGCTTATCCATGATGCAGGGGGAGTAGATGACAACTATTTCAGAATGATGGGAATCGACTTTGTGCAAGGTTCGTTCTTTACAGAACGCAATGACAGTTCTCGCCAAGTGATTATTGATGAGGCTTTGGCTAAGAGATTAACTACACTCGGACATTGGAAAGATGGGGCTGTAGGAAAACGAATTTGGATTTCTGCACATTGTAATCAGGATGAAACGATGACGATTTGTGGTGTTGTCAAGAATATCAAATATGGAACAGTTACTTCTGAGGGCGCAGAGTTCAAGAATATATCATACGTATATTTCTATGCTCCTTGGACAGCTTCTTATATGCTCGTCAAGTTCAATAATCTGACGGAAGATGCCTTGACTGAGTTGAGGAATAAGGTGCAGTCAATGTATCCTCACAACAAGGTGACGGTACTCGACTATGAGTCAGAGTTCAAGGCACAGTATGCTTCCCAGCTCCATTTCCGCAACGGAATCCTGGTTGCCGGCATCATCACGATGATTATCGCCCTCTTCGGATTGGTGGGATATACGAGCGATGAGGTGAACCGCCGCCGTAAGGAGATTGCGATAAGAAAGGTGAACGGAGCGAAGGTGAAGGATATTCTTCGCATCTTCCTGAAGGACATCATGAAGATTGCCTTGCCTTGCATCATCGTGGGCGACTTGGGGGCTTGGCTGATAGCCAGACAATGGCTGATGTCGTTCAGCGAGAAGATTACGATGACGCCTTTGCTGTTTATCGGCGTTACCATCATCTTGCTCGTCATCATCGGGCTTTCCGTCGTCATCAACTGCTACAAGGTGGCGAACAGTAATCCTGTGAAATATCTCAAGGATGAATAAAATTAAAAGTAAAAAGGTAAAAAAGTAAAAAGATAAGAAAATGCTTAAAATAGAGAATCTTTGCAAGTCATTCCGCACAGAAGATGTGGAGACGATTGCTTTAAATAACGTATCTTTCACAGTAGAAGACGGCGAGTTTGTCGCCATTATGGGACCATCAGGTTGTGGCAAATCCACCTTGCTCAACATCCTCGGTTTGCTCGACAACCCAACTTCGGGAAAATATTTTCTGGGTAATCACGAGGTGGCAAACTTGAAGGAAAAGGAGCGCACGGATGTGAGAAAGGGAGAAATCGGATTTGTGTTCCAGAGTTTCAATCTGATAGATGAATTGAATGTAGAGGAAAACATCGAACTTCCTCTTACCTATCTTAATATTCCGAAGGCGGAGCGCAAGGCAAAGGTGCAGGCGATTATGAAGCGAATGGCCATCAGCCATCGTGCCAAACACTTCCCTCACCAGCTTTCGGGTGGTCAGCAGCAGCGAGTAGCCATTGCCCGTGCCGTGGTCTTTGGTCCGAAGCTCATCCTTGCCGATGAGCCTACGGGTAACCTCGATTCCAAGAATGGAGCAGAGGTAATGCATCTGCTTACCGAGCTGAACCACGAAGGCACCACCATCGTCATGGTAACGCATAATGAGCATGATGCCAAGATAGCCCATCGCACCATCCGCCTGTTTGATGGACAGATTGTGGAGACGGAGGGCAATCAACTTTAGTGTTTCTGTCACTTCTGAGTGTATGACGCTATGCTTCATTAGAAGAGAAAAGTCATAAATCGCTTGGTGTTAGCCTCTTTCTGCTTCAGCTCTTCTTCCATTCTCTGTATTGCCATCTTGAAAAAGAAGCGGATGAGGTGCTCGTCCGTAGCTTCCGTACGAATCATGCGGAGGGCAGAAATATATTCCTGACGGGCTTCGGATGGGATGATGAGGAGAGGATGATTCAATCTTAAGAGAATGTAGTTGCTGATGAGTCGTCCTGTTCTTCCATTCCCATCACGGAACGGATGAAGATATTCGTAGAAACCATGGAAGCGAGCGGCAAGAATCATGGGATGAACGGCTGCTGAAACAATGGCTTTTTCTGTTGATTCCAACAGCTTGGGAACTCTGGCGATGAGTTCTTCGTGATCGCCAAATACCGTGTCGCCTGCAGCCATGTCTGTGGTGGTGTATTCGCCCGGAATGGCTTCTGGAGAACGGTAGGAAAGCGTATGGCTGGTAACCCGCCTGTTGATTTCTTTCAGAAAATTCTCATCGAGCGGATGCTGCGTGTTTTGCATCATGTACTCGAAGGCTTCGAAGTGATCAAGCATTTCGAAAGCTTCGAAGAGAGTCTTTCCGGCAGGAATCATCCCCAGACCTTTCTCCTTCAGTTCCCGGGTGTCATCTACGGAGAATGAGTTGCCTTCAATGGCGCACGAATGGGTAGAGAAGAGTACTTCATTATATTTGATGTACTCTTCTTTATCCATTTTATTGATGATAAGGGTTTGATATTTTCCTCTCAAATCCTCGTATTCCTTGATTTCCTTTTCGAATGCCATAATCTTCTGTATTTGTGGGGACAAAGATACGATTTTTATGGATAAGCACCAAACTTTTCTCTTAAAAATGTGCTTATGTTATGGGATGATGATGCGGAAGGTGGTGATTCCCTGTGCCTTGTCCTGAAGGAGCGAGAGGCTGCCGCCGCTTACTCGCATGATTTGGCGGGAGAGGGAGATACCGATTCCGCTTCCTTCCGGCTTCGTGGTGAAGAATGGGATGAAGATGTGGGAGGCTACATCTTCGGGGATGAGACCGGCGTTGTTGCTCACGTCGATGATGATGGATTCCTGGACGTTGGCGTAGGCTTGGAGACGGATAAATGCCTTCTTGCTTGCCGCGGATTGCAAATCCGCGGAGCGGCATTCCTGCTTGTCTTCTCTTTCCTTTTCCTTGAAAGCTTCTACGGCATTCTTCAGAAGATTTGTTACTACGTGAGAGAGGAGGCTCTCGTCGGCATAAACCAGCAAATCCTTGGGAGAAACCGAAATCTCTACTTCGTGGTTGCAGAGCAGCGCCATTCTTTCCAGGAATGGTTCCACATAGAAGAGAGCAGGCTGAGGCTGGGGAACATGGGTGAAGCGGCGATAGTTGTTAACGAAAGCCAACAGCTCGGTTCCTGTTTTGTGGATGGTTTCCAAACCTTGCTTCAAGTCTTTATCCTCTGTAACCCGGGTAAGCAGAGTTTCGCTCAACGAAGTAACCGGTGTGATGGTATTCATGATTTCATGGGTCAGCACCCGAATCAGCTTGATCCAAGAATCCACTTCCTGATTGCTCAGCTCGTGGCTCACGTCGCTCAGGGCGATGATGCGCACGTGCTTGTCTTTCAGCATGGCTTGCGTCTCATGCTTTGCCAGGTGTTCATCCTTCAGTTTTCCTTTTACCTGATTCATGTGAGTAAGCACATCCGTATCGAGCAACCGGAGGGCAGCCTGATTGTGCTGCAGGATGTTGTCGTGACCATCCACCACCAGGATGCCCGTATCCACCGCATTCAGAATCTGCTCGTAATATTTCTCCCGATCCATCTGCTCCTCTCTCGTGTGCTGCAGGAAGAGCTTGATTCGGTTGAGGGATTTGTGCAGGATTTTATCCTCCTTAAACCCCTTCTCCGTAGGAAAGTTGAAGGAGAAATCCCCATTATCTATCGCATCAAAAAGGAAGGTTACCTTCTTGATGTTACGGCGATAGTGGCGGTAGAGGCGAATGTAACCCACTACAGCCACGAGCAAAAGCACGATAATAATCACCTTATTAATATCCATACCTCAAAAACTATAGAATTCTTCACTCTTCACTTTTCGTTCTTCACTTAAATCCCGTATCGCTTAATCTTATTATAAAGCGTCTGACGTGAAATGCCCAGTCTTGCGGCTACCACCGACAGATTTCCCTCACATTCCCTGATGGTTTTCTCTATCATGCGGCTCTCCATCTCGTCGAGTGTCTGAACCTCTTCCAGGGGCTTCTCTCTTCTCTGCTGGTTTCCGCCGTCAATATCTTCGGCAGAAATCATTCCGCCATCAGATAGAATTACGGCTTTCTCGATGGCGTGCTGAAGTTCACGTATGTTTCCGTACCAAGGCAAACTGGTAAGTTTTTTCTCAGCTTCTTCCGAAAGACGGAGATTCACCTTATTATATAAATCGCCATATTGACGGAGGAAGCTTTCTGCCAGCGGAACGATGTCTGATTTTCTCTGTCTCAGGGCAGGCAATTCCAGATGGATGGTATTGATGCGATAGAGCAGATCCTCTCTGAATTCGCCATCGTTTACCATCTGCTGCAGATTGCGGTTGGTGGCGCAAACCAGTCGCACGTTGATGGGAATCTGCGTACTTCCGCCCACTCTTACGATGCTTCTGCGTTGCAGGGCGGTAAGGAGTTTTGCCTGAAGACCATAGGATAGGTTTCCTATCTCATCCAGGAAGATGGTGCTGCCATCGGCAAGTTCAAACTTGCCAGGCTTGTCTGTCTTGGCATCAGTAAAAGCACCCTTCACATGACCGAAGAGTTCGCTCTCGAAAAGGGTTTCCGTGATGGCTCCCATATCCACAGGCAGCATTTTCTTTCCACATCTTGTGGATAAACGGTGTATCTCGTTGGCTAATACCTCTTTACCCGTTCCGTTTTCGCCCGTAATGAGGATGTTCGCATCGGTTGCGGAAACTTTTTCCACAATACTCCTTAAATTGTTCATAACTTCGCTATCGCCCCAATACATAGCGCTTTGCGTATCTTTTCCACCAAGTTTTCCACCTTTCCTGTTGATAGCGTTATCCACAGCCCTGTTCTTATCCCTAGCCTCTATCAGCGTGCGGATCATCTTCTCGTTTTCAAAAGGCTTCACGATGAAGTCGGCGGCACCTTCCTTGATGCCTGTTACGGCAAGTTGGATGTCGGCATAGGCAGTAAAGAGCACCACTTCGGTTTTCGGGCTGAGGCTCTTGATTTCCCTGAGCCAGTACAATCCCTCGTTTCCCGAATTGATGCCGCTGGAGAAGTTCATGTCGAGCAGCACCACGTCGGGATGCTCCTCTCTCAGCTTGGCTGGGATGGAGTTAGGGTTGGCGATGGTGATGATGCCATCGAATATGGGTTCCAGCAGTATCCTCACCGTAGTAAGAATGTTGCGGTTGTCATCAACTATCAATATCGTTCCTTGTTTCTTCATTATTGCTGAAATTGCTATTATTTGTGCAAAGTTACACTTTTTCTAACGAATCTCCTAATATTTTTAGTACTTTTGCATAAAATTCTTCCAGCTAAGGGTTAGGAAAACGTTAGGTGGTTAGTATTATAAGCAAACAAAACAAGAAAGAAATCATGCAAATGAGAAAAGAACAGATAGAACAGCTCTTCCGACAGCATTACCCCAGGATGTATCAGCTAGCCTTGGTGCTCCTGAAGGATGAGGCGGCAAGCAAGGACGTGGTGAGCGATGTCTTCGCCGACGTGCTCGATGGGGATGTTGAGTTATTGCCTGATAAGGCGAGAAGCTACTTGTTGGTTTGCGTACGCAACAAATGCCTGACGCTTATCAATCGACAGAAGATGAAGGACAGGGTTCACCACCTGCTGCAACTTGACGCTTCACCCACCATCGAACCTGCCGAGGCAACCATCGCTGCCATCGACCGTGGGACGGATAAGCAAGAAACCATCCTTGCTTATATGGAGAGTGAACTGACGCCCCAAACGAACCAGGTACTACAACTCCGCTTTCGGCAAAAGCTGAAATATCGGGAGATAGCTACCGAGTTGGGCATCAGCGAAGTGGCGGTGTACAAGCATTTGGCGCAAGGCATCAAGAAATTAAAACAAAAGTTTAACCCTTAGAAATATAGTGAAGATTTTATGGATAAGTTTGAAAAGATATTGGATATGATCGATCATCAGGAGAAATACACTGATGATGAGATTCGTGAGATATTGCGAGATGAGGAATGTCGCAAGCTCTATCAGACGATGCAAGAGGTGGATTCGACTCTCCTGAAGCATCAAGCGACAGAAGCGGATGTGGATGAGGCTTGGGAGAAATTCAGCGAAGAGCATCACTTGGAAGAAAGCGCGAAAACGATTCCTATGCAACCTGCCTCTCGCTTCTCTTGGCGCAAGATAGCTGCCTCCGTCGCTGGCTTCATCTTGGTTTCTGGCATCGCTTTCGCTGCCATCCACACCTATATCCGCAAGAGCCGGGAGCCTATGCCGATAGTGGAGAATGCGGAGCAGGGGGCAATGGACGATTCTGTGAAGAATGATACTGCCCAGGTGGCTACGCCATCGGCGGTGAAAGCCGAGAAATCAGCCATTCACAAGACCTTTGAGAATGTGGCTTTCGGCAAAATGATGGCAGAGATAGCTGCTTATTACGACCTGCAAGTGAAGTTCATAAGCGATGAGGCAAAGAGCCTTCGCCTCTATTATGAGTGGGATAGCCATACCAAGATAGAGGATGTCATCAAGGAATTGAATCAATTTGAGAATGTGGATATTGCCTTGCAAGGCAATGAAATCATCGTAAAGTAATATGCAATATCTTATGAAAAGATTTTCAATCATAATATGCTTGTTGTGTGCCATCATTTCTAATATGTGCGCCCAACATATCTCTCGCCGCTATCACGACCGCAGCATGTCGGACGTGCTCATCGACCTCGATAAGAGTTCCTCTCGTTATAAGATTAGCTTTATCTATAATGAGTTGGAGGACTTCACCGTTACCCAAAATGTGAATGAGCAGAATATTCCCGATGCCATTCGCCGTGTGATAGGATTTTATCCGATGAAGATGACCGTGGGCGACAGTTTGATTACCGTAGAGTGTATCCGCAAGGGCGAGCGCAAGCTGATAGGTAGGTTGATGGATAATCACAATCTGCCCGTGGAGTTTGCCAACGTGCAGTTGCTCAGTGCCAAGGATTCTTCTTTCCTCTGTGGTGGCGTGAGCAATGCCAATGGCGACTTCGTGATACCTTGCGAACAGAAGCAAGCCATCATGAAGGTAAGCTACGTGGGGTATAAGACCATCAGCCGATTGGTCACCATCGGGCGCATGGGCATCATCAGGATGCAAGCCGATGCCTACCAGCTCAAGCGAGTGGTGGTGAAGGGTAACCTGCGCACCGACCGTGGTGATCATGCCATCTATACCTTCAATGAAGAGCAAATCAAGAACGCTCGTCATACCCAAGACCTCATCACCGCCACGGGTTATTGGCTCTTGAATGATGCCAAATACAAGTTTGAAACCATCGACAACCCGATATTGAGTCGCAAGGAGTGGCATACCATCAAGGATAACAACCGCATGGTAAGCATCGGTGTGAGCTGGAACTTCTTCTCCGGTAAGAAGAAGGATATCCAGAAGCATATCAATAACCGAGATGGGGATTCGGGTGCGTTTAAGTAAAGTTTTAAATTAAGAGAATTAATACCAAGAGAAGGAGTATCATGTACTTTGATGCTCCTTTTTTTGTTAATTATTCTAATAAATTCATTCAAATTCTTTCCAATGTTTGCAAAATTGGAGAGAATTGGATAAATTTGCAGACGAAATTAATATGTTTTAGTTATGGCAATAGAGAAAGCTCCATCTATATCGCAAGAGGATTTGTTGTCTGCAATGCTCTTGACTCCCAATGACAAAGTGCAGGAAGTGGTAAATATAGTCAATGAAACTTTTGAATATTGGGATACAATTAAATATAAGAGGTGTCCTGAAGGATGCACTCCCCAGCAATTATGGACATACGTGAAAGCGGCTCGTGTCAAAAGCATGATGTCTGTATGGGGAAAGTATGGTATTACACTAACGCTGACCAATCAAATGCAACGTATGTGTCATGAGATAGATATGAATTGGGGTGGCTCTTGGGGCACAGATTCGATTATTGGGGATGAGAACAAGGAACAGTATCTTGTTGGTTCATTGATGGAAGAGGCTATTTATTCAAGCCAGATGGAGGGGGCGGCTACTACCCGAAAGGTTGCCAAGGAGATGTTGCGTAAGAAAATGACGCCTAAGGACAAATCGCAGCAGATGATAGCAAACAATTATCAGACAATACAATTTATAGTATCTCATAAAGATGCCCTATTGACTCCAGAATTGCTATTGCAGATACATCAGTTGATGACAGAACATACGATGCAGAATCCTCAAGAGGCAGGTTGTTTCAGAAGTAATAACGATGTGGTGGTGGAAAATGGTATTACGCATGAGACGGTTCATATACCACCCACCTATGAAGAGATTCCTAACTTCGTGGAAGACTTGTGTCGCTTTTTCAATGAGCAGGATGCACCGCAGTTTATTCATCCTATCATCCGTGGCATCATCATTCATTTTATGGTGGCATACGTTCATCCTTTTGCTGATGGCAATGGTCGTACCGCACGTGCCTTGTTTTATTGGTACATGCTGAAACAAGGGTATTGGCTCACTGAGTATCTTTCCATTTCGAGGGTTATTGCCAAGTCGAAGAAATCGTACGAGAAAGCATTTCTTTATACGGAGGCGGATGGCATGGACATGGGGTATTTTGTGGCTTATAACATGAGGGTACTCCAACAGTCGTTTAAGCAGTTGCAAGATTATATCAAGCGTAAACAGGAAGAGAAGCGAGCTGCCAACTCTTTTTTGCGCATTGGTAACATTAATGCTCGTCAAGCTCAAATCATCAAGATGTTTGCCGATGATTCCAATTTGGTGGTTACGATTGCTGATTTGCAAGCTAAGTTTTTGGTAAGCCCTACTACAGCAAAAGCCGATGTCGTCGGCTTGATGAATATGGGACTTTTATCAGAAATCTCCTTCAATAAGGTTAAAAAAGGCTATATAAAGGGGGAGCAATTTGATGAAATAACAAAATCTTAAAATTCCTCCAATTCTTTCCAATTTTGCAAACATTGGAAAGAATTGGAGGAATTTTGTACTTTTGTAAAGCCGCATTTTACAAAAATCGCAAAAATGCAAAGTACGACTTTATAAAATGGAGTATAATGGGCGTACCTGCATAGTTCCGTGGATGAGGTTATCCAAAGATGCTGCATAGCCTATACATAAAGAATTTGGCTCAGGAGAGGTTGTCTTATCCACGGACAATCTCCCCTGAGCCTCTAAAAAGGGGGAATTACAGTTCTATCGGAACCACTACTTTGATGCAGAAGTTGCGCCCCGGGCAGACCGCCACGCTCCAGGCGGATAAGATTGTAGTGTCTAAGGCTTCCTCTTCAGTCTCCGACTGGCTGGAAGGCGATTTCGATATGGATCAGGTTACGCTGGCAGAGGCGATGAGCGACATCGGAGCCTGGTACAACAAGACCGTGGTCTTCCAGTCCCAGGCGAATATGGATAAGCTCATCCACTTCCGCTTCTCCCGCAGGGCAAGCCTGCAGGAAATCATCACGGCGTTGAACGAGATGGGTGTGGCAAAAGTCAGAATAGAAAAGGGCAAGATCATGGTGCTTTGAGCCATGGTCTTGCCCCTTCTCCTATTCCATCTCCCATATCGGCATAACATCAATCCTTATTCCGTCTCGTTCGAAGGTCTCCCGTTGGGAGAAAGTGATGATTTTTCCCTGTTTGCAGCCTGTAACGGAGGAGGCAGCCATCAAGCCTCCTACCTCTCGTTCTACGTTATCATCATTCAATGACCAGCAGACTTGTATCAGCTCAGCTACACGCTCGCCCTTTTTCACAACGAAGTCGCATTCCTTCGATTCATAGAAGTAGAATATCCCGTCCTCTTCTCCAAGCGTTCTCTCCAAGTTGAGATAAACAATATTCTCCAAAGCCTTGCCTGCATCTTCGCTCTCTGGCAATAATACGGCATTGCGCAGGGCAATGTCAGCCACATAATACTTGGCAGGAGCAGAACGCTGTTTTACCATCGACTTATCGTATTTTTCCACTTTGCAAAACATGAAAATGTTGCAAGCATAGTCGAGCCACAGATAGAGGGAATCCTTGGAGACCTTTAAGCCTTGCGATTTCAAGTCGTTATAAATATTGTTCACGCTGGTCGGCTTCGTGAGATTGTTCATCACACGCTTTAAGAAATAACGCACCACCGAAGGAGAAGCTCCGATATGATAATGCTCCACCATATCCCTGAAGAGCATGGTGTTGAAGTAAGACTGCAGTATTTTGACCTTTTCCATCTTGCTTTTTTCGAGAACAACCTCTGGAAAACCGCCCTCCTCGCAATATCCTCGGAAGGAAACTGCCAACTTTGCCTTGCCAGCTTCGCTGAATGGATTTGCCTTGGTGCCTTTGAACGCCATATATTCCTTGAAACTCAAAGGATACTCACGATATTCGTCAGGCCATCCTCGCAAAGCGGAAGCCATTTCTTCTGAAAGCATCTTGGCTGTGCTACCTGTTATATAGATATGCTTGCAATAATTCTTATACACCCGGAGAACAAAGAGTTCCCAGCCCTCTATGAGTTGTATCTCATCAAAAAACATATAAACATCCTTAAGCGATGTATCAGGATACATTTCACGATAAGCTTGCAGCAATTCATCGAAGTTTTCGGGCGACATGGAGAGAAAACGTTCATCGTCGAAGCCTACATAGAGGATGTGCTCTTTAGGAATTCCTTGTTGTAGCAGGCGATTAATCGTAAGTCCCAATAATGATGACTTTCCGCAACGGCGAATGCCAGTAACAGTCACGATGCGGTTTCCATCCAACGGAAGTTGGGTGCTTCTCTCTTGCAAGGCAAAAGGTAATTCCTCTTGGTGCAAGGAAATGATTGACTGAAATGTGCTGCGTAGTTCCATTTGTGTTCCTTCTTTATTACTGATTATTTTATTGTTAATATGTAGATTCCTACACTCGGTTGCAAAGATACAAACTTTCCTTCTAAAAAAGAAAGAAATCGGCAATTATTTCCTTTTAAAAAGGAAAATTTCTGTTTTTATCTAAAATCTCTTTTTGCTCTTTAAAGCTCTAGTTGTTGTCTTGCAGTAGCCATTTCCAAATAGGTGCTACCTCTATCGTATAGCCATCTGCCTTTATTTGGGTCTGGTAATCACGGGTGATAATGTAGCCGTGATAGCCTGGAAAGCGGCTTAACCATTACTCCACATTATATAAAGGGATGTCTTTGTTTCGCAAAAAGAGAAAAGGATGTCCCTATTATATTTTTTAATGTGTAACCCAAATAATAAAAATCACAGCAATTATGGCAAATAACAAATGTATCAAGAGTCGTTCCAAGTATTCATTCGTCAACTTCATGACAGACATCATTACCCAGCTTCACAAGAACGGACAACACAAGACATGGCAACACTATCGTGCCACTCTCAACAGTTTTATGCGATTCCGACAGAACAAGGACTTGTCTCTCCGCAAGATGGATGCAGCAATGATAGAAGCCTATGAGGCATATCTCAAGCAGCAGGACGTATGCCGCAATACCAGTTCCTTCTATATGCGAATCCTCCGAGCCGTCTATAACCGAGCGGTAGAGCAAGAACTGATAGCGCAGCAATACCCATTCCGCCGAGTCTATACAGGCATCGACAAGACACGCAAGCGAGCCATCCCTTTTGAGACAGTCAAGCTAATCAAGCAACTCGACCTCCAGCAATCCCCATCCAGCGACATGGCAAAGGATGCCTTCATGATGAGCTTTTACCTCCGAGGTATCTCTTTCATCGACTTGGCACATCTCAAAAAGTCCGACCTCCAAGACGGTTATCTCCATTACAACCGCAGCAAGACACATCAACGAATCACCGTCAAATGGGAACCACAGATGCAAGCGTTAGTAGATAAATACAAACATCTCACCGATAATTCACCTTATCTCTTCCCTTTTCTTCATGACAATTCCGATGAAGAAAACCCCGACTACCAACTCTATCACAATGCCGAGTCACGCATCACCTACCACCTCAAAAAACTCAAACAGCAGTTAGGCATCCAAGGAAACCTCACCCTCTATGTTGCCCGCCATTCTTGGGCAACAGCAGCAAAAGAACATCACCAACCCATCTCAGTCATCAGCGAGGCATTGGGACACGATTCCGAAACCACCACACAAATCTATCTCCGCTCCATTCAGACATCAGAAGTGGACAAACTCAATGCAGAGCTTCTTTCTGAACTAATATGAACCAATTCTAAAAGTGAAGAAGTGATGGGAACATGAGAAAAATGATCCGGAATGCCTGTATTCTGTGTCTCTTCATAAGAGATACAGATACCTTGTTAACCATCTGAATACTAAAGACTTATTTGAATAGGTTAAGAAACATTACTAAATATTTGCTGAAAATTGTTTCATGCATTAAACTTTTTAACACTCGTGACTTCCTTATTCTCAATATTTTTTCGTATTTTTGCAATGTTTTCTGTATCTCTTATGAAGAGACACAGAGTAACAACATCGAAAACGAACGAATATTCAGTTAAGAGATGGACGTGACAGAAATAGAGAATCAGGTTTCGGCCCCTCAGAAGGGGGACGACGGCGAAGCCGTGCTTAAAAATCCCCAAAATGAGGCATTTGGATATGAAAATGAGCCAAAAATGCCCAATGATGCAGGTTGGTATGTCGCTGTCGTAAGATGCAACTGCGAGAATACCATCGCCAAATCCATTGAACTTTATTTCCAAAAACAAAAGATTTGGTTTGAATACTGGGTTCCGATGCAGAGAATGGTAGTTCTCGACAAACGAAGCAACAAGCGAAAGATAAAGGAGAAAGTCTTGCTTACCACCTTTATCTTCTGCCATGTCAGGCCCAATTATCTTGACACCATCCGTTTCCGTCCCGATGTCTATAAGATGCTCACGATGCCAGGCTATCGTGAAATCTACCGCCTCAGTGACAAAGAAGTGGAAGATTATCGTCGTCTTGTAGAAAATCCCGACCTCCCAGTGTCTCCTTGTTCCGGTCCTTTACGCAAAGGACAGAAAGTAAGAATCACCGAGGGAAAGTTGGCAGGATTGGAAGCATACGTGCAACGTCTATCTGGTAAGAAAGCCACCATCGGCAATGAAATCAAGTATATCAGCGGTGCTACCATAGAGATAGACCGAAGTTTCCTTGAAGCCATTGCCGACGAATAATTACAAATCCTCAATCCATCCAAAGATAGCATGAGCATCGAAGCATGGACACTCCTTAGGCGAAGCACCAGGCAAATCACGATGCCCCACAATCTTCGCCTTTGGAAAAAGCTTATGGAGATTGATGAGCAAATCAGTGATTCGCTCCTCCTGTTCTTTGGTGAGCGTATTGGCAGGCTTGCCATCTTCATCCAGTCCACCCTCATAGCAGATGCCAATGCTACATCTATTATAAGGAATGCAATGCGCCCCTACTTCCAGCAACATTCTGTGCTGCGTCTTCTTCCCATCCTTTCGGATATAGAAGTGATAGCCGATGTCATAAAACCCACGAGCCTTATGGTCGCGGCGCAGCAGTTCCACACTATAGTCCTGATTGCATCGGCTAGCCGAGCAATGCAAAACCAGATATTTAATGTCGTTAGCCGACATATATTGACTTTGTCTCATAATTCAACATTTAACATTCAACACTCAACATTATAAAATGTTTGCGCACGAGCTCACTCCCAGTGCCGTCAGGGCAGCGATAACCGCTTGCACCACAGCATTCAAGATTTGAACCCAGGTAAACTTCTTACTTCCCACATTTTGATTTTCATTGAAATTGATCATAATAGTAAATGAAATTAAAGATAAAACATCAGTTAGATAGCAAAGAAGTAGCTGCACCCAGCCCTAAGCTGGGCACAGCCGATGGATTGCTACTCCAATCCTGCATTGTCGCCCTCGCTAGAGCCACCACCGCTTGGGGTACTACCGCTATCGCCAGATGGCTTGTTGCCACCGTCACCCTCATCCTTAGAGGAATTGGCTTTCTTCTTGGCCTCCGCCAAATCGACAGTGCCCTTGCCAGCCTTCTCAGCCTTGAGGGTAGCAGCTTGAGCAATACGACTAGCCACGAGCTTAAACTCCGCTTGGTTAATCAAGTTCTCAAAGTCCACGCCAGGATTGAAGTTGATGTTCACCGACTTGATGTTGTCCTCGGTAAACTTCTCTATCGACTCCGCTCCCTCGCAACTCAGCGAGATGCTGAATACACCAAGCGAGCCCAACTTAACCTTGTTGCCGTTGAGCAGTTGCTCTACCAAGCAGTCGCACATATCCGACAAGATTGCCTTCACCATACCACGGCTGTAGCCAGCATTGTGAGAAGCGATGTGCTTAGAGAACTTGTCAAGCTCCCAGATTTCACGAACTTGGTTCTTGGCATAAGCCTTAGCCCCGTCTTCAGGCTTGAGGTAGTTGGTCATCAAAAATACAGAATACTCAATCATAATGAATCCTTTCTTTTAAAATGTTAATACTAATGTTACCTATGTCAACTCCAAACATCGAATGTCAAGTGCCCGGGTAATGAATTCTTCACTCTTCACTCTTCGTTCTTCGTTTAACTGATGCAAAGGTACAACATTTGAGAGGCGAAATCAACTTTATGGAATAGCGTTGAATAACCATTGAATATTCGTTGAACAACCATTAAATACCCCTACTAGAAATGGAAGAAAACAGCAAGTCTAACGTGACTTTCAATATATACGGAGGCAACAACCAAATCCTCCCCAATGCCACAGAAGCCGTACAAAACTTCTATGGCGACCAATTCGCAGACCAAAAGCTCCATTCAGAAGGCGAATCCACCGATGCACCTCATGAAGATGAGCAGCGTCTCGCTATATATATTAATAAGGTGGAATCTCTCCGAGGTTACATCTCTCTCCTCACCGCTTGCAAGACAGCAAAGGAAGTGGGCGAGGTAGTAGCCACGATGTGCCAGAACGAGGAGGCGATAGATGCCGACCTTATCGCCAGGAAAGATTTCATCCATCTCCTCCTTCCATTCCTCACGAATGTGAAGACAGGCAAGGGAGTAGATAACCTCCGCCTCTACATCAACAATGCATGGGATGCAAGAAAAAAGGCACTCCGCCAACAAAATCGATGAAATAGCCCTCAAAAAGTATATTATATTACTTGCGCAAGTATATTATATTACTTTGCCAAGTATATTATATTACTTTGCCAAGTAGCTTATATTCCCGAAAACATGAGAGAAATATATATTCATATGATACATAAGGCACAGGAGTTCATGAATGAGAATCACTATGCCGATATATCACGACTCCATTGTCTGCTCCGCAAGATGATGCCCAAGGAGTATCATGACCTCATTGATCAAATCAAGGAGTGTCAAGACCCTCATGTTATCTTTAATATCAACGGTGGTAATAACATGATAGCACCAAATGCTAGTCATGCGGAACAAAACATACAGGGTGATTCATCCAAAAGTATAAAAAAAAAGATAAATAACTATCTAAATCAAAGACCTATGGATTTACAAATAAAGCATTTTTCGGAAATAGACCTCAATGATTCATTCTTTGATTCTTTGAGAGCGAGCTATCCTGAGTTTGATGAGTGGTATCAAAAGAAGGCAGCAGCTGGAGCTACCGCCTATTGTTACTATATCAATGGAGAGTTGAAAGACTTTCTTTATTTGAAGATAGAGGAAGAGGAGCTTTCTGATATAGAACCACTCCAGCCACCAAAGAAACGTTTGAAGGTTGGTACATTCAAGGTTGACAATGACAATCGGCATACCACACGTGGTGAGCGTTTCATGAAGAAAATCATGGATATGGCTATAGCTGAAGATGTAGATGAAATCTATGTTACCATGTTTCCAACAGAAGAGTTGCAAGGTTTGATTCGTATGTTTGAGAAGTTTGGCTTCTCTCATATTGCAGACAAGCCACATGAGGGCGGTAATGCGGAATATGTCTTGATAAAGGATATGAGAACCCATGTCGATGACTTCAAACTCGACTATCCTTTCGTAAAGAAAGCTGGTTCAAATAAATATGTACTTTCTATAGTCCCAGAGTATCATACGCAACTCTTTCCAGACTCAATCTTGAAGAATGAAAAAAAATATGACCTCATACAAGATGTATCTGAGACTAACAGTATCTACAAGATATACCTCTGTTGGATGCGAGGTACTCGGGATTTGAAAGTTGGCGATAAACTTGTGATTTATAGAACCAGTGATTCGCAAGGACCAGCTAAGTTTAGAAGTGTTTGTACATCCGTATGTACAGTGTGCGAGGTTAAGACCTTCCATGATTTTGCAGATGAGGATGCTTTCGTCAAATATACCAATCGCTATTCAGTGTTCAATGAAAAGGAGTTGAGGGGGGGGTGGTATAAGAACAAAAACTATTTCATCGTCATTAAGATGGTGTATAACATAGCCTTCACCAAGAAGGTAATCAATAAAGTGATGAAAGAGCAGGTTGGTTTGAATCCAAACTATTGGGGATTCTTCCAGTTGACCGATGCTCAATTTGATAAACTATTGGAATTAGGAGAAATAGATGAACGTTATATTATCGATTAAGCCAGAGTTTGTAGAGAAAATCTTTTCTGGGGAAAAGCAATATGAGTACCGCAAGGTTCTCTTCAAGCAAAAGGTGGATACCGTATATATCTACGCCAGCCGTCCCATCAGCAAGATTGTTGGTGAGTTCAAGATAGATAAAATAATAAATGATACCCCTGCAAACATTTGGAATCAAACGAAAAAACACTCTGGAGTAACTAAGTCTTTCTTCCAAAAGTATTATGCAGGAAAAGATAAGGGTGTAGCCTTGAAGATAAAGGAATGTAAGAAGTACAAGGAGGCTGTTGAACCAACAACAGTTATTGCTAACTTTAAAGTTCCCCAGTCGTTTATATATACCAATAATGCATTTACTGCTTGGGCATAAAATCAAATGATTTATTCTAAAAAAGATAATAAAAAAGCATTCATTTTAGGGCTTAACGTACCTAAAGTGACCGCTTACGAACTGAAGCATATGCAATCTCGTGTTGCAGAGCTTCAAGTCTCATTGCAGCAAGGTTCATCTGATGAAAAGACGATTCGAGAGGAAATTTCTCGAATGAATCTGCGTGGGATTTGGACTTGAAACAAAAATTCCTTTAAAAATTTGGTAGTTTCATATAAAAACCATATATTTGCAGTCAAAAAAAGGAGATACAATTATGAATACAATTACAATAGATAATAATACATATCACGACATAGAAAATTTTGCTCATGTAAACAATTTGGATGTAGCAGATGTTGTGAAGAAGTCTTTTCGTTTCTTTATAGAGGAGTTTAAGTTTGCTAAGCCGCAATCGAAAGCATCTCGGTATCAGTTGCCTTTGCATTTGAAAAAGATGCGAGGAGTATTAGCTGGTGTGGAAGATAGTGAGGATGAAAGATTAAACTATATATTGAGCAAGTAATGAAGAAGGTATTTTTAGATACGAATGTGGTTCTTGATTATTATCTGGATCGAGAAGGCTTTAGTGATGATGCTGAAGCCATCTTGGCTTATGGATATAATCAAGGATGTTCATTGTATGTATCTTCTTTAACTTGTGCTAATATGGCGTATATAGGCAGAAAGAAGTTCCCTGGTGAAGCGATATATGCAGTACTTGCAAGTTTGTTTGAATTTGCCGAAATAGCATCTGTCGATTCGAATGCTGTAAAGTCCGCAGTAACTTTGCAGGCTAAGGACTTTGAAGATGCATTGCAATATTTTTCTGCTAAGGCAATAGGTGTGGATTGTATTGTTACCAGAAACGTTAAGGATTTTCCTTTTTCGGAATTGCAAGTCTTGACCCCTAAGGATTTTTTGGCTCATTATGCAGTTAAATAAAATGACAGGTTGGATACTTACTAAGAAGAATACGACGTTATGAACATAGAAGAAAGAAAAGCAGATTTTATGCGTCGCTTCAAGGCTTCTAGGGAGCGAAAGGCAGAATACATAGCACAAATGGAAAAGCGAATGCGTGATGATTATCGCCGCAGAACCGGTAAGGAAGCAGAATCATTTTGTGTGTTGTAAGAATCAAGATATAGGTTAATTAATGCATTTTTCCTCATTCGAGTGGCGACAAGTGCAGAGCGATACTGCAATGAGGACCTATTCTGGCGGTCTCAACCTGCAAGCCGTCTCCATGCACCCGTTTTCGACAATATAATAGCAAGTTGTCCCCTGCAACAGTCAGGCGGTCCCATCCCGCACAACATGGCGAGGGCTTTGATGCTTCGAAGCACGTACGATTTCCATATACATTTAGATGCTCGCAAGCTAGCCGCCATAACAATCGTTGCTGGTGGTTATGGTGGTGACATGCCCGAAGACCTGGCTTACGACCTTCTCGATGATATAGACTTCTATTATAATAAGGTGAAGTGCCGCAAGATAGAAAAGCTCTTGCCGGTATTGAACAAACTGGTGATAGAAGAGCAAAAGTTACTTTAGCTTGTATGGGGGAATGCTTCTAACACTATAATATAGTGTGTACGCTGTAATGGTGATATACGGGTAATTTGATCGGGTATTTTTAATAATAATTTCCGATATAAAGTAGAAATTCTTTGTTTTATAACAAAATATAAAAAACAATCAGTATGATTAATTTTTCGAATCTGAATATTAAACGAGCAATTATGCATCAAATTTTAGGTAGAACAAACTATAATGAGACAGCATATTGTGAGTTTAGCGATGAACTATTGAATACAAATGCAGAAACTGCGGGTATTTTGAAACAGCGACTAATGACTGCTTTGGGTATATCTGATGACGTGTTAGGTTCGTAATCTTCATCTATTGGGTGGTATTTTGATTGTAAATATGACACAGGGAGAATATGAAATGAGGGTAAGACGACAAGAGTCGTTTCTCCTTGCTCAGGATGGTCAGTTCCTAGGAATGCTTTCTTCTAACAGATATCAGATAGATTCTGTGTTGAATGAATATGGGAGTTACGGAAGTAAGTATTCTTCTACTTCTATATTCAATCAATATGGAAATTATGGTAGTAGGTTTGGGCAATATAGTGCATTTAATCCTTATGCAAGTAATCCGCCTCAGGTTATCTACAGAGGACAGTGGGTAGGTTATTTGTCGACAAATACTTTTTTACAGAATAGGATAGATTCTCATCAGTTGATTGATTGGATTTATGATAATGGTTTATAATGATGGAAATTTCGACAAGCAATTTTGATATTATAGAATCAGGGAGTGTCATTGTACCTGAGAATGATTATGTTCAGTTCAAGTTTAATGGATTGCGATTTCGTTTTGTATTTATGCCTAATGAAATTGATATGAATAATCAGGAAGTAGGGGTAGCTGGTACTCTGAAAAATGATGATGAGGGTGATTATTTAGAAATTGAAGTTCAAAATTACAATAGCGTATTTTCCTCTCCAATGGAAAAATTACGTGTTGGCACTGTTGGAGATAAATCTCTGTATGTATATTTTTCGATAGCACCTTTGATTACAAATAATACAAAAGTGAATAGTCGAATTATGTTATATACTTGGTATAAGGAGAAATAGAGGATGGAAGGTAATGTAACAAATAAGGAGCAAACTTCAAGCTATGCCAAAGACTTTTCTGGTACTCCAAAGCAAATGGAACATCAGAAAGCTATGGTTCATGAAGATCATGATTTTCAATTAAAGATGCAGGAGGCTCAGCATAATCATGAATGCACAATGAAGGATAAAGAGTTGGGACGGATAGGACTGTTCTTTGGTACGGCAGAAAATTCGTCCAAAAATATTTCTGCCTTGATTTGTTTCCTTCTGCTTTCTGCAATTATAGTCATGTCTGGTATTGTTTATTATTTGGATAAAGACAAAGATTTCATAGGAAACTTATGGCAGATGATTTTACCAGTTATCACATTATCTTTGGGTTACATATTTGGTAAGAGGGAATAGGTTTGTATGATGCGCCAGCCAACAAACAATCGCAAATCTCGTGCAAACGAACGCAAAGAAAGTTCACTTTCAATTTGTTGAGTGCAGCCGAGATTCATAGAATAATTCTATTGCGTCAAACACTCAACACCAGCCCCTTGCGGGTAAAGACTCCGCTGGTGTTACCAAAACTCTGGCAGAGCTATAGCGTCGCCAGCTACATCCCTCTCTTCTGAGGAGAGAGGGCTTGGGTGAGAGGTGGAACCCTCTTTGGAAAGAGGGACAGGGTGATTCGAAAAAAATAAGATAAATAAATAAACTTATGGCAGTAAAAAAATTAAGAGATATACGTAAGGAGATGTTTGCAGAAATGGAGCAACGTCTGAATGTGAATAGAAAGCCAGAAGACAGCTTCTTCTATTATCATTCCAGCGAGGACAGAATAGTCCTCTCCCATGCCCTGTTTTGGGTAATGACACAAAACATCAGGGGACATATCGCCAAAGAGAAGTACTTCTTGCTTCTCCGCCAATACCAAGAGGAAATGCTAAGTGCCTATCTCACGGAATCCGATGAATTTCCTGAGTTGCTGCACTATTGCAATGTCATTTATAATACTCTTCCCATGATACTAAGAGGTGTCTATAATTTCAGCACAGACAAGGACGCACGCCGTCTTGGTGCTATCTGTGTAGTAGCAGGTGGTTATGGTGGGGACATAAAAGAAGAGAAAGCCAATGAGTTGCTAGATGACATCGACTTCTATTACAATAAGGTGAAGTGTCGCAAGATAGAGCAGATGCTTCCGACCTTAAATAAATTAGTAGTTGCAGAACAACAGTCTTGGATGGGTTCAATGTAGATTCCTTTCTTCTACGCAAGATTTTTTGAAAATCTCTTGGTTGTTCCGAAATAAAGTTGTATCTTTGCTTTCTATAAAAATATAGTAGAATAATAGCATATGTCTAAAGATAATAACAACTTAACAATATTGTCAGGGCAATCAGTACTCTTGCCTTCTCAAAATGAAATTCAAAGGAGAATATATTCTATTCGTGGCGTGCAGGTGATGCTTGATCGTGACCTCGCCCAGCTCTACCAAGTTGAGACAAAAGTTCTTAATCAGGCAGTAAAGCGTAACATGAAGCGCTTTCCTGATTATTATATGTTTCGTTTGACAGAAGAGGAATGGAATAATTGGAAGTCACAATTTGTGACCTCCAATTATATGAGTGAAGATGAAATTCAGGCTATAAAGATGGGAGTCAGATCTCTAAAAGATTTAGGCAAGCGTTGGTTTTCTGTCGATATTGTAACAGAACATACAGCAGATGATTTTATTTTGCGCCTGTAAAAGGCAGAATGTTTAAAAAACATCCTCATTAGAGTGGCGACAAGTGCAGAGCGATACTGCAATGAGGAACCAAACATAACTTTTTTCAAAACTGATAGGTGTAACTGCTAGTAATATAGTGGTGACGCTGTATTGGTGATATACAATAAACAATGATTACACTACGACAACTCCCTTATATTGATATACTTTCATTGAATGACATGATGTCTTTCGATACGAAAGTCAATATCATTGAGCATTGCAAACTCGCTCGTATAGATATACCGAAGAGTTGGCGCAAGGCACAGATTGCAGATGCTTTGGCCGATATATTCACCAAAGACCCATTATGGACGCTTGAGGTTTTACCTGAAGAAGAGTTGGAACTTCTCAAGAAGCTTTTGTTGTCTTCAACAGAAGAATGCATCAAGTATCCTAGGAATGATGCGAAGTATCTCCTGATGCAGAAGTTGCATTTAGTTGTAACTTATGAAGCAGCAACGGAATGGCATATTTTTATGCCGAGTAGTATACGAAAAGTTCTGGATAATGTACCATTGGACGCAATCCATGTCAAATCAGAGATACCAGTTACTTTAAAGGAAAAAGGTGATCATATCAACCTGATAGACATCTTGGAGCACTATCCTAAGTTAAGTCAAGTAGCCTTCTTCGTCACCTTGGAATTAGTCAATTTGAACTTAGGTAATAAGTTTCCTTACGAAGACTTCCTCCCATACATTGATGACCTCCAGGGATTAGAGGAAGCCATGATGAAGGGAGCCAAGCAACCAACATTAGAGCGCTATTCCGAACTTCTGCTGATGGATATGCGAACCTTGTACAGTTCCATCGAAAAGATGGTGCCTACATTAAAGGGCAAAGATTCTTCAACCCTGACAGATGCACAGTATGACTATGCAATGCATAGTGGTACGATGCTGAATGCGATGCAGAAGATCTTCCTTCGTTTCCATCACATTCCATCAGAAGATTTAGCCAAGATGGTTCTAGCCAACAAAAAGAAGAGTGGTCTTCTTCACTTCGAGGAATTAGAGAAGATGGCACAGGAAATAGCTGAAGAACTATTGATGGACCTGATGAAGTTTACGATGGGGGTATAATACTTGTGATGTCGTGGTGATTCTATATTGGAAAAATTCAATGAATATCAAATATGCGTGAATTTAATTTCAAAGATCAAAATAAAAAAGTTGCATATAGAGGTATATTACCCCATAATGATGTAAACTGCCGTCCTTTAGATTATTTTAAATATGGTTATGCATTAATTTTATCCAACATATTTAGAGAGCGTTTAGAAATGCGAGGTATTAACTCCTATTCGGATGATTTGGTAAATAAAGAGGCTCTTCTAAATGTAGAAAAGAAGATTTCTGAAATGTTAGGGAACTCAACTCGGAACAAAAATCTTTTTGATTTACTTTCTAATGAAGAACTTTCTTACAAAGAACAGACCCGGCTTCTGAAAGGGATGGTTTTAACTTCAACGGATTTATTATGGCTTAATAAAGATGCTCAAGATTTAAATTATATGCTAGATGTTTTTCAAGAAGAAAAATATCCAGAGAAGTTTAACGACAAAAAAATACCCGTTTGTTTTTGTCAACAAGATGATAATTCTATAGAAACGATAGGAACAACTGATATGACAGACGGGGAAATGAGGGCTTTGTTAGAACAGCGAAAGGTTGTACAAGCACGTGTATTTCATAAGGGAGAGCATTGGCATTGTTTTTATTATACGTATAAAGGTTTTGCTGGCTTAGAGCCTGGCATAATGGGAAAACAACCCCATTATCACTATATTTCTGATAAGTCCGGTATTTCGAGAATGGAATTAGAACGTTGTATAAAAGAATGTCAAATGCCAACATCTAAAGTTCATATTGTCATAAAACGAGGTAAGTAGTAATGTGATTAGTATGTTTAGCAATAGAGAATGAAAGCTAAATGGTTTCATCCCAAACATGTTGGCGTAGACCTTTGATTACCGCTTACAAACAAAATAAATAACTATGAATCCAATATATTTAGATTTACATATACATACATCTCAAGATGCCAATCATCTGAATGCGGCTTACGATATGGCGGAACTTGTCAGAAAAATAAAGGAGTTTAATGGAGACTCAGACTTTTTGATATCACTGACGGATCATAACACCATTAATAAGTTGGCCTATAAGAAAGGTATAGCATTAGGAGTGAATATGATATTAGGTGTGGAGTTGCATATTAAACTTCATGAAGATGTCAAGTCTTATCATTGCCATATTTATTTCAATGTTGATATAACAGATGAGAGTATGGATAGGATAAATATCATTCTGGATAAATTATACCCGAATAAGCTGCCAAGTAGAGATGCTGCAACCATTCCGGATATACAGGAAATTATAAATTCCTTTGATGGTTATGATTTTATGTTGTTACCGCATGGCTCACAGAGACATGGAGCATTTAATTATTCACTTCATGAAGGCGAACGAATAGACAATGCCATTTATCGCAGTATTTACTATAATCAGTTTGATGGATTTACTGCCCGTAGTAACAAAGGACTTGAGAAAACAAGAAGCTATTTTAAACAGCTAGGTATCAGTGAGTTTATAAATTTGTTAACTTGTTCTGATAATTATAGTCCTACTAAATATCCAGAACCTCATTCTGAAACAGATGAAGAGTTTATTCCAACATGGATGTTTGCAGAACCAACATTCAGTGGTGTACGACTATCTTTATCTGAGTCTTCAAGACTGCTTTATCAAAAGGAACGACCAGAAATCAAGGCAGAACATATAAAAAGGGTAAAACTCCAAAATGAGTTTATAGACATAGATGTTCAATTAACGGAAGGACTTAATGTTGTTATAGGAGGCTCTTCATCAGGCAAGACCCTTTTCGTAGATTCCTTGTATAGAAGTATTGATGGTAATTTTGAGGGTACCCAATATCATAAATATGGTGTTGAAAACTTGTATGTAAACAATCCTGCAAGTATGAAGCCTTATTATATCTCTCAAAATTTTATAGCAGAAAATCTTGCCAATAACGAAGAGAAGTCAATAGATAAGATAACTATACTCAAAAATATATTTCCTGGTGACGAAGAGATAAATCGGCAGATTACAGATGCTATCAATCACTTGAATACAGATATCAATGATATGTTGGCAGACGTTAAAACGATAGAAGAGTGTTCTACTTCCTTAAGTGCATTACCTCATCCTGGAAAGTTAATATTGTCTGGAGATGTTCAAAAGAATATATTTCTTCCGTTGGTGCCGACAACAGCTGAAAGTGAAATCACGAGTTATACGGAAAAGCAACTTCGTGATGATACGGATAAGTTGAATCAGATCAAGTGTTTTTTGGACAAGAATCCATTCACCTTGTCCGTTGAAAATGAAATAGGTAATATTATCAAGCAATTACAAAAAGCTCAAAAGGCATCTTCTTTGTTTGAGAACATAAAAGATGAAATTGTATGCAGTAAAAAGAGCTATGATGATATACTACAAGGCATACAAGGTATTAATCAAGAACATGTTGAAAATAGAGAACGCCTATTTGAATTAATAGAGAAGTATGTTACTGCGTTGAAGCATTTTAATGATTTGAGAGAGTCCATCATTAAAACAAATTATCGCTTTCAAACTCGAGTGATAGTATCTATGGGTCACAAATTGTCCATAGAAAACACTTTTCATTTTGATAAGGATTTCTTTATGATTTGTCTTGAGAAATATTTAAAAAGTTCTTTTAAAAGAATTTCAGATGTGTGCCCAGAGAACTTGTTTAGTTCAAAATTTAAACAACGCCCTTTAGTTAAAACATATCAAAAGTTGGCAAATAAAATTCAGACTGATTTAATGGAGGCTAATAGCAAGAAATACTCCATAACTTCTCGTGAAGGAAAAGATTTTCAGAGTTTAAGCCCAGGTTGGAAAACGGCTATTATTCTTGATTTGATATTGGGTTATAAAGATGATAACGCACCAATCATTATCGATCAGCCTGAGGACAATTTAGCAGTGAAGTATATAAATACGGATTTAGTGCAAACGATAAAGAAAACCAAAACCAAAAAACAAATTATTTTGGTTTCTCATAATGCCACAATTCCAATGATGGCGGATGCCCAAAATATTATTTGGTGTCGAAATGAAGATAACAAGATAAAGATACGTTCTGCTTATTTAGAAGGTTCTATTGAGGATAAAAATGTACTTGAGATTATTGCCGATCAAACTGATGGTGGTAAGGCTTCAATAAAGAAACGTATAAAGAAGTATAATTTTAAAAATTATAATTGATATGAACTTAAAGTTTTCAAAGAATGCAACTAAGGACATTGAGGTTTTAGTACAAATAGGTACAAACCAAAAACCTTTTTCATATATAGATATGATTAAGTCTCTGCTTGCTGGTGAAACTCTTGACACAGAATTTTCGGAAGATATTTCTGGGGATGAAAAAAAACAAATAGAGGAACTTATTGGAAAAATAAAAAATATAGCAGGCATACCCACAACAGGATCATTAGATCTCTTTAATACAGGGCAGGAATAACAACTTTCTTTCTGATTGTTGTTATGCCTAAAGTCTATAAACGATATAGATAAGGTTTTGATTCAGGCGGTCCCATCCCGCACAACATGGCGAGACCTTTGATGGTCCGCCAACCTTAGAGCGTAGCGGTTCTGAGCACCGGAGGGCGGTTACATCCCCGCTTCCTGAGGAAGAGGGGCTTGGGGAGAAAGTGGAGCTCTCCTTGCAGGAGAGACGGAGAGGTAGAAAAAACACCTTCTTTAACGGTAAGGAAGGACGGGTAGGTTTTCGAAAATCTTATCATGTCCCTAATCCCATGTAATTATAACTCGAACAAAAAGGTGAATGTCAAGGCTGCCTAAATGGTAGCTTTGGTAATACCAATTAATAATATGTTTTTTTTGGAAAAATGTTGGATGTGCTAACTACTGAAAATCAGTAGTTACGTTCTAACGGTGATTTACGTTTGAAGGCAGTGTGGGGAGAAGCCACACGATGATATATGCTAATAAGCAATAATGTTTATGTTGAAAGGTTTATATTATGAATATCCAAGAGTATTATTGTCATTTCTCCCAAACTTTAAATGAAAATATTGGGAAATCTTTAGATTCTTCTCTGCATTTTTATCAATTACTTACGAAGAATCGAAGTTTTGTAGATGATTTTTCAAAATGGATTGACATCTTAGGCGATGCTCCAGAAACATACTTATATCGAAATGCAGCAAAGGTATACCAGGAGGCTTTCGCTAATATGCTAATGGGATTATATCAACCTGCTTTTATGGGTTTAAGGTACTTTTTGGAACGAACCTTGACCGGTGTCTTTTATTCTGGTAACGAGTTAGAGTTGAGAACTTGGTTACGTGGTGAAAGAGATACTTATTGGACAGAGTTAATAGGGCGTGAAGACAAAGGTGGAGCAAAACAGAATGAAGAAAGGAATGTAAATGTTGATTCAGGATTGTTTTCCTTAAAATTCACCCGTGCATTCTTCCCAGAAATAGTTGATAGTGCGAAGACTTTTCGTTCTTTGACTTCTAAAGTTTATAGAAATTGTTCTGAATTTGTGCATGGCAATCCAAGAGCCATTGACCAAATAGGACAAAATAATGAATTTTCTCTGGATGTAACTGAGAAATGGAATGAATTTGCTGATACGATAATTCGTTGCATTCTTTATGCATTTGTGATGAGATATTGGAAATTTCTTCCGGAAAACTCTAAGGATATAGTAAGATTACGTGTGGAGGAAGAATTTTCGACAACAGATATTTTAAAGGACTTTATTTAAAACTATGGATGAGTTATATTTACGAACAGAAGATATAGATGATAAAGACATCTTGAATCTGTGTATTGAAAATGAACAGGATCGAGAGACTATTAATTTATTAAAATCTAGAACTCCAGTAATATTGGAAGGAAGTCGTGGTGTGGGTAAATCTTTTCTGATGCGAGTTGCAGCACAAGAATTGAAAGAATCTTTTGCTGAGGAAAGAGTTTTACCTGTTTACATTACTTTTATAAAAAGTTCATTGGTTGCAGTTCGTCAAAAGGGTGCTTTTTTATATTGGATGCTCTCTAATATCTGTTCAAAGATTATAAGACAGCTAAGACGAAATGGCATAATCATAGATTCATCTTCTAGCATTGATATTTTAGCGGGTGGTAAAATTAATGAGCGGGATATTCCAAAAATAGAAATTATAAAAAATGCATTTGAAGAGTCTTGGAATCATAGTGAGGAGATTGATGTTGCATCGATACCTACAGTTGAGAATCTTAAAGATGCAGTAGAAGAAATCTGTGAGGAAAATAATATAAAAAGAATTGTTCTTTTTATAGATGAAGCTGCTCATAATTTTATTAGAGAACAACAAGTTGAGTTCTTTACCTTGTTTCGAGATCTTCGTTGCTCTAAAATATCATGTAAGGCTGCTGTTTATCCTGGTGTTACAGCATATGGAGATAGCTTCCAGTTTTCTCAAGATGCTACGTTTATAAAGTTGAATCGTTTTGTTCAAGATGATGGATATGGTGATTTCATGAAAGATATGGTATTTAAGCAAGTTAATGATAGTACGTATTCTAAGGAATTGTCACGTAGAGGTCAGATTTTTAATGATTTGACTTTCGCAGCAAGTGGAAACCCACGTTTTTTGTTGAATAACATTCGAACGCTAGCCAAATTTGGAACAAATGAAGTAAATCAATGCATTAAAGTTTTTTATCGTGATATAGTTTTAAGAGACCATACTATGCTTTCTGCAAAATATCCTCGCTTGAAAGAGTTGATTGATTGGGGGCGTACATTTATAGAGGATACTTTGCTTCCAGATTTACAAAAACGAAACCAAGAAGCATTGAAAGAAGAAAAAGCTACGACAGCGTTTTTTTGGATTCACAAAGATGCTCCAGAACCAGTTAAGCGAGCTATTTCTTTGTTGGAATATTCTGGTATAGTAATTGAGCTAAACAAAGGACATAAAGGAACTGGGCGAGAAATTGGAACCCGCTATATGGTAAATTTGGGATGTCTTTTTGCTGTTGAAGCTAATCCATTGTCAGTATCACACCAAATAATTGATGGACTGTCTGTTCGCAAATTTATAGAATATGGAGTTAATAGTCCTATTTATAATGGTATCAAAGATAATCTTGCTGCAATACAAGATAATGATATGGAAGAATCTATGGCAACCAAGTTGGCTCAAGATATAAATGTATTGGATTTGTCTCCTAATATGAGAGAAAAACTTCATAATATTAGTTTGAACACAATCAAGGATGTATTGGAGGCCCCTGAGGATAAATTAAAAGAGGCTCATTATGTAGGTGATATTCGGGCGCGTAGAATGAAAAGAATAGCTTTAAACTCTGTTTATGAGTATCTAATTGGATAAAGTGGAAATATTATGTGGAAAGATATAGAAACATCAGAAGACTTATTGGGGTATCGCTTTCATGCAAAACTGTTGAAAGAGATAGTCTTGGATAAATCCATGTTACCAACTTCCATTGGCATATTTGGCAATTGGGGATATGGAAAAAGTAGCTTAATGCTATTGCTGGAGAAAGAGATTAATGAAGAAATAGCAATGCACGTGGCAGAGGGGAACACCCCTCGAATCTTGCAGGTTCGTTTCAATGGCTGGCAATATGAGAGTTATGAGACAACTAAGTATTCTCTTATACAGGTGCTACTTGATTCTGTTGAGAAATATCTTTCTGATAATCGCGATGTCTTTGAGAAACTAGACATTTTATTGAAGCGCATCAATTTGCTTAAACTCGGTGTCTTACTGTTGAAGAAATATGTTTGGGATAAGATTCCAAATGCAATCAAGAGCAATTTGCCGCAGGCAGATGACTTGAAGGAATGTATAGGTGTAGACGATATTACGAAGTTTCAAAATGAATTTCAAAACGAACATACCTCATTGTTTGTCACTAAATTTAGAACACTTTTGGAGAGTATTGTTGAGGAGGCAAAGTTTGATTCTATCATCGTATATATCGATGATTTGGATAGATGCTCTGGCGAAAAGATGATAGAATGCATCGAGGCAATCAAACTCTTCCTTAATGTCAAGAATACGGCTTTTGTGCTAGGTGCCGATGAGCGAATGGTGGAAAGAGCCATCAAAGAGCATTATCCAGAGATAGAACAAGATAAAAGACAGATTTATAGTCCTTTTTCTGATTACTTGGAAAAGCTGATACAGATTCCATATCGCTTGCCAAGACTTTCATTAAATGAGCAATATACATATATTTTGTTTCTGCTTCTGAAAAGTAAGTATCCAAACTTCTTTAATGCCGTCATCAAAGACTATAATGACTATAAAAATAAAGAACCCTTCGGCAATTATGATGCGGAAAAAATGAGAGCTGCACTTGGAGAAAACAAAATTCCAGATGTGGAAGCTCTTATCCCAATCATCCCCATGATGACGCGTTTCCTAAATGGTAGCCCTCGCCAGTTAAAGCGTTTCCTCAATACGTTTGACTTGCGAATGCGGATGGTACAGGTTGCGAACATACGTGAAATAGACCCAACAGTGTTGGCGAAGCTGATGCTTCTCGAATATAATTTCAAATATCAAAGATTGTTTGAGTCTTTATATGGGATGCAATTATTGGGAGATGGTATAATAGATAAAATTGGCGAGGTAGAAGAATGTGCAAGGCAAAAGAAAAAGTTGAATGATAAACGATGGCAGGAATGGGAAGAAGATAATCTGGTCTTGGATTGGTTGTCCCTTTCTCCTAGTTTATCTGGTGTAAACCTCAAAGAATATTTCTGGATTGCAAGAGACTCTTTAAAAAATAGTGTACCTGTAGAAAGTTTAGTTTCCAATGTTGCCCGTAGGTTTTATCTGACTCTTCGTAATAAGCAATCAGCCATAGCTAAGAAAAAGTTTTTACAGGAGGAAATTGCCAAATTGGAAGATGAAGAACGGCAGATGGTTATCATGTTGCTCAATCATGATTTTACTAAAAATCCCAATGATAGTAAGGTCCTTGAATTACTACAAGCTGATAGTGAAGTAAGAGTCCTAATCCAAAATGAGTCTGATTGCAAGAGCTTGTTTTCTCATGTTGATACCTTAAAAATGGAACCAGCATGGGGAGTAATTTTAGGAAAACTAAAGAAAAACGATTTTTGGAATCATTTTATTAGTCCTTTAAAATTTGGAGATAAATTACAGAAAATGCTAAACAAATAATATACAATGGGAACATCGCAATCTTTAAACTTAAAGACCACACCTAATTGGTCATCAGCTAAGAAAGCTATGACTACAATAGTGAGGCATCGGAATGAGGTTACGCAACCTATGGTTCGTAATTTCTTGAGGCAATTGTCTAGAGCCATCATCACTGACTCCCATGGAAGTTATGGTCGTGCAGGAGGAAGAGTAGCTCGTAATTTTATAGGTGCTATTTCTTCTGTCAAGAATGGTAGCTTGCAAAGTTATATTGCTCAACTCGAACCTGATGCGAATTATGCTCAGCTTACCGTTCGAGATGTTATAGTACAATTAGCTAAACATCTATCCAATCCTAATGCTGAACATGACCATTCTACATTGGATGAGATAGCTGCTCGTGCAGCATTTGAAAACCTATTGCAACAAATCTTCTCGGAAGTAGAGACTGCAGAGGATATTGAACAAATTCTGAAAGATGCCACAGAGGATCAAATAGAAGGTTGGATGATAGAATTTCAGCTTAATTATATCATGGAACTGAATGGAGTCTTGTTCGATTCTTATATCTTTTCCAAAGATGCTGAACCTGATCAAGTCTGTCGAGAAATAAGGGATTTTGTTCGTGCTGCTATTAATGAAGCATGTTTGGATAATATGCATCATGTCAACTTCGAAACAGAAGAGGGTAAGCAATTCATTGAAACGTTAACTCAACAAATTTTGGAAATATGGAGTCAAGAATAAATGTAGAATTCACTCCTTCCCATGATGTTCAGAGTAAGGAGTTGGGGCAGTTTGTCCTGCATGCCACAGATGTTTATGATCAACCGATAGAGGCAACATTAAATTTTGATTTCTTCCATTTGTGGGAGTTTTCGCAAGATACGTCGTCTACTTATTTTGATGTGTTGATCTTGTCTCAGCTGGTATATACTGCTGATCGCATAATCAATCGTCTTGCTTTTGCGGATGATGGGTGGTGCAGAGATATCGTCTTGCAAGATGTCCCAGTTGTCAATGTAGATATATTTAGGCAGAATCAAGAAATGTTCAATACAGCATTAAGCTATTTGACAGGAGATAATTGGAGCGTATCATTTGTTCCATTTCCTCAAATCAATTATGCCCCTCAAATAGAAAGTCATTATAATCATGAAGAATATGAGTATGTATCTTTGTTTTCTGGAGGTCTTGATTCATTGATAGGTTTTATAGACTTTGCAAGTTTAGCAAGAGAAGGTAAGAAGGTCTTGCTGGTATCCCATTATGATATGGGTAAGGAGCGACAAGATCAAAAACGTATACTTGATGCTTGCTGGAGGAACCATTATTTGGAAGGAAAATATACCAGTATTCAGTCAAAGGTTGGTATGAGGAGTTGTGCAAAGCAAAGAAGTGCTAAGTATGAGACAACATTTCGCTCTAGATCTTTTCTGTTTTTTGCAATGGGCTTGTATTGCGCCCATACCATACAAGGAGTACATAACTTGATAGTTCCAGAAAATGGTACAATCTCAATCAATATTCCTCTTTGCAAATCTAGACGAAGTTCTTGTAGTACTCGAACCACTCATCCTGTTTCAATGAAGCTAATCATGAATGCATTGGAGAGAGTAGGTATCTGTGAGCAGCTACTTAATCCTTATAGATTTAAATCAAAAGCTGATATGATGTTTGATTGTGCTGCCGAAGCTCATAAAAAAGAGATGCTAGTCACGCTTGCTTCATTGTCTTGTTCATGTGCTAAGCGTTCTCATAATAGATGGTGGGACAAAAGCGGAGATTATATCAAAGTACATCATATCCATCATTGTGGAATGTGTATGCCTTGCATATATCGAAGAGTGGCTATGCATGCGATAGGTTTAGATGACCCAAATGAATTGGGTACAGATATTTTTCATGCTACACGATACTTTGATATCAACAATTTAGCCAAGAAGACAAGCCTTGACATCAACTTGCTGTTGCGTTTCGTGCGTAAAATGAATAGGCAAGATGTCTTTGATGAATTGTTGGCTGAAGGTATTGATACTGCAGATATTGATCATTATGTAGAACTTGTTATGCGCTCCTATCAGCAAATCCTGGATTGGGTTGCAGAGAATGGTGATGTAGTCATGAGACGAAAGGTAGGATTATGATGATAGACACCCATTGTCATTTTGATATGATGCCTAGTCCTGAAAGGTATATTCAGGAGAGAGAACGACGAGGTGACATTGTTATTGGTATGACTAATGCACCTAGTCATTTTCAGATGGGATATCAATATGTGCAGCATTTTAAGCATATACGTTTGGCTTTGGGCTTTCATCCATTGTTGGCACATGAGTTGCAAGAAGAACTGCCTTCGTTTGAGCGTTTAATAGATGAGACATCTTATGTTGGGGAGATAGGGTTGGATTTTTCTCGTGAAGGTGTGGTAACTCAAAAAATACAAATTAAAAGTTTGGAAAGGATATTGGCGATAGTATCTGGCAAGAACAAAATAATCAGTGTTCATTCTCGCAATGCAGAACTTCAGTTGCTTTCCCTATTGAAAAAATATCATATTAAGAATGTCATTTTCCATTGGTATTCAGGTGATTTATCCTTAGTTCCTTATATTTTGGATGCAGGTTACTATTTCTCTATTAACGAAGCTATGGTATCTACTTTAAAAGGAAGAAAAATTATAGGCAGTCTTCCATCTGATAGAATTCTGACGGAAACAGATAGTCCTTTTAACAGGAAGGATAATTTGAATAATGTTTATTCATATCTTAGTAAGATAGGGTGTAATGAACAAATTATCTATAATAATTTTAAAGGATTAATTGCTAATTTACAAAGATGACGGAATGACAATATACTGAATTGTAGAAAGCCTATACCAAGGAAGCTTTGGCAAGCATGATAAAGGCAGACATACGCAGTAGGTTCCCTGAACCTTATGCCAGTATGTATTGTCAGCAGTTTGATAATTTCAAGAACGTTGCAGATTTCTTGGAATTTGCAGCAAAGTTAATAAGGAGATAACATTTATGAAAGGAATAGTATTAGCAGGTGGAAGCGGTACACGCTTGTACCCCATCACAAAAGGTATCAGCAAGCAGCTGATACCAATCTTTGATAAACCAATGATATACTACCCAATATCAGTATTGATGTTGGCAGGTATCCGTGAGATACTCATTATTTCAACACCATTCGACTTGCCAGGTTTCAAACGCCTCTTAGGCGATGGAAGCCAGTTAGGTGTGAAGTTTGAGTATGCAGAGCAGCCATCACCAGATGGCTTAGCCCAAGCCTTCATTATTGGTGAGAAATTCATAGGTAATGATTCCGCTTGCCTCGTATTAGGCGATAACATATTCTATGGTGCAGGATTGAACCAGATGCTTCATCAGGCAGTAGTAGATGCAGAGCAGAACAACAAGGCAACCGTCTTCGGTTATCGAGTAAGCGACCCAGAGCGATATGGTGTAGCAGAGTTCGATGAGCAAGGCAATTGCCTCAGCATTGAGGAGAAGCCAGAACATCCAAAGAGCAACTATGCAGTGGTAGGTTTGTATTTCTATCCTAACAAGGTGGTAGAAGTAGCTAAGCATATCAAGCCATCCGCTCGTGGTGAATTGGAAATTACCACCGTCAACCAGGAGTTCCTGAAGGATAAGCAGCTGAAGGTACAGACCATGGCAAGAGGATTTGCCTGGCTCGATACCGGAACTCATGATTCTCTTTCTGAAGCATCCACCTTTATTGAAGTTCTGGAGAAGCGCCAGGGCTTGAAGGTCGCTTGCTTGGAAGGTATCGCATACCGTCAAGGTTGGATTACCGCTGAACAATTGAAAGAGAATGCGAAGCCTATGTTGAAGAATGACTATGGCAAGTATCTCCTTTCAATACTTGAAGAGAAAGATCAAACATTAAAAAAGAATTTAGAATATTAAGCTGATGAATGATTTTAAAGATATAAAAATAGCAGTAGCCGGTACCGGCTACGTAGGTCTGAGTATAGCAACGCTATTATCTCAGCACCATCATGTAACAGCAGTAGATGTAATCCCAGAGAAGGTGGAGAAACTCAACAATAAAATTTCTCCTATCCAGGACGATTACATTGAAAAGTATTTGGCAGAAAAGCCATTAAACCTCGTGGCAACCCTTGATGGCAAGTCTGCCTATAAGGATGCAGACTTCGTAGTGATTGCAGCACCAACCAACTACGACCCAGTGAAGAACTACTTCGATACAACCCATGTAGAAGAAGTCATCGACCTGGTTCTGGAGGTAAACCCAGATGCTGTGATGGTCATTAAGAGCACCATCCCAGTAGGTTACACTCGCAGCCTCTACTTGAAGTATGCCAAGAAGGGCGTGAAGAAGTTCAACCTTCTCTTCTCTCCAGAGTTCCTTCGTGAGAGCAAGGCTCTCTATGATAACCTTTATCCAAGCCGCATCATCGTAGGCTATCCAAAGATTATCGAGCGCCCAGAGTTCGAAGAGGAGAACGAGGCAATCAAGACTGTAACCAATGTTGAGATGATGAAAGAGGCTGCCAAGACCTTCTCTCAACTTCTTGTTGAAGGTGCTATCGCATCACAGTCCGTAGGCAATTCAACACTTAACACTCAACATTCAACATTAGAAAACAAGGGCATCCCTTGTTTGTTTATGGGTATGAAGGAAGCTGAGGCTGTTAAGCTCTTCGCCAATACCTATCTGGCACTCCGAGTAAGTTACTTCAATGAGTTGGATACATACGCAGAGGTAAAGGGACTCGATACCAAGGCAATCATCGAAGGTGTAGGTCTTGACCCACGCATCGGCACCCATTACAACAACCCAAGCTTCGGCTATGGTGGTTATTGCCTGCCAAAGGATACCAAGCAGCTCTTGGCAAATTATGCCGATGTTCCAGAGAACCTGATAGAGGCAATCGTAGAGAGCAACCGTACCCGTAAGGACTATATTGCTGATGCCGTACTCCAAAAGGCAGGCTATTACAGCTATGCCGATGCCAACAGCTATGATGCTAGCAAGGAGCACAGCTGTGTGATTGGTGTCTATCGTCTGACCATGAAGTCAAACAGCGATAACTTCCGCCAGTCAGCCATTCAGGGCATCATGAAGCGTATCAAGGCAAAGGGTGCTGAGGTAATCATCTATGAGCCGACCTTGGAAGAGGGAAGCACCTTCTTTGGTAGCCGAGTAGAGAATAACCTCGAAGCCTTCAAGGCCCAGAGCCATGCCATCATCGCTAACCGCTACGATGCTTGTCTGGATGATGTGAAGGATAAGGTCTATACACGAGATATCTTTAGAAGAGACTAGTCCTTGTACCTTGATATTATCTGTTAGGATAAGTGAAATTTTATTATTAATTTAATAATGGCTTATGTTTGCAAAATTTAAAATCAATTCTGTAGTTATAAGACAATTGAAAGAGCAAGTAGGAGAAGTCTTAGCCTTAAGGCAATCCGAAGCCAAAGATGCTTTTTATAACGATATTGTTGCTGCAGTGATAGGAGAAAAGGGTGTTTTAGATGGTTCTAAGCTTCAGTGCCTCAATTTTCCTTCGCTCAGAGATAATTATGATGTATTTATATCTTATTCTCACGACGATGAGGAGTTGGCTCTTTATCTTGCCTCCTATTTACAGAGGAGATGTAAATTAAACTGTTTTCTTGATTCTACTGTATGGCATAGTGCAGATAAATTGTTGAAATGTATAGATGATATGTATTGTAAAAATGATGATGGAAATACATATAATTATACCAAACGCAATTTTTCCACCTCCCATGTTCACGCCATGTTATCTATGGCTATGCATGATATAATCAATAGGTCAGAGTGTTGTATAATATTGAATAGTGAAAATTCCTTTACTTTGCAAGATGGAATTGATAATGAAACATTCTCGCCTTGGCTCTATGAGGAAGTAACTTTTATGAAGGGTATGAAAGTTAATATACCATCAAGGTTACGTCTATGTCAAGAAAGACGCTCATATAGCATGGGAGGTCAAATAATTTGTGAAAGTACAAAGCCTCAGCTACAGGTCAAGTACACTGTGGATTTTAATATGTTTCCAAGTCTGTACGTAACAGATTTGTTAGATCTCGAAAGACGAGGTGAATCAGGTTTGGATAAATTGTATCGTATTAAAGGAATTTTACATTATGCTAATTGATAAAATGTTTCTAAAGAATTTTTGGGCTTATAAAACTGTAGCTTTTGCAAGGTTTTTGAAATGTTTAGGAGTATTGTTCTCATTAGAAAAGCTATTGGAACTATTTGATACTTGTGATTATCTTAAAGTACATACTATAGGCCTGGGTATTATCTTGCTTGTTTTAAGTCTAGTATGGGGAATCGGTTTCTTGATATGCAAGAAGGAGAAAATAAAACTCTCTATTAATAAACGTACCAAACTCTCTATCTATTATGGAAACTTATTTTCTGAGAGTGGAATTCGGGTAATACCTGTCAATGAATATTTTGATACCCATTTGGGTGATAACATCATTGCTCCTAATACCATTCATGGTAAGTTTCTATCAAGACTAACTGGACAAATTTCAGAGTTGAGAAATATGATTGACGAACAGTTGGCTTCAAAAGAAGCATTAACAGCTAATCGTGAGAGAAATTTTGTAGTAGGATTGCCACAAAAACGATATCCTCTAGGAACTACTATTCGTATAACTATCAATAATCAAACTTATCTGCTGGTGGCCGTGTCACGTTTCAATGCAAATGAACATGTTGAGGTTGATGATTCCGAATATATGGGAATCATGCAGAGAATGTTTAGTTCGATAGAGCAGATGAATGATGTGCAAACCGTAAATGTACCATTGATAGGTGGAGGTCAAGCTGGTTTTGACTATTCTAATATGCAAATGTTGAATATGATGGTGCAAGCAGCTTGCCTAACAGATAGATTGGCAGTTGTGAATGGTATCAATATCATATTGTATAATAGTCAAAGCATAAAAGATAGCATCAATCTTAATGTGATAAAGACTTTATTTGAGAATTGGAAAATTTTATAAAATTAGCAAGTTTTTTATAAAAGATGAGTCGAATTAATCAAAAAGTGAGGGACAATACATTTATTTATTATCTCTTTTATATACTTTGTTTTGGATGCGTGGCATTATGTGAGCCAATAAAAAACATAAATTATCTTTATGGTATTGGTCTTCTAATGTTATTACTTAAAGTCGGTGCTAGAAATAGTCATATCACACTAAGTGTTTTTTTAATGATGCTTTTACCTTATTTACTGGGACCAATGGAGGGATGGAGTTTACCTTCTGTCTTTAAGTATGAGATTTATATGCTTACTCTTATCGTTGTATCCAAGATACCTGTTACACCGGTTTCTGTAGTAAATATATCAGCGATAACATGTTCATTGCATGCTTTTATTACAATACTCTTTTTTCTTGTTCCATCGTTGTTTTTTGTATATTGGGGAAGCTGGGGAGCTAATGTTTTTGAAAAATTGCCTGAAGGTACGGAGTTTGGTGTCTTTACTGCTGGAGTTACATCTCATTATTCAGCAAATGCATTATATATAACAATTGCACTCTTTAGTGTTTGGTGTCTTTATTTAATTAAGAAAACGCTCTTTACTAAAATATGGGTTGCTTTGGTATTATTGGCTTTGATATTAACAATGAAACGGGCTCATTTAATATTTGGTATCTTAACTATAGGTATTGTCTATCTGGTAGAAAATAAGCAATCTTTCTCTAAATCAATAGTTAAGTTATTGCTCTTGGTTGGAATTGTTGTTTTTTCAGGTTTGGTGTTATACTTAATAAAACCTGAGCTGTTTAGTATTTTTGACAGATTTCAGAATATGAAAGGAGGATCTGGAAGAACAGAATTTTGGGGCTATGCACTTCAATTTTGGAGTGAATCTCCTATTACGGGTATTGGGTGGATGCAGTTTCAAGAAAGATATTCAAATTTTGATTGGACAACATATAACGTTCACAACGTATTTATCCAGATTCTTTGTGAAACAGGAATCCTTGGTATGTCATGTTTTTTGTATTTTATATACTCTATGTGGAAAAGATTAAAATTTTTGTTAAAAAATATATCGAAGTTTAATGAAAAGCAGAAATTATTAGTCCGCTATTCTGCATTATTGCAAGTGTTCTTTTTTTGTTATTGCCTTACAGGAAATTGTCTATATGACAACACTTTGTTCTATTTTGCAATTGCTAGTGGTATTTCTGTATCTATGTATAATCAAATTAAACAAATTTGAAATGAAAAAAGTAGGAATTGTAACGTTTTATAATGCGATTAATAACGGAGCCTTCTTACAGGCTTACGCAATGCAAACCTTTTTACAAGATAATCTGTATCAGGTAAAAATGTTACCAGTAAGAAAATTTAAACCATCAGCTAATTCTTATTCGCAAAAATGTGCAGAGAATTTATCTCAATGTTCTAGTTTCTTAAAAATTGCTGATGGATCTGACAATTTTGATGCAATTGTTTATGGTAGTGATGAAATTTGGAATTTAAGAAATTGTGGACTATCACCTTACTTTTGGGGATATTACTTGAACTCTCAGAAAAAAATAGTTTATGCAGCATGTACAGGAAATAGCAAGATTACAGATTATTGTTTGTTTCCGTATACAATATGGGGATTGAGAAAATTTAATGCAATCTCTGTTCGTGATGAAGAGTCTTATAGAAAAATTTCCAAATTGACGAGAAAGCCTATAGATATTGTCTTAGACCCGACCTTCTTAATTTCTTATGATAATTTTAAAGCAGATAATCCTTATGGAAAATATGTTTTGGTTTATACTTATGGCTTATCGAAACAAGCAATAACTTCTATAAAGAATTTTGCTGTTCTAAATGATTGTAAGATAATCTGTACTGGTAGTAATGCAGAGTGGGCTGATTACAATATTTGTGCAAATCCTTTTGAATGGATTTCTTTAATTTATCATGCAGAAGTGATTTTTTCAAGTACTTTTCATGGTACTGTATTTTCAATTATTTGTAAAAAACAATTTTTTGTTGTTGATACAGAGTCAGATAAAGTAAAAGATTTGTTGGGAAAATTGGGGCTGAGTGAAAGAAAAGCTTTAGATTTTCTATCTATAGCTCCAATAGATTATGCGCAGGTTGAAGTAAAACTCGAACCTCTCATTCTAAAATCAAAAAAATTTTTATTAGATAATTTGAAATAAGTATGGTTAAGTATTATGCTGTAAGACATAAGGATAGAAATATATTAAAGAAATCGCGCAGTGGTGGTTTTTTTACTCTTATTTCTGATTTCGTTCTTGAAAGAAATGGAGTAGTTTATGCTTGTAAGCTAAATGAAGAACTTAAAGTAATCCATACTAGAGCAGCGACTAAGCAAGAGAGAGATAACTGTAGAGGTTCAAAATATGTTCAGAGTGAAATTGGCAAGACTTTTATCGAGGCAAAAAATGATTTAGATAAAGGATTGATGGTCTTGTTTTCTGGTACTTCATGCCAGGTAAACGCATTTCTACGTTATTTAGGTAAGCGATATTCTAAACTGATAACAGTGGATATTTTGTGTCATGCAGTTCCTAGTCCTAAAGTATATGAGGAATTTAAGTCGTTTTTTAAGGATAAATATGCTGAAGATGTAACTTCTGTAAATTTTAGGGACAAGGAATATGGCTGGGGAGCAGATGTAATGACTCTGCAATCTGAACATCATAGAATGGCAACTCAATCCTTTTATGATTTTTTTGGGGCACATTATTCTATACGTCCTTCATGTTTTAACTGTAAATATAAAAAGATTGACCGAGGTGATGTCGATTTTACTGTCGCTGATTTTTGGGGAATTAATAGGGTCGCTCCTGAGTATTCTGATGATCGTGGAATCTCTATGGTTATCTGTAATTCGGAACTTTCTAATGAAATCTTTTCGTCTTTATTACATCTCATGCAGTATAAAGAAGTAGAAGTGAATGAAGTCCTTCAGCCTTGTTTAAAAGGTAATTTTGAGATTTGTGAAAGGCGTAGTTCCTTTTTTGCTGATTTGCGTAAAGTATCTCTTGATGTGATGATTTCTAATTATGGTTCTAAACATAGACACTATAGATTGATGAAGCAGCAAATTAAAAGAGTAATTTATAAATTGTTGAATAAGTAATGGTTCCTAATAAACAAATATTATTTCAAGATATTCATGGTCGCATACTAGCAGATGGATGTCAAATGTATCCAGAACAATATCAGAATTATGATTTTCATAAAGAATCTCGTTTTATATATGTTCTTAATAATCATGATTATTTTTATAAGAATATAAATGATAAAGATACACTAGTTAGAATAGAAAAGCCACTCCCGGTTTTATATCATCAAAAAGATGAATGTTGTGGGTGTGGAGCTTGCTATTCTGTTTGTCCAAGAACTGATCAAAAGAGTGTCATACGCAATGATGAAAGTGGTAAGACTTTACAATTTATGTATCAGCAGACTAGAAAAGGTAAAGTTGCATTGTATCCTCATACAGGGGCAATTACTATGCTGCCTGACGAAGACGGTTTTTTATATCCTGTTATAGATGCGGAAATTTGCATCCGTTGTTATCGTTGTCTTTCGGTTTGTGATTTTAAAACAAGATGATTTATGAGAATGTCTAAACCAGCAAAGTCTGCCTTTTGGTTTGTCTTATGCACATTGATACAAAAAGCGTTGGCATTTATTACAGTACCTATTTTTACTCGAATAATGCCCGCCGAACAATACGGAATCTATAATCTTTATCAGACGTGGTCCGGAATATTAGTCGTTATATGTACAATGAATATGGAGACAGGAGCATTTGTCAATGGGTTTACTAAATCAAGTGATGAGACAGTAAAAGATAAACTGCCAATTCGTTTGTTTTCCATGACTTGTTTGATAACACTAGTTGTTTTTGGTGTACTGTTTTTAATATATCCTTGTTTGAAGACATTTATAGCTTTACCTGTTTTAATAATTATATTAATGTTTGCTGATATAGTTTCTTCTCCTATATTGAGATTATGGACTATGAAACAAAGGTTTTTATATCATTTTAAATCGCTGGTATTTGTTACTTTACTTCTCGTCTTTACACAAGTTTTCTTAGGACTATATTTTGTATATGTAGCAGATATGGATAACAAGGCTCTGGTACGTATAGTGTGGCTTGTTATTCCTTCAGTCTTGTTGTGTCTAGGTTTATATATTCGCTTTGCATCAAAGGCTGGTATGCTTTTTTCTTTAGTTGGTTTTAAACAAGTAATGAAACTACAGCTACCTTTGGTGCCTTATAACTTATCTATGGTACTCCTTTTCTCATCCTGTAGGATATTTATAAATATGTATGATGGTGCCAAAGCTGTTGCCGTATATAGTGTAGCGTATTCAATTGGTCAGATAATATCTATTGTAAAGCAATCTATTATTGATGCATTTCATCCTTGGATATATGAAAAGTTGAAAACACATAAGTTTGAGCCCATACAAAACTTTATGTTCATATTGCTTTGGCTTTTTGCAGCCATAGCTGTAGGATTGTCTTGCTTAGCTCCTGATGTAGTTCGCCTATTTGCACCACAAGAGTATTATGACGCTGTTTATATAGTACCCTTTGTCTCCTCTATAGTTTTGTTTGCACTCTTTAATCAAGTATTTGCAATTATTGAAACATATTATGAACATACCAAAAGCATAATGTATTCTTCTTTTATAGCTTGTGCGGTTAACATGTTTCTGAATGTTGTGTTTATTCCAATTTGTGGCTATTTAGTCTCTGGGGTAATATCATTGCTAAGTTATATAATTTTATGTTACGTAAATTATTATTATATATGTAAAATAGATGAGTTCAAAAATCCATTTAATAAAATAACGATTTTTGTTGTGCCTTTGATATTGTCTGTTAGTGTATCTTCAGTAACGTTGTTGTATCAATGGCCTAACATCTTGCGAGCGATAGCTATAATATTGGTATTAGTAATATTTATCAATTATAATAAAATAAAGTCTCTTTGGACACTCAAGAAAAATCATTAACGTCCAGTATTTAAAGGAATGAAGTTAATAACAATATTTATAAGTAAATTATGTTTAAAATAGCTATATATTGTGATCATTTGTCTAAACCAGTAGATTTTAGCAAGCTTGAAGAGGGTAATCCTGGAATTGGTGGAACAGAATATTGTTTTTCTTTATTGTTAACGACTCTAGCCAAGAGTTTCAGTCATACCCTGAAATTGACATTCTTTTCTACTGAAGAGTTTCACAAGTCAGACTTCTTCGAATGTTGTCAAGTTACTTCTTTCTCACAACTCTTTGATATTATGGAAAACGATAATTTTGATTTCCTAATATTACGCACAATGGATTCTTGTCTTTTTTATGAAGAGTTAAAACAAAGAAAGCCTAAGGTTAAGATAATATTTTGGTCGCATAATTATTTTAATGCTCATATTGCAGCAAAAATATCAAAGGAATCTTGTATTGTTGCAAATGTTTTCGTTAGTAAGCAAATGTATGATTTTTATTACGATCATGATATTATAAATAAATCGACTTACATATTCAATCCTGTTGTTGATAATCAGGTGAATATAAAACGATGCTATGAGCCTCATACTGCAGTATATATGGGCAGTATTGTTGAAGAGAAAGGAATTCTTCACTTGTTGAAACTGTGGCAAATTGTTTTAAAAAAGTATCCTGATGCAGTTTTAAAGATTATAGGTAAAGGAACTATTTATTCTAGTAGAAATATCAAACCAGGTAAATTTGGTATAGCTAGTGAGGATTTAGAGAAAAAGATGATACCTTTTTTGTGTGCGGAAGATGGTACTCTAAAGAAAAATTATGAGTTGCTTGGAATATTAGGTAAGGAAAAATACGATGTCTTTAGGAAATGTGCCGTAGGAATAGTAAACCCTTCTGCTAAAACTGAAACTTTTGGTTTGGGTATCATAGAGATGGCTACTGTGGGATTGCCTGTAGTTACAAGATGCTGGAATGGACATCTTGATACGGTAAAAAATGGTGAAACAGGTTTGATGGCTTTATCGCTTTCAGGAATGGCAAAGTGTATTATTCGTTTGTTTGAAGATGAAAAACTTAACGCTAGATTGGGATTTAATGCTAAAGAACAAGTGAAAGTATATGACCCACAACTGATAGCTAAACGCTGGTATGATTTGATTTGCTTGTTAGCTGCCAATGAACAGATAAATCATCTCCGTCTTTCCTATCCGTGGTGGAATAATTATAAAATATTGAGATATCTTAATTCTAAATTAAGATTCAAATTAGGACTGAATTTCTTGCCAACGATAGTTTCGTTAGAAACAATGGGTAATGATTTTTTGAAAAAACTTAAACATTAGAAATTATGGCTCGTCTTTCTTTTTATGGTGATTTTGTTGTTCGACATGTCTCAAATCTAGAAATAGATGGCTTGTTAGGACAAAAGATACATTCTTCAGATTTCAATGTTATTAATTTCGAAGCTCCAGTTCAATCTTCTAGTCCTCCTTGTTTGAAGTCCGGACCTTCCATTCAACAAAATGCTTCAGCTCCCCAATGGCTGAAAGAGAAAGGCTTCAATGTCTTTTCGTTAGCCAATAATCACATCATGGACTTTGGAGAAAAAGCTGCTCGAGAAACTGAAGCGACTTTAGGGCATGAGAAGTGTGTGGGGATAGGAGTAGGTAAGGAAGCCTATAAGCCATTACTTTTGGAAAGAGAAGGCGTCAAGGTTGCCATCTTGGCTTTGGCAGAATTACAATTTGGCATGGTTCATGATTCTTTTACGCAAGCTAACGATTATGGTTGTGCTTGGATTAATCATCCGTGCGTAAATCGTCTTGTCCGAGAGACAAAAAAGAAAGTTGATTTCTTGATAATAGTTGCACACGCAGGATTGGAAGGCGTAGATATTCCGCTCCCAGAATGGCGTGAAAGATATCGTGAGCTGATAGACGAGGGATGTGATGCAGTGATAGGAGGTCATACGCATACTGCACAAGGCTATGAGATATATCATGGTAAACCTATCTTCTATAGTTTGGGGAATTTCTGTTTCCAGGATAATTTGGATGGGGAGGAAAGTTGGAATATAGGAGAATGTGTTTCTTTGAAATTATCAAAGAATGCCCTGATTGAGTTTGATATTTATGGTACTCAACTTGTAGATTCTAATAAACTTATGCTTGTCGATGAAAAAAAATGGAAAAGCAAGATTGAGTATTTGAATATGTTGCTAGAAACTCCGAATTACATTGCTCATGTAAATGATATTTGTAAGAAAGCGTTAACTGATTATGATATCTTATTTTCTATGGGTGGATATATTCATATAGATAAGTACATTGTGAAGTCTATATTGCGGTGGCTAATAGGTAGGTGTAAAGATGTGCATTTGTTGAATAATTTACAATGCGAATCACATAGATGGACTATATCTAGAGCGTTGAGATTGAAGAATAACTTAAAATAACAAAAAAATGATGAAACTGAATAGAACTTATTTGCAAAAAAGACTGAAGAACAATCCTTTGGCTAAGCTTACTTATGAATTCTTTGTGTTACGCAATGCCAAAAGATATTTGGACACAAAGGCACAATGGAAATACGTGCAGGATGAAAACTTGAGAAAAATCTTGGGTTATGCCTGTGAACATACAAGTTATTTCAAAAACTTATATCAGGAGAGTCTAGTCGAGAATCCTCGAAAGGTATTGGCATCTTTGCCATTGATGGATAAGAGGCTCATATTGGATAAGGGTAGCCAAATCTATAGCGATGAAATCACAGAGGATTGGTCTCTTTGGTTGAATACGGGGGGATCTACAGGAGAACCTCTCCATTTCCCAGCTCTCTATAAGAGCAAGCCTTGGGAGCCTATTGCCCAGATGATGCTTTATCTGCAAATGGGTTATAAAATAGGCGACTCTATTGTATGTGTCTCAGGAGAAAGAATATCGGATGAAGACATTGCATGTAATATCTATTGGGAAGAAGGTACAAATTTTCCATGGGGTAAGGTACATTTCTCTACACTCCATTTGAATCCAGAAACAATAGGCTTCTATTGGGACAAACTGCTAGAGGTGAAACCTAAATTCATGCGTGGTTATCCTTCTGGTATATTGGAACTTTGCAAATTGGCTCAAAAGTATGGGTTGTCGCCATTGTTCAAGATGAAAGGCATCTATTTGACTAGTGAGAATTTTACCCAAGACGAGAAGAATTTTATTTCAGATTTCTTTCATTGTCCCGTGTATGGACAATATGGACATACGGAAAGTTCTATCTTTGCCGTTCAAAAGCCTGATAGCGATGCTTACTATACCAATCCATTGTATGGATATACAGAAGTGTTGGATGAGAGTGGCAAACAAGTCGGCATTGGTGAATGTGGTGAAATCGTGGTAACTGGTTTCATAGAATATGGTTTACCTTTTATCAGATACAAAACTGGGGATTTGGCTGTATATGGTGGCGAGACCGAGTTTGGCGAAACTATACTTACTAGACTTTTGGGGCGCAATGTAGATTTTATCTTCAACAAGAAGGGCGAAAAGATATTCTTGGTGGGATTTGTCTTTGGCGGCCATATCAAGGCCTTCAACCATATTTTGGCATGGCAAATTCAACAGAGCGAGATGGGAAAGGTAACCCTTTTGGTTGTGAAAGGAGATGGATATGATGAAGATGTGGAAAATGAGGTTAAGCAACTTTTTGATAGTAAGGACATAGATGTGGAATTCCAATATGTAAGGAAAATAGAGAAAACCAAACGTGGAAAGCAAAAGTTTCTGATTCAAGAACTAAAGTAATTTATATGACATATGCACCAATAGTGGTATTTGGATTCAATCGTCCAGATGCCCTAAAGAATACAATTGCCTCACTTCTTCGGAATGAGGAGGCGAAGGATTCTGATCTTTTTGTTTTTGTGGATGGCCCACGGGAGAAAAAAGTAGGAGAAAAGGAAAAAGTAGAAGTGGTGAGAGAGTATGTGAAATCAATTACTGGTTTCAAGTCTCTCCACTATACTTTTGCTGAAAATAATAAAGGACTTGCCGATTCGATTATCGGAGGAGTAAGTGAAATCATTAATCAATATGGTAGGGTGATAGTTTTGGAAGATGACTTAGTGTTAATGCCTAATTTCCTGAACTTCTTGAACCAAGGATTGGATTATTACGAAAATAATCAAAAGGTGATGTCTGTCTGCGGTCATAGTTGCAAGGTTAAAACTCCTGCTGTTTATCCATACGATGCTTATTTCTTCACTCGTTCTTCTTCCTGGGGATGGGCGACATGGAAAGATAGATGGAATTTGGTAGATTGGAAGCTGAATGATTGGGATTCTGTAGTTGCTAACCGTAAAGCGTTTATTAAGAGCCAAGGTTCTGATGTTTTCAAAATGCTAAATGATTGGAAAAAAGGCAAGAATCATTCTTGGGCGATACGTTTCTGCTATGCACAGTTTGTGCTAGGTAGATTGAGTGTTATCCCAAATAGAAGCTTTGTAGATAATGAGGGTTTTAGTGGTGATGGTACCAACTGCAAGCGATATAGTCGTTTTAAGTTTGAACTAAATAAGTCGGAGAAACGCTTGATTTTCAAATTTCCAAAAGAGGTGAAACTAGAACCTTCGCTTTATAAGCAAGCCTTGTGGTATCACTCGATACCATTGAGAATATGGAGTAGAATCATGTATTTAATAAAATAGAAGCAAGTTATGAAGTTTTTGAAAATACTTTTTGCTATCCCCAAAACTATTTACGTTAATTTTAGGTTTTTATCAGTAAAGGAAGCTTTTAAGTTGCCAATTTGGGTAACTTGGAATACAAAGATAGAGGGATATGGGGGAGGCCGTCCGAAAACTTAATTAGGGAAGCAAACAACTGAATTGGGCATTT
>OGIF01000016.1_pt1 | contig 99285 bp, 89 predicted proteins | sample 1571711 | NCBI WGS metagenome assembly OGIF01 (sample SAMEA2581949, study PRJEB24529) | metagenome | biome: Human gut stool | place: China | collected 2011
CTCTATCAACTTTAGGCGGGGGTAGTCAATCAAGTTTAACATGACCGGGGGTTATACTCACTAGCCTCATCAAAACACTAATAAACTTAATTACCATTATCACTATCACTATCACTTTCATCATCTTATTCATTCTTATTCTCACTCGCATCATCACTATCGCTTTTATTACCTTCTTCACTATTATCTTCAACATCATTTTTACCATATTCATCACTTTAATTTTCCTCTTTTTAATTATTATTACTTTCTCCTAGAACTTGACGGGGGTGTTTAAGACTAGTTTAATGACCCACCCCTCCTACTCACTAGCCGCACTGTTACATTAATACACTCAATTTTTCAATCGTCATTATCATCATCGTCATTATCATCATCGTCATTATCATTATTATTACATTTATCTTCATTATATTTATAATCTTTTTTAATGCTATCATCTTCATCTTTATTATTATTAATTCTTTTACTTTTATTATTACCAATCCCAATCAATTTTACCAGTATCAACTTCTTCTGCTTCAATTATTTCAGTTTCATTATTTTCATTATTTGCTTTATCTACATTATTCTCATTATCATCATATAAATAATCAAGTTCACTTTTATATACTTGTTTATTTTTAATTATAATACAATTATCATCTTTAACTAATCCTATTCTATCTATATAATTAACATTATTATCAAGTTTTATTTTAGAATCATCAAGATTCCCTTTAGTAATAATTTCATGAAATTTATTAATATCTCCTTTAAATATAACTCTAGGATTAACTTCAAACATACTACGTTTATCTGTTCTACGAATAATATTAAGTTTTTCTAATGTAACAATAGCATTAGCAAAATCTCGTTTATTACATCCACTTCTAATTCCATTTCTACAAACAGCATCAAATAAATCCTTACTAATTTTAACAACATTAGAATTAAAACAAATAGTATAATTAATAAAATAAAAAAGTTCATGCAGAATTATACTTCTTAGTTCAACTATTTCTCTCCAAGCATTAATACCAACATTAGAATAATATCTTTTAATAATTTTACCTGTATCAAAACATTCCATACGTCCAGTACCACATAGATATTTTTTATTATTATTTTTAATATCAATATCAAAAGTATTAGGTATAATAATACTTCTATCATTAGCTATATCTTTATTAATAGCATCAATAACAAGTTTATTATAAACTCTGCTAGGCTTAAAATCTTCTTTAAAAGTCATAACAATAATAGTATTAAGTTCAACATAAAAATATATTACTCTAGGAAATAGCGAAATGTATTCCAATATGGAATAGATTTCGTGCACAAAGGTAGTCATTTTTGCCACTTAATTTGCATACTGATGGGGAATTAGGTATTTAGCATGATACATAATATGTATTATAACTTATTGATAATCAATGTATTATAATTACTATAAAGATATATTATATAGATATATTATATAGATTCACTGTGACCCGCTCCGGACTTTCGTCCTCCGCTATACTCCCCGTGGAGGATGGATACAATCAGTATCAATCACATCAAGTTAATCAATACTATCATTATTATTATTATCTCTATTAATATCATTAATACTAATATGATTAAGTCTAACTCATCTTCATCCTCCACGGGGAGTATGACTTGCATATTTATAATCATATAATCCTCTATGATGTAAATGTTAAAAATAGTTTTTCTCTTGGTAGATTCATTCAAACTCTTACATTTGCTAAAAACAATTAAGTTATGGGTAAAGATAAAAGTGAAACTAAACCTAAATACACTAGAGAATTTCATAGTGGAGAAAGGAATAAAAAAGAAGTTAAAATTCCTAGTAAACTTAAACTTGGAAATATTGGTATTGATAGTATTATTAAAACTAAATAATTTAGTATTATGATTAAAGTTGAAAGTAAATTTAAAGATTTTGGTATTCAAATACCTACTGACATTAGCGAAATAACAAGTGAAGCACTTGACGCTGTTCTTACTAATGTAGTTATTGCTAAACATTATTGTGTTGTTGCTCTTTGCCAAAATGAAAGTTTGTTTGGTGTTATTAATAATAAAGTAAGTACAGTTGAGGTTATGCCAATTATTGCTAAAATTAGTAAAGAAGATGCTGAACTTATTGGTATGAACCAAATGGATAAGATTATTATTGACCGTTCTACTCTTGAACGTGGTTATCATCTTTATCTTAAACATAATGTTCTTAGTCCTCAATTTGTTAATAAGTATATTACTAATGATACTGAACTAACTCGTTCTATTACTGTTGGTACTTTTGGACAAAATCAAGGATATAAAAAAGGACAGAAAGTTTGGTTTGTTGAATTTAAAGTTATAGCTGTTAATGATTTAAGAGCTGCTATTACTGATAAACATAAAGCTATTAATCCTTTTGTTTATCATTCTGCTGAAAAAGCTAATTAGCCATTTCATCTAAATAATCGAACTCTTCTTAGAACTACTTATGTATAATTTAAAATTATAGGTACTTGTGTTCTTGTTTATAGTAGTAATCTAAGAAGAGTTCTTAAACTTTCAATTATGGATTTTAAGACTAATACTAGTTTTAATATTGCTAATACTAGTTCTCATGAAGATTTTGATGATGATTATATTCTTATCTATAAAGATATAAATAATATATTAGATGATATTGGATTTCAAGGTGATGATAGAATACTTTGTAAATCTATTATTGAAAATCTTGAAAAAGAAGCTAGTATTAATATACGAAAAGATAAATGTGTTGCTATTCCTCATATTGGTACTATTCAAAAGAATTGGTATCGTTCCAAATTCATTAGTCATTATAAAGACTTTAAAGAAGCTAGAAAAACTATGACTAGAGAAGAGTATAAAGAATATATTGTTAAAGTTATGGAAGAAGAAAAGCAAAAACATTATGAAGAAGAAGAAAAGATTAAGACTGAAATTAAGTTTAAAAAGAAACTTCTTCCTATTTGGATTAAACTAAGTAAAAAACATAGTGCTGCTTATGCTAATCTTTGGCTATATGCTATGAGCCAACTTGAAATTATTGAATTTGATGAAGAAGTAGAAGAAATATATGAACGGTTTGGAATTGGATTGGATGCTGACCATAGATGAAACTGGTATGCCAAAAGCTCCTACACTTAAACAACTTCTTGATAGAGATGTTAGTCTTCTTTATACTAGAGATAAATCTCCTAATAAAGAAAGATATATTAAGGAAGTTGGAGTTATTTATTATCTTGGTGACCCTAAAGGCCCATGTTTACAAGAAGGTCTTAGTGAAAAAGAAGCTCTTAAAAAAGCTATTGAAAACTTTGATTTACCTAAAAATTATCAACCTGATATTCTTGTTTGGAAACTTATTAAACGATATTATAACCAAAAAGCTGGAGCTGGTATGGAAGCTGTTCTTAATATTAAACGCGGTATTCATAATGTTGCTCTAGCTGCTAGCAAACTAAATGAGTTGTTGAATGACAAATTATCTGATGGTGCTAGTCTTGAAGATGTTCCAGTTGTTATTGGTTATATGAAACAAATTAATGATTTAGCTAATCAGTTTCCAAATACAATTAAAGCTCTTAATGTAGCTGAAGAAAATCTTCTGTATGAACAAGAGAATGTTGCTGGTAGAGGAGGAGTTGAAATTACTAGTAGTATGATTGAGGAATAAGATGATGCTAATCCACTTCATCCTCCACGGGGAGTCTAGCGTAGGCACGTAGTGCCGAAGCGGGTCCAAACTAGTGTTGAACTTAATGGTATTAATAATATGGAACTTAGAGATAAAAGATATAATGATATTAGACTTATTTTTCATGAAGAAGAACATAAATATAATGATAGTCTAGGTAATGATTATATTTCAACTACTACTATCCTTCATAATTATGCTCCAAAGTTCGATAAGAACTATTGGTTGAGAAAGAAGTCTAAAGAACTAGGAATAAGTGAGAAGAAACTAGAAGAACAATGGTCAACTATTACTAAAGAAGCTTGTGAACGTGGAACTAATACTCATAATGGTCTTGAAGATGGTGTTAAAGGAGCTTCTATGTTTCAACAAGCCATTAATTATCTTGATAAACGAGAAGATGGTGTAATGGTTACTATTGCTGATATACCAAATTTTGGTGCTAGTTATAAGTTACTTAATCTTAAAGATTTTATTGAACTTACTAATAATCGTTATCCTCTTATTTATGATGCGTTTAAAATGTACACTGAAAAAGGATATAAGATTTATAGTGAGATTGGTATGTTTCTTATAGATTGGTTAATTAGTGGAACTATTGATATTCTTCTAGTTAATGAAGATACTAATTGTGCTGTTGTAGGTGATTGGAAAACTAATCGTGGTGGATTAAAATTTAGTAGTGGTTATTATAAGAAAGATAAAACAGTTAGACCTGCACAACAAACTAATGTTTGGGTTGATAAAGATGAACGACTTTTAGCTCCTCTTAATCATCTTCCTAATTGTAATGGTGCTATATATAATCTTCAGCTTAGTATGTATGCTTTTGCTGTTGAATATATACTTGGTTTAACTATTAAAGGTATTTGGCTGTGTCATATTGATAGTGATTTTGAACTTAATGAATATGGTATGCCAAAAAGATTTTCTGATGGTCTTTATCATATTAAAGAGAATCCTGTTGAAACTACTAAATTTTTTACTATGAATTATCTACGTGACGATATTAATAAAGTTCTTAAAGATAGAGAATTACAAATTAAAGCTAGTGGTGTTCAAACTCAATTTAAACTTGCTATATGAAATTAAATAAAGATAATTTAATTGGAGTAATTATTGGTTTTATTGTTTTAGTTATATTTGCTATTTGTTTATCTAGTGGATGCACTAAACGTATTACTCCAGTTCCTGAAATTCGTTATGTTCCTGTTACTGATTCTACTGCTATTAATGAATTAGTTTTAACTAAAGAATTACTTCGTAGAACTCAAGATTCTCTTAATGCTTATAAGTCTGATACTACAATTAATGCTGATTATTTTGTAGCTAAGTATAAACTTGAACGTATTAGATATTATAATGATATTGCCGGTAAAGGAAATAATATTAAATTTCTTAGAGGTTGGATTCGTAGAACTCTTGATGAATAAGTTATGTATATTATTAATCGTAGAAAAAATATAAGATTAATTAGCAATGAACACGCTATTGATGATAAACTTATATTTATAATTTATAAAGTTCAAATTAAAGTTCTTTGGTTTTGGGTTACAATTAAAGAATTTGATGAAGATGAATATTATGACGCTGTTGATTGTTTTAGATATTGTACTAATCCTTATATAAATTAAATTATGGCTTACTTTGGAGATGCTTTTAAAAAACTATCTATTAAAGAAGGTGGTTATGTAAACGATAAAGATGATGCTGGTGGAGAAACTTATAGAGGTATCAGTCGTAAATATAATCCTACTTGGCAAGGTTGGACTATAATTGATTCTTATAAGAAACATTATACTGTTGGTAGTAAAGAGTTTAAGTCTAAACTTGATAATGATGTTCAGCTTCAGAAACTTGTTTGGGAAAAGTATAAAATAGGTTATTGGGATGTATTTGAACTTGATGATTTTAATAGTCAGAGAGTTGCTGAACAACTATTTGATACTAATGTGAATTGTGGTCAAGTTGCAGCTATCAAGATGGCTCAAAGAGTTCTTGGTCTTAAAGAAACTGGTAGATGGAATCTTGATTTACTTAATAAACTTATCGAAATAAAAGATTAACTTAATACTGTATAGAATTATGAAGAAGATGTTAATAGCAATATTTATAATAGCGATTATTAATTTATGTGTTACTCTGTATTTATCAATAAGTCGTTTTAGTGTAGAAGTCAATTCATATAATAAAAGTGACACCGCTATTAATCATGTTCGGATTGATTCTATACAGTTAGTTATAACTGAAAGAGAAAGTATAGTTTATAAACTTAAAGAACATGAAAAAGATATTGAAAATAAAGTTATTAGTCTTAATGATAGTGCTACTTGGGAGTTATTCAAGAAGTTGGTGTCAGAGTGAGATTGATAACATAGTGCATCCTCCACGGGGAGTCAACACTACTGATACAACTGTTCTTGTTCCTATTAATATGATTAAGGTTGCTAATACTAAAATTATTAAAGCTAAACTTTATAAAGATATTATTAATGAACAAGACAGTATAATTAATCTTCATAAGATTAAATATAATGCTCTTCATAAAGAAGTTGAAACTTTACAATATAATCTTAATAATAGTAATAAAACAAATGATAATTTAAATAAATCTATTGAACGTATTAAACGTAATAATAGATATTTGGTAAGCGGTGGTGCTGTTTGCGCTATCGCTTTTATTGTTTGTTTACTAGTTAAATAAAATATTATGGCTGATGGTAAATATCCTTTTCTAGAATACATTGAAGAACCTGATAAAGAGAAAAAGTATAAGAAAGCTAGTGATTGTGGATGGTATGACCCTCATAATAACTTTTTAATTGGAGATAGTGGTGGTTTTCTTTTAAATATTAGACCTGGCAAATTTGTTAATACTGAACTTTTTAATGAAGCTGCTAGAACATATCAAGCCACAGGTAGATATACACAATTTAAAGTTGATAGTATTCCTCATAGACAATTTAGACGTAGAGAATGTGATAGACGACGTAATGGTTTTTCTGCTCCTTGTTGGCAAAATCCAGATGGAAGTATAGAAGATGTTTGGATAACAGGTGGTCATTATAATTTTCTTAATTATACTCGTATGGAACGTACAGATGAATCATCTGTTATTGTTACTGAACATGGAGCCACTGCTAAAAAGATTTATAGTTTTCCTAGTTTTATTGATGCTCAATTTTGGACTTGGCAAATTATAGAATTTTGTAGACGTAATGGTTTACATCTTATTATTGATAAAACTCGACGTGGAGGTTTTTCTTATATTATGGCTGCTGATAGTTCTAATGAAGTTAACTTATCTAAGCATAAAGTTGTTATTCATGTTGCAGCTGATAATAAGTATTTAATTAAACAAGGAGGTTTAAGTGATTTTGCTGTTAATAACTTAAAGTTCTTTGAAGAAAAGACTCCATTTAAAAGAGGTATATATAGTCCTACTACTGATAGTTTTAAACTTGGTTATCGTATGAAAAATGGAGTTGAAGCTGATGATAGTTGGTCTAGTTCTCTTTTAAGCGTTAGTGCTAATAATAATCCAGACTGTGCTATTGGTAAAGATGCTGTTACAATTAAAGTTGAAGAGCTATCTACAATGCAGAATTTTGATGAGTTTATGAATGTAACTGAACCTACAATGACTGTTGGTACTCGTACTACTGGTACTCTTATGGCTTGGGGAACTGCTACTGCTGCTAATATGCAAATATTTGAACAAAACTTTTATAATCCTAGAGCATTTGGATTTATGGCTTTTGAAAATGTTTTTGATAATGATGCTCGTAATGAAGTTTGTGGATTTTTTAAATCTTATGCTTGGGGTCTTGAAGGAGAAATAGATGGAGTTAAAGGTTTTGATGAAAATGGAAATAGTAATTTACGAATAGGTCTTCAACTTGCTGCACGAGAAAGAATTGAAAAGAAAAAAACTGCTAAGACTTTTGCAGAATATCTTAACTATCTTGGTCAACGTGCTTTATTTCCTGCTGAATCTTTTAGTAGTGCCAGTGAAAATATATTTAGTAGTGAAGCTCTTAATAAGTTTGAAGATAAACTTCGAGTTGATAATAGTTATAAGTTTTATACTGATGGTGAGTTATTTGAAGATGGAACTAAAAAGATTTATTTTAAATCTAATGCTCGTATAAGAATTGAAAATCCTGATATGAAAACTTATGATTATATTCAAGGAGTTCCTAGACGTGGCAATGAAGACCCTCATGGTTGTATAAGAGTTTGGTTTGCCCCAGAATATGAAGAAACATATATTGGCGATAGACTTATAAGAAGTATTCTTCCCGGTACTTATGTTGCAGTTTATGACCCTGTTGGTATTGATAAAGATAAAAAAGAAATTACTGATAGACATTCTCATAATAGTATATTTGTTATTGAAATGCCTAGAGAACGTAATGGATTTAAACCTAAGTTGTGTGCTGCATATTATGGACGTACTGAAAGACTAGAAGAAGCCGATGAAAAGTTTTATCGACTATGTAAATGGTATAATTGTATTGGTACTGGACTTGTAGAAATAAATCGTGGTGAAACTGTTTCTAACTTTCGTAAATGGAAAGCTACTAAATATCTAGGTTATGAACCTTTATATGTTTGGGATTCTGCTGTTAAAGAAAAAGTTAGTACTAGTTATGGTTATAATATTGGTAGTGGTCCTAAGAAACTAGATGGTCTTCGACTTCTTAAAGAGTTCTTATATGAAGTTATTGGTAAGAATGAATTTGGAGAAGATATTTATGTTTTTGAAAGATTTCTTGATTATCAAACAATTCTTGAACTTAAAAAGTTTAATGCTGAAGGTAACTTTGACCGTATATCTAGTCTTATACTTTTAGGTATATATTGGAAGTCTATTGATATTAAAGGTAAGCGAGAACTTGCTAGTCGTAAGAAAGTTACAGAAGAAAATGATAAAACAGATATTTTTAATAGACAATGGTTTTAAGATTAAACAAATAAAGATATGTATAATTTTGGTAGACTTGATTTCCCTAATCAGCATGTTAGTTATGCTGAAAAACAAGAAGTTGATTGGTATGCTAAATGCTGTGATTACGTTATAGAAGCTGGTATTGCTTGTAAAGCTGATTTTAATGTAGAAGAAAAGTTTAATATCCTTCTTGGTAATATTCCTAGAGAATATTATAGAAAAACTCTTAATCCTTATAATGAGAAAGATGAGAATTTAACTCGTTTTCCAGCTACTATGCGTAATTATGATATGATGAAAGGTATTATTAGAAGATATATTGGTGAATATATTAAAAATCCGCATGATTTTATTGTTGGAGCTAATAATCCAGAAGTTGTATTTGCTAGAGATGCTGAACTTGGTAAACAAATTATGATGCTTGCAGAACAAGCTGTTGCTAAGAAAATACAAGAAAGTTATATGCAGTTTGTTAATGAAGGTAATAATCCAGAGCAATTTAATCCTGAACAAGCTGTTGATATTGAAGCTTTTATTAAAGAATTTAATGAAAATTTTATTGATGATATTAGTGCTCAAGGTCAAGATTTAATTAATGTTATTGATGATTTAACTGATGCTTTTACTATATATGCTAGAGCTTATTTTGAATTTGTTGCTTTTGGAGCTTGTTACACATATAGAGATGTTGTAGGTAATCAATTAATTAAACGTGTTGTTAGTGTTAGAGATGCTTTTCCTGTTCCTAATGATAGTATGTTTGCAGAAGATTATGATATGTTTGCTGAACGTCGTATGTTGACTAAACAACAAATTATAGATGAATTTTATGAATATCTTTCTGAAAAAGAACGTGAAGCTCTTGATACATATTATCAATATAGTGCTACTACTTCTAGCGATAGAGCACTTTTAAATTGGGATAAGTATATGTATTATTTTGGTGATATATGTAGTAAATTTAATAAAGATGATTTACAACATATTAAGAACACTAATATAATGGCTCGTGATGCTAATAATGGTTTATTTGAAGTTTGGCATACTGTTTGGAGAGGTGAAATAAAAGAAGGTATTCTTACATATAGTAATGGAGCATTTGTTACAACAAGAATTGTTGATGAAACTTATCAGCTTAACCCTGCTGGTGGTGATATTAGTATTGAATGGGTGTGGCGTCCACAAGTTTATGAGAGCGTTAGAATTGGTTCTCGTGCTACAAGCATATATCCTTATAAGGCTCGTCCTATTGCTTATAATAGGAATGGTAAACTTCCTTATAATGGTATTGCAGAACTTCTTCCAGGTTTTGGAAGATTTAGTATTGTAGATACAGTCATTCCTTATCAAGTATTTCGTAATATAGTTTCTTATCATAGAGAAATGGCTATTGCTAAAAATAAGATGAATGTTCTTATGATTGCTAAATCTCTTCTTGGTAAAAAACCTGCTGAAACTATATATCGTATGGCTGCTGATGGAGTGCTTTATATTGATGATGAAGATGATGCTAATCTTGTTAAAGCACAAAGTGTTCGTTATCTTGAAAGTCGTATGAATAATTATATTACTGAACTTGGACAACTTATCCAAGAGATTGAACAGACTGCTAAAATGGAATGTGATATGACTCCACAACGTTATGGTGAGATTGCTAATAGTGCTGGTAAAGGAGTTACTGACGAAGCAGTTATTCGTGGAAGTATGGGTTCTGTTATTATTGAATTTATATTTGATAAAATGAGAGAACGAGATTATCAAGCTGAAATGGATTATACTAAACTTGCTTGGATTGATGGTCTTAATACTTCTTATAAAACTAAAGATGGCGATATTAGATATTTAAGTCTTGATGTTAATAGTCATATATTTGCTAATTATATTGTTACTTGTAAAACTTCTGTTAAAGAACGTGAGAAACTTGAACAATATAAACAACTTGCATTTAGTGCTGCTCAAAATGGTAATATGGATATGGCTAATGCTGCTATTCGTGGAGATAATGTTGCTCAAATTAGTAAACTTATTGATAAGTATCAAAATATTCAACGTGAGCATGAACTTGATGTTGAACGTGTTTCTCAACAAACAGAACAACTTCGTCAAGAATTTGAACTTGCTAAGATTGATAGAAAAGCAGAACAAGATAGAGAAACAATTAGAGTTGAAAAATATCTTGATGGTCAGATTGAAGCTATGAAAGCAAATGCTAATATTATGAGTTTTGATAATGGTCTTAGTGATGCTGAAAAGAGTCAAGCTGAAGAACGTATGGAAAATGCTAGACTTAATCTTGAACGTAGTAAACTTAGTTTAGATGCTCAAAAGACTTCTGTTGAAGCACAACTTAAAGAAAAAGAATTAGCTGTTAAACTTAAAGAAAGTGATGATAAAGTCAAGATTGCAAAAACGAATAAAAATCGTTATGATAGTAAAAGTAAATAATCGGCTGTACTTCTAAATTTTGTTCATAATAGGGCTGGACTTGCTTGTGAAAGTAGGTTCAGCCCATTTTCATTTTTCTTTACATCACATGAACCATTTTAAGCTCATTCTAAGCACTTTATTCATTTCGTGATAGATTAATCATTATGATAAAATTTGATTCATACACGGCTTCTCTGAAAGCGACAGGTTAGGTTATCAGTAATAAATATTCTAGTTAGCAATAGTATGTTAGTCGGCAAATCGGCTTAAAGGTGAACATATTTTAACGATACAAGTAAAACTCGTATTATTATTATAGTTTATATTTGTGGTATAGTAATTAATTAAAAACAAAGAATTATGCCTAATTTTGATAGTTTTGGTTTTAATGGTGAAACATCTAATGGTGATGGAAAACCTACTGACGACATTACAGACCTTGATACAGGTAAAACAGGGCAGTTAGATGCTAATGGTAATCCTATTGATGATATTACTAATAATGGTAATGGAGATGGGAATAGTGATTCTAATGCTAATAAAGATAACCAATCTTCATCCTCCACGGGGGGTAAGCCTAATGACAAAGCGAATGACGCTGATTCTGAACATGGTTTAGAAGAAGGTACTATTATCGAAGATGGAGATAATAAATATACTGTTGATAAAGACGGTAATCTTATTGACGATAAAGGTAATATCTTTAAAGCTAAAAATGAAGTTGCTGCTTATCTTAAAGAATTTGAAGTAGAAGATACTAAAGAAGAAAATACTATTGATGTTAAATCGATTCAAGAACTTGTAGGTGTTTCTGTTACTTCAGAAGATGGTAAACCAGTTGCTTTTGATAATACTCCTCAAGGAGTTGCAAGTTATATTCAATCCGTTATTGATTTAAAACGTGACGAATTTGCTCAAGCTGGTGTTAATAAGTTATTTGAAGATTATCCTATCGTTGGTGATTTTCTTAATTATTATGTTGCAAATGGTAATTCATTTGAAGGCTTTGGTGAACTTCGAGATAGAAGCGGTATTGAAGTAGATGAAAATAATGTAAGTCAACAAGAAGCTATTGTTCGTGAGGCGTTTAAGGAATTTAATCGTCGTGGTAATGTTGATAAGTATATTCAATATCTTAAAGATAGTAATGAACTTTTCAATGTTGCTAAAGAAGAACTTGAAGCTCTTCAGAAAGCTGATAACGAAATGCGTGAAGCTAATGCTAAAGAAGCTATGCGAGTTAAAGCAGAAGAAGAGAAACAACTTGTGGAATTTTGGAATGGAGTTAAAGAATGTATTGATAAACGACAAATTGCTGGTTATCGTATTCCTGAAACTGTTATTATTGAACGTAATGGAAAACAAATTTCTACTACTCCAGAAGATTTCTTCAATTATGTTTATCAAGTTGATGATAAAGGACTTTCTCGTTATGAAAATGATTTAATGAAGTTATCTCCTGCTGAAAGACGCGATGAAGAACTGCTTAAGGCTTGGCTTAAATATACAGGTAAAGGTTATGATAGTTTGATAGAAATGGCTGTTTCTGATAAAGAAGCTAAAAAGTTGAAACTTACTGCTAGTCAACGTAAATCTACAAAAGGAGCTATTAAAATAACTAAACCTGATAGTAAAAAAAATGCTCTAATAGATGAGCGTTTTGGTTATTAACATAATAGTAAATTTGTAGATGAAAACATTACGTGTTATTGGACAAACTCGTTATGAAGATAGAGGTTATTCTAATGAAGAATCAATTGCTTATCTTCAACTTCAAAAGCCAGAAGAAATTAATAGTTTTCTGACTTATAATTATGGTATGGATGATGACCGTTTTCCTTTAAGTTTTATTACTGAAGGTCAAGGTAGTCGTGGTATTAAAGATGTTGCTACTGTACAATGGACTTGGAAAACTATGGGTCGTATGAAGTTTACAGACTTTGTAACTTACTTTAATAGTGCTGTTACTAAACCGGGTCAAAATGGTAGTGAATTTGAAGTTCATTTCTCTACTCATTGGTTTATTGAACAACATGGTCTTACTGCTCCCGATGGTGTTACTCAAGTTCGTATTCAGAAAGACTTAGGTGAATCTGCTTATGGTTATGCTTATCTTTTGAAACTTACTTCTCCTAATCCTGATGCTTATGTTGACCCTCAATGGTTGGCTAAAGGTATGTATTGGGCAATGAGTGCTCCTACTGTTTCTGAATCTTATTCTAAAGGTAATAGAAGCAATACTATGGGTCCTGCTGGAATGACTTCTCAACTTGAGTTTTATCGTTATTCTAAAGAAATAGCTGGTAATCTTGCTAATGTTGTTACTCAATATCAATTCCAAAATGATAATGGTGGTACTTCTAATCTTTGGATTAACGAAGAGATGCGACAGTTCAACTTGCACATGAGAGTAATGAACGAAGAACGTTTGTGGAAGTCTGAATATAACCGTTTACCTGATGGTACTATTCCTTTGAAAGACCATGATAATGGTAAACCTATTCCTCGTACTGCTGGTATGTTAGAAATTTGTCGTGAATCTAACTACGATACTTATGGTGAAGTTCTGACTGTTAATAAACTTGAACGTACAATCGGTGATGTTCTTGACCGTGATACTCAAGATGGTGATAAGAATGTAGCTCTTATGGGTGGTAAAGGATTTATTCGTGACTTTGAAATGGCTATCAGAACTGATGCTAAAGAAAACGGATTTATTACTCCTCTTGGTGAAAAGATGATTCAAGATAATGGTGATGGTCTTTCTTATGGACGTTACTTTAATAAGTATAAAACTCCAGATGGATATACTATTACTGTTATTCATAATGCTTATTTCGATAAGGGTACTGATGCTGAAGCTGCTAAGCAAAATGGTATGATTCATCCTACTACTGGCTTGCCTATTACTTCTCATCAAGCTGCTTTAATTGATATGAGTAATTATAAAGGTAATCAGAATGTTCGTATAGTACGTCAAAAAGGACAGGCTTATAAAGCTAAAGTTATTGAGGGTATGACCGATATTCCTAGTTGCTGGGGATTGCCTAATACTAATCATGCAGCTACTGAAATTGATATGGCTCGTTATGAAGTTAAAGGCTCTATTGGTTTGCAGGTAGATAACACTACTAAGATGTTCTTATTGAAATGTGTATTATAATCATTTAAAAGAAGCTATTTAAGATATGGATTTTAACAAAGTAAATGAAGCTAATAAAGCAGGAGAAAATACTCCTGCTGCTTCTAATATAAATACAGATAAACAGGTTATACCCCCCGTAGAGGATGGAGTAGATAAACAGCCTGCTAATACAGTAGGATTTAGAGATGAAAGTCTTGATGAACCTTATACTGAAAAACGAACTATTACTATTAATTTAGTTACTAATTATTCATTATATCGTAGAGTTAATGATAAAACATTACCTAAACGAATGGATAAGATTGGTAGTTGTGTTCGTAGTTCTCGTACTCTTTCTTCTAATAAAGGTGAGATTGAATCTTATTTTCCTGCTTTAATTGGTCTTGCTCCTAATAATGAAAACTTTATTTCACGGGTTAAGGCTTATCTTAATAATATTAGTGTTTCAGTTGATGAACTAGGTAAGACTTTTGATATTTCTTTCTTTTGGAATCGTAAACGAGATTATCTTCGTTTTAGAGCTGAAGAAGAAGCTATTGAAACTGCTTATATGAATAGTGACCGTAAAGGAGTTAAAGAACTTAGAGAAGCTCTTGAAGCTAAGATTACTAAGTTAAATCTTCTTGAAAGTGAAAAGTATAAATATGGTTATCCTATTGTTCTTGATGATTATCTAATTTATCGTCATTGTTTATTATATAAAGATGTAGCTAAAGATATTGCTCTTATTAATTCTGACCCATCTATTAGATTTTATTTTAAAGATGACCAAAGAGAAGCTGAGCGTCTTGCTAAACATCGTCAGGAAATTAATTCTGCTAAAGGCAATTATGTTAAACTTCTCACGAATAGTGATTTGTTTGATGCTGTATTTATTCAATACTGTGTTGCCAATAATATTAATATTCCTAACGGTATGGCTATGGATACTGTCGATAAACAAACTCATCTTGATAAATTTAGTACAAATGAACCTGCTAAGTTTAATAAACTTTGCAATGATAAAGATATTACTATTAAATCTTTAATTGAGGTTCTTATTTCTCGTGGAGAATTTATCAGAGCAATTCATAATCAGAATATTACTACTCCTGATGGTGAGTTCATTGGTGCTAATGTTAAAGAAGCTGTTACATGGTTTAAGAATCCTACCAATAGTGCTCTTGTTAGTGCTTATAAAAATAAACTTAAAAACATTTGATTATGAACATTGGGGAGATGCACGTGACGTTCAGAGAACTGGCACAACAGATGGGTATGCAGACCGTTCGTGCTATTCTCATGGAAGATATAGATATTTGTCTTAATGCTGCTATAATTGAAAAAGCTAGAAATGTAATAGTAGAAAACGTTGGACCTGTTCCTTATAATGATAAGGTTGCTCGACAAAATGCTTCTATTAGTCCTGTTAATGCTCTTAGAACTTTATACACAGCGGGTACTGTTAACGGCGGAGATATTACAGGTGGTGGAACAGAAGTTGACCCTTATAAAATTAATATTGATAGCGACGGAATAATGCTATATACAGGCTTTCAAGTTAGTTATAATGGCAAGACAATTTATGATTGCAGAATTATTGAAGCTGAAGATTTAGGTCAAACGCTAAGAGATTTCTGTAATCGTGCTGCGAAAGATGCTCCGATAGTTACTATATTTGGTGATGAATCTGGTATTAATGTTAATATATATACTGGACGTAATAATACAGTTAAACCTCAATTAGTTAAATATCTTTATATCAAAGAACCTGCTAAAGTTAAATTTGATGAAGATAGAGAAGAAGATTGGGTTAATTGTGATTTACCTCCTTATTTACATATGGAAATAGTTATGCGTGCAGTACAGATTTATCTTGCTAGTATTGGTGCTACTTCTAATGGAGCTGATAAACAAAGTTAAACTCTAAATTAAATTAAAAATGAGACAGTTTTTGTTAGCGGGCAATGTCGCTTATGGAGCGAGCTTACCTCTTGCTGCTGGAGCGGTTGCTTTTACTTATCTTGCTAATGGCAAGGAAACTATTGACGCTGACGGTACTAAGATTACCGATAAGTTTTACATTAATCTTGGTCGTGAAGCAAATGGCCCAGTAGTTCTTCCAGCTTATAAGAAACATCTTACTTTTGTTAAAGGTGTTTATCAAGCTGCTACTACTTTCTCTGCTAATCTTACTATCGGAGATGTAAATGCTTATTCTGATTATTCTATTATGATTGTGAAAAAAGGATTAAAGTTCAATGAACGTAATCGTTGGACTGCTACCATTCATACTGGTCTTAATCCTACTGCTAATGATGTAGCAAAGAAATTAGCTAACCAAATTAATAATAATACTGTTGGACATGGTATTAAAGCAACTGTTGCTGAGGCTAAAATTACTTTAACTGCTGAGTCTAAAGGTGTTGATTATGAAATTCTTGGTGCTGATGAATTAGTTGGTATAGCTGTTACAGTTACAACTCACGGTTTACCTGCTTATGGTGACGCTGCTTATATTACAGATTTAGCTAATAAAGCTGCTGCTGATGCCGGTATTGAATATACTTACCGTGATACTTATACTGAACTGTATCCTGCATATCCTATTAATCCTTTAAAACAACCTGACAGTGCAGATGCTGGATATACTATCTTTACTCTTCGTTTTGCTGTTCCACGTGAAATGAAAACTAGAGATGAAGTTGTTCATCAGATTGTACAGATTGCGTTCCCTACTGGAGCTGCTGTTATTGCAATTGTTGAAACTATCCTTAAAGCTATTGCTACTGAAGAAAAAGCATAACCTACTACCCGACTTGATTAGGTAAATATTAGGTAATATTAATCAAATAGGGGCTATTGGTGTTAGCATTAGTGTTAATACTGATAGTCCCTATTTTCGTATTCATAAAAATGGAATTAATACAAAATGCTTTTGAACAAGGTCTAGTTCCCGGTATTGTTATTGTTATTTATCTTATTATTAATAAAATAATTGATAATAATAAAAAAGACCCTCTTGATGATATTGCCAAACTTCTTAATATAGTTACTAAAGATATTATTGATAAAGATAGAGAAAAGTCTAAAGCTGTAGTTTCTATTGCTATGGTTAATGCAGCTTCAGAATGTGCTAAATTTGTTGCTTCTACTATTATTACTAATAATGTTGATAGTAACCGTGACCAAATCGAATATAATGCTCGACACTTAGTTAATAGCGTTTATTACGATGCTTATTCTAAACTTAATATGTATCGTGGAGATGAAGATTATCTTAGTCATTATATGAGAGAAGAATGGAAAGAAGATATATATAGCGATATTATTAATATAATTTATAATAAACATCTTGATTCTAATCAACGTATTCTTGCGTTTAATAAACGTGTTGATATTAGAGTTAGTGATTATACTGCATATATTATTAATAAGGCTTTTAAATAAGATAATATTATGATAAGAGGTTATATTAATAATCCAAAACAGCTATCGAAAGAGATGCAATTACGCATTGCAAGCATGGCTGAAAAACAGGTGAGAATAGCAGAATTAGGCTTTCCATTGAATGAAAAAAATTGGTGCAAGCTAACACAAGGACAAATTTTAATTCAAGCACTAGAAGCCTTAGAATTGCTTTCTGATGAGCAACAAAAATCAATTATTAATTCATACAATAACTTAATGTTAGAATGAGTGAACAAATAGATGATAATTATGTTAATGGTGTCTATGTAAAAGCTGATGGAACTGAACAAGTTGAGATTAATCCTCAATATGTTTATATGACTGTTCCTAGCAAATATGTTTGTGTTTATCATAAACTATTAGTTCTTATGGCACAATATGGACTTGATATGCTTAATGATTGTTCTGCTACTTGTAAAGGTAATAATAAAAATATTGTTACTTGTTGGAATATGTTTCAATCTGCTATGGCAGCATATCAACTTGGTCAAGATAAACTTGCTGAAACTCTTCTTAAATATATTAAAGGTCAACTTAATATTATTTATGAAGGTAGTGAACAAGTTCAGTATAGTGGTTCTATTACACTTCCTGTTGATGAAGAAGGTAAAATTCATGCAATAGTTAGTTGTGGAGATGCTCCTAAGTTTTATGTTGACTCTGAAACTGGTAAACTTTGGGAGAAGAAAGAAGAAGGTAAAGAATATAATGAAACTTATAGTCTTAGTGATGTTGATTATGATAATAAATAATGTGAATGTATTCCATCCTCTACGGGGGGTCTACACTATGAATTTAGTAAACCTAGAGAACGTATGAAAACAATAGAAGAAGAACTTGGTAAAGTTAGTCTTACTTGTAATGGTCAATGGAATGATAGACCTTATGAAAGACTATGTATAGTTCATGACGGTTTCTATGCTAGCTATATATCTCGTAAAGCTGTTCCTGCCGGTATTCCTTTATCTAATGAAGAGTATTGGCAACCTATTGCTAAACTTCGAGAAGATTTAGTTATTGATTATGAAACTTTCAAGAAAGAAATACTAGAACTTATTGCTGTTGTTCAAAGAGGTCTTAAAGCTGCTAGAATTGTAGTATCTACAATGGAAGATAGAGATGCTCTTACTTGGGAACAGATTGGAGTAGGTTGTGAAGTTTATGTTATTGAAACTAAAAAGAGTTATATTCTTGATGAAATAACTCCTGTTACTAATGCAAAGAAATGGCATCTTGAAGCTGATTCTGAAATTGGTTCTAAATTTGTAGAATCATTTAGTGGTATGTTTCCAAGAGCCATTGCTGAACGTGCAGTTGCTGATGAATTTGGTATTAATATTCAAGATAATTATCTTCGTCGTAATGTTGTAGTTAATTATATGGCTCATATACTTAAACAGTATTTTGAAGATAATGCTGTTCAAATACTTGAAGGTCAAATTACTCCTGAAATGCTTAGTGAATCTGTTAAACAAATGTTTACTGCTTCACAGATTACTAATGCTGCTGATGAAGAAGATTTAACTGTTGTTGATAATCTTCTTAAATTTGCAGATAAAGACTATAATACAAATGATTATAGTGGAAAGGCTCGTAAATATCTTCGTAAGAATATGATTAGTGGTGTTAATACTCTTACTCAAGATATGATTAACGAGCCTAATACTATTTATATACTTCAATATGATTATTGTTTAGCTGGACAAACTATTGAACTTCCAGATAATAGTATTATTCTTTGGAGAGGTGGTAGAATGTATGATGGTGCAGTTAAATTAAATCAATGTAGACTTCTTAGTAATTATCGTCAAGAAGATATGTTTGATAAAGAATCTATATCTCTTGATGGAAATTGGGCTGTTGGTCAAATACTTTATCATCCTCTTGATTTAGGCGAAGATAATAAACAAGTTGAAATTGTTGGTTGGGGTGGAGCTTATACTAATGATTTTTATTGGTTTTGGGATGGTGAAAAATGGGTAAGTATGGGTTTTGATTTATCTGTATATCTTACTCGTGCTGAATTTGAAGCTTTCTTAGAGAAGTTAAGAGAAGAAATGGAAAAGTTTTATGCTTGGCTTCTTGCAGAACTTAAAAAGATTAATGACCATCTTGAAATTCATGATAATCAAATATCTGAATTACAACAAGATATAACTGATATTAACACTAGAATTAATAATCTTATTACTGAATATAATGCTAAATTTGAAGATATTTATAATAAGATTGGAGATTTAAATAGTAATATTGAAGGTAGCATTAATAATCTTGAGCAATATATTAATAATAAGATTGAAGAAATTCTTAATAAAATAAATCAAAGTGGTAGTAATATCAGTAATGAGTATAAACAATATTTTGAAAGTAATTATGTATCAATGTTTAAAAATAAGATTAGACCGGGTACTAATATTACTTTTGTAGAAAATACTGATGGTACTATTACTATTAATGCTGCTGGTGGAGGTTCTGGCGGTGGCGGACTAACCGAAGAAGAAGTACGTAATATTATTAATTCTATGCTTAATAATTATTATACTAAGCAAGAAATTAATGATATTATTGCAGGTCTTGAAGGTGGTGGTGGCTCAGGCGGAGATGGTACTCATAATGTTATGTCTACAACTCAACTTGGTGAAGCTAGAACAGGTAAGTATCTTGTTATGAATAAATTTGCAGATAGTGAAACTAAACCTAGTAGACTTGATGTAGATTTTAATTCTCTCTATACTGATATTAAAAATAAATTAGTTGGAGAAGGATTTGGACAAGGTGGTGGAAGTGGAGAAGGTGGTGGAGTTGCTGCTAGTCAAATTCAAGCTTGGATTGCTGCCGTTGTTCCTATTGGTTCTATTATGCTTTGGGATACTTCAACTCCTCCTAATGGTTGGGAAGTTTATACTGCTGCACAAGGGCGTTTTGTTATGGGTTATATACCTAATGGTATTAATATTTATAATAATCCTAAACAAGGAAATCTTGATTGGAAAACAGTTCTTGAAAATATTAAAGATACATATGACCCTGCTGCTCCGGGTCGTAATGTAAGTGCATATGCATTTTATATTGGTGGTACAGATTTGCCTCTACATCAACATGCTGTTGCTGTTGGTAAAACTAAATCCGGTGATAATAACCATCAAGTTATAGCACCTAGTAACTGGAGATTTATATCAGGTGATTTAGATGGTGATGTTAAAAATGGTTATCCTTATGGTACTGATAGAAATAGACTTGATAATCTTGGCATTAATCGTTCTACTAATTGGTATATGACTGGACCTAATATTAGCAATAATGGTGAAATGACTTGGAGCCAAATAAGTGGTAATAGATGGACAGGTGATTATCTTGCTATTAATAAACTTATGCCTACTATTGCTTTACATTATATTAAACGTGTTTCTAATCCGTGGTAATTATGGCTGAAGAAGAAAATGTTTTTGTTGGTACTAATTGTCAATCTTTTGACCCTAGTAAAGTTCAATGTGATAAAGAGGGCAATATGCCAATTCATATACTAGATAAGTATTGTGAAGAAAATGATACTAGGTATAATATATATCCTTTAACTGTTATACAAGCTATATTTGATGGTTTAACTGGTACTAGACTTGATAGAATACTTGCTGCTTGTAACAGTGTTTATTTAACTTGGGAAGGTACTTTTGCTGATACTGTTAATAAACTTGATAAAATTTATCGTCGTAAAGGATATATTATTACTTATCGTGATGCAACTAATATTAATTGGACACAACGATATAATAGTGATGATATTAGTGATGCTGCTTGGACTAATCCAGATAATTGGGAAGGATGGTCTTTTGATACTGTTATTAAAGATTTAGCAGAAGCACTTGAAGAGATATTTACTAATATAGGTGATTATAAAGACTTTCTTGATATTATTACTGGTTTTATTAATGATTTTGTTATTAATGTGTTTAATAATATTAATAATTATCCTAAACTAGTTGAAATTATTAAGAATAGTACAGTTGAAAGTTTGCCTATTATTATTAGAGATATATTTAATAATATTAATGAATATCCTGAGCTTAAAGAGATATTTAATCAATATATTAAACAATGGACTGAATCTATCTTTAATAATATTTCTTCTTATCCTGCTCTTAATCAATTCATAACTAATGCTATTAATTCTCATGTAGAAACTACTATTGGTAATATATTTAATAATATTGATAATTATCCTGCTATTAAAAATCTTATTATTACTAATACTGTTAATAAAGTAGTTGATATATTTAAGAATATTGGTCAATATCCAGAATTACAAGAAGCTATACAGAATAATATTAATGAACGTGTTGATTATATATTTAATAATATTAATAATTATCCTGAACTTATTGGTATTCTTTCTGATTTAGTTTGTAATTGTGTTAAGAATATATTTGCTAATATTAATAATTATCCTGCTCTTGTTACATGTATTAACAATGCTGTAAATAGTAGAGTTGATTATATTTTCAATAATATTGATAGATTTCCTATTCTTAAGAATCTTATTGAAACTAAAGTAGAAGCTAGAGTTACTTATATATTTGAACATATTAATAACTTTACTGAATTACTTAATGTTATTAAAGGTAATATAGAAAATATTTTTGATAATATTGATAATCATCCTAACCTTAAAGTTGTTATTGAGAATAAGGTTGAATCTACAGTTGAACATATCCTTAGTAATATAGATAATTATCCTATTATTAAAGAGAAGATTATTCAATTCTGTAATGAAGCTATTGAAGCTAAACGTGGTGTAGCAAATGGTATTGCTAGTCTTAATGGAGATGGTAAAGTTCCAGCAAGTCAATTACCTAGTTATGTTGATGATGTTCTTGAAGGATATTATGTTGATGAAACTCATTTTGCTGAAAAATATATAGAAGATGCTCCTGTGTATTATACTCCTGAAAAAGGTAAGATTTATGTTGATATAAGTGAAGGAACTGAATATAGTGGTAAAACTTATCGTTGGTCTGGAACTAAATATTCAGTTATATCTGAAACTTTAGCTTTAGGTGAAGTTACAGGTACTGCTTATGATGGTGGTAAAGGTAAGAAAACTACTGATATTGTTAATAGTTTACCTAAATATATTCCTAGTACACAAATTAAATTATCTAGGTCATCTGGTGGAAATATCATAATTGGTTCACATCATTATGAATTTAATAATACAACAAATGTTTATGAAAGTAAACCTTTTAATGATTGTATAACATTTCCTATTGTTAGTAAAACTGAATCTGGAGTTATGTCTGCTGCTGATAAAGTTAAACTTGATGAAACTTTACCTAATCAAATTACTGAACTTTCTAATAATGTTTATACTAAAGAAGAAATTAATAATAAGTTTGATAATGTACCAACAGTAGAAAATACTTATACTAAAGCTGAAGTTGATAAAGCTATTGCTGATGCTATTAAAGCTTTAATTCCTGCCGGTTATGAACTTGTTATTAAAAAGAAAACAACTTAATATTAATCATGGTGGTACTGAATAAGTGCCACCATTTAAAGTTTATAAAGTTATGCAAGATATTAATCAACAATTATATGAAAATAAAAGCACACCTGAAGGATTTATTCCTGTTTATGGTGTAGTTATTACTGTTCCTACTGGAATATATACTAATGGGCAAAAAGATTTTACTTGTGATAAAACTTTTGATGAAGTAAAAGAAATATTATTAAAAGGCGGAAGTATTATTGCTGTTGATAATAACAATAATAGAATTAATTTTGATAGAATTGATATAGGTAATAATAGTATTAGTGCTACGATTACTTATTTTTCTGCTAATGGAATTAATAAAATTGATTTAAGTTGGGATAAAGGTTTAACTAGAGTTGGAGGTGAAGAAACTAAAAGTATTAATACTTTTGTAGCTATAAATAGTAATTCAATTATTAAATCTTATGATATTGATAATATTACTATATTATTAACAAATGATGGTAGTAAAGAAGAAGTATTAGCTGCTATTAATTCTATTTTTACTAATTTTGCTGGATTTGTTACAGCTATTGGTAAACCTAATTCTGTATTTCATAATGGTAAATATGGTACATTTAATGTTAGATATACAGATAATATTATAATTATTCAATGGAGTAATTCTAATGCAATTCATCATGTTGCTTTATCAGAGGATGGTTCATATGTTTATAATACTATTCAAATAGTTGACCAAACTCTTTATAGATTATCTAAACTTACTATTGACCAAATAGTTAATCCTAAAATATGGGTTGGTACTGCTATTCAATATGCAGCTATTGCACAAAAAGATAATAATACTACTTATATAGTTAAATCAGATGTGTAAATTATGGCTATATATCAAGGAGATGTTGGAATACATGATATTAAAGTTGGTAATATAGATGTATTTGAAATATATCAAGGTAATAAACTTGTTTATCCTGAAAATACAGATGTTACTATTACATTTAAATTAAATGTTTCCGGAACTGTTACTATTAATGGTTATACTCCTGTTATAAGTGAAAATAATACTAAATTTGTATTTACTATTCCTGTTAAGACTGATTATACTGCTAATATTACTGCTGAACATTATAAATCTCAAACTATTAGTGGTAACAGTGGTTATTTACCTATAACTCATAATGTAGAATTAGAATGGGAACAAAGATTTATTTCTTATACTGTTACTTTTCCTACTGATGGAGTTAAGGTTTTGTTTGATGGAATAGAAAAAGGAGTTATAACTAATGGTAAGTTAGTTGTATTAATTGATGATACAGAAGCTAAAGATAGTTATACTGTTACATTTAAAGGTAGTAAAACTAGTATATATGATACTAGTACATTAACAGTAGTTAATAGTTCTATTGCTAATACTGGTGGAAGTTATGATTTAAAACTTCCTACTAGTTCTGTTAAAAGTGGATATAAGAGAACTGACTATGCATCCTCCACGGGGAGTATAACCAAAGACTCTACTTATGCTGGAACTTGGATTGAAACTGTTGTTAATCTTACTGCTAGTTTTACTAGTTCTACTACTTTAGGTAGTATAAGTAATAATGTATTAACTATACCTAATAATGAATCTACTAATACTAAAAGTGGAACTTTAAGTGTTGTATTTACTTTAGAAAATAAACAAACTAAAGAAGTTAGTGCAGCTTTAAATCAAGCTGCTGGTGCTAAAGTTTATACTGATTGGGTATTAGATTTACAAACTGATGGAACTAGTGTTGAAGCTAAAGGTGGTACTAGAACAGTTACAGCTAATGTTGCCCGTAGAACTTATAAATGGAATAACACTGGTACTGTTTATAGTGAAACTGCTACTCCTACTCTTAGTATTAGTGGTAGTGCTAGTCTTAGTGGAAATCAAATAAAATTTACATCAAACGAGAGCGTTTTAGCTCGTTCAGCGACACTTACAGCTAGCTATGTAGGATTGTCCAAAACGGTTACGATAACGCAACAGGCAGGCGCGAAAGTGTATTCAGCGTGGTCTGCTTGGGCTGTTTCTATCTCGGCAAGTACGCAAACAATAGCTGCAAGCGGTGGGTCTGCTACGATAACTACTAATGCTAGTCGTTCTCGTACTTGGACTTGGAATGGAGTTGGTACTACACATACTGATACTGAAACTGCTACACCTACACTTAGTGGTAGTGCTGGTGGATTTACTTTAAGTGGTAAAACTGTTACTGCTAGTAACAATACTACAACAAATAGTCGTAGTATAACTATTACTGCTACTAGCAATAGTGTTTCTAAGTCTATTACTATAACACAATCTGCTGGTGCTAAAGTTTATAGTAATTGGTCTAGTTGGACTGTTAATATTAGTGCTGATAAAACTAGTATTGGAGCAACAGGTGGAACAGCTACTATATCAACGAGTGCTAGTAGAACTAGAAGTTATACATGGAACGGTGTTGCTGGTTCAGGTGGTACTGAAACTGGAAACGGTTCTCCAACATTAAGTAAAGTTAGCGGAAGTGGTAATTGGACTAGTCCTAAAGTTACTTATGGAAATAATACTAGTACTAGTAGTAAATCAACTGTTATTCGTGCTACTATTGATTCTACTACTAAAGATATAACTATTAGTCAATCTGCTGGAGCTAAACAATATAGTGCTTGGTCTGCATGGACAGTTAATATTTCTAATAGTGGAAATGTTGCTGCTAGTGGTGGTAGTTCAAATATAACTACTTCTGCAAATAGAACAAGAACTTGGACATGGAACGGAGTTAGTGGAAGTGGTGGAACTGAAACAGGAACTGGAACACCTACTCTTAGTAAAGTTAGTGGAGCTGGTTCTTTTGCTAGTAATAAAGTAAGTTATGATAATAATACTTCTACAAGTGCTAGAAGTACAGTTATTAGAGCTACAATGGATTCTGTAACTAAAGATACTACTGTAACTCAAAATGCTGGTGCTAAAACTTATAGTAGTTGGGGAGCATGGTCTATTAGTTTAAGTGCTAATGTAACAACTATTGCTGCTGCTGGTGGAAATGCTACATTATCTACTTCTGCTACTAGAAGTCGTACTTGGCAATGGAATGGCACAGGAGCAACTTATACTGAAAATGCTAGTGGTTCTCCAACATTAAGTAAAGTTAATGGTGCAGCTTCTTTAAGTGGTTCTACTGTTAGTTATGGTAATAATACTTCTACTAGTTCTCGTAGTTCTGTATTTAGAGCAACTATTGATAGTGCAACTAAAGATATTACTATAACACAATCTGCTGGTGCTAAAGTTTATAGTAATTGGTCTAGTTGGACTGTAAATTGTAGTGCTAGTAGTTATAAAGTTTGGGCTGGAGGTGATTCAGTAACTATTTATAGTAGTGCTTCAAGAAATAGAACTTGGACTTGGAATGGTGTTGCTGGTTCTGGTGGTACTGAGTCTAATAATGCTACTCCTACTATTTCTGTTACAAGTGGTGTTGGAGTTTTAAGTGGTAATACTTTAACTTTTAGTAATAATACATCTCCTGATGCTAGAACAACTAGAGTTACTGCTAATTATAATGGAGTTACTGATTATTGCGATGTTATGCAATATGGTGGTAATAAAGTTACTGGAAGTTGGACATCTTGGCAAGTAACTATATCTGCTAGTCCTATGAATATTGCTGCTAGTGGTGGTAGTTCTACAATTCTTTGTCATGCTTCTCGTACTAGAAATTATACTTGGAACGGAGTGGGTACTACTTATACCGAAACTGAAAATGGTAGTCCTACATTAAGTAAATCTGGAGATGGTACATTAAATGGTACTACTAGCGGTAGTAAACTTACTTATGGTAATAGAACTACTACAACAAGTAGAAGTACAACTGTTACTGCTACTTATAGTGGAGTTAGTAAATCAATTAATGTTACACAATCTGCTGGTGTTAAAACAAATATAACTTCTTCTACAAAAGTATTGTTTTTGTATGACGGGGCAAGTGATTATGTTGAAGCAATTAATAATTCTGTGTATATTAATAATGCTAGAGATAATAATGGAAATCATAATGGAGCAGTTAAGTATAATATTCGATTTAAAGTTATTATTACTGAAAGTTATAAATGGAATAATGTAGGTAATGTTATTTCTTCTGAATCTTATGGTAGTATTGACCGTCATAAAGATATTTCATTCAATACTAGCACTTTATTACATAAAGATACTGATAATTCTTATTACGGTAGTTTTAGTATAATATCTAAAGCTAATGCTGATGAAGAAGAATATTCAGCAGAATATATAACTAATAATAATATAATTATTACTTTATATGTTAGACGTCCTAGATTATATTGGCAAATATGGTGTAATGAAATTCTTGAACAAAAAGACCAACCTTTTACTGTTAATGTTAATAATGTTACTAGAACAAAATTATATAATAATAATACTATAACTGAAGGTTGTGCTGGTAGTGGTGAACAATATTTATATCTATTTAGTACATCAAATATGATGACTAGTAGAAGTATAACTGTAAAATTAATAAGAAATAATAATCTTAATGATGCTTGTAAATTAACTGGTTTTACTGATATAAATACACATACTAAAACTAGTGTTGGTCTTGAAGAAGATAAAACTGTTATAAGAACATTTGTAACAAGTTACATTCAAACATTGCCTATTAATCTATGTGAAGTTACATTTGAATATGCTGAACTAAAATTTAGAGTATTTATAGCTAAAGGTACTAGTAATTAATATGATAAGAATACTATTTAATATAACAATATTATTAATGCTTATATTGTTTATTTACTCATTAAAGTTATTTAAATTAATCACATAATTATGAACAATAAACAACTATATGAAAAACTAGGTCAGAATAGTTATGATAAAGTATTTCCTATTACTTATCTTCAAAATATTCTTGACAAAGATACAAACAATGATTTAACTGTTGTTCTTTCTAGGTTTAATCATTTATGGATTCCATATCAAGGAACTAGAGTTAATACTCGTAAAGCTGTTCCTGCTATTTTTAGACGTAATAGTCTTACTATTAGCTATTATGACGCTGAACATAATCTTTCTGTAACTGAAAGTTATATAGGTAGTAATCTACAAGCTGGTGTTGAAACTAGTTGGGTTTCTGATGATAATTGGACAAAAATTCTTAGTGAGAAGTATCTTGAAGAGAATGGTGCTAAGATTCCAATTGCTGATGGAACTATTGATTGGGATATGCTTAATGAAGCTCTTAAACAAATGATTGCAGGAAATGGTAAAGTTAATATTATTAATTATCCCGATGAAGAAGATATTACTATAAGATTAAGTCCTGGTTGTTGTAATGTTAATCGTCTTAGTCTTAAAGATAGACCTTATGAGCCTGAATATAAAAGTGGTAAAGGATATAAAATAATTCGCAAGGTCTTACTCCCCGTGGAGGATGATGCTAGTAATGCAGAACAGCTTTTATTTGATGGTTTTCTTGATGATACTTATTGTGAACACTATGGTCAAATAATTCTTAATACTGATAAGTATGAAGTTATTAGAACAGATTTAGGTAATACTGCTGGTATTTATTATGATACTTATCATAAATTATTTGTTCTTAGAGTTAAGACTATTAATGATGGAGTTGGATTTTATAATTATTATACTAGATGGACTATTGTAGAACCTACTGATAGAGTTCATCCTCTACGGGGGGTCAACACTGCTGACTATGGAAATAGTGAAGATTATAATATTTATAATACTTGTCTTTCTGATGAACGTCCAAGACTTGGTATTATATATGTTAATTCAGTAGATAATATTAAATATTATTTTAATGAAGAAAATCTAGTTCAAGTTAAGAATAATATTTATCTTAATTATAAAGCTGTTCTTACTCAAGATATGGTTAACGAAGAAAATACTCGTTATATTATTCGTTATGCTTTTGATTTAAGTGGTAAAACTATTACAATGCCTACTGGATGTGAACTTGTATTTGAAGGTGGTATTATTGAAAATGGTACTATTGATTTAAATAAATGTAAACTTACAGGTATGGTTGGTGAAGAGTCTGAATATCTTCCTAATGTAACTTGTAGTAATTGGGCTAAAGGTCAGATTGAATATCGTAATGGAAAGATTTGTTATTGGAATGGTACTGAATGGAGAGTAATGGGAGATACTTCTTCATTTGATAGTTATACTAAACAAGAAATTAATAATTTACTTAAAAATTATTATACTAAGTCTGAAACTTATAATAAAGAAGAAGTTAATAATTTACTTAATGGATATGTTACTAATGATACGTTTAATAACTTTAAAAAAGAAATAAATCAAACTATTACTAATAGTGTTAATCTTGATAAGATTCAAAAAGCTATTAATGATGGATGTGGAGTTAATATGACTATGCCTAGTGCGAATAGTAATAAACTTAGTCTTCCAATTTGGACAGGAACTGCTACCCAATATGCAACTATTACCCCAGTTGCTGGAATGACTTATAATATTATTGATGAATAATGAGTTTAACTCTTGGACGTCAAGGAGGAATTGCTCAGCCTCTTAAGAAACGGACAGTAGGTCAAACTAATATTGCTCATGTTTATGATGGTGCTAATCATATTTGGCCTACTTCTGTTATTCATTTTAGTGATTTTACTAGTGTCCAACTTAGATACATTTGGGGTAGTGATGATGGTCGAGATTTGGACACTAAATCATATTATGTTAATTCTCCTATTAATAATTTAAACTATGTAGCTGTTGGTTGGTCTTGGAATTTAAGTCAAATTCCTTATCTATATTGGGGTGGTGATAATACTGACTCAGGTGCTGAATGTGTTATGTTTAATATTGAATCTATGATTGACCTTGAAGATAAAATGCCTGATATAATGAAAATGAATCTTTGTGCTAATTGGTTTGGAAGTTTGAGTAGAGGTCATGTTACTGTTGAATGTACTGCTTATAAAGGTGGTGTTATTGTTCATGCTTGGCAATTAAAGAATAATGAAATTGATATTGATAATAGAGGAATGTTTATTTTTCCTTTGGCTGATGGAACTATTAATATGCCTGATGGACATGGTGGTTATAAAGAATGTTGGTATGGTGAAGTTGTTAAAAGAGTTGCTAAATCTAATAATGAAGTAAAGTACTTTAAAGTTAATCCTGTTAATGATAAAGTTATTGGTTTAGATGATATTAAAATAATTCGTCATGGTGGTGGACTTGTTCATGGCGATGGTTATTGCTGGTATGAAAATAAGCCTAATGATAAATATAAAGTTTGGAATAATCAAGTCAATACAACTGGTACTCCTTTAACTCTTGATAAGCCAATTCTTAATATAACTAGTGATGATAATTATAGTTATGAATATCATACAGTTTTGTTAAATGAAGATAACACTGTTTATAATGATAATTATACTGATAACTATAAATTTAGATTTGGTTTTGTTGCAGGTAATTCTGAATTTAGAGGACAACAAACTATTCAATGTTATGTTGGTACACAAGGTGGTAAAGCTGATGATGGTAAGACTTCAATAGGTGAAATAAAATATACTAAACTTAATAAAATTGGTGAATTGACAATATATAGTCCTATTGAAAGTTAAATTAATGTTAATTACCAAATAAAAATAACGGTTTAAGCGTTATAGATTATGTAGTTCAAACTACAAGTATTAATCTATTTTTTTAACTTAAACCTTAATTTATTATGCAAGTAATTGAAAAAGTGAAAGTTGTTCCAGAGGGCTATAATGGTGCTGGAATGAATTATGACGGTGGTAATCGTCGTGATGTAAACGGTAAGGCTAATGCAGGTTTAACTCTTGGTATTATCGGTACTGCACTTGGTGCTTGGGCTTTGTTTGGTAATCGTCGTTCTAGTGTATTAGGTAGCGCTGGTGGTGGAATGTTAGGTGATGGCTCTACTAATATTAATGTACTTGGTGCTACTGCTGGTAGTGGAAGCGGTGCTCCTACTGCTTTTCAAGCATGGGAAAAATCTTGTGAAGATACTTTAGCTCTTCAAGGTGGTCTTTATCAGTGGGCTTTGACTCAACAGAATCAACGTTTTGAAGATAGAGAACGTCTTAATAGTGAATTGTTTGGTGTTTATATTGATGGGCGTAATCGTACTGATGCTCTTATTGAGAAAAATAACACTGACCATTTTAATCTTTACAAATATACTCGTGATGCTGATGATGATATCCGTAAAGAGTTATCTGATTTGAAAGCTGAATTGGCTGTTACTAAAGCTATTCGTCCTTATCAAGATAAACTTATCCAATGCGAAATGGAAAAGATGTTTACGGCTGGTATCAACTATACTGATAGAAAGACTTGTAATGTTATCTATGGTGTAGTTACTCTTCCAAATGAACCTACTGTTACTGGTCTAGTTGGACGTAATGCTTGTGGATGTTTACCATGTGGTTTTACTCAACCTGCTAGCGGAACTCCTGCTCAGTAATATTACTAAGTTTGATTAAGAACATAAAATTGAAAGAGATATGATACCTGTTACTCAATTCATACTAGGTAATAGTGACCCTTTACTATACCCTAGTGAAAAAATGACTAATAGCATTGATGAACAAATTGCTTTTCTTCAAAGTCAAAAACAAGCAATTAATGAAGCTTATCGTCGTAATGCTATTCCTAATGCAAATAATGGTACAACTCAAAATCAGCAAGTTCCAACTCAAGGAATTTGGGATGCTATTGATGCTGAAATTGCACCACTTACACAAGAACAACAAAATATGCTTCTTAGTAACCAAGATTATGTAAATAACTATAATGCTTTACAAAGTATGGTTCAAGCAGAAGTTCTTAATTTAGTTAGAGGAAAAATCGAAGCTAGTGAAGATGGTAAACATTTACTTGAAGAACAACTTAAACTTGTTAAGTTGCTTAAAAGTAAAATTGTTGAAGTTACTAACAAAGAAATGGAATTATTTAAAGCTTTTAAAGAAGCTAGTAAAACTAATCCTAATTTAACTTATGAAGAATTTTTAAAGAAGTAATATTATGGTTGAAATTGGTAATGTTAAAGAGATTATTAAAGATTATATTATTAAACAATTAATATCTATGGGTGAAAGTTCTCCAGCTATAAGACTTTTAATTCCTTTAGCTAAAAGAGCGATTACTAATAATATTAATAGTTTTGATAAGTTTTTAAGACCTATTGCAGATAAAGATGGTATGATTGATATTGAAGGTATATTTGATGAAGAAATGGAAGTTATTAATAATATTGATAATTTTAATTTTGATATACCTTTTATTGGTGGCGGTAATATTTCTAAAGGTATTATATCTCTTGAAGTTCCTTATGTGAATAAAATTGTTGCTCTTAATCAAACTGATTTAGAAATTTTAAAAGAATCATTAATCAGTTTAAAAACAAAGTAATATTATGAGAGAAATGCCTTACATTCAACCTTACCATATTGGTAATCGTCGTGGCGGTAATCAAAATATTCTTGATGAATTTCGTGAATTTCTTGATGCGCGTGGAGGACGAGGTGGTCGTGGTGGTAGAGGTGGCATGAGAAATCGTATTGGCTATGATACTTACGATACTTATGGTCGCTCTACTAATAAAAATGACCGAGAAGAAAAGATTTTAACTATGCTTATGAGCGGTGGATATAATGACGATGGCTATCATTTTGATGAGTATGAAGCTAAAGAAGTTGTAGAACAAATGTATCATGTTAAAGACAATAAGAAATATATTGGTGAAAAATATGATATGAATAAAGCTCATGAGATTTGTGAACGCTATAAAGAAGTATTACCTAATGATGTTGAACCTTGCGATGTTTATGTTGCAATTAATGCTCAATACCATGATTATGCTAAACTATTTGAAGAATGGTTTGGTGGTAATATAGATAATAAAGTGTTTGAAAGTGCTATTACATTTTGGTTTAAAGATGTAGATTTTGATGGTGATAAAGTGTGGGAATATTTTCACATGAATAACTAATCATTATTGTAAAACTATAAAAGGGAATTATCTTCGGATAGTTCCCTTTTTTATTTATCTAAATTTTAGTATGGACAAATTTATTGATGTAATTGTAGATGGAATTCTTAGTAATTTTGATTTTGGATTTATGTTTATTGTTAATATTCTAACTTATATTATTATTAAAGTTATTGATTACTTTAATGGTGATAATAAAGTTCCTACTTGGCAAAAACGATGTGTATTAGTAATAAGTATTTTTACTATGGCTATGATTTATATTGCATCTGGGTATGATAATACTATTATGCTTGTTAATAGTGCTGTTCTTGCTCCTGTGTTTTGGAGTTGGGTTGTTAGTCCTATTCTAAAGAAACTTGGAGTTGGCTATAAAGATATTGATAATACTATTGGTTAAGATTGTATAAGATTGATTAGCTAGGTTTGATTGACTAATTCAAGCCCGCTATATCCTCTACGGGGAGTATAGCTTGCCGAATTTGGCTAGTTTTAAACCTAGCTGATTAACTGTACATGATTTAATGAAAGTCTTGTTATGAGCCTAAAAAGTGACTCTATGAACGTACATAAATATTTACAATATTAAATTTTAAAATAGTAAAGTTATGAGAGTTATTAAGACTAAACATTTTCCTTTTAATGGTTATAAAGCTATTAATCTTTTTGGTATTATATTTACTAAAGGTGAATTAAGTAACAAAGAACTTAATCATGAAGCTATTCATACAGAACAAATGAAAGAGATGTTATATATCTTTTTCTATATATGGTATGGTATTGAATATCTTATTATAAGACTATTTCATATTAAACAACATGATGCTTATAAAGATGTAAGTTTTGAAGAAGAAGCTCATATTAATGATGATAATCTTAATTATATTAGTAAACGTAAACATTATACTTGGACTAAATATCTAGGTATTAATAGTTCTAAAACTGCTTAATTAAAAAATGTTAATAATATTGTTAAACTACTTGTTATTAATAATATAATTTATATTTGTAACAAACTAAATTCTAAAGATATGGAAGATGATAAAAGAGTTAATTATAAGTTAGATGCTATTAATAAACTTATTAATAATCTTAAACTTAGTATTTCTGGTAATAAAGAACATGATGAGCTTGGAGAAAATAATGTTATAGTTAATCTTGATGAGATTAGTCAAAAGATTACTGAATTGCATGAAATGGTTAAAGCTGAATTTGATGAATTTGAAAATCAACATAAAAGTGAATCAGATGAAACTCAAACTCTTCTTACTGAAAAATTTGATTTAGTTCATTCTGATTTAGCTACTATTAGTGATAAACTTACTACTATTGATACAAATATAAAGAATATGAGTAGTGCATTACAAGGTAAGTTTAATGCTTTAATTGCTGCCGTTAATGATATGAAAGCTAGTAATGATACTAAGAACGATGCTATAATTGCTGCTCTTCAAGGACTTGTAACTAAAGTTAATCAAAATACTAATAATATTAATTCTCTTGATAGTCGAGTTGATGCTCTAGAACAAGCTTAATATGAATTTTAATTTAGTAGAAATGTATAATGGCTTGTTAAGATTTAACAAGCATATACTAAATGAACTTGCAGAAGGACTTAAACATCTACCTAATTTAGATGGAGTATCTAAAGGAGATAGTTTAATTATTAATGAACAAGGAAATCCTGCTTGGGGTTCTACTGCATTTATTCCTACTTTTGAAAATGCTGCTTATGGTATTGAATGGACTAAAGATGACAATGATATAATCAGAATTGGTAATGCTAAATTTCATAGAGAACTTCCTATTCAAAATAGACTTAAAGGTTGTGTCTATAATGAAAAGAAAATCAGTTATTTCCTTAATCCTACGGGTTGGGCTAAACCTCTTGAAAATGGTTTTATTCCTCCTCTTGATGGAAGTGATGGCGATGTTGGGGTAAGAGTTCCAGAGTTTTATATGTGTGTTAAAGATACTGGCACTAAATATCAACTTTGGATAAGTGATTTTAATATTGATGGGACATTTACTAGAGTTCATCCTTTTATTATAAGTCATACCAAAACTATGACTAGAACTAGAGAAGATGGTAAAGAAGAAGTATTTAGTGCTTGTATTAAACCTGATGATACTAGATATTTAGGAGGAAATAAAAGTTCTTCTGTTAACGCTATTAAATTACAAGGTAGACCTAGAACCGGTATTAGTTACGATAAAGCCAATGAATTTTGTGTTAATCGTGGAGATTGGGTTACTATGATTGATTATCTTGAATATTGTGCTATACAAGCTCTTTGTTATATTGAATATGCTAACTTTGATAATCAAGCTGCATTAAATACTAATTTAACTAGTAACGGATTTAAACAAGGAGGACTTGGTGCTGGTGTTACAAATTTAAATTGGGATAGATGGACAGCTTTTAATGGTAATAATCCTATTGTACAAACTTATTGGACTGCTGAACATAATATTGGTAATGGCAGTACAAATGGTGACCATTATGAACTAGGAAATTATAATACAGATGGTAGTAATCTTAATACTTATCCTGCTGTTTATCGTGGTATTCTAAACTTTTTTGGTGATATATGGACATTTATTAGAGATGTAGTTATTGTAAATCGCAATGCAAATTATAATAGTGTTTATCTTCTTAAAAAAGGTGTTAATCATGCCGATATTACAATAGATAATATTCAAGATAAATGTTATTTTATAGGTGACCAAGCTAATAGTAATAATTTTATTACTGAATTTGATTTTAGATTTGGTCCTTATTTTATTCCTAATAAAGTTGGAACTAATAAAAAAGCTGATTATAATTGGATAAGAGGTAATAATGGACAAGATACAGATAAAGCTGTTCGTGTGCTTCTGCTTGGCGGTAGCGCTTATAACGGTTCTGGGGCTGGCTCTGGTGGCTTTGATTCTACTTGGGTTCGGTCGGGTTCTGGTGCTGTTGTCGGCTTCTTTACCACAGTTAAGCTTGATTAAATAAGTCCACGTGGAACTGTTGCTAGGAGTAGTTGGTTAATTAATTTGTTTTCTGTTTTTGTATTTCTCGATACTACTCCTGCAACAGTTTATTATAATAATATTAAAGGTTATATTTCTTAAGATGATTGACATTTAGATACAGTGCTTCTGCTTAGCAGTAACGCTAATAACAGTTCTAAAGCTAGCTCTAGTAACTTTAATTCTAATTGAGTTCAGTCAGATTCTAATGCTAATGTCGGCTTCTTTTATATAATTCCTAAAACTAATAAATATAAGATTAATATAAATATTATTTTGGGAAGTATAACCTTACCTCTTGGTAAAAGATAACGTTATTTAGAAACTAAAAGTGTTGGTAGTGATATTCACGAAGGCTCTTATATAAATTATATAAATATGAAAAGATATAGTGGTTTACATGATAAACTATGTACTATTGAAAATATTGAAGTTGCTGATGATAATGCAAGAAAGAATAAAAATAAGAAATATGGTATTAATAAACATGATAAAAATAGACAATATGAAAATGAAGATTTAGTAGATAAACTATTTAATCTTAAATATAAAACTTCTAAATATAGTCTATATAAAATATATGAACCAAAAGAACGTATTATTTATAGACTTCCTTATTATCCAGATAGAATTGCTCATCATGCTATAATGAATGTTGTAAAATATATTTGGACAAAAAGTTTTATTCATAATACATATAGTTGTATTGAAGGTAGAGGTATTCATCTTTGTGCAAATAATCTTAAAAGAGATTTAAGGAAATATCCTAATGAAACTAAATATTGTCTTAAATTAGATATTAGGAAATTTTATCCTAGTATTCCTCATAATGGTCTTAAGAAATGTATTAGAAAGAAGATTAAAGATAAAGATTTTTTAATGATTTTTGATGAAATTATTGATTCTACTGATAATGTTCGTGATGTTTCTTCTAAATTAACTAATAAAATTGGAATTGGAGTTCCTATTGGTAATTATTTATCTCAATACTTTGCTAATCTTTATCTTAGCGAACTTGACCATTTATGTAAAGAAGAACTTAAATGTAAATTCTATTATCGTTATGCTGATGATATAGTTATTCTAAGTGATGATAAAGATTTTCTTCATAAAGTTCTTATTTATATTAAGTTATATGTTCATACTATTGGATTGAAAGTTAAAGATAATTATCAAATATATCCTGTTGATAGTAGAGGAATTAATTTTGTTGGTTATGTATTTTATCATACTCATACTCTAATTAGAAAATCTATTAAATATAAAATTATAAGACTAGTAAATAGTTATTTAAATAGAGAAATTGATAAAAAAGAATTTAAAGTTAGAATGTGTGCTTATTATGGATGGCTTAAACACGCTGATGCTAAAAATCTTCTTTATAAAATTCAAAGTCTTACAGGTGTTAGATATTCTAATTGGAATGGTAAAAGAACTAATATTGCTAAATATTATGGTAAATACGTTAGAATAATTCAAGTTATTAATTATGCTAAGTATTTTAGAATTAATTTTATTAGAAATGGCAAAGCTTATTATGTTGATAGTAGAGATAAAACTCTATTTTATTCTATACATAGACTTAATCATTTTCCTATTAATTTTAAAATTACTAAATATGATTGGCGTATTTATACTAAAAATAGAAAAGAAAATATTAAACCTCAAATATAATATATTATGGCTAAAAATAAACTTAAAGATGATATTATTAGAACTATATGCTGTTTAAATAGTGATATATCTAATAAAGATAGAAACTTATTAATTGAATTATTAAATTCTATTGTTGATTATACTAATAATACTGAACTTGAACAAAAAGTTAAAGTTATAGAACAAAAGCATAATGAATTAGTTGATACAGTTAATGAACTTAAAGCTAAAGTTGAAACATATTCTGATAAGATTAATGAGCTTGAAGAAAGAGTTCATCAATTAGAAAACGCAAGTCAATCTTAACATGGCTAGTCTTAATCAATTAGTTAGTGAATTTGCTCATGCTGTTGGCAATCCTAATAGTATTCCTTTTAGACGTAATCTTCGATATGCTATTCTTCATGGTCGTAATGAACTAATTCGTAAAAGTTATGAAAATCATAAATATGTTGATAAAGGTATTCAGCAACGTATTCGTGTTTCTATTATTAATATTCCTGATGGTGACTTATATAATAGTCAAACTCTTGGGCTTCCTGCGATTAAACGTACTAAACAAGAAGTTCCAAAGCCAGTTAGACTTATTAATAACTTACCTTTCCAATCAATTAGAACTACCGGACATACTGGGATAGAAATACCATTTGCAAAAGAAGCTAGTGCTAAGTTTTATCATTATCTTGCAGGTATGTGTAATCTTCCTGTTTATGATTATATTAATGGTTATATTTATTTCTTTAGTAATAATAAAGATTGGTTTCAAAATATAGGTTCTATTATTATTGAATCTCCATTTGAAATTCCTTATCTTGTTCCTACCGAAACTGTTGAAAAAGCTAAAGATGTAAATTATGACCCTATTGATGATGAAGCTAAATACGATGATGATGAATTTCTTATTCCTGAAGATATGATTGGAACTCTTAAAGAGATTGTATTTAAACGTAATCTTATTGAAGTTCCTCGTCAAACAAATGAAACTCCTATTGATAATTTTGTAACTAGATAAATTATGATTAAAGATATAGATATTAGTCATTATTATAAAAAGTTTATTGAAACTTCTAATGACGATATGGCAAAATATAATAAAGAACTTGAAGTTATAAATAAGATGAAGGCTGATTGTCGTTCTTATATTAAAAATAAAAGTCAAGTTATTAAAGATAATTTAAAAATTAATCTTAATGAATATGGGTTTCAATTTCTTAATGATAATGTTGAATTAATTAATAAGTTAGAGCAATTAATTAATAATCAACTTAGTTATACAGTTGGAGAAAGACGTATTGTTCTTCTCCAACTTTTGCGTTATTGTAACTTAGCTAAAAAAGCAAACGATTATATTATTGCTCTTAAACTTGCTACAAGACGTTCTGAATTAAGTCTTTCTGATTATAAAAAGTATATTCATAGATATTATAGTTATGGTGTTCATAAATGTGTTCTTGAAGGCTATGCTTATCATTTTAAATATGAAATTGGTGACTTAGTTATTAATTTCTGGAGATATAGAGATAAACCTAGAGATACTTATGTTGATTGGAACGCTACTAGACTTAAGAAACAAGAAATTATTGATGCTGGTCTTAAACCTTATGATAAAGAAGAAGCAGAGATATATAAAATTCGTGGACTTAAATATGATGGTATTCCTTATGTAGTTTATAAAACTAATAAAGAGTTTTATGAAATACAACTTATTAATAATGGAACTCATAGTTATAGTGCTATTAAATTTAAGTATGCTAATTATATTAATAGAGAGCTTCGTGGTAAAGATGCTAAACAACTTAATTCTGAATGTAAAACTGTTGATGATATTTTTAATCTTAAATTAGGATTAAGAAGTAAACTTCTTGTTTATCTTGAACGAGAACCTAATGCTCCATTTAAATATATTAGAAATGTTAATCAACAAAAGTATGAACGTGGAGCACATAATAATGGTAATAAAACTAGATATAAAAACTAATATTATGGCAAATAATAAAACTATTACAATAGAACATATTATTGCTAAACTCGATAATGATTTCAATCCAGATAATAGTGATTGGATTCCTAGAGTTCCTGCTTGGTGTGTTGATGCTATGAATGAACTTAAAGTTCTTCGTAAAGTTGATAAGAAAATGAAACTAACCGTCATTAATAAGATAGCCAAAAGTAAATGTTGTCTTATTGATGACGGTCTTAAAGTATATGATAGTAATGGTTGTGAAGTACCTAGAGCTGATGGTAGTAAATATAGATGTGGTGATACTGAATCTGCTCCATCCTCTACGGGGGGTCAAGCGGAGGACGAAAGTCCGGAGCGTGCTACTAATAAAGACTATCTTGGTATGCCTGATGATTGTTGTCCTAATGGTTCTAGAACTAGAGAGGTTATTGATACTGGTAAAGTAGGATGTAATCCTGTTGTTTATACAGTTCATAATAATACTGAATGTCCAAGATGTCAGCATGAAGTACATTCTCATTGTCAGACCCTCCGTGGAGGATATGATAAGTCAAATCATAATTATATTCTTATTGGAGGTAATACTATTGAACTTAATTTTAATGATACTTGTATAACAGTTGTTTATAAAGATATTGAAACTCAATATAGTGATAATTATCATTGTGAAGTTCCTGTTATACCTGCTAATGGTAAATTAATTCAAGGTCTTACTTATTATTGTATGGCTCGTATGCTTATGAGAGGATATAAACATCCTGTATTTAATCTTTCTGCTAGTCAATATGGAACTAATCCTTTCTATCTATGGGAAAGTATGAAGAAAGATATTAAGACTAGTATTTTATTAGATGAACAAAGTGATGATGATAGTGGTTGGAATGAGTTCTTTTATAACTTTACTTTTCCTAAATAATTATGAATATACAAAAGAAACTTAGTCTTAATAAACATCCGGGTGATTGTGTACCTTATTCATTAGTTGCTGCTAAAAATGTTAAAGTAAGTAATGATGGAAGGATGATTGTTAATGAAGAAGGGCTTGAAGATTGTAAAGTAATTGCTAACGCTATTCATGAAGATGGTATTAATAATTTTAAAATAGTTGGTGTTATTCCTACTAGTACTGAACTTATTTTATTTGTTGTTAATATTGATTCTAATGAGTCTTATATTTATAGATATAATGAACAAGCTGATAATTGTTATAGAGTAAATAGTAATTGGAAATATAATGGTGGAAAGATTAAAGGAACATATACTTATAATGTTAAAAACCATCTTATAATAGCTATTGCTGAAAGTAATGCTTCAGTTGATGTTCCTCTTAAAACTATTAATATTGATTTAGATTCTGACCGTCCTGATTCTGAAATGTCTATTATTCCTCAAATAACATTACCTACTATTAGTAATCTAAACTATGTTAGTGGTGGTGCTTATAAAGGATTTTATTTTCTATTTATTCGTTATAAAATTGATAAAACTAATTATACTAAATGGTATAGTATTGGATTTCCTATTTTTAATGATGTTATAATACCACAAGTTATTAATAAAGTTTGTTTTAGAAAAACTAATGTTTATGAACCGAAAGATGAACCAAATGGTTATTGTTATGGTAATACTGATTCATTTAGTGATTCTAAAGATATATGTAATCAAACTTTTGAAATAAGTATTAGTGGAGGTCGCTCAGGACTTTATCAACTTGGTTTTATTGTATGTAAAAAGGATGGTACACAAGCATTTAGAACTGATGATTTAAATAATAATATTTTTAAATTTAGTAGAGATGTTCTTGTTGAATATAATGTTGCTGATTTAACTACTGATTATTATAATTATTATAATGTTGGCAATATTATTAATTATAAAAATAGAGTATATATTGCTAATTATAATGAAAAAACTGATAATGATGATAGAACTTTAAGTAATGGTAAAACATTAGAAGAGGCTGTTAAAGATATTACTATTAAACTTCGTAATAAAGCTGTTAATGCTTATTATAATGATTATACCACTGTTAATGCAGTTAGTGAAAAAGGTCCATATTTTAAAATGGCTAGCCTTCAAATTACTGGTACTGCTGATTGGCAAATTAAAGATATTAATAAAGTATTCAATAATAATCAATATCCTTTTCGTACTTTTAGAACTTTATTTAATGATACAGTTATACAAGGTATTGCAGCACATGAATATTTAAAGATTAATTATAATGTTAAAATAAAAGTAGGTAGTAGAGGTAGTCATAATCTTAAAGAATATCTTGCTTGTCATTGTTTTATTATTCCTACAAGTTATAAATATGAAAATAATCAAACTGTTTACACTATGCCAAGTACAGTTAAAATAGCTTGTTATGTTTATAACGGTGTTGGATTTACAGAAGATACTGTATTTACTAGTGGACAAGTATTATTTGGTGATACTATATTTGATATTGATAATTGTAAAATGAGAATTGCTCATTCTACTATTGAACCTAGTTATGATTTTAATGAACGTAAGAAAAATGATACTCTTATTCCCGGAGAAGTATATAACTTTTTTATTCATTTTGTTGATAAATATGGTGATGCTAGTAGAGGATATAAACTATCTAATAAAGATAAATATATAAATAATATTGTTAATGATGGTTCTCATTGTACTATAATTACTTTTAATTGGAATAATCAAGGTAATGGTAATATTCCATATTGGGCAGTTATTAGTGGAGATATTCCAATATCTACTATTAGTTCTAATGTTAAAAGATATATTGCTAATCATAAAATTGTAGTTTATACTGCTGAACCAATAAATAATCCTACTACTAATATATTACTTAATGGCTCTGGTGAACTTGAAGCTACTAATAAAGATGAACTATATACTCTTATATCTAATTACTTTATTGATTATCAAGATAAAGATAAATATAATGATTTATATGTTTATCAAGTTATAAATAGTGGTAGTTATACTCCTTGTAGTAATCAAGTAATAGGTGCTATTGGTGTTGATAATGAAGCTAAATTTGGTTATTATGAAAATATTAATGGCGATGAACTATTTAGAATACCTGATTTAATATTTGATTCTGAAGTTGTTGGTGGTGAACATACTAGAGATTTTGTGTATAATATGAATAATACTTTTAATAAGTTTTATATTCGTGCTAATATTGATACTACTTTATGGAATCAAATTAAAGAATTAGGTTATGTTGGATGGTTTATTAGTTATGAGAAAGTTGAACCTATTACTAGATATACCGGATTATTAACTAGAAAAGATTATTGTAATATAGCTAGTAATGTTACTTGGCAAAATGATAGTTGGGGTACAAAACCGGGTTTTGTAGCTAATAATTTTACTAGTGATAAATGTTATCTATATAGTGGTCGATTTGATATTGATGATAGTATTAAATATGATTTTAATATTATTCGTATTGATGGTAAATGTAAATTCGAACCTTATAAAGAGAAACATGATGTAATTGATATGGTAGTTAATACTACCTATCCTTATAGTTATAATATGCCAGTTATAGGTGTTATTAGTAGAAATGAATATAAACCTATTAATAATTATAAATTAGTAGTTGCTGATAGTGTTACTGATAGTAGAGCTGGAAAAGGAACTGCTCTTGAAATGGACGATTATAAGGAATTACTACTTGATGCTGAAACTATGTTTCTTGCAACAGTTCTTAATTGTACTAAAAATATTTATACTAGCAAAGAAAAAGAACTTGTAAGACTTAATGACGTTTGCTATAATGGTGGAACTTATTCTATTGAACATGGATATAATGGTAGAATGACTTATGATGGTGTTCTTATTTATAATGATAATGGAGTTATAATGAACGAAGGTAATTATAAATTATATACTCCTACTAATAATCAATATTATTATAGTGGTGATGAACCATGTTGGTTTGATATTCCATTTAATGTTTATATTCAATTTCCTCTTTATAATGATAAGTTCTTTGAAAGTAAACGTTTTAATAATGAACCTAGTAAGATAGCTTTTAGTATTAAAGAAGAAACTGACAAGAAAAGTGTTGCTTTTGGTACATTTGTAGAACCTAAAAATAGTGTTGATTTATTTAAAGACCCTATTGGAAATGTTGACCAATATGTTCCTAAATTGTTAACTCAATATCGTAATGATATTATTAATATTACTTGTTTTGACAAAACTATAAGACGTAGTAATGTTATTCAAGATGAAAGTGAAGTTAACGCTTGGCGAATATTTCCTATTGAAGGTTATAAAAATATTACTGAAAATAAAGGAAGTATAACTAATTTAGTTGGAATTGGATATTATCTTTTAGTTCATACTCAACATAGTATGTTTATGTTTGATATAAGTGCTGCACTTAAAACTAGAGATGAAAATATTCAATTATATCAGCCTGATGCTTTTGAAGTTGATTATAAAGAAGTCTTTACTAGTGATAAAGGTTATGGTGGACTGCAAGATGATTTAGCATATATAGTTGGAGAATTTGGTTATATTTTTTATAACGATGATTTTCATAAACTTTATCAATTTGATGATGGTCAACTTAAAATAATGGATGAAGATATTAAATTATGGTTAGATAAATATCATCCTAATAAAGTTAGATTTGCTCATGATAAATTTAATAATCGTATTCTAATTAAGTTTGATTATACTTATAATAATATTAATCCTAATACTAAAGAATCTATTATAGAATCACATAATGAAGTTATTAGTTTTAATTATAAAGTAGGTAGTTTTATTAGTTTACATGATTATTATTTTAATAATGCTTGGTCTACTAAAACTAAATGTTATTTTCAAACTGAACATAACGATGATAGACTTAATTGCCCTCTTCATGTATTTACTCATGAATATAATTATGGTAGATTTAATACTCATATGGGTGATGATAGTAGAAGTCTATATTTAGTATCTAAACAAGAAGTTGGTGATGAGCCTATATTAGTCCATAATAGTTATATTGATATTATGGTTAATGAATCTTATGAACTTATTAAATTTCTTGAATTTATTAAATATAAAGTACGTAAGATATATATTCCTATTTATAGTGATAATATTAATAATCCTGTTGATTTAAGAGAACATCCTTATGCTGGAGATATACTTCGTATATTTAATGAAGATAATGATACTAATGATATAGATATTAATATTGATAAACTTAATGAATTTAATAAATATAAAAAGCCGTGGTATGAACTTACTCAATATAACTTTAATTATTTTCGTAATGCAATTAAAGAACATCCTAATACAGTAAGTGATAAACTTCGTAGAGTATATGGTAATTATTTTGTAGTTCGTTTTATATTTAATAATTCAGATAATAAGCGCATTGAATTTGAAAGTCTTGAATGTGCTCAAACTCAATTTAGAAAATTATGATACAGTATAGAGATAGACAAAGACAAAAAGCTTTTATTGGTGCTATTATTGGTGCAGCCGCTAGTATTGCTGGTGGTATTATTAAAGGTAATAAGCAAAAGAAAGCTCAAGAAAAAGCTCAAGCTGAAGCTCAAGCTGCACAAGACCATAAAGATGCTTTACAAAATGCTCAAGCTTTAACTAGTGCTTATGCTAATCAAGATTATGTTGGTCAATATAATGATAAGCTTACTCTTAAATGTGGTGGTAGAGTTCGACGTAAAGCTAATTTTGGTACTGAGTTTGCTCAAGCTCTTCCCGGTTTAGGTAATCTTGCTAGTTCTATTACAGGAGTTCAAGGACTTGGTGAATTAGGTACTGCAATAGGTCAAGGTATTTCTGCTAATCAACAAATTAATGAAAATAAACGTATTGCTCAAGAAGCTGAACAGCGTAAACAACTTCAAGCTGGTCAACAGCAACTTAATATTACTTCTGATAAAATGACTAATCCAATGACTATGTATCAACGTTCTAGTTTTATTAATAAATATAAATGTGGTGGACGTAGAAAAGCATGGATTGGTGCTGCTATTGGTGCTGCTGGAAGTTTAATTGGTGGTATGTTTGGCAGTAAAGGACAACAACCAATTCAAGTTAAACAAGCTGACCAAGCTAGTTATAGTGCTCCTAAAACTGGTCTTGAACGTCCTGAATGGATTACTAATGGTACTGTTCAACAACCTGTTATGCCTCAATCAGTATATCGAGATAGGCTAAATGTATATCGCTGTGGCGGTCATAGACGCTAGTCTTTTGCTCTCTGTTGAATTATTATATACAGGTATGAACTATTAATCGGCTAATAACCTATCGTTCGACAGAGAGCCTTAAAATCAATCAAATTATAATTTCTCATTATATTATATAAAATGCCTAGAAAAGATAAAGTTATTCATATAAGTAATTTACCTAGTACATTTAGAGGTAATGTTACTCGTAATGGAAGATTTATTCAAAATGGTATTCCTCCACTTGGCGGAGCTTATGATAAAGTTGCTAAATCTACTGGTTTAATAAGACTTGGTAATGAATTTCTCTATAATGGTGTAAACAATTTGGTGTCTAAAGATAATAGAGAAAAATTAATGAATAATACTGCTGGTAGACTTATTAATTATGTTAAAGATTTTAATAAAGAATCTCTACCTAGCGATGATGAACTTGGACCAACATTTCCATTTAATATTATTCAAACTCCTAGAAGTAATGGAAAAAAGCTTCCTCAAAAGCAATATGCTGTTGGTGGTAAAGTACCAAATGTAGTTGCTGGTGGCATTGCTCAACCTCTTGGTAATAATTTCTTTTATATGAATGGAAGAAAACATAGTCAAGGTGGTATTGATATTGGGCCTAGTGATAAAACTGGTATTGAAGTAGAAGGTGGTGAAGTAGTTGAAACTAATGGAAATGAACTTAAAGTTTATTCTGCACAGCCTATACTTAATGGTGCTAGTCCTGCTCAATTAGTTATGGGTGGAGCTAATCCTAATAAAGTATTTAAAGCTCAAGAAGATTTTAAAGATAGAAATGGTATTAATGATGATGGTACTAAAGCTAAATATGGTAAAGAAAAATATGTAGTTAAAAGTGATAATACTAGAGTAACTCCAATAATGGAATCTCCTAGAAATAGTGGTATTAAACAAGGAGATTTTATTTATCATCCAGAAACTTATAGAATAGCAAATAATACTTTAGAAAAAGTTCCTGCTAGAAAAGAAGTTAATATGACTCCTCTTGAACAAATTAATCCTGAATTTGATATATTGTTAGGTGGCGCTGGAGTTTTAAGAAGTGTCGATAAAGCTACTAAAATTGCTATGGCTTTAGATAAAAATATTTCTAGAACAAGTCAAAAAGCTATTACTAAAGGTAGAGATGCTTTAGGTTATTATTCTATTTCTCCTAATATTCGTTATAATTTATCTGTTAATAATGGTAGAAAGGCTCTTGGTGTTAAACCTACTAAACTTCTTGAAGCTCCTAAAAAACAATTAACTTCTAATATTGGTAAATATAAAGATTTTGTTAATGTATTAGATAGTGACGGAAAAGTTATTGATATTCCTGATGTTCTTCAAACTAATATTGATGATACAAAAGCTTTTCTTAAGACTTTTAATAAATGGAATGCTCGTTATGGTTATGACCCTATTCCTTTATCTGCTGCAAAGAATCCTAAACAAGCAGATAAACTTATTAAAGATAGATTGCTAGAACATAATACATTTATTAGAGGTGTACATGAAACAGGTAATGAAGAAAATATAAATAATATACTTAGAAGAAATGGTGTTGAACCTACTCCTGAAAATAGAGCTAAATATTATGCTTCAACTTATGCCCCAGATACAAGAGCTGGTAGAGCTGGATTTAATTCTTCATATAATGGAGAAGGTAGTATTTATTCTTCTAATAGTTTAAATACAGGTATTGGATATGCAAAAGCTAAACATCGTAATGAAAAAGATGGATTTGTAGTAGCTGTTAGACGTCCTATTAAATTTGAAGGTAATAGAGAAAATTGGGTTAAAAATGCTGATTTTGGTTTTGATAATTCTAAAAGAAGTAGACTTTATGCAGATTATGAACTTCCGTATTTACTTCGATATGGTAAGAGTGCTAGAACTGAATTAAGTAAAAATAAAACAATTCCATATAAAGATATTGTTTCTAAAGTTAATAAAATAAATAAATCAGTTTATAGCGATTATATTGCAAATAAAATCAAAAAAATTATTAATGACCCTAATATAAAATATAAACCTAGTTATCAAATAACTGGTGATATTAAACAAGATTATATTAATAATACTATAGCTCGTGAAATTAGTAATACAGATTCTTATAATCCTAATGGTTATTTAGAACTACAATATGCTTATGATATAGCTCGAAAAAGAGGAATTAATAGTTCTACTTATTCTATACGTTATGATGATAAAGATTATAAAATACTTGATTATATAGATGATAATTTTACTGATTATCAAACCATAGATAAAATACCTGAGAATGAAGTTAAAGCTCTTTATTATAATAATGTTAATAATAAACTTGGTAAATTGCTTTCTAAAAATTATAGAAAATATGTTGAAAAGCAATTTAATAAACAATATCATAAAGCAATTAATAAAGAAATTGCAAAAAATGGAATTACTGATGATGAATTAAAAGAATATATTGAATCTAAAGGTATTCATCCAGAACATAAAAAATATAATGTTATAACTAGTGAAAAACTAGTTAAAAGTAGTCGAAATGAAGGAAATCCTTATCAACATTTTATTTTTACAGGTGATGTTGGAAAACAAGGTCTTGAAGTTATTGATATAGTAGATGTTAATTCAGATAAATTTAAAGGAATACCTTATACTCGTGACCATTTTGGTAAATATACCAAAGGTTATAGTCGTAAATCTAGAAAACTTGGAGGAAAAAATATGATTGTAAGTATTAGCGGTAATGTTAAGAATGGATTAATTCATTCTCCATCCTCTACGGGGGGTCTACGCGATAAATTTGCTGTTGGTGGAACTCGAATTAATCGTCACGGAAGAACTTGGGAATATGATGAACAAATTGGAGCTTATGTTCCTATTACTAATAGAACTATTAGTAGAACTTCTGCTTATCCTATTAATAAATCTGCTAGAGGAGAAACTATTATTGGAAGTGATTATACTTTTAGAAATGGAAGATGGTCTAAAAATAATAATGTAAATACTAATACTAATAAACCTAATATTGATAATGGAAATCGTCGTCCTCAATATTATGCAGAACGTAAACTTCCTTTATTTGAAGATGGTGCTGGAATTACTAGCGGTTTAGTTAGAGCTGGTTGGAGTCATGGAAATAATAGAGATATTAGTACAAATAATACTAATATTCCAAGTTTATCTGAAACTAAATCTAGCGGAAAGACCCCCCGTGGAGGACGAAGTAAGTCAAGTCAATCAACTCAATCTATTCCTACTAAAACTCCTCCTACTGCTGTTTATAATCGTAATCTACCAAAAGTAGAAGCTAGTATTCCTACTACTTTACCTGTTTCTACTAGTACACCTGCTAAAGAAACTACATCTTCCGATGGTAAAGGTCAAGGTAAATTTAAAAACATTACTACTGCTGATTGGATAGGTCTTGGTAGTAATATTGCAGGAGGATTAGCTAGTTATTTTGCAAGTAAACGAGCTATTAATAAAATGAGAGGTCCTGGAAAACCTACTCTTGTTAGTGCTAATAAACTTAAAACTAAATATAATATTAATCCTCAACTTGATAGAATTAGAGAAGATAAATTTGAAGCTTATCGCGATATTGATTCTAATACTGCTAGTAGTCGTGTAGGTTTAGCTCGTAAACAAAGAGTTCGTAATGCTGCTAGTCAAGCTGCTAATGAACTTTATGGTAATAAAGAAAATATAGAAACTAATCTTATTAATCAAGATAGACGTAATCAACAAAGTGTTCGTCAATTTAATGCTCAACAATACAATCAATATATAGATAGAAAAGCAGCATTTGATAATGGTGTTAGAGAAGCTAAAGTAACTAATATTAATAATTTATTTAGTGGAATTAATGCTGGTATTCAAGATATGATTAGTAGATATGAAAATCGTAAAGCTTTAAATAATACCATTGGTGCGATGAGAGCATCTGCTCCTAATGTAGATGATAGAATTATGAGAGATGCTGGAGTTGATTATGATGAATTTATTATTCGCAAACGTAGAAAACTTGGAGGAAAACAATCATGCCGATAAACTTTTATACTCCTACTTTTAGACAACAAGTTAATCCTATTGACTTAAATGTCTTAGCTAGAACTTATAATACTCTTGAACAAGGACATCAACAAGCTATTCAAACTAAATCTCAGATTGATGCTCAACTTGCTCAATTAGATTTAAATGAAGCTGAAGATGCTTGGCGTCAAGAACAACTTAATAAAGTTCGTAATGCTCTTACTGAAAATATGCAGTATGGTAATGCGTATTCTAGTCTTGATGATATAGTTGGAACTTATGGAGATATAACTTCAAGTCCAGGAATGATTGGTCGTTTACGTGCTCAACAAGATTATAAAGCATATATGGATAATCTTGATAAACGTACTGATTTATCTGAAGATTATAAGAATTATTATCGTGCTGTTAATAAATATAATTATCAAGATATAACTGATAAGAATGGTAATGTTATTGGTGGAAGTAAATGGGCTCCTATTGATAAAGAAGTTTCTGAAATTCCTATGAACCAAATACTTAATCAAGCACTTCAATGGGCTGCTAAAGAACAAGGCGGAGGTAGTCAAACAAGATGGCTTGATGCTAATGGAAAAGTTACTGATGATATTACTAAATCTGTTACAGGAGAGATTTATTCTCATACTAAAGGTGATTGGCAAAGATTAAGTAAAGCTAAACTTGCTGAAGCTGTTAAAGCTGTTATTGAAAATACTCCCGGTGCTAAAGCTAGTCTTGAACAAGATTATAAGATTGCTAAATGGAAATATGACCAAAATGGTAGTAATCCTGATATAACAGATAAAAATGGTATTCTGCTTACTCCTGAACAGTATCTTGCTAAACGTATTGACCCTTTCTATAACGCTGCAACTTTTTATAATCAAGATAGTAATACTACTTATGGAGAAGCATGGAAAGCTCAATTAGCTTTAGCTAAACAAGCTGGATTAGGAAGTACAAATCAAAGAAAACAAGCTATTGATAATTTAACTTATAAAGGTACTCCTGTTCGTATTGATAATTTTATGCCTGCTCAAGCTCAAGCCGAAATTACTAGTAATAGACAATCAATAGCTGGATTACTCAACAAATATAATCCTGATATTAATATTGATTTAGCAACTGCTAATCCTAATGATATTAGAACTAGTATCATGACTAATATTACTAGCCCATCTGATAGAGCATATGCTCTAAGTTATCTTAATGATATTATTGATAATCAAGAATATATTAATAATCTTAAAGTTGGTAAATCTCAAGATAGCATTGACGGATTTGATACATATAATTCTATTATTAGTTTAAGTGATTTACCTAATAATAAATATTCTGATACATATAGTAAATATGTTAATCAGATATTTGGAGATAGTAGTTCTATTAGACAATACTTTAACAATGATGATGTTTATAACTCATTTATTAATGCTCTTGGTGGAGAGAAAAAAGCAATTAGTCTTGGAATAAGATTTGGTTCTGACGGTAATGGTTATAGATATGCTGAATTACCTAAAGATTATCATAAATCTATTTATAGTTTTGGCAAAGCTGTTAAAGAAGCTGAAGATACTAGAAATCCTTTAAATGCTTTTCTTAATTCTGCTAAAACTAGATTCTTTGGTTACGGTGATAAATTTGTTAGAGTTGATTCTAATGGTGAAGAACATCATGGTGGATTACCAACAGGTAATAAAGAACCTTATATTGGTTTGATTAATTATGTTGATTCTCTTAAATCTAAAAATGATGCTGTTCTTGATGGTGGACAAATAAATGCTTCTACTATTGGCATATCTGCAATGACTCCTGAACTTGCTGAACTTAATTTTGTTATGAGTTCTAATCCAGAAGCTGCTAGTAAATATGCTGCTCAAAAGAAACAATTAGAAGAACAAGCAATGAGCGCAATTAAAGCTGGAATTGATTTAACTCAAGGAGAAGCTTATATTACTAGCGAAAATGGAATATTTGAACCTATGACTTCTGAGGATAGAAAAGCTTATACAGCTTATCTTAGAAGTGCTAAAGAAAATGAAATTACTCCTACTATTGTTCGTGACCCAAAAACTGGTGATGTTGGAGTTCAAATTAATATTGCAGGTTACTATGATACAGAAGGTAAACTTAAAAGAGAACCTATTACTTTACTTGTAGGTAGTGGTGCTATTGATAGTTCTATTATTCAATCTTGGAATCAAGATACTAGTTGGAGAGCTGCTGGTAAAGTAGAAAATTACTATAATGCTAATAGACCTATTTCTCTTACTAATAATGCTGCATTTACTGGAATTGATAAATTTAAATTAGTACCCAATGGTGGAGGTTTTAATTTAATTAATTCTACTAATAATCAAACTATTGGTTTAGTAAGTAAAGAAAATGCTGTTGATATTGTAGATAATTTATCTCAATGGGAACAAACTGTAACTGCTGTTAAAGCTGGTATGGCAGTAGATGAAAATGCTGTTAAGGCTATTCAACAAAATGTTGCTACTAAACTTGCCCAACTTAGTGGCAGTTTAGACCCTTATGTTATTCAATATTACTATGATGAATTAACTAATAATCTATATTAATATGGATGTATTAAAGTTTCTACAAGGTGGTAATAAAACACCTAATCCTGAATATAATCCTAAAACTAAAAAGGGGGCTATACAGCCTCCTATTTTAGTTGATTACAACCCTGGCACTTCTATTAGTGACCAGGGTCGTGGTCATTTATTTAGTCGTATTGCTGGGCAATCATATAATCTTAACCAATATGATATAGATAAATATGCTCCTTATGATGTTTATGTTAATCCTGTTGATGACCCTGAAAAACTTGATAAAGAACGTGCTGTTAATCAAAGTAATTGGGAACAAGGATTAAGAATGATTGGGCAAATTGGTAATGAAATTACTGTTGGAACAGCTATTGGTTTTGCAGATTTAGCTGATGCTTTCTATAATATGGTTAGTAATAGTCCTAATGATTATCAATCTGAAATAAGTTCTGAACTTGAATCTTTAAAAGAATCTATTAATGAGCGTTTAGCTATATATAGAGAAAATCCTAATGCTGCTTTTGATATTGGAGATTTTGCTTGGTGGGCTAGCAATGCTCCTAGTATAGCTAGTTCTTTAACTCTTATGGTTCCTAGTACTGGTCTTGCTAAAGGTGTTTCTTTATTAGGTAAAGGTATAAAGTTTAATAAATTAGCTAATAAAATGGCTAATGCTATTAATATGACTCAAAAGAGTAGAGCCATTACTGGTAGAATAGCAGAAGCTACTGCTATTGGAGTTCCTTCTCGTTATCTTGAAAATTATCAAGAAGCTAGACAAACTTATAATGATATTGAAGATTATTCTAAAACTCAACTTGCTAATATGAATGATAAACAAAGAGAAGAGTTTTATAATAATAATCCTAAATATAAAGATATGTCTGATGAAGAAGTAGCTAAAGATATTGCTAAAAATAGTGCTGATATTACTTTTGCAGAAGATTGGGCTAATGTTCTTTTTGATATATGGCAAGTTTATAGTTTAAAAAACTTATGGAAAAATGCTTTAAGTGGTAATACAACTAGTTCTAGACTTAGAAATTTAAATACTGCATTTAATAGTAATATTGATGATGCTGCCGCAATTACTAATGCTTTAAGTAATAAAACTACTAAACAAGCTATTACTAGCACATTAAAAGATGTGGGTGATGATATTCTTCATGGTGTTAGAGCTGAATGGACAGAAGGAGTTGAAGAAGCTATTAATTATATAGCTAGTCAAGATGGTTTATATAATGGTAAAAAAGTATTTGATAAAGATATTCCTCAACAAACTATTAAAGATTATCTTCAAGACCCAATGTTATGGGAACAAGCATTTTGGGGTGCTCTTGGTGGTATCACTTTTAGTAGTGTTATGAATAAAGCTGGAGAATTTATTAATAAACGTCTTGATAAAGATTGGACTTCTGCTGAAAAACAAAGAGAAAATGAAATTCTTGGTCGTACTGCTACTTTTCAAGCATATCAAGAAAGACTTAATAGTATAGCTAATGGTAAAAATCCATTTATAACTACTGTTGATGAAAATGGTAATCAAGTTAATCCTGATATTGTAGTTGGTACTGAAGAGGAACTTCGTAATATAGCTGAAAAAGAATATATGGATAATATTATTATTAATTCTATGAACGCTGGTAATTTAGGACTTCTTGAAAGTTCTATTAATAGTAAAGAATTTAATGATAGTATTACTAATAAACTTGGATTACAACAACAAGATAGTAATGAACTTATTAATAGATTTAAAACTGAAATTAATAATCTTAAAAATGAATATAATACTACTTTAAATAAAGTTAATAGACTTGGTGGCGGATTTGAAGTTGGTCGCATTATAGCTACCCAAATGGTTCATGCTCGTAATCGTCAAGAAAATTATAATAATCTTCTTAATTGGGCTAATGATGTTTTAAATCAAGATATTACAAATAATCATATTGAAGATGTTGATATTACTTCTGTTAAAAATGGTATTTATCAACATATTATTGATAGTATTCAAAGAGATATTAAAACTATTCAAGATAATGCTGCAATTAATGATTCAGTTAAACAAGAACGTATTGCTCAATTAAATGAACGTCTAGATGCTATTAATAAACTTTATACTCCTATTGATATTGAAAATAAAAATGATATTCAATCAGCTATTCAACTTCAAAAACAATATAATGAAGTATTTAAAGATTTAGCAGAAGTTGTTAATGCTGAGATTAATGTTGAGGTTAATAAAAATCAACTTAATTTATCTGATGATAATATTAAATCTCGTATAACTTATCTTAATAATTTCTTTGATAGTAGTCGTAAAAAGATTGTTAATAAAGCTATGGACGATTTACGTAATGCTTATAAACAATATGGAAAAGATTATGTTGACTCTGTTATTAAAGATGCTAATAATGGTAATAAACCTAATATAGATAAAGTTATTAGAAATGCTTATACTGCACTTGATTTAAATTCTAAAGGTAATGAACATCTTAAAACTACATTAGAACAATTAGCTGAAATTGCAGAAATTGAAAACGATGTTAATAATGCTTCTAAAGAGGAAGAAGTTGCTCCTGTTAATCCTGATGTTAATGAAGTTAATGAAACTGATATAGATAATACTAGTTCATCTCCATCCTCTACGGGGGGTATAGCGGAGCGAAGCGAAGCGGTTCCTAGTGAACCTGCTAATATTGAACAACCTCAATCTCAAACTGAACAACAAGTTTCTCAAGAGCCTATTAGTACTCCTAAACCTGAAGTTAATAATACTCTTCCAGATGATGATTTTGAACGTGGTCAAATAGGTACTGATTTAGTTTATGAAAGTATAGCTGATTTAGAAGATTCTTTAGGACATGAATCTACTAGTAGTGATTTACTTAATGCTAGACAGTCTTTTATTGATAAACTTAATCAAGCTGGATTTGAACAAACGGAAGCTGCTGATATAGTTAATAATATTATTGATGGTCTTACAGGTGGTAGTTTATATAGTTCTGTTCAAGATGATAGTACAAGACGTTTATTACTTAATGCTACTTATGCTACTATTACAGGTAATGAACGTAATATAGAAGCTGTTATGGATGATTTTGCTAATAGTATTGATAGTGAAGGTAATACTAGAGGTAAAATTGTTAACGGTAAAGTATATCTTAGTATTGGTCAATTAGTTGAATATATAGATAGTATTACAGGAAATAAAATTATTAAAAATTATTTGTTTAATCAAATAAAAAACTATCTTTACGCAAGCACTAATAATCAAGGTAAATATCGTGCTACTGATGAATCAACTATTAAAAAACTTAATGCTAGACAATTTGTTCAATATGTAGATGGTATTGCTAAAGAACGTCTTGAAAGACTTCAAGTTGAACATACTAATAATGTTAATCTTAAGTATATAGTAGAGAATGAAAATGTTAAAGCATTTACTAGTATTAAGCAAGGTGATTATTTAGAAGCCATATATAATGTTAAACTTAAACGTATTGATATATTTGCTAATGATACAATTATTGGTTATATAGGAGTTCCAAATATTGATAAGTTTGGTAATTATGATATGGTTAATCAAGGTTGGAAATATAATATTCATGCTGAAAATGGTCAAGTTATTTCTCCGTTTAAAGATGCTTTAATTAGTATTCTTGACGGTGACAGATTTGACGAAGAATTTATTGGTCATTTATATGAACTTGCCGTTAAAGAAGAAGTTACAAATAAAGAACTTGATACTTTATTTAAAGAATTTGAAGTTAAATATCCTGATATTGTTAAAAACTTTACTACTCCTGTTGCAAGTTTTGATTTAGCTGGGCATCTTGTTAATCTTACTAAATATATATTTAATCAACCTTATGAGAATAGTCATGAAGCTAGTATTAATCGTTGGTTTAATAATCTTCTTAATAGTTATGACCAAGCTATTACAATAGTAAAAGGTGATTTTAAAGGTAAGATTAGAGCTGTTAATGTTAAATATGGAGTTCTTAATACTATTGATGATGCTAATGGCGAATGGAATGATGTACAAGAAACAGTAGTTAATTATAATGAAGATGTTAATAAACTTGGTGTAGTTGTACAAGGTCAAGTATATCTTAATGGAGAAAGTAAACCTACTATTATTGAAAATCTTACTACTAATGGTATGCCTGTTATTAGTATTCCAAGTAGTGATGGTACTTCTCTATATGCTTTTTGTAAACAAGTTCCATTAAATAGTAATCTACTTAAAGGTGATGCTCGACGTATTATTAATTCTATTAAGAATGAAGTTAATAATCTTTGTAGAGATTATATTAGTGGGAGAATAAGTTTTGGTGAACTTAAACAAAGTCTTGGAGATATATTTGGAAATAATAAACTTATTAATGGTGATAGAAATACTGGACTTCAAATTAGTATTAATCCTACTAATATAGGTTTTTATGTTAAAGGTGCACATTTTAATGGTAAAGATTATGCTTTTACTATTAATTCTGATGCTGGTAATTATAAACGTAATATTATTATTAATTCTCCTTATGTTGTTAATAGTGCTTTTAAAATAGGTAAAAGTTATGGTATTAATGCTAATACTATTGACGAATTAGATAATGCTCTTCGTCCTGTTATTGATGAAATGTTTAACTATGCTCAATTTGCTATTAGTAAAGATTTTATTAATGATAGTACAAAAACTGATAATAAAACCAATAAATATATTTATCGTGAAAATGGTAAAACTATTATAAATATTGATGATAAAACTTATAGTTATAATAGTTATCAAGATTTTATTATTAGTAATGGTTTAGTTAGAACTAAATTAGCTAATACTAATACTAATGAAACTGCTGGTAATTGGCAAATAGATATTCATTCTAAACTCGATATTACTTATGAACTTGAGGGTAGACCCCCCGTGGAGGATGGAGCAATACCTGAACAGCTATCAGAGTTCATGTTAGATGATACTCTTAATGCTATTAATTTTAATGCTTTTGAATCTGCTATAACTGCTAAGAATTTAACTCGTGGATTTAAAAAGTATTTTGCTAATGACCAAACTGCTATTGATTATATTGATGCTCTTCAAAAAATTGGTATATTACCTAAAAATATTCAAGTTGTAGATAGTATTACTGATAATAACGGTAATAAAGTTAATGCTGTTTATCATCGTGATACAGATACTATTGAACTTAATAGTTCTGCTATTGCTGGTCAAAGAGTTTATCGAGTTGTTAATATTATACTTCATGAAAGTTTACATAGACAACTTTATACTAAATATAATACTGAACAAGCTCTTGCTTTAGTTAAACCTATATATGATAAATTTAAAGCTTGGCTTGATACTCAAGATGATTCTACTAAAGAAAGATTTAAACCTTATCTGTTTGAGAATTTTAATACAAGTGAAGCTCTTGAAGAATTTCTAGTTGAAAGTATTACTAGTAATGCTCTTATGACTGCACTTAATGAAATTAAATATGATAATAGAAAAGTTAATAAACGTAAGACTTTATTTAGTAGACTTCTTGAAGTTATTGCTGATATGTTAGGTATTAATATTAATGAAGATAGTTTATTAGCTGCTGCTAGAGATGCTTATAAAGCTATTAAAAAAATGCCTAAAGAAAGTAATCAAGAGGCTATTCAAGGAACTTTTCAGTTTGAAGAAGAAACTGCTAGTACAGAACAAACTGAAAATCCTAATGAAGATAACAGTCAAGATTATAATTATAATAATGATAATCTTAATGATGGACTTGATATGTTTAGTAGTGTTGATGATGATATAGTGAATATGGCGGAATTAACTAGCCGTTTACCAATAGACCAACAGTCCGAATTTGCCACTTTGCTTGACACAGGACGTATCAGTTTTAGCTGTATGTAGAATTAATCAAGCAGAGATAAAAGTCGCTTAGAACGAAAGAAAATCACCTCTATGACGATGTAATTAAATTTTACTTTACATTAGTCATAGAGGTATTACTATTAATGAATTTAAACTTAAATATAAACTTATGAGTTGTGGAAATATTAAACTTGTAGGATATAATAATCTTAATAATGTTATTATTAAAGAACATGGTTCTAATAATGCAGATTATTATAGTCTTATAGCTATGGTTGAAGACCCAATCTTTAAGAAGATTATAGCTGATAGAGGTATTAATGTTAAAACTTCTGGAAGACAAGCTTATAATGCTCTTCTTGAAGCTAGAGCTATTAAACTTCGTAATATGGATGATATAGCTTCTGTTGCTGAAAAAGAAGAACGTGGTTTGTTTAGTACAATTAAAGCTAGAGATACAGCTATTACTTATATGGCTGATATTATGAATAAACTTAGTTTTAATTTTTTATATAATGGTGCTCCATTAAATTTTAATGAAATTAAAAAACGTACCAATGAAACTGTTATTAATGCTGGACTTAAACGTGCTAAGAAATTAGCCGGAAGTGATGAAGCTAAAAATAATGAACTTAATAGCTTTATTAATAATCCAAGTCCTGCTATTAAAATTAATGGTCTTGGAGCATTTCTTCGTAAATATGGTGATGCTCAAAATTTTAATTATGGTGCATTACTTCGTTCTTTAACTAATACTGAATTTAATGAAGCTCTTTTTAATAATAAAAATGTAGCTAAACTTATTAAACGAGATGAATTATATCAAACTACTGATTATGAAGAATTAGGCGGTTATCTTGATGAAACTTCTACTGAAGGTGATGAAAATAGTATAGATGATGGTATTGATTTAATGACTCAACTTTGGAATTTAAGTATTGGTGAAGTTAAAGATTTTAATAAACACGTAGAAGAAATTATTAAATATCATCTTGCAAGTTTACCTAAACTTACTGCTGCTTCTCAACTTGATAATGGAAGTTATCCTTTTGATACTAATAATGAATTAGGGGTTGTTACTTTTTCTGATGCTAATTATTTATCTAAAATATTATATGCTAGTGCTGATACTAGTAATGTAGATAATTTTATAGCTAGTCTTAAACGTATATCTGAAACTATTCCAAATTGTGAATGTTTAATTCAATTACATGATTTACTTAGCAAAAATAAAGTATTTGCTAATAAGTATATGATGGTGTTTAATAAACCTATTATATCTAAAATTGAAACTTATGTTCAAACTGATTCTAATGGTAATAGTTATATTCGTGCTCGTGTAACTAACCCTAATACTGATTCTCATACCATTTTACAGAATACTTTTTATAATAATGTTAAGAATAATATTATTACTAATCGTGTTCCTACTGCTCGTGAAAAGTTTCGTATATATGATAGATATAAAAATACTCCTCATGCCAATCTTTATTTATATGATGCTTTTAAAGAAATATTTCCAGATATTAATCAAGCTAGTTTTAATTTAGCTATTGCTAAGATTAGTCGTGTTGCTATGGCTAATAATCTTATTAACTTTGCTAATGTTATTAATCGTACAGTTGAAAACTATAATAAATATGTAGAAGCACTTAAAAAGGATAAAGAAACTAAAATGCCTGATAGTTTTATTAATAGAGGTGATACTTCTATTATATATCAAATGGCTGATGTCTTTAAAGATATTATTTATATTCCTGTTGAACTTAATTCTCGTAATCCTGAAGGTAATTTAAGTTCTGATGTTATTAATAGAAGTTTTATTACTAATATTGCTAAAATAATCAATGATGATAAATCTACTGTTGAAGAGCAAAACGCTATGGTTGAAGCTTATGCTAAACAAAAGTTTGCTAGTCATCAATATGATTATAGTAATTTACTTCTTGAACATAGAGATAGTAATGGTAATATAATTAATTATGGATTGTTTAGAAGAGTTGGAAATGGAACTCCTAAACTTACTGAATATGCTCGTAGTATGTTTAAGACTTCTCTTCTTAATGGTATTAGTGAATTAGATAATAACAATAATGATTTATATCGTAGTATGAGTGATGGTGATTATTTAATTACTGCTATGGGATTATTTATGACTGATATTAATAATTCTGAAACTCTTACTGCTAATTATTTACTTCCTATACCTAGTGATGCTCCTAAAAACTTTACTATTACTGCTCCTAGATATAGTCTTGCTGGATTACGTAGTCAACTAGAAGATGGAACTAAAATTATAAATAAAGAACATCCATTATTTAAACAGTATTATAATATAGTTATTCAAGAACTTACTAATATGGCTCAAGCTGTTAATGTAATGTTTAAGACTAATGCTAATGGTAATCCTATTTTAACTAATGGAGATTTTGAATTTAGTGATACTTATAATAATAAACCTGAACATTTTTATAATCAATACCATAAAGATGGAAAAGGTAATGTATTTACTATTAAAGATGGACATAAAGTTTTAGCTGGTAGAGTATTTAGTTTTAAACGTTTAGTTAGTAAAATTACTCCTAATAGTAATGGAGCATTTAATGAACTAATTGGGTATGGTAAGACTATTGACATCCTCTACGGGTGGTCTACACGTGGGCTTAGCTATGTTAATAATCAAGTAGTTCTTAATGGAGAACAACGTATTGCTCTTGAAGACGCTGTTGCTGATTGGTTAAATGAATATATAACTAATGGTTATAAAGAACTTAAAAATAAATATGGTACATTTATTGATGATAGAATTAATAATGAATCTTTAGCTGAATTTCTAGTTAATGATTATCTTGTTAGAGATAGTATGTACGATATGTATGGTGGTGACCAAAGTTTTTATAAGAATGGTCAAGCTATTCTAAAACGTATTAAAGAAGTACAAGCTAGTGGTAATCCTTTTGGTAATACTGATTTTACTAAAAATGATTTAGATATAGCTACTGATTTATATGATATAACTATCAAAGGTAATGCTGTTACTGTTCCTTATACTGTTAATGGAGTTACTAAACGTAAAAAAGTAGTTCTTCAAGATAAATTTAGGGGTGTTACTATTTATAATACTTTTAAAGCTTCTGATAAAGTTGTTATTGATAGACTCGATAATCAACTTAAAAAAGCTGGACTTGATAAAAAAGATAGAGAACGAATATTAGAACCATTTAAAGGCGGTGTTAATGCTAATGATGCTCAATCTTATATTACTCTTGAAGAATGGATTCGTCGTATTACTGCTGCTGGTGAATTAGATAAATATGCTGGACTTATTCAAAGTCTTACAGATGATACTCCAATAGATAAAATTGATTGGACTAAATTTGCTAATAAAGTTCAAATTCAAAAGAATTTCTATTATGATTTATATTATGATACTACTGTTGGTATTGAAGTTCCTAGACAAGTAAAGAATGCTGAGTTTGTTCTTATTCCTAAACTTATTAAAGGAACAGAACTTGAAAAAGTTTATAATATAATGACTAATAGAGGTATTCATCAAATTAATACTGTTGAAACTGTTAAAGTTGCACAACATAACAGAATGACACTTTGGAATAATGATGGTGTTTTAACTGATGAAGCTCTTAAAGAATTTGATAATAATATATTTGATAATTCTGAATTATTTAGTTATAATTATCTTTATCGCCAACAAGAAGTTCCTCAACATATGGTTGATGCTAGTAATAAAGCTGCTATTCAGATTATGAAGAAAATGCTTGATAATCTTCCTAATCGAACTGAACTTAATGAACTTAAAGATAAAGTATTTAATAATTATGTAGCTAATATTAGAAATAGTTTTGAAAAAACTTGTGCTGAACTTGGTATTGGATTAGATGATAATGGTCATATTGATTTAAATTCTGATGGTACTATTAAAAATCTTAATCGTTTTGTATTCTTTGATAGATTTAAAGAAAATGCTCAACAACAAGGAGTTGAAAAAGCTCTTCTTGAATTTTTTGATTTAGATAGTGCTGGATTTAATAATCTTCCTTTATTCTTATCTAATATTAATAGTAAACTTGAAAGTATTGCTAATAGTTATTTTAATACTAATATTACTAGGCAACTTATTAGTGGTTGGCATGCTGCTCAGTTATCTGATTTTGGTTTTAAAGTTGATAAACAAACTCAAACAGATAGTAAACTTCAATATAAAAAGATTGGAGAAGTTGATGGCACTCCTGTTTATTATACTGAAATTAAACTTCCTAGATGGAGTAGTAAACTTAAAGGATTAAATATTGAACAAGTTCCTGATAGCTTACGTACTATGATTGGTTATCGTATTCCTACTGAAGGTAAGCAATCTATATGTATTATGTATGTTAAGGAGTTTCTTCCAGATGCTTATGGTAGTACTGTTGTTGTTCCTGATGAATGGGTTACTCAAACTGGTTCTGACTTTGACGTAGATAGTGTTTATGGTATGTCTAAAACATTTAATCTTGTTAAAGGTATTCCAACTGAAATTACTCATGCTAGATATACTAAAGATGAAGTAGGATATATTAATTATGTTAAAGATAATGTAGATAAAGCTAGTCGTAAGATTCTTGGTAAAACTTATAATAAACAAGGTAATATTAGAGCTTCTTTAAAAAATAGCGAAGATGCTATTAATGCTACTCTTGAAGGTTATAGTGGTAACCTTAAAGTTGTTGAAAAAATTGCTAATGACGGTGGACTTAAGTCTTACGAATCATACTTGAAACTCCCCGTGGAGGATACAAGTAGTCAAGCTGCTAGAACTAATGCTATTATTCAATCATTTATTGATATACTTAATAATCCTGCTGCATTTGAAGAAAATACTACTACTTCTAATTTTGAAAATGTCAAAGAAGCTAATGAAACTTATGCAGAAATAGTTGGTGCTAATAAAACAACTGTTGCTCCTAGTGATTTCTTTACTCAACTTGATTGGTTTGATGCTGCTACTTCTGGTATTAAACTTAAAGGTATTAGTGTTAATCGAGATACTTTTATGAGTATTGGTAATGTTACTAAAGCTAATCATAGTGAAGGTATTAAAGTTATGTACACTACTGATGTGATTAGTGAGCAAGAAGCTGTTAATAGATATGGTAAAGAAAATGTTGAAACTATTGGTAATAAACATATTCGTATTACTCATAAAAATTTTGGTTGGTCTGGAGATGATAAGAATGTTGATGGCTATTTGATTAATCCTTATAGTTCTCAGACTACTGCTCATATTCTTGATGTTATGAAAGAGGGAGCTATACATAATGAAAATACTTATACGTTTAATGCTTTTAAAACTATTGTTGACTTTGGAAGTAATTATGATACTGCTATTGGATTTATGTGGCAACCTGCTATTGATATACTAGTTCGTAAATGGAAAGAAACTAATAGTGTTCTTGCAGAAGGTACTAAAAATCCTCTTACTGAAGCTATTAGAGAAGTTGCTCATAATCTTGGTTTTGGTGAAAAAGTTAATTTTGCTGGACGTAAAAAGCTAATTGAAACTATTGATAAAAGTTATGGTGAAACTTTCAAGAAATTATTCAATTTAAGCATTTCTGACGCATTTTCATCACCTGACCTTATATTTTCATCAGACGCATATAAATCTCGTCTTAGAGGGGAAATGAATGGGGTTCAGCAGGCTTTATTTGACCTTTATGTTCTAGCACAATTCAATCGGTTAAACTCAATCGGACAGGATATAAGTAATAATCTTAATATTCTTAGTGCTGATAAATATGGTGCTAAACAAAGTTTTTATGCTAGTGATAAAGTGTTTAGAGATGCTAGAACTGTTATTGAAAATAGTAATATTTATGCTCCATCCTCTACGGGGGGTCAAACCTTGCTATTAGAGAGTGTCTTTCCTGATATTAGTGGTGGTATAGATGCGTTTATTAAATCAGATATATCTAGAAGTAGTTATCCTAGTTTAGCTGCTTTTCTACAAATGAGTACTGCTCTTAGTGTTAAAGCTACTCAACAAGTATTTGAAACTGCTAATCCTATATTTATTGATTATGTATATAGAATAGCAGAATGGACTAAAGGTGGAATAATGACTGAAAAGTTATATAATGACTATAAAGATTATCTTATTAATAAACTAGAAGTAGGTAATAATGGTAGTTCTTATCTTAATTTACCTGTTACTATTGCTAATGGTGATTTTGTTCATCCTAAATTTATTAAAGAATATGGTACTGGTCAATCTAGAGCTTTAGAAATTGGACGAGTTAGTGGTACATTAGTTAATATTAAAACAGATGATGTTGTAGTTAAAAATATATTTGAACCTACACAAACTGAAATTGATGTATTTGCTAGACTTACTCCTGCTCAAAAAGTTGATTGGATTAAACGTAACTTTAGTCAAGATGGAAGTGTATTTGCACATATTGAAATAGTTGCTAATGATGAAAGAAATAATCGTCGTAATGTAAATATTCAATATATTAATTATATACAAGGCGATATTACTAATGATGAAGCTCATAGATTGTTTGATAGAGCTTGGAATCATCCTAATCCTCTTATTAAACTTACTGCTCTTGATTTAGTTAAATATGCTTTTATTGTTGAAGGTCATAAATTTAGAACTAGAAATATTAGTAGACTTATAAGTAATACTCCCCTTAGAGGATTGAGTGAAAATGGAATAGCTATTGGAGATATAGCTATGAAAGGTATTAATAGTTATGGTCTTATTGATAAAGATAATATTGAAGATATAATTGGTTTTATTCGTAAAAATTATAATAGTTTTAACTGTCCTAGTTATACATTTAAAAGACTTACTAATAATAAAATTAATTATAATTTAAAACATAATGGTATTATTACTTTTAATGGTCAAGAAAATCTTGATAATATAGGAATAATAAGAAATGGAGATGCTGTTAATATTATTAGAATTAATAGAAATTTATATATTAAAGGAACTTATAATGGCACTTTAGCTTATTATCCTATTGATAGACTTGAATCATTTGAAACTTATAATAATATTGAACCAAGTATTATAGCTAATAATAATATTCATAAACCGTTAGCTGTTCTTCTTTATGAAGGTCTTACTCAACAAGAAAAACGAGATAAATTTATTGATGGTATTAAAGATAATATTAATGAAGCTGTAAATAAAGGTTATAAAGAAGTTCCTGAATTGTATAATAAATATATTACTGATGAGTATTTCCAACCTTTTATGAATACTCCTTTTGAGAATAATACTATATATACTATTAATGATAGATTTTATCTTAATATTAATGGAACTACTGCTATTAATTTAAATAATGATTTGAAACAATATAAAGCTAAATATCCTAATATTGAAGATAATAAACTTGGACTATTTATTGAAATTAATGAAAATGAAATAGGTAGAATTACTAGCAATACTGATAGATATAGTAGTGTTGATGACCAAACTCCTATTGGTAGATTTGCTAAAAATGCTAGTTTAATTATTTCAAGAGCTGTTCGTCATGGACAACCTGCTGCCCAGAATGTTCTTAATGCTCTAAATAATGCTGAAATTAACTATCTTGATAGTAGTAGTCTTTCTGATAATTCTGAATTTTCATTATCAGTTATAACTAATTATATAGATGTTGAAGCTAATAATATTCTTAACGACATTAATCGTTTTATTAAAATTAATGGTATTGATAAACCTATTAACGATAAAGATGTTATTGGTAAAGTTCTTAAAGATGAACAACTTCAAAATCGTTTCTTAGATGTTATTCTTAGTGCTAATACATTTAAGAATAAATATAAACTTATTAGCGAAATTGATATTGATAGTACAAATCTTGATGATAAAACTAAAGAGAATATTAGAAAGATTCAAAAACTAGTTAATCAAGTTGATTCTAATACTACTGTACATTCTGCTAGAAAAGATTGGTTTGAAAGATGGATTCAATTACGTACTACCAATCCTAATTATATAAGCGGTCTTATGAAAGAATTTGATGCTTATGGAGATACTGGATTTATGGACTATTGGATACAAGATATTCGTGCTAATCGTAACTTTGTGTTGCAAAATATACTTAAAGATGTAATGGGTACTGTTGAAGAAGGTCGTCTTAATGGTATTAAAGAATCTAATGACTTTAAAAACTATCTTAAAGAACTTAAATCCAGAGCTGCTAAAGATGGTAAATCTGTTAGTCTTGATAGTATAATTGATGATGATGGTAGATTAATTCAACCTAATAATCCTGTTTGGGAAGAAAAGATGAAGAAATATAGAGATGCTGCTATTGAAGCTGAACAAAAATTTGGTATAAATAGTGTTGAACATCTTATTGCTTTATCTAATAAAGCTAAATTTATTGATATGACTACTATTCATCAGCTTAAACCAATTACGGTTCAAGATGAAGATGGTAATGATGTTACTATTGAATATTCTACTTATATTATAAATCTTGAAAGAAGTTTATTAGGACTTAAAAAAGGAGATGATGGTATTCCTAAAGAATTTGCTGAATATAAAAGACTTAATAGTAGAATACGAGATATTCTAAGCCAAGCTACTGATAATGTTACTACACAAAGTCAAGATGAAGAACTTGGACGTATATATGCTCAAATGGATAGTCTTACTAGTCTTTACGATGAAGATGGTAATAAAAAGATTGGTCATGATTTAAATGTAGCTGAAAGACTTCGTGCTTATCAAACTAATATTCGTAAAGTTAAAGAAATGTTCTATGATAAGCAAGCTAAAGAAGGATTTGATTCTAAACTTAAAGAACAACTTTCTATTATTAGTAAATATGAAAGTCAACGTGACGCTAATGGTAATCTTCTTATTAGTATGGAAGAACTTATGAAAGTTCCTGAATATAAAGAAGCTAAAGAATGGATTCGTAAGAATACTAGATATATTCTTGATATTAAAGATATAGAAGATTTAAATTGGGCATTTGAAGAACTTAAAGATGCTAATAAAGGTAATAGTGTTCTTAATCTTGCCATCAAAGAATTTCAAGCTAAAGATGAATTTAATGTAGTTGATGGATGTAAAATACCTGAAGAACGTGCAGCTCTTATAAAAGCTGAAACAGTTAGAAAATATAAATATACTAAAGGCAATGGTATGCCTTATGTTGGTATTATTCGTTCTGCTGAAGATGAACTTAGAATTTATCGTGCTGATTTCTATAATTATCTTACAGGTAATAAATCTAAGAGTGAAGAAGAAATTAATGTAGGAGAAGCTATTAATAAAATACTTGAGAAGTATTTTGATAATGCTACTAGAACTCTTAATACTGCTGATATTAGTCAAGAGGATTTAGAACAACTTAAAACTGGTTTTGAGGTATTTAATGAAATTACTAGAGGAGAAAAGAGTACTGATAAAGCTAAAGCAAAACGTGTTGCTGAATTTATTGAAAGTGAATGTGATGTTACTTATAATTGGAAACAATATGAACTTGATAAAAATAGAGCTTTTGCTAAAGGTAAAAAGTATTATGATAAATGGTTAGAAGTATTTAGTGAACAAGTTGAAGAAAATGGAACTATTGCGGAAAGACCTAATCGAACTATTTATGGTATTATTAAACCTAAAGATTTAGATAAATGGACTGACATTGATAAAACTGCTGCAATTAATATTCTTCAAAAAAGAACTAGAGAAACTACTACTCAATATTATTATATGAAAGAAAGAGAAGTTCTTGACAAATATGGTATTGATAGTGTTGAATATAAACAATGGTATAGAGATAATCATTATTTTGACCCTTATACTCGTACTATTAAACCTATTCGTATTTGGACTACTATGCAAATGATTAAAGACGATGGTTCAGCTGTTGTTGGTAATTATGAACCACGTATTAATCAAATGCATATTACTCCTAAAGAAGAACTTATTAATCCAGAATATAGTAGTTTTGTTAATAAGTATAAAGTAGGAACTGGATATGATAATACTGTTTATACTAATCTTAATGAGTATCAACTTGAACTTATGAATAAAGTAAATGAACTTATGAAAAAGTATTGTTTTACTAATAGTAATAAGAGATATGTTGATATGGGTTATCTTCCAGCTTTACCTAAATCTAAAGATATGACTGTTAAAGATTACTTTGAACAAGCTCTTAGTTTTCTTGGTTGGACTGCTAATGTTCCTAATAATACTGGATGGAGAAATAATGAAGATTTAACTTTTGATAAAGATTATGATATTCCTAATCCTAGATTATCTCAATTAGCTAATAAAGATACACAACAACTTCCTACTATACCTAAATTTAAAGAGTCTAATGAAAGTGATGAGGAATTTAGTAAACGTAAAGCTGCTGCTATTAAAGCTAGAGATGAGATTATTGAAAAGAATAATAAGATTCATAATGATATTCTTAATCGTAATTGGGAAGAAGTATTTAATAGTTTCTTAATTGAAAGTAATAGATATAATGCTATTAAAACAGTTAAAAATCTTCTTTATACTGCCGACCAAATTATTACTAGTAATACTGCTTATGATATAAATTATAAAGGTAGTATAACTGAAAATAGAGAAGCTAGTGCTGGTGGTGAAATTGAATATAAACAAGAACAACAAACTAGAACTAGTGAACATCTTAGAAGTTTTATACGTCGTCTTGTATTTGAACAATATAAAGATAATAAAACTCCTAATCTAGTTAAACTTGGTTCTCTTGCTCAAAACATTGCTGGTAGTAAATATATGATGATGAATATTACTGGTGGTATAGCTAACGTTCTTACTGGTTCTAGTAATATATTTATGGAAAGAGCTGCTGGTGAATATATTAATCTTAAAGATTGGGAAGCTGGTAAATCTGAATGGATTAAAGGAACTGTTAGTTATATGGCTAATATGTATAGTGAAAATAGTAGTACACTTCAAGATGCTATTATTAAACTTAGTCATGTAGTCGATTTTGATAGAGTAACTGAAGTTAGCACTGCTGAAGGTCTTAAAGAAAATATTCGTAGAGTCCGTGGATTATTGTTTAGCCCTCAATCTGTTGGTGAGCATTATATGCAAAATGTTATGTTATTTGCTATGCTTAAATCTCATAGACTTGTTGATAATGGTAGAGGTGGTTATGATATAATGAGTAAAGAAATGTATCATCGTAAAGCTGAACAAGATGCTCTTATGTCTGTAATAAATACTCCCCGTGGAGAAGAGAACCAAGCTCTTCTTGAACAATTCAATAAGTTCATGGATGAAGCTAAAGCTGATAATAAAAAACGAGCTAAATATAATCTATTTAAAGCTAATCCTATATTTGATTTTGTTAAAACTTATCTTAATGAAGAACAACAAAGAGAATATATAGCTAAACGTAAAGAACTTATTAAGAATATTGATAAAAAGTTTGCTAAACTTCCAGATATTTATAATCAATTTGAACTTAAAGATGGAATTGCTCAAATAAAATCTGATAGTAAACTTACTCTTAAAGAATATGCTAAATTTATTGATAAAGTTCGTGAAGTAAATAAGAAAGTTCATGGTGTTTATGATAAACTTGGTTCTGCTAATATTGAACAACATTGGTGGGGTGGTATGGTTATGCAATATCATAAACATCTTTATCCTGGTTTTAAGAAACGTTATCGTTGGAATGGTTATTATAATGAAACTCTAGGTACTGTTGAAAAAGGTAGTTATACTAGTCTTTATGATTATTTGACCATTCCATTTAAAGAAACTAACATAGGAGAAATTAATAATGTAAGTGATGTTCTTAAAGCATTCCAAACTTATGGTAAAAATTTACTTTCATTTGCTGTTAATTTCAAACTTAATTATGAACTTCTTCCTGAACATGAAAAAGCAAATATTAGACGTAATTTAGGTGATTTACTTTATGTAGGTGCTGCTATTATTGGAGCAATTGCTATAACTGGTATGGGAGGTGATGATGATGAAGGTATTATTTATAATCTTATGCTTTATCATGCAGACCGTCTTGCTTCTGAAGCTGCTTCATTTACTCCATTTGGAGCTTATGCTGAAGGTAAAAAATTATGGTCTAGTCCTGTTGCTATTGGACAAACTATTAATGACTTACTTGGTACTACTGCTATGGCTGCTAGATTCCTTATTGAAGAAGATTTCACAGAGGAATATACTACTGGTAGATATAAAGGTATGAACAAGTTTGAAGTTATGGCTATACGTAATATACCTGTTATTCGTAGTATTAATCGTGTTCTTGATTTACCTAATAATAATAGTTATTATAAACTTGATGAAAATATACTTAGTATTATACCTTATAAAGATATAGCTAAAGATATATTTGAATAAGCTGGACTTGAATCTAGTAAAAAATAAGGGCTTGCCTATGGTATCACTACCTAGACAAGCCCTATTTCTTTTATCATTAATAACTTAATAATCAAGAACTATTTTTCCATCTTCATTTACAATAACATCTTTATCATTATACATTTCTTTATATAATTGTATAAACTCTGTATAATTACCTCTAAATATATAATTATGATTAACTATATAAACAGATTTACGAGTAGTAGGTTTAATAACATTTGCTGTATAAAGAGTTTGAAGTGCTTTATAAAATGTATGTGATTTAATCCCATAATATTCAGTTATAGCACTTTCAGTAAATTCAATAACATTACTCATATAAGCTAAATTTCTACATATATAATTAAATAAATGTAGAGTAGCTTCATTAAAATAACGTTCTTTATCAAGAATTTCCATTGCAACTCCTACATAATCTCTACCTTTAATACCTAACTTATTAATATTATAAGTAGTATTAGTAATAGAAATAACTTGCATAGTATCCATAACCTCAACTGTTTTGTTAGTATCATAAACAGTTGGAGCTATATTACTAGCAACTTCAGCAATACGTTCTTTTTGAGCATCAACAAACTTTTTAATAAGTTTAGTATTAAAACGATAAGTAGCCATAAAATTATTTTTAAATTCAACATTATATTTACTTTTAACTTCAACAAATGTACAAAAAATATGCCTATATGGAGCATAGTTTCTCATAAAAATTATGTTAAATATGCCTCTAAAGGGCAGTAAATATTTTTATAACTACTTGATTATCAACAACAAAAAATGTTAACCCTATCTAAGATATATACGATAAGAAGCTTGTCCATTAGTAATATCTTAATTAAAACCATCATCATTATTACCAATAACACACATAAGAATAACAAAAACTATAATACCAATAACAAATAGTTTTCCACTATACTTATCCATAGCTTCACTATCACTAATATTATTAGCAATAGCCAATAGTTTAACACCACCAAATATAATTCCAATAAGAACAATAAATGCAACCATAATTATAATATATTTAAGTTTAACAATAAGATAAAAATAAACCTCAGTAGTAAGACTAGCTTATCTACCGAGGTTTCAGTCATGCCAACGACTATAAGTTTAAGGATTAGTAGAACGCTACGCTTCGCTACGCTCAACTCCCCGTGGAGGATGGAATAGACTAGTATTCATTCAATCAATATAATCATTATCATTAATAACTATACTAATATTACTAGTATAACTACCATTCCATCCTCTACGGGGAGTATAGCGAAGAGTGCGTAGCACTCGTAGCGGTTCCAAGCTAACCATTAAATTAAATAAAGCCAGCTCTATTAGAGCCAGCTTTAAGTATAACATATAAACCATTAGCATTAATACTATTTACTTCTTTAGTCCATATTTAGCCCATTGAAGAACAAATCCAAGACCTTCCCAAATTTTATCTTCAGCTTTAATTCGAGCATAATTAGAACCAACATTTAAATCAAAGTTTTCAGGTTTTACACAAGCAGCTTGACCATGAACTTCAAATCCAGTAAGACAAGTAAGAGTAGTATTAGTTGTTTTAGTACCAACTTTTACATTTTCAATACCTTTAATAAATCTTTTAATATCATTTTCTTTAAGAACATCTCCAGCAGGGTCTTCAAGTTTATAATAAGCTTTCTCAAACTCTTTAGCAGGACTCCAAGATTTATATCCATCTGGATAAGTTACTTCATAACCATCTTCTTCAAAAGAATGATTACCAATTCTATAACCTTTGTCATTTGCTTCACGAGCTGTCATGGAAACAGCTTCAATCATTTTAACACCAATAAATTTACTCATAGCTTTAAAATTTAATTAATCACTAACTATTATAACTTCTCCACAATTATTACTATAATCACATACTTCATTAATAGAATTAATATCACCATTATAATCAATATATACTCTTGATTCTTCATCGCAAGTTTTAAGCATTTCTATAAGTTCTTTAACTGTCATAGTTTATTCTTTTTCAAGTTTATTAATAATATCTTTAATATAATCACTAGGAAAACTACCTTCAAGTCGAGCTAATTCTTTTCTTTTATAATCATTATCGACTTTAGTAATAACAGTAGTAGGAAATTTAGTAATTTCTTTTCTTAGAATATCATCTAGATTTGTATTACGAATATTAAGAGTAATATCACAATTAGCTTCATTAATAGCATCAGTTATATTTTTAATTGCTATTTTACAAGCGTCACAACCATCTCTAGTAAAACAATCAATACGTATCATAACACAATAGCATTATTTTTAACAGCTTCTTTAATAGTATTAGGAACTCTAAGAAGAGTATTCTTAATCATTTCAGTAGTAAGACTATCAGAATATACATAAGTAGCATAAGTTCTCCAACTATCTTTAATTACAACAGCAAACTTATTCGGATTATTAACATTAGTTTGAATATATTCTACTTTAGTATTCTGATATTTCCACATCCAAGCAATAGCATCAGCACATTTAGCACGAGTTATACAATCATGTTCATCAATAAACGCTTCAACAAATATATTATTTGTTTGTCTTGTAGGTTCATCTCCAGTAAGATAATTAATATCATTACGAAGTTCTTCCCAAGTAACAGAATTACTATATCGTTTATATTCTGTATCATCTCGATATATAATACAAGTAGGATATTCAGTAATATTCTTACCGGCAACAGCCTTTTCAAGTATCATATCTTCAAGAATAAGATGGTCAGGAAGATTTTTAAAATTACATTGAACATTAGTACCAAATAAAGCTATATCAATAGCTTCTCGCATAGCTTCTGTTTTATCTTTATCAGCACTTTTATAATAAAATTCAATTTTAACCATAGTATTCGTATAATATAATGAGAATTTATAAAATTAGCTATTTTAAAGCCCCACATTGAATGATATTCATATCGTGATAGATTAATCACAATAACAATTAAAATTCAATGTAGGGCAAAAGAATCATATCTATGACTTTCCTAGCAGCTTGCGAAGATACTTTCTAATAGTGTAATCGCTTTGCACACCATGTAGAATATCACCATTACAGTAAGCAGTAGGAGCATCACTAATACCAGCGCTACGCGCTTCTTGTCTACCAATATCAGTATATAGATTATACCTAATAAGATTAAACCTACCGGCAAACTCAGGAAGAGCAAGAGCTTTGTGAAGCCTTTCTTCAAAAAGTTTACTAACATTACAATCAGGTAAATAAAACAAGATTAACTTTTTCATAGATAAACTTCATTACCTTCAACTTTAGCATCACTAAAATGACTTTTAAAACTTTCAACACTTCTACACCATAAAGGTTCAAGCCCATCAAGTTTATAAATAACAGCAGGAATCCATTCACCTGTATCTGGATGTTTCATTTTAGTAATACTAATAATTATATATTCATTAGATGTTTTATTATGAATATAACGAGCACCAATTTTAAGCTTTAGCTGCTCCGCCTGTTCCTTCTCCAAATCCTTTGTTTCCACGTTCACTTTCTCCTAATTCTTCAATAGATTTAACTTCTTTCCAAGTAATTCTTTGAGCACTATTAATAATAAGTTGACAACATCTATCTTTACCATCACAATTATATGGTGGAGTAGAAATTTTACCAAGAATATTAGTAACTGTAGTTCTAACATTATTAAGTTTAAGTCTAGCATTACCAACCATACTATCAGGTAAATGCATATGTTCTCTAAGTTTATCAACTACTTCAACAAGAGTAGATACAGCATGAATTAAATCTCTAGAAGTACGATTCTTAAAAATAATAAGAAGTTCCCCACGATAACCCCAATCAAGAGTACCAGGAGCATTAGGCATATAAAAGTCAGATTTAGTAAGATTACTTCTAGGACGTAAAGACATTTCATTAGGTTCACCATTAGCATCATCTCCAATATTAAATGCTAAACCTGTATGATAAATATGTCTATCTTTATCTCTATCATATTCATAATGAATAGGATAAACATCCATACAAGCATCACCTTCTTTACCATAAGCAGGTAAAATAGGTTGAACATTACAATACTGTTCTACATCTACAACATCTCCACTAAGAAGTTTAATTTCTTTCAGTTTAAATACTTTTACTTCCATATATAATTAAATTATTAAATTAAAGAGCTTCTGCAAGTGCAAAAGCATTTTCTATTTTTCTTGATTTATCACCATAACAAATACTATCAAATCGTTTAGTACCTTCAATATTATCTATATTAGAATAATATCCACTAATAGCATTAACCGCACCCCAAGCTGTACCAAGAATATCTCTTTGACCTGGACCATCAAAATAATAACTATAAGTATCAGAAATAACATTCATTTTTCTACTACTTATTTTACTATCAGTTAAAGCTAAACCACTACGATAAGCAATATCTTTAATAGTATGTCCTGTATCTTTTAGACGTTGAATTTCATCACTAGTAAGAAGATTTTCTCCAATAAATTGAATTACATCTTCATCAGTAACTTTAATATTAGCAAGTAAATTACAATATTGACCAAATTCTTCAGATTTAATTTTACTAATTCCAAGTATTTCTTGTGCAACAGAAATCTTATTATGAACACTAGTTGTATGTCGAAAACTAACATAATTACTACTAGTACGAATAGCAGCATTAAGAGTATTTTGACAAATAACTCTAATAGGAGTAAATAAAATCTTAACTCCACCACTACCATCATGAGTATTAGTAAATACTAGATAATTTTCAACAGGGTCACCTTTAACAAGAATATTATTAGGAAGTTTAGCACTTACAAATATTCTTTCACCATTTCCCCAAAATCCAGCAGTTTGCCAAATAGCAGAATTTTTACCAATAGCATCATCAAAGAAATTAAAAGCATCATTGTTTTGTACAATAGTATATTTACTTTTAACAACACCTAAAGGAATATTGTAATCAGTACGATAGGTAGCAAAGGCGTTATCACACTTACGATAAATGTCAGTACCAAAAACATGAGCGCCTTCTTTTTGTTCTTTAATAATTCGGTCAAGTTCTTCATCAGTTCCAGTAAGTTTAATAGGCATTTTACCAACTAGTTCACATTTAGCTACATCAAAATTAAGTCCAGCTTTAAGCATAACTTCTTTAGCAGTAGCACAATCTGATACATCAATAGCACCAGAATAAGCCCAAGGTTTACCTTTTACTTTATACATATTATTTATGACTTATACGTAACATAACACTTTCAATATCTCTAACAGCTTGTCTTTATTAACACCATAAGTATCCATATACCATTTTATTAATTCTTTTACTTTTTCTTCTAGTTCCATAATTAACAAGATTAGCAGTGTTGACTCCCCGTGGAGGATGAACTTAATTCTGTCCTCTACGGGGAGTATAACCAAGTTATTTAATAATAAGACTAGTATTTTCAACAAGTTTAGCTATACTAATATCTCTACCATCATTAAGAATATTCTTCATAGTAGTTTTATTAATACTACTACTTCTAGTCATTTCATGTTGATGATTAAAGAAAGTATTAAGTAAATCAAAATTAATTTTATTAGCTAAATCACCAATAGGCTTTTCAATTTCAAATTTAACTTTAATACAATCTAAATCATCAAGAGTAAAATAACCTCCAGTTTCTTCTCTAAGTCTAGCAGATTGTTCAGGATATTTTTCAGTAAATTTATCATTAATTTGTTCAAGAAGAACATCTCTACTAAATGAGAAATTACCATCAATCATATCATTATCCCAAAGAGATTGTAAATGTTCAAGAACTAAATCAATAAATATTTGATTAAGATTTTCATCAATCTCAACACATTTACTGTTCTTAGTATAGAGTTTACTATCAACTAAATTAATAACTTTATTACCAGACTTACCTAAATCTCCATAAGCAATAACAGCATCAAGCATAACTCCTTTAAGTCTTTCAGCATTGTTTTCTTTAGTTTTACGAAGAACAGCCAATCGTTGCTCTTCTTTTTTACAAGATTCAGCTTCAAGATTAAACATAGTATATGCTTTACGATAACTATCAAGTTTAGATTTAAGATTATCTTGTGTAATAGCAAGGCGTTCTTCAAGTTCAGGAGTTAATTCACCTCCATTTTCTTCTAACTCAAGAAATATATCCTCAAGTTCAGTAGTAATATTATAAATACTTGCCATTATTTTCTACGTTTAGATACATTATAAGCAGAACGATAATAAGGATTTAAATAACCAAATAAATGAGTATAATTACTAGCAGTCATTTTATCAGTATTAGTTCTATATTTATAACTAGCTTCAATATACTTTTTCCATAGTTTTTTACTTAAACCAAGATTACCAACAAATCCACCATTTTCAAATACAATAGCTTCTGTATTTTTAGTAGTTCTAAAACGGTTATTAAAACCATAAAATTTTCTTCCCATAACTTTAATATTTAAATAGTTAATAATTTATTTATTATTTCTAAGTTCTTCATCTTTAATTACTTTAAGAACAACAATATTACATAAAAGACCATGACAAAAATAGTTATTAAATACACAATTAGGACAAGCCTCAATATGTTTATTTTTAACATATTTACATAGAAATGTTACTTCTTTATCATCTTTAATTCCAATTGTAGTATAAAGAAATTCTTCACCGGCATTTAACTCATCAGTAAAATAAATACCACTATAATCTTCAATATGAAAATGTTTAAGTTTATCAATCTCTGAAGTCATATCCAAGTTCCATTAAATTATTTCTAATCATACCAGCTATAATAATACAATTAGGATGAGGAGTACCAGTAGTACCATAATAACGTAAATCAATAATATGACGCCATTCTCTTACGGAATATGTATAAATACATCTAGTAGCAGTATCAAGAGGAAGTTTACCACGAGCATCTTGACGACGGATTTTATATTTATCTACAAGAATTTTATATTCTTCAAAATCTCTTTTACATCCATTAAGATAAACATTTATAGCTTCATTTAAATCAGCATTTATAGCTTCATTTAAAATAATATTATTATCATTATTAAATAATTCAGCTTCTTCTTTGCTTATCCAATGAGGTCTACAAATACTTCCATCTTCATAAACATATCTAGTTGATTTTTCAGCAATACTATTAGGACTAACGCGGTTTAATTCACGAGAAGTGCTAATTTGTGTATCAACACAAAAAGTATATCTCATCATATGAAATCCTATTTCAGTATTACGAAAATCTTCAATAGGAACAATATATTTAGATAGATAACCAAATTGTGTTTTATGGTCTAAAACCCAATTACCATTAACAGTTATATAATAAACATGTTTTTCATAATGATAACTAAAACCAATAGTATTAGCATAATTAATAATAATAGTTTCTAAAGTTTTATCACTATCATTAGCTATTATATAATAAGTTCCATGACGAAACATACTCCAATGTTCATCATTAATAAGTCGTTTAATAGTAGCTTCATCATTACCTGTTGCTCTACCATAACAAGCTCTTGCGCATCTAGCAACATGAGCTTTAGAATCATCTCCTTGTTGCCAAAGTTCAACTTTTGGTTCAATTATTTTCATCTTCTTTATTATTATAAAAATCTTTAACTACATTTCCAAATATACTATAAAAATGTTCTTTAGGTATAATATTAATAGGCTGTATAGAATCAAGCTCTTTAAAAAACTCTTTAAGACCTTTATTTCTAATCCATAAAGTATCATAAGTAGCAGTTATATAATTATCTTTATCCATGTCACAAGCTATAAAGCAAGTTTCACTATCAAGCTTATCTATACATTCTTTACATACAATAGCTTCAGCTATTTGTTTACTCTTACTAGCATCTTCTTCAACAGAATTTCCAAGTGGAGTATAACCAATAACCTTACCACAACATATACAAACTCTAGCAAGAGCATTTATACCAAAAATAGGATGTAATTTCATACCATATAATCAGTTACAAATTTAAGAACTTTATAGAAAAGACCAACAAGAGTACCAGTATTATCAATAACATAATCATCATCACAAATTTTTATTTGTTCACTTTCATGATTATCATTATTAACTCTTCTATCTACTCTTATTATTTTTCCACCACATACTTTAATAACATTACATTCATTATCAAATCTAGCATCAGCAATAATACATTGACCTAGTTTATTTCTAATATCAAATGCTTTATTAATAGTATAATGAACAAAAGCATTATACCAAAAATGATTTCTAATAACATTAGTACCATAATATTGGAGAAGAACTCTAATTTTAATAGAAATATTATTATTTAAAGAAAGAAGTGAAGATAAATTATCATAATTAAATTCCCCTATATTATTAATAACTCTATATGCATCTTTGATATTAGTAGAAACAATACCAGTTTTAAAATTATAATAATTTTCTTCTTTAATATCTTGCCTATCAAGAAGTTTACGGTCAATATTACAAAATGCAGCAATATCATCTTTAAGTTTATCAGCAAAATGAATAATTATTTCATCATTTTCGATAAAATCATTTTTATGATAAAGAAGCCAAGTATCATAATTAGCTTTCATAATACCATCATGAAGAATATAACTAATCATAGAAGCAACTGTATCTTTACCACTTCCTTTAAATCCTTTAATACCAACAATAGAAACTTTATTAATACTCATAGTAATTTGTTTTTGTTTATCAAGACAAATATAAAAATATAATAGGAATTTACTAGTAATAATGATGCTGAATTTAATGTTAAATATCATAGTGAGAATGACGCATTTTAAGGCTCATTATGACACGCAAATCTTATCGTGATAGATTAATCATTCTGATATATAAAATTGAATACAGGAAAAAAGAATCATGTCTACGAGCGTGTTCTGTATAGTTTTAGACCTCTGACAAACAGAAAAGCCTAGCACATCACGTTATGCACTAGGCTTCACCTTATTCAATATCTATATGATAAATAATACAAAAATCATTACGTTCTTCTACAAACTTAACATTAATATTAAAATCATCTTTAGACACAACAAAAGCATTACGTAGTCTTGTATCAAGAAGTTTAATAACTTTATTAGGAATATATAATTTAAATCCAGTATTAGCATCTCGAACAATAGGAATGCCAATATCAACTTTATCATCATTATATAAAATCACATAAAGTTCATTACTTTTAGTTATATCATTATATCTAACAGCAAAATTATAACTTTTAGCATCATAATCAGTAAACAGAATAATAGATTTATAATAACAACTAAAATAAGATTTAGTTCTATCAAAATTATTATTTCTAATTACATTATAATCTAGTATCTCCATTTATAACAACAGTTTTAATATGAAATGGAACTCTAGCAACACCACTTCGTTCGCCATATTCTATATGAACAGTTCTACCAATATAAGATTGAGAATCGAATAAAACTTCTTGTTGAACAATATGACTAACACTTAAACGAGTTTCAAATTTTTCATCATTAATATCATTTTTACAAAGAAGAATAGGTAAATCACGTTTCTTTTCTTTATAAATATCAAGAATTATAAAATCTCCCTCAGCAGCATCTTTAAACTTCTCCATATAATTAGCTCTACGTCTACCATATTGATAGTCAGTTTCAGTATTACGAAGTATAAGACCTTCAAAACCTATATTAATAAAATTATTTCTAGCTTTAATAGCTTTATCATTATTATTAATATATATACTAGGAAGAATAATCAATCGCTCTTTATTATTATAATGTTCTTCAATATTATTAAAAGAAGTAGGCTTTTTAATATGATAACGATACATATTTCTATGAGCTTGGTCACCTTCCATCATAATATCATAACACCAAAATTGAAGAAGTTTATTTTCAGTACAATTAGCATCTTTAACAAAATGATTAATTTGATTAATAGTATAACCCGGAAGATAAACTTCACCATCAAGTGCTGCAAATCCATTAATCATATCATCGATAATATTTGTATTAATAGTAGCAAGCAAATAATCTTCAAGATAGCCAAGAGTATGCCAAATAAGACCTTCACGACTTTGGAAACGAAGTCTAACAGGTTTAAACATATCATTTTGAGTATAAGCAGTAACAATACAACGTAGACCATTAATCTTATACTGACCATACATACAACTGACTTTTTTCCAAACATTACCATTATACGTTTTAGCAAGCATTGGAAGTAGAAGATTACTGTTTCCATTACTAAGGTCTTTAGGTAGATAAGTATTTAGAAAATTAAATAGAGTATCATTATCTCCATCCTCCACGGGGGGTAAACCCTGCATATCACAAAGTTCATTAAGATAAGTATATCCTTGTTTAATTTTATCATTATATCTACTTTCAAGTTCTTTTTGACCATCTTTTTGAGTAACAGCATAAACTTCTTTACGAATATTACCTCGAACAAGACCATAAAAAACAGTGATACTATTAGTACCACTGTCAAGTTCAGCCCACCAAACAGTAGGCACACCATTGTTATTTCTACGATAAAGTTTATTCATTATGTTCACTTATTTTTAAACCATTAAATGCAAAACTAACAGCTTTACCACCTAGAAGTTTAGCTTTACGCTGAGCAATCGTTTCCTTTTTAGGCTTAATAGCCTTTGCAATACCGGTGCTAACATCAATGGGTTTACCTGTAAAGACATCTTTTGATTGATTAACTCTGCTAGAACTTCTAGCGCGTTTCCTTGGTTCTTTACTATAATATCGTACTGGGTTTCTTCTCTCGAAATCAAGATTTTTTTCATGTATATCAATAATTCTTTTAATAATACTATTACGATAATCAATATAACTTTGAGCTTTTTCTGGATGATGTTCTAGAATAAGATAAGCTTTATCAAGAATATATTCAATACTAGAAAGAGTAATACGATAACCATAATTAATAGTTTGTCTAGGACGAGAACCATCAGGATAAATAGTAGTACAATCTAAATCTTTAATATAAGATTCAATCGCATCAGCCATCGTAGATTTATCAATAACATAATTAATATATCTAATATCTCTATCATCTAGCTTTTCTTCATATCCTTTTATTATCATAGATTTTCTTTTTTACATTTATAAATAATAATACGAGTTGGTTTACCTATAAGACAATGATTATATTTAAACCATTCAATAATATCAAATGTAGGATAAGTTTTAGCTATTCCTTCAATAATAGCATAACCTTCTTGATAATTAAAATTACTATGAATAGTTCCACCATTATCAGTATCAAGTAAGCTAAACTTTTTGATATATTCAACGTCATCATTAGAAGATAGATTAATTTCTCCATAACAATAAATATCTTTTTTATCAATACGTTTACCATCTACATTAATACATTCCCATTTATCAAGATTTTGTTCATCTTCTTCAGTAATTGGGCGCATAACAGTATATGTAATACCAGCTAAACTTTTAGTATGGCAAAGTATCACTTTCCTCCGTATCCCAAGTAAATTCAGTTTCTTCTCCATAATTATCTTCTATATATTTAATAACTCGTTGAGTTAGTTCATTAATAACATTTATAGAATAACTACTTCTCAATTCGGCAAAATCTTTAACGCCAAGTTCTTTAGGAATAATAATAGGTATAATATCATAATCATTCTTAAGAATCACAGCTTCCATAAGACCAGTTCTATCATTATCCATAAGGCTAATAAGAAAACCATTCCGATTAAGTTTACTACGAAGCCAATCATATTCAATTTGACGAAGTTTATAAGTTTCATGTGGAATATTAACAACACCAATAGTTTTAAATTCAAGGGTAGACCCCCCGTAGAGGATGGAATGATTAATACTCTTTAGATAACATTCAAGACTTAATCTATCTTTAGTAGATTTAGTTATAATAATAACGTCATAATTATCTAATTCAAGATTAATAATTCCTTCAATAGTATTACTATTAGTTATAAACTTAACTTCAGTTTTCTTATTCCTATTTGGAAAATACAGTTTAACATTAACTATTCCTCTTTTATCTTGTCCAAGAACATATCCATAACATAAATCCGTTTTATCTTTATCGTAAAAATATTTAGGAATAGGATTAGTTGAACGATTAATATAAAATTGGTCAACAGGATAAACAAAATGAGTATTAAGAAAATTAAGATTAATACCAAATTGTCCCCAATACTTAGCATCTAAATTATTCCACGGACGAGTAACAAGTTCAATAATAGGTTTATGATTACGTACATTATTAATAGCCCTAGTAATATTATAATCGTTGTTTTCATCTTTATCTTGTCCATAAATAATATTTCTAAAAGTATAAGCAATATGTTTAAGAACAAATAGAAATTGACTTTTAATAGAAATATCAATTTGCTTATGAACAATTTCAGAGAGTACAGTTGCAGCAGCATCTATACAATCTCCCCACCAATATCCAGCAAAATCTCTTCCTTTAAGTTTATTCCTATTATCATATCTAAAACCAAAACTAGGATGAGTATCTTCACGAAAAGGACTAGATATAAATTCTCCTGTATCTATGCAATGTTGTATATCTTCAACACTAATTCCAGTATAAGTGCTAAAAATAGTAATTTGACTAACTTTAGAGAAAATATAATCTTTAGTTAAAATAGTATTACTAATATTTCTTTTCATAATATTTCTAATTTGACCTTTATCGTGAACATATAAAAAAAAGAGGACTAGGTACTAAAATAGTACCCAATCCTCTTACATACAACTATTTAACTAACTTTAATTTTTTAAAATGGTAAATCTTCTGTTGGATTAACAAAAGCACCAGCAGCATCATTACCACCACCAAATGGACTAAAATCTCCACCTCCATTAAATCCACCAACAGGATTCATAGGAGCAGCAGTTTGAACACCGGGCATTACACCTACACCAGGCATAGCAACATTTGGCTGTTTAGCTTGTTCGGCAGATTTTTGATAAACAATACTTTCTTTATAAGGGTCAATATGCAAACTAGGAGCAGATTGTTCTTTATAAAGTTCAATAACTCCATCATTGATAAATGTAGGAAATCCTAAATCACCAAATGAAGATTTACTTCCAACAACAGCACGCCATTTACCATCATTCTTAACAAAACGAAGAAGTTTCATCCAAATAGTAATAGGTTTACCTTTAACATCTTTATAAACAGGTTTTCCATTATTGTTAAGTAACTTAACATAATTTTCAAACACAGTCTTATAACCAGCTATAACTTCTTCAGCCTCAACAGGTACATACTGCATATTTTCATCAAAATCTTCAAAAGGCAAAGTAAGAGCATCAATTTCTTCTTCTGTTAAATCACGACCTTTAAGAACAAATACATTATATATATGTTTCATAAAGCGGAAAATGTTATCAACTTTCCAAGCACCTTTACCACCGGGAATAGTTTCAACATTACTTTCAGCAGGAAGAAGACGTTGAGTTACATAACGACGTTCATTGATATTTTCATGATTACTAGCAAAAGTAAATGTAAGATAAGGAATACTCATACCAGCAAATGAAGGCATACCTTGAACATCATCTTTCAGTGTAGCCCAATCAACTTTAACATCTTCAAGATGACCAATAAACAAGCCATTAGCCTTGTTACAATCAGTACGTTCATCAAACTTTTTACGAGTTACATCACGTAAATCGTTATTAATACCTCTACCTCTACGTTTTTTAGGAGTTTGTACTTCTGCATTAGCAGTTTGTTCAGCACTTGCTACAACAGTAGCTTCATTCTTAATTTCTTTTTCTGTCGACATAATTAAAGTAATTAAAAGAATTATTAGATAAAATAAGAGCTGCATTATTAGCAATACTAACAATGCAGCTCTATGTTCAAGATACTATATTTCTAGGACGAAGATTTGATTATTCAGCAGTTTCTTCTTTTTCAGCTTTCTTACCTATACGAACAGGTTCTTCATCTTTATATTCGGTAAGCATTGCAATCTTAACAACAATATCTTTATGACCGTTATTAACAACAGCTTCTTGCAAGTTGTCAATATCTACTGTATAAACACGATTCTTAGAAGTAGCTTCTTCATCAGTCATATCAGCTTTCAACTGTTTCCAAACATTAGAATCAGTAAAGTTAAGAGTTACACCAATACCAGACAAAGCAGCAGTATTAGCACATTTAGAACCTTTAATCTTAGCAACTTCATCACCTTGAATACAGCTAACCAAAAGTTCTTTCTGTTCATCTTCTGTAATACCTTCACGTGTAAGAGCAGCTTTAAGTTCTTCATTAGAAGAAGATAAAGCACCTTCAAGAGTTTCTTGGAAGTAAGTATTAACATACTTAACTTTATCATTCTTAGTCATACGAACACGAGTAGTGCAAGGATTACCATTCTTATCTAATTCAGCAATACCTTTAGCCAAAGCCCAAATATCAAATTCAGCATGAACAGCCATAGCAGCTTCGGGAGATTCAATATCCAAACCTTGTTCTTCACAGAAAGCAACAACTTCGGGTACTTTATTGATAATAGCATTATCAATGTTTGCACAGTTATTAATGAACATTACATATTCACCATGAGCAATGCCGAGAGCTTTAGAAACTTGGGCAGTCATACGGAAACTACCGGGAGTAGAAACAACTACCAATTCAGGTTCTTCACTAACTGCTCTTTGACCAGCATTAACAATACCCATACCAAAACTCAAACCTTTCTTAAAGTCTTTCATAATTATAATTATTTAAAAAGTGAATAATATCAGTCATACGACTGTTTTGTTTAATAATAATTTCTCTAGTTTGTTTATGTTATTGAATTTCAGTAATATCAATAATATCTTCATTACTCAAATCAATACCTTGCATAGTCTTTAATTCTTCTGTGCTTAAACAGCCCATAATTAAATCATTAGCAATTTCACGAGCACCATAAACAAATGCTCTATGACTTATCATTATTTTAGGATATTTCTTATAAGTATCTTTTTCAAAACATCCAGCAACAATAGCATCTTTATAAGTAAACTCACCAGTAGCAACCATATTACGTTCTCCAATTTTACGATAAAAACGATAACTAGTAATATAATCAATAGGAACAGCAGGTATTCTATAAACAGGAACTTTACCAGTAGAAGCAATTTGTTTAGCTTCAGCAGTATTAGTAGCTATTTCAAACTTACCATTAAGTTGATATTCTTTATATACATTACCATTATAATCTTTATAATATTTAACAGGATAAACATATATATGTTCATGGTCTTTATCTTCTGCATTTTTAGTTTGTGCCTCTTTGGGAGTAAGACACTTAATACAGTCAGATGGAAGTTTATCTTCATCATAAGCATTAAAGCCATCTGTATATTCGTACAGAGCGCGATAATTATCTACTTTTTCCCAACTCACGCTGCCTTTGACAAGTAATGCCTTAATAATGTGAACATCAACACCTGTTTTACCTTGAACTACATGAATATGTTCAATGCAAGTAGAAAATGGAAGTCTAAGGTCTTTAGCTCTCATTGCAATAGCAAGACCATCTTCAACAGACTTAATACCACATTTATCACTACGCATAACACGTTTGATAAATACTTCAAGACTTGCAATTTCAGCTTCACTCATATAATTAAGCTGATATGGAGCAACAGAATGTTGAACACCATGTTGTTTTTCAATACCACTATTATTAACAGCAACAGTAGTATCATTAACTTTAACTTCTTTATCTTCGTCCATTCTATCAAAGAGCGATTTTGATTACACAACAAATGTAACTATTATATTTATACTAGCAAACAATATCATCAAAATTTTGAGCACTAATATCAGAATTAACATTCTGTATAACTTCATGGTTAGCCGATAACTTTTCCTTTTTAAGACTTGCTTCCTCAATAGTACCAGCTATATAAAGTTTATGTACTTTAAGTTTTGATTGACTACAATTAACATTATTATAACGATAAATAAGTTCATCTATTGTATCACATAAAGGTGAGGTTAAAATCCATTCGTCTACGCTTGTTTCTAGGCTGTCAGTTGAATTATTTTTTATAGATAATACTCTTAATAAGCCATCATTAAAAGACTTCAAATTCAGCGTGGAAATAGCCTTAGATTTGACGATTCTTGGCTGTCCTTTCTTGCTTCCTGTCTTATACAAAACAGGAATACCATTATCATCAACTAGAACTTTATCTTCAATCTTATCATGATAATCACCACAAATTTCACCTAATTTATTATTAATATATTTAGTTACAGTAGCAGCATATTCACCTCTCTTACTAATAATAAGAAATCGTTTATCAGGATTATCTTTAATAATTTCAACTATTCTTTCTAGCTTACAAACATTATCAGAACATATAAGCATACGTTCACGAACAATATTATAAAAAGTCTTAACTCGTTCAGCAAGAACAAGAGGATTATAACATTCATCAATTTGTTTACTAAAAGGATTAGTCATATCCATATCAGCACTCCATCCATTATATTCAGCTATTTCTGTAATATATTGCATAGCACTACGTCCGTCTTGAGTACCATTTCGAGCACATTTAATATTATCAAGATTACCAAATACTTGAATAGTCTGAGTAATAAATTCAGTATATTTATCGTAATTAGTAATATCTTCTTGACTAGTAAATAAAATCTGCTCTCTGTGTTCCTCTACGGGGAGTATGGCTCGCATACCACTAGAATTTAGAATATTATTAATAGGTGGAATATTATTATAAATCTTAGTTAACTTAGAAGTATCAATAGTTTTTTCAGTTAGAATCATAAGTTTAAATCTAGCATGATTAAAAACTGTATTACAAGATAAATTCCATTCGTTAACTCCAACAACAATAGAAATATCATAACTATAATTATATCTACTATTAACATAAGTATGAGTAAGAATATTAATAGTATCTATATTTATATTATGATTTTTAAGACTATCAACAATTTCAGTTCTTCTTTTCCAATTATCTGTAACAATAAGTATTTTAATATTATCATTCTTATTTCGCATAAGACTAATAATTCTACTTATAATTTCACAATAATCAATAGGTGGAACACAATTAATAGTTCCAATACCTTTATATTCTTTAGAACCCCATTTGTTAATTAGTTTATCATAAGTTTCTTCAACTATATTTCTCATCCAAAATCATCTTCATTAAAAATAGGATTATACATACCACTATATTTTTTAATTTTACTTTTACCTTTACCTTTAGGAGAAATTTTAAGTTTGATAGGATTAATAACTTTCATAGCTTCTTGATAATAAAATTTAAAATTAATATCTCTAAGAGAAATATCTTTATCATTAAGACTATTAATAACTGTTACAACAGAACCAGCTGCCATTCTACTACGAGAACCGTTATCATTATGAACTTTCTCAATAATATAACCTCTATTAGAAACATAAAACCTAACATATCTTTGACAAATAACATGAGTAACTTGTCCATTTTCAATCTTAGTTTCTTCTACATGAAATTGTTTACCTACATTTTGAGTAAGACAAAAGTCAAGAATATTAGTTGCTTCTTGAAGAGTATCCATTACAGGTTTATTCTTAAGAAAATAGTTTTCAATAGCTTGAGCAACAATAGGCATAGAATAACCGTTAGTTAAATCTAGAGAATACATCATAGGATTAAGAGCACCTTTAGATTCAAGTTTAAGTTTATGAACACCATTTTTAATAACTCTAAATTGGCTAAGATAATTATTTATATCTCTACTAACAAGACAATGATAATAATCAGTATCAAACTTAAGTTTAGTAGTTTGTTCCCAATCATCTTTAATACGATTATAAACATCAATATCTCGTTTATAAAGTTTAATAACAATACCATCTGTATTAGCACTTAACACATGAATATTGTGTAACTCTAATTCCTCAACCAACATTAGCATCATTAACTGCCCATTAATAGTAGTTTTAAGTACAGCTAATCTATCATAAAGATTACCATTTTCAAATCCAAGTTTACCATAAACAGAATTAATAACAATCTTTAAAACTAAAGCTAAAGTATCTCTATCAATTCCGTCAACAGTATCTTCATCGCTGTGTTTAACTTCAACTCTTTTATTTTTAAGCCAACCAATAAGATTACAAAAAGCATTAGTATCAAGATGAGCTGGAGCTACTTTATGAGCAGCAATAATACTAGGATACATACTATTAATATCAGCATGAATATAAACATAGTCATCATTGCCAAGTACATCGTGTTGACCCCCCGTGGAGGATGGAAATAATTCTCTTCCACTACTCCAAAGTTCAACAGGATTATCTTGACTATGTAAACCTCCAGTTGCAACAGTATAAGTTACATTTCCAATTTTAACTTCTTTACTAAACGCATCTTTATTAACTCTATAAATAGTAGTTTTAAGACATTCATCAAGAAAGTCTTGCATAGGTTTAGTTTTGAATTTAATAAAAGGAAAAATAACTTTTTTAAAACTCATAGCAGTTCTTTCAGTTTTCTTACCTTTCCATTGTTCAGGAGCAAGACCACTAAATTTACTATAAAATTTCTCAAAAAGAATATCAGCAGTTTTACTACGACTAGAATTAAGAACATCAACATCATATGCTTTACTAATAGCATAACGAGATTTAATTTCTTCTGGATAAAGACGAACTATTTCAGCTACAATGAAAACATCATTAAGATTATAATACATCATAGGTTCAATATATTCATCAAGAATAAATCTATCCCATTTATCTACTAGTTTATTAAGCTGATTAATATTCATCCCTTTAAGACTAGGAATTTCATTATATAATTCAGCTTCTTTTTCATTAATATCAGGAAGTTCATATTCTAGAAGTTCATACCATTGAAGATTAATAGAAGTTTGCTTTAGACCTTTAGGAACAGGTTTACGTTCACCTGTTTTACTATCTACAACTACACTTGCTTTATTAAGAGCAAATATACGCATTACATCAACACCTGTAAATGGTAGTTTATATTTTCTAAGACTATTAAGATAAAAATCAGTTCTAAATTTATCTTTATCATCTTGACTAGAAATAATAGTTTTACTAGTTTCATATAACTTATTAATAAGTTCTTTCGTACTATTCGTACGCATATAAAAACTAAGTAAAGCAGCAATCATAAGATTATCATAATTAAAACTATTAAATCCATATAAGTCTGTACGAATAATAGTTCCATTAGAATCTTTATAGCATCTAGTCTTATTAATATAACCTATCATAGAAAGTAATTGACTATCGTATGTATCTGTTATATAAAAACTATGTTTCTCAACAGTTTTAAGACGAGCTTTAATTTCTTCAACAGATAGTTTTTGAACTAAAGGAATAGCTTTTCCATTACTATCAACACAATCTTTAAAAACTTTAAGATAACTATTAATACTAACAAAAGTAACAGAAAAGAAATTTCTTAAAACTTCAACATCATAAGCTATACAATTAATCATTTATATAATTTAATCCATAGTTATTTCTATTTTGATTAACCCAATTAATATCATCAACAAAACGTTGTTTAAATACATGATAAAGATTATCATCTTTAAATTTAATAAGAGGAGAATAATTACTAAATACATATTTACCGCCAGTAGCCATAAATCTAGGAATTGGATTATCGCTAATACTACGATAAGCATCACCAAATATAAATAGATATTTATAATTAATTCTAGCTAATTCTTTCCATAGAATATTACGACATTTATCAACAGCAGTAAGATAAGTATTATAATTATTAGAACAAGCACATTTAATACTATAAGTCATATAAACATCTTCGGTATTATTTCGTCCAGAGTATTCATCGTAAAGATTACCAATATCAGTAAATAATTGATAATCATCACAATAAACTCTATCACCTCTAGGAAATAGGAAAACAATATCTCCATGAATACTTCCTCTACCACCTTGTATATATTTACCTGTATTAAATATACGATTTGGACATCTTTCACAATCAGGATATTCGTCAACAGTTTTACTTGCCATAAGATAATACTAATTGATTACTAGCACGAGAACAAGCAACATATAATCTACGAAGCATTTCATCTCTATTAGTATAAGGATGACCATATTTATCATAAATCATATCATTAATATCTACAAATACATTTTTATAAGTAGAACCTTGTGCTCTATGAGAAGTAATTGCAAAGCCATAATCTAAATCTCTACTAAATAAAATCTTACCATTACTATTCGTAATATTAGAAGCGATAAGATATTTACGTTTAAAATCAAAATACTGTTTCCATTTACTTCCACGTTCAGAACTACTAGCTTTTTTAGCATCATCAATAAGACTAGTCAACTTCTTATAATACATCTGAAATGTATAGTTATCATAATGGTCAATAACAAATAAAGGTTGAGTTATAGCACCACCATGAATAGCTTGAAACTTAATAAGAAATCCTTTAAACTCATAATCATTATCAACTGTATCAACAATATCTTTAACAATATATTCTTCACTATTGTTTATAATAATATCATTAAAAACATTAACAACAGTAGTATAACTCATTATTAAATCATTACGAGTAATAAGACTTTTATCAGCATCTTGAATAATCATATGTCTTACATGGTTATTCCATTGTGCAACACGACTATTAGTATAAGCTATAATACGATACAAATCAATATTTTTAGTATATTCTTCATCATTAAAACAAGTATCAATTAAATCAGAAAATTCAGTTTGACCACAAACATAAAATCCTTTAGTTTCTTCATTATAATCTTGTCTATTTTTAGATATATAATCAAGAAATCTCCATCCATTCTTATTATCTATATCTTCTCGAAGAAGTTTAAGAAGTTTACTAATAGGATTATTATCTCCTTGTCGTACAACTTCTTTAAGATAATAAGTATTACTAGCAATAAGAAAAGCTTGACTAGTTTTCTCATTAACAGGTGGAAGCTGACTAGAGTCACCAAGCATTATAACTTTAATTTGAAGCTTCTTACATTTATTACTAATATACTTAACAAGTTTAGCATTAAGCATAGAAGCTTCATCAATAATTAAAACTTTAAGACCATCTAGTTTATCTTTTCCAACAGGATTAAAGGCAGGATTTTCAGGGTCAAAATTTTCAATATTAACATCAAGTCTAAAACCAAATAATGATTGAATAGTATTAACTTCTTTTCCACCAATAGAATTACTAAGAACTCTACAAGCTTTATGTGTAGGAGCAGCACAGCCTATAACACCACCAGACCATTTGCAATTATTAATAACATATTTAATAACAAATGTCTTACCTGTACCTCCAGCACCACAAAGAGCATTAATAAATTTCTTATCATCCCAAGGCTGTGCAAGAAACTCAATAAGTTCATGCACAGCTATTTCTTGGTCTTTAGTAAACTTAATGTTAGTATCTTTTCTATTACTATTAGCAATATTAAGATTACCAATCATTATAATTCGTTGTTTACATCAATAAGATTATTTTTAACTTTATCTTCATATTCTTTCCATTCTTGAAAAGCTAAAATAGTAGATTCACTATCGCCACGATTATAACACGTAGTAATATGAAACAATTCCTTAGCAAAAGGCATTTTAACAATTTTACCTTTAGCTATAAGTCCAGCAGCAAAAGGAATATAAAATCTAGTATCAACAGTTTTTCTATTTTCACTATCTCTTATAATTTTAATTCTATGATTATACTTATCTAATCGACGAGCATAAATAACTTTCTTTCCTTTAGTTCTGTAACTTTCACCAGTAATGCTATATAGTTTGCCATTGTATTCTACTTTATAAGTACCATCAATATATCTAATAATACCTTCACATTTAGCAACTATAATAACATATTTATTGACTATTCCTTTCTCTTTGGATTTACCTACAACTCCAAATGAGAATTTAAAGCTAACCATAACATACTACTTTCTTTTAATAGTACGCATACGTTTATCAACAGCACGAGTAATACCTTTAAAAGTATTATCCTCTGCAAATTTAGCTTTACGAGCAGCCTTTTTAGCAGCTTTCTTAGCAGCAATTTCTTCATCACGTTCTTTTTGTTGTTGAATAACATCAACAATCTCAACATGATAACCACAATAATGAGAAAGAAAATCAATCTTACCACTAGTTCCATTACCAATAGCACTATTTTTAGCTACTTTAATAACTTTACTAGCAGGATTGATTCCAATAACAGCGTCAACATTATTAAGTTGACGAACAACAGAAACTTCATCATACTTTTTCATAAGTATTTTACGTTTTTAAAGATTAATAAAACAATTATATTTAATAGTTAAAACTATAATAAGTTCAATAATAGTAAGATTAGTAGAGCCACTACGCTACGCTCCGTGGCGACCCCCCGTAGAGGATGGAAGCAAGCTAGTCATTAAACTTTCTTTCTAATAATATCATTAAAATCACTAGTAAGTTTACCAATCCTATCTTCAATTCTATCTAGTCTATTTCTATCCCTATCTCTTTTAACTTCCCATTGTTTATTAATATCGCAAATATCAATTTGAATCTTTCTAATCCAATTTTGAGTATCATTAATATCTCTAATAAGTCTATCTAGTTTTTTACTAACAATGGTAATTCTTATAAAAAGATATACAGATAAACCAAATATCATACCAAGTATAAAATGAGAAACATTTTCAATCATAGAAATAATGATAAAGTTTACGAATGAGTTCAAATCTAGTATCAGTAATATTATAGATTTTAAATGCTTTAGCAACAAAATCAAAATCACCATATTTAAGTAAAGCATCTATATAATCTTTAATATCACTAAGCCACATAATAGCACTAACAGAATATCTATCACTATCAGTATTAGTAATATATTGACCAATACCTTTAGCAATAGTATCAGCAGTTATATCGTTAATAATAAACTTATCAGTAAACCAATTATCTTTTATATAATGTTTATCAGTATATTTATCACGAAAGGCTTTAGATAGTTTATTACATAAATCAATATAAGAACGAGCAGCAGTTCTATTATTATGATTAACAAATTGAACATCTTTAACTTTAAGAGTTAAGTTCATACCACATTCAATAATACGAACTTTAATTTGTTTTTTATCTTCATTAATATATAGAATAATAGCAAGTTTATCTTTCCAATAACCAACATTCAAAGTAACTATATCATAAAGTTTAACTTTAAATCCAGATGTAATAGTACCATCAATATTCTTATAAGCAACATAATTCATAATAAAACTGTATTAAATTTTTAGTTTAACATTTATTAGCTAGTTCTTTTGCCCTGTATTGAACTCAATATTAATCGTGATAGATTAATCAGATTATATATAAAAGTTCAACAGAGAGCAAAAGAATCATATCTACGAATGTATTATGAACATAAATAGTTAGTCATTTGTAGCAGGCTCATTATTCTGTTCATTATTCTTACCATTACGTTTAAGACGTTCTTTAAGAATATGTTCAGCAACAGAACCAAGTTTACATTCACTAACATTATAACTTACGCCTTTAGCATGAGTAATAGTATATACAATAAGATAATCAATATATTTATTATTACCTATTGTACGTTCAACCTTAGTAACTCCAATTCCAGTTACAATACCAACACAAACACCAAGTTTAGTTTGATTATGATATTGATAAGTATATTCCATATATACTACCTGTCCTTTTTCAAACTTAGCTTGTTCTTCAATGTATCTATCTAATAGACCATCAAAAATAAGAGAATCAAAATTATCCATTTTAATTATATATTTAAAGTTAATAATATACATACTAAAAAGCCTAGCACTATCTTCACAGACAATACTAGGCAAAACTACAAATACGAAATCATATAAACGAAATGTTTGACACGAATATTATTACTAATTTCACAATCAATAATAATAGAATAATTAACACCAAATCAAATATGACATATAACACTTGGACTATGATAAATATTAATAGCACTATCTTCACAGACCGTACTATTACAAAAGTTACAATTAGAAATTAAAACGGATAATAGCAATATCATAGTTTCGGAGTTCAATTCCTCCATCATCAGCAAGTGAAATAATACTACTATCTTCACAGACAGTAGTATTAGAAATAAAATCAAAAACTTATGTGGGATTATTTAGTAGATTTATTTGCTTTTCTACGTTTAAGTTCAGCATAAATTTCATCATCACTAACATTCTTAAACTTATTCTCCTGTTTATTATTATCAACAGATTGATTAACCATTTTAATCATTTCCTTATATTCTGCATTAGAAGTATTAATAATATGTTGAGCAATTAAATTATTAATTTTAGTATTAGCTTCAACAATTTTAATAATCATATCTTTAGCATATTTAGGAAAAACAGCAATGATAGGTTTAAGAATATCTTTATCTTCAATTACACTATCCCAACGATTAATAAGCCAATCAAGTTCAAATCCATCTTTAGTAACAAGTTTAATAATATCTTCTTGAGTTTTACCAAAATCATTAATATATTTTTGTTCTTTAAGAACATATACAAATAAAGCTAAACCTCTAACATATTGGTCTGGAGATAAACCTTTATCTTTAATATCATTAATGAATTTATTAATAAGAGTACAATCTTCTTTATATTTACAGGTATCACAAGTAATACTATCACAAGATTTACCAAAAACTTCATCAAGAATAACTTTAATATTAATATTTTCCATAATTTTATTTATTTAATCATAATAACCAAAAACATCATTTTCAGGGTCAACAATAGGACTATCATCAACTATTGGTTCCCAAGCAATATCGTCAAAATCTTGACTTAGACATTCTGCATGAATTTCAACACCTTCAACATTATTATTGAAATATGTATCATCTTCAACAAAATAAATATCAGTTCTTTCCATATCTTTATATATAAAATAAACTCCGAGTAGAGGATAGTTATCATCAACGTGTTAACTATAACAAACCCAATAAACAAAATGGATAAAAATGGCAAGAATATGAGAATTAGCTTTAATAAGCTCAACAGCACTATCCATCCTCTACGGGGAGTCTATACTACAAACTTAACTAGCCTCAGAATCTTTATTCTTTTTATGAAGTTCAGTTTCAGTATCAATCATAATACCAATAACTCGTTGACTATCACTAGCAACATCAGCATGAGCCTTAACTAAAGCATCAATAAATAAATCATCTGTATATCTATATTCTCTACGAAGTCCACCATCAGCGGTAACTCTAAACTTATTCCATAAGAAGTCAACATAAGCACCTTTAGAATTACATATTCTTCCATCATCTTCAAGAGCATGAAGAATATTAAGAGAAGTATGACGTCTAAATGCAGCATTGAATTTAACAATACAAACTACATCAAGAATATGTTGAGGAACATTAATTCCAACAGGAACACCACGTTTATCAGTCTTAACATCTTTAAAATCATTATCTTCATTAGCTTGACTAACAACAGTAGTTTGTTCTTCCTGTTTACGAACTTTACTTTGTTTCTTCTTCCTAGCTTTATTCTTAGGCTGAATAGTTTCACTACTAACAACAGCATTAACTTGTGTATCTTCTTCAGGAACAACAAGTTTACCTTCTTGTTTAGCTTCTTCTAAACTTTCAGCCATAGTTTTCTTTCTAGGCTTAGATTGAACATTACTAGTAACATTATCAAAATTTACCATAACACTTATAAGTTTAAGATTAATATTATTATCAGTAGCAATATTACTCTACTGAACAACACGACAAATATAATAATTAAATATAATACTCAAAATATATTATAATTTATTTATACTATAATTCTAACTAATAATCAATAGCTATATTAAAATAACTAAAATAGTTATAGCAATAGGAATTAACTTACCACGAGTATAATAAATATCAATAGTATCAAGAGTATCATTAGTATAAAGAGAATCAGTAATATCAAGAATATTAAGAATATCATTAATAATATCACCAGTAACATTAGCATGACTAGTATTAATAGTTATTATAATACTGATAATATTAATAGTGCTATTATTAACTAGAACTAATGCTATTAGTCATTATGACTAGAAGTCTTATTAGACTTGATAATACTGTTAGAGCTAGTCTTAATAACGATTGTATGACTAATCGTCATGACAAACGTCAATGAAATGATAATGATGATGCTATGACTGAAACTGATAGTGGTATAACTGAAAGTTATAATGAGATGGGAAAGGGAGTTGGAACTAATACTAACAACGATGATATAACTAGAGGTTATAACTAATGGTTATGAAGATATAACTAAAGGTTATGAGAGGGAATAAGAGGGAGTTGGAACAATAGGTTTAGATTGATTATTAGGAGTGTTATTAATAGGATGAAGAGGAGGAGAAAGAAGAGCAGCAATTCTAGTCCCTTTAGCATGACCATCTCCACCCTCAATTCCACATTCACCACTCTCATAACCATTCTCATCTCCACATTCAACCTCAATTTGACCCTATTTGAACCACATCCAACTCCACCATGTCATTCTCCACAAACTCTACAATGTACACTTTCATCTCCACTTACTCTTTCTCCACATTCAATACCTCTCGTCACCTTTAATTTTATCTCTATAACTTTTTGTTATGAGAGTAAATCTCCATGACCAATATCAGTATAACAAAATGTTATAGGAGTAAATCATCATTAATTTCATTAATAGTATTATCATCAGTAATTTCATCACGTTCATAATTATCAAGACCTTCATTAATAGAACGAGCGATACTTTTTAGTTTATCAGCAATAGCTAATCTACGTTTACTAATACTATAATATACCTGTTCTATATTATTCGCACTACCATTAGTGGTTATATTGGTAACAGCAAGAGAAATATCGTTATTAGTAGGATGAAGATTAGTAACTTCAACAGAAGTTATAGAATTATCATTCTCAACTTCAATAATAGCAATAATACGATGTACTTTCATGATGTTTAATATTAGGATTAGTATTATCAGACCTTGCAGCTAGGTCTTGATTGATAAGTCTTATCAGACTGTTAAGTTCGTTTACTGCAATCTATTTAATGTCGATAATGAGCATTTCCATGTCGAACACTAGCGACAGCATCAACAAAACTATTGTTGATAACATCAGTGCTACCAACCCGAAGGTCAGTAGCACTATGTTCATTAGAATGGCATGTCGTCATCATTCATTGCAGTAGCAACAAAACTAGCCGCTTTAGCTTTAGCCTCACGCTTGGCAGCAATGGCAGCACGAGCGTCCTCCATAATCTGCTTGATAAGTACATTATATGCACCAACAAGAACAGGGTCAGCAGGCTGTTCGATACCTACAACATGATATACATATCTATCATAATCCACAACATTGTAAAGATTATCTTTACGAGTAAACGGATTACGGTCTTGTACACCAGCAGGTACAAACTGGCAAAGAACTTTGACAGCAACACCAGTTAGATACATACTAGCAAAACCGGCTTCAGCAGCTTCACCAACATAGTTGACAAATCTACCGTAGAACTTGTCTTTGCGCATTACAAGCAGTATCTGATTGAATGGCATCTGAACAGCACCAAGCATACCCATTCGATGTGTACCATCAGGCATACTTTGAGCACCTTTGACAGGACTAGCAATAGTAACAAACGCATTGAGATAAGACTTGCCATTACGACCTGTACGTTCTTGACAATCAATATTAGTAATGACAGTAGTCATTACATAACTATGACCATCAGTACAGATGCGTCTAACAACATCATCAATGGTTTCCACTTGCGTAGAACTTTGGTTATCTGTATCAACAGTAGGTTGAACAGGTTGGTTAACACTAGTAGTTGGTTCAACTACATTAACACTCTCAGGAGCAGCAGCAGCACCTTGTGCAGCTTGTGCTAAATCTTTAACGTCTGGCATGACTATTAAGTATTTAATTACGCTAATCAGTAGCATTACTGACAGTTGTTTTCGTTTCAACTGCAAAGTATTTAATGTTGATAATGAGCAGCATCATCTAGTAGAGATTAATCTCTACTAAGATAACTAACAATAGCCGATAGTATTCCAAATACAACAGCAGTAATTTGTTCATCACTAGTTGGTTCTACTTTCAATGCTAGTATGATAGCTGGCATCATCAGTATGATAGCAACTAACAACAATGGTTTGTTTGTTCTCATAATGATTAGTGTTAATAGTTAATAATGTAATGAGATGAATAATCTCAATGTATTTAATGTTGATAATGAGCAGGATTATCATTAACTCTATCAACTTTAGGCGGGGGTAGTCAATCAAGTTTAACATGACCGGGGGTTAT
>OGIF01000057.1_pt1 | contig 59946 bp, 83 predicted proteins | sample 1571711 | NCBI WGS metagenome assembly OGIF01 (sample SAMEA2581949, study PRJEB24529) | metagenome | biome: Human gut stool | place: China | collected 2011
GCTCTCCAAGCTCATCAAGAGAGCGTTCTGTATCATCATCTGTATCAAATGCTACTCCAACCAGAATAACTTTCTCGATAATTTCATCTGTCTCATAAACTGCCATATATATATTTCCTTTTACTTTTTATTTCTTTCTGATATATAGTCACTAAGATAGTCTGTTACTTCTTTCTCTGTTGCCATTGACATAACCTTATCTGTTACAAGTCCGGCTTCTTTAAGTGTCCAGTCAGCAATTGTCTTTCTTGTCTCTAACACCTTTCCTGTTGATACTGAAAATTCATCCAGACCAAACGATAAAAGTATCGGAGCCATTAAAGCATTTGCAGCTGCCTCACCACACATTCCGGCTTCAATACCTGCATTATGAGCACATTCTATTATCCTTCTTATAAGTCTTAACACTGCCGGATTGAATGCAGAATACAGATATGCTACATTTTCATTGCATCTGTCTACTGCAATTGTATACTGTGTAAGATCATTAGTACCAATTGAAAAGAAATCAACCTCCTGTGCTATAGAATCTGCCATAATAGCTGCTGCCGGAGTCTCAATCATAACGCCTGTCTGGATATTCTTGTCATAACTAATTCCATTATGGTCAAGGTCGCTGCATATTTTCTTAATCATATCTTTAACCTGTCTCACTTCATTAACTGACGTAATCATAGGTATCATAATTCTTATAGAGCCATATGCACTGGCTCTTAATATCGCACGGAGTTGTGTTGTGAATATATCAACTCTGTCAAGGCAGAATCTTATTGCACGGTATCCTAAAAAAGGATTGGTTTCTTTCGTAAGTCCCATGTACGGAATATCCTTATCTCCACCAATATCAAGTGTTCTTATTGTAAGCGGCATACCTTTTGTCAGCACTGCCGCCTTCTTATATTCCTCAAACTGTTCTTCCTCTGTCGGCAGCGCATTCTTATTAAGAAAAAGAAACTCAGTCCTGAAAAGTCCCACACCTTCAGCTCCAGCCTTAACAGCCTTAGCTGCTTCATCAGCTCCACCAATATTGGCAGCAAGCATAACCTTTTTTCCATCAGCTGTCTCTGTGCTTTTATTAATAAATGTCTTCAATTCCTCAATGTGTTCTTCATATTTCTTCTTTTTCTTTTCATATATAGAAAATGTACGCTGTGTTGGATTAATAAAAACTTCTCCATAAGCTCCGTCTATTATTATAGAATCTCCATTTTTTACTTTCTGAAGTATTCCCTTCACACTAAGTACTGCCGGAATCTCAAGTGCTCTTGCAAGAATTGAAGCATGTGCCGTATCGCCGCCTTTTTCTGCAACAATACCTGCAACATGTGCTATGTCCATGGAAGCTGTCATAGATGGCTTAATCTCATCTGCAACAATAACAGTATTATCTGGAAGATTAGTAAGGTCAAACGCTTTCGTTCCCTGCAATATCTGTATCATTCTTTCTCTCATATCCTGAATATCAGTAACACGTTGCTGCATATCAGGATTATCCATTGAAGAAAACAATTGAATCAGCTTATTACACACATCATCAAAAGCTGCTTCTGCACATATGTGACTATTATCAATTGCAGCAACGACTTCATTCTCTGTTGTTATATCTCTTGCAAGATATATCTGATTCTTAAGCACCAGTGCATCCTTGTCAAACTCACCAAGTTTTTTCTCCAGTTCAGATAATAATTCTTCCGTCTGCTCTATAAATGTTTTTCTTGCCTCAAAGAATCTTTTCTTCTCTTCTTCTGCGTTATAATGCGTTCCCCTGTTTACAACAGCACTGGCATTATAAACAATAAGAACATGTCCTATTCCAATTCCTCTTGAAGTTCCTATTCCTCTTTCCATACATATGCCCCCATTCTACTGATTAAACACATACCTTATCATGTTAACAATAGTTTCTGATGTATCTCTTGAATATATTGTTTCCCTTGCAAGAACCGGATTATCTGTGATAACGCCGTCAACGCCTTTGTTAGTCAGGTTCTTGATAGAATCTTTATTATTAACTGTCCACGCATAGACCTGCTTACCTGAATTATGAATTGCATCAATAGTTCTCTTTGATAAATACGCTGCATTAACACTGAAGAAATCTATATTACTCATATCATAAAAATCCCCATATGCAGCTGATAAAATATATCCAACCTTAACATTTTCATTGTATGATTTAACAGCCAGTAAAGCTGATTTGCTGAATGAGGTTACTACACAATCCGCTGTCATATTATATTTTTCAATGAGAGCTGCTGTTTTCTTCGCAAGTTCATCCCCATTACCAGCCGGTTTTAATTCAATATTAAGTTTAATCTTTCCCTGCGTAAGTTCAAGTACTTCCCTTAAACTTGGAACTTTTTCCCCTTTATATTGTTCTGAATACCATGAACCGGCATCCAGTCTTCGAACCTCTTTATATGTCATATTTGCAATATTTTCATCCACACCTGTTGTACGATATGCATTAGAATCATGCATCACTATGACTTCTCCATCACTTGTAAGCTGCACATCAAGTTCAATATAATCTGCCATATCATCTATAGCTTTCTGGAATGCTGCCATCGTATTCTCAGGTGTCTCTTTTGAAGCCCCCCTGTGAGCCATAACCTTAGTCTCATGAAAGATAGCTACGTTTTCAAATGGATTATTATTAAATGTCATTATGAGATAAAATGCATCTGCAACAACAGCAGCAGTTATAACAATACTATATATTATCCTTCTTCTTTTTGCAGGACCTTCCTGTATATCTGTGAACTCAAACGTAATATCATCTAAATCAGTATATTTGTAATACATATGTGAAATAGCCGAAAAAGACAGTGGTATTGCTACACATACAAGAATACATTTTATAATTAGTCTTTCTGTCCTTAATGCAGACAGAAATATAGCATTACCAAGATACGCCATATTAAGAATCTTAACACCTGCAACAAGAAATACTGATATAAGCACATAAGTTATTCCAATAATTGTAAGCATAACCAGATTATACACAATAAGTGCTGATATTGTTCCCAGCGGATGCTTCTTAACCATACGGGCACTTTTCTTATATGCTTCCCTAAACCCCAGTCCTTCCATCATGCATATATTCATTGCATATATTCCAGGAATTACAATTGCATATATAATGACAAACACAAAGATAACTTCAACCTTAATATACCAGTGATTCCTAATGAGATACATTTTAATTAAGTTAGTATTAGTCTCACTGTATAAGACATTAAACCATACAGTTACATTAGAAGCCAGAATTGATATGAAGTAAAATATACTCAGGCCAACATGCCTTGGCTTAAAAACATTTTTAAATACTTTATAAGAATTATATAATATATCAACGACAGATGCATTACATGATGTTCTCTTTGTCTCAAAACAGACTGAAAGATAGGTCATCTCATAAGTGCAATAGAATACAAATATACCCATAGCAAGAAAAATAGCAAGTATGACTAAAGGATGTGTCATTGCTCTCTGGATATATTCATTAGTAAGATAGTTCACTCCTGCTATCTTCATAAGAAAATTAATTGCAAATAAAACGATAGGGAATATAACAGCAAAAGCAACAAGCTTGTATGCCAGTTCAAATGTCCATACATGCCTGCTGCTGTCAATTAAAAGACTAAAATTGTTTCGTAACTTTTTAAAAATCATATAATTATCCCCGAATCAATTGTCAATAAGATGCTGATTATCTGTGAAACATCTTAATAAACTTTCTCATCTCCGCTCTGATATCCATATTCTGCATATTAAGACTTTCCGAAAAACTCTGCATAAAATCCGCAGTATATGAAAAGACAAGAATCATTGCCATAACACTGGCAATCCTGCAATCGATTGAGAATACAAAACGCTCCACAAATTTATTCAAAAATCCGAATATAAATACGGCAACAAACCCCCAGGCAAGTGTTGACTGTAAGCATATGATGCCTTTGTAATTAAACTTAAGATGATCATAATTCCACCACACTTCACCAAACAGTTTTAACATAACCTGTGCTGTAAGGTACTCAAATGCTGTAGCACATATACATCCAAAAATATATAGTGCAATATAATTATGCTCTATTGGCTTAAAAATATTAAAAGCAATCAGTGTCCCGAAACCATATATTACACAGAACGGCAGCTTGGCAAAGCCCCTGTTTTCCCAGTAACCAAGCTGCTTTCTGATAACCACACATTCCATACACCATCCAAGAAAGCTGTATATAAAAAACCATATAACAAGCTGGCTTATATTCATACTTCTAAATGTTATACCCATTATATGTGACATAATGTACCCTCCATCATTAAATGGAAAATTCTCCCCTTAATTAAAGGAGCTCCTCAAGAGTCTTTCTTATTGCACTGATGAAATCCTGTGTATTAAGTGTTACAGGGTTCTCCATTGTTGTAATAAGTGCAAGATCCTTTGTCATCTTTCCATCTTCAATAGTCTTAATGCATGCACGCTCAAGAGTATCAGCAAATTTTCCAAGCTCAGGAATATTATCCAGCTCTCCTCTTTTTCTTAAAGCGCCTGTCCATGCGAATATAGTAGCAATAGGGTTAGTAGATGTTTCTTCACCCTTAAGATGCTTATAATAATGTCTTTGTACTGTTCCGTGCGCAGCTTCATACTCATAGTATCCATTAGGTGATACAAGAACAGAAGTCATCATTGAAAGTGAACCAAATGCTGTGGCTACCATATCACTCATAACATCTCCATCATAGTTCTTGCAAGCCCAGATATATCCACCCTCTGAACGGATAACTCTTGCTACTGCATCATCTATAAGAGTATAGAAGTATGTTATGCCAGCTTCTTCAAACTTATCCTTATATTCAGCATCGAATATCTCCTGAAATATGTCCTTAAATGTATGGTCATACTTTTTAGAGATTGTATCCTTAGTTGCAAACCAGAGATCCTGCTTTGTCTCAAGCGCAAAATTAAAGCAGCTTCTTGCAAAGCTCTCGATAGAATCGTTGAGATTATGCATTCCCTGAAGAACTCCTGCGCCCTTAAAGTTATGAATAAGCTCTCTTGTCTCTTCACCAGCCTCATTAGTAAATACAAGCTCTGCCTTACCAGCCTCAGAAACCTTCATCTCAGATGCCTTATACACATCACCATACGCATGTCTTGCAATTGTGATAGGCTTCTTCCATGTCTTAACATATGGCTCAATACCCTTAACGATAATAGGAGCTCTGAATACTGTACCATCAAGCATGGCTCTTATTGTTCCATTAGGGCTCTTATACATCTCTTTAAGGTTATATTCTGTCATTCTTGCTGCATTAGGCGTAATTGTTGCACACTTTACTGCAACACCATACTTCTTAGTAGCTTCTGCTGAATCTATAGTCACCTGATCATTAGTCTCATTTCTATGTACAAGACCTAAATCATAATATTCTGTGTTAAGATCAATAAAAGGAGTGAGCAGCTCGTCCTTGATAAGCTTCCACAATACTCTTGTCATCTCATCTCCGTCCATCTCTACAAGTGGAGTTGTCATCTTAATTTTGTCCATAATATAAAGAACCTCTCTTTCTTTTTCTTACCTGATTAATTATTATAATTTATTTCAAATATTTTGTAAACAGAAACTGACTTGTATTAGCCTGATTACTTTGTTATAATTCATAAGTAATTTTTACACACTACATTTAACAATGCACAGATTGTGCAGTCATAATTATGGAGGTACAGATACATGTGTGGATTCGCAGGTTTTACTGGATACTTGGCTGATGGTGATGCTGTTCTTGAACGCATGATGAACAAAATTATTCACAGAGGCCCTGACAGTGCTGGTAAATACATTGATGATAAAGCATACATGGGTTTTAGAAGACTTTCTATCATTGACCTTGATAACGGAAGCCAGCCTATGTTTAACGAAAATAAGAAGATAGTAATAACATTTAACGGTGAGATATATAACTATCAGGATTTAAGAAAAGACCTTATTGAGAAAGGTCATGTATTTGCTAACAATTCAGATACTGAAGTTCTCATTCACTCATACGAGGAGTATGGCAAGGACATGCTTAACAAGCTTCGTGGAATGTTTGCATTCGTAATCTGGGACAGTGAAAAAGAAACTCTTTTTGGAGCAAGAGACTTCTTCGGAATCAAGCCTTTCTACTACACAGTTGCAGACGGCAACATGATATATGGTTCAGAGATTAAAAGTATCTTAGAGCATCCTGCTTATAAGAAAGAGGTTAATCCTGTTGCACTTGAGAATTATCTCACATTCCAGTACTCAGTACTTGATGAAACATTTTTCAAAGGAATATTCAAGTTGATGCCTGGTCACTGCTTTACATTCCACAAAGGCGAGCTTAACATTGAAAGATACTGGGAGCCAACATTTGATGCTGATGAGAGCAAGTCTTTAGATGAATTTGTTGATGAAATCGACGATGTCATGCATGATTCAGTTGAACACCATAAGATCAGTGATGTTGAGGTTGGTTCATTTCTCTCAAGCGGTGTTGATTCAAGCTATGTTGCTGCTACATTTAACGGTGACAAAACATTTACTGTTGGATTTGATTATGAAAAATACAACGAGATTGACTATGCCAAAGCTTTATCTGACAAGATTAAGATTGACAATTATTCAAAGCTTGTTTCAAGTGAAGAATACTGGGCTGCAATTCCTAAAATCCAGTATCATATGGACGAGCCTTTAGCTGACCCTGCTGCCATTGCACTTTACTTTGTAAGCCAGACAGCAGCCAAGCATGTAAAGGTTGCCATGTCAGGTGAAGGTGCTGACGAGTTCTTCGGTGGATATAACATTTACAGAGAACCACTTGACCTTGCAGAATTTCAGAAGCTCCCTAAGGGCTTAAGAAAAGGACTTGCCAATATTGCCAACGCTATCCCATTCAAATTCAAGGGAAAAAGCTTCTTGAACAGAGCAAGCAAGACAGTTGAAGAAAGATTCATAGGTAATGCTTTCATGTTCAATGAAAAAGAGCGTGCCAGGATATTAAAGAATCCTACCGGCAAGTATGACCATAAGGAACTTACAAAGCCTTTCTATGATAAGGTTGCTGATAAGGATGATGTTACTAAGATGCAATATATTGATATCAATTTCTGGCTGATAGGCGATATCTTACTTAAGGCTGACAAGATGAGTATGGCTCATTCTCTTGAGGTAAGAGTTCCTTTCCTTGATAAGGAAGTATTCAATGTTGCCCGTACTATTCCAACTAAGTACAAGGTTAACAAGAGTAATACCAAGTATGCCATGAGACAGGCTGCCCATAGACATCTTCCAGACATGGTTGCTGAGAAGAAGAAACTTGGATTCCCTGTTCCTATCAGAATCTGGCTCAAGGATGAGAAGTACTACAATATGATTAAAAAGGCTTTCACAAGTGAAGCTGCTGAAAAGTATTTTAACACTGATGAGATTGTTAAATACCTTGATGACCACAAAGAAGGTAAGGCCGATAATTCACGTAAGATATGGACAATTTACATGTTCCTTGTATGGTATGAAGATTTCTTCGGCAACGGAGTTAAAGAAGCTGCTTAATATTTAAATTTGTATTTGCAAATAAGGCACGGACATTCATGTCCGTGCCTTATTTGATATTATGAGTAAAATATTACGCTGTAATTGTTGTTCCTGTCTTTCCAGCAAGACCTTCCTTAGCCTTCTCAAGATTAGCAATAACAGCCTTTCTTTCCTTATCTGCTGTTACGAATCTAATAGATGCGTCAACCTTAGGGAAAGTTGTAACTGCTGGGAAGTGACCATCCTTAATATACTGGTGAAGATCTGTTGCAGAAACTGTATCAAATACCTTCTCCTCTGGTGTTCCCTTTCCTATAGTAAGCTTATCATATGCTGTAAGGAAAAGTAATGTTCCCGCTCCAACAAGCTCTGCTAACTTGGCAGCTGTATAATCCTTTTCAATAATAGCACTTGCACCCTTAAGATGTGAACCTTGCTGTAATACAGGAATTCCACCACCGCCCGCTGCAATAACAACCTGATCTGCATCAAGTAATGCCTTGACAGCATCAATCTCATATATATCAATAGGCATAGGTGAAGCAATTATTCTTCTGAACTTACCTGGCTCTTCTTCAACTACATAATTTCCCTTCTCTTCTTCAGCATCAGCTTCTTCTTTAGACATATATCTACCAATAACCTTAGATGGTTCACTGAAAGCAATATCAAAAGGATCAACCCTTACCTGAGTAATAATAGTTGAAACCGTCTTATATATTCCTCTGTTAATAAGCTCTTCTCTTATGGCATTCTGAAGATCATATCCAATATAACCTTCACTCATGGCTCCGCATACAGACATAGGAGCAACTGTTCTGTCATCAGGCTCAAGTCTTGCAAACTCAGTCATTGCTGTCTGAATCATACCGACCTGTGGTCCATTACTGTGTGTAATAACAACCTGATACTTAGCTTCTACAAGATCAGCTATTGCCACTGCTGCTTTCTTAACATTCTGCTGCTGCTCTGGAAATGTTTCTCCAAATGCATTTCTTCCTAAGGCAACTACAATTCTCTTATTATCCATAACATAAACCTCTCATACACGATTATTATTGATGTAAATATTATATTCCATGAACCGCCAAAAAGCAAATTATTTCAATATGTATATAGTCATTATGGCATTATAGAATTAGCACCATCAACAATCACACTCTGTCCTGAAAAATAGCATGAATCCGGACCTGCTAAAAATGCAATGACTGGAGCAATATCTGTCTCTGGATCACCAAAACGCTTCATAGGATTAAGGTTAACCTGCTTCGCATATTCCTCTGGAAATTTCTCAGCCCATGCCTTAGCTGCTGGTGATTCCGCTCCTGGAAGAACGATATTGACACATATACCATACTGTCCCCATTCCTTAGCTGCAATCTTAGTCATACCTCTTAATGCTTCCTTGTTAGAACCATAAGCTAACTGTCCTGCAATACCAAACATACCTGTTGCAGAAGCGAAGTTAATAATTCTTCCTTCATGCTGTTCCTTCATATAAGGGAATGCAGCCTGCATATAGTTAAGCGAACCAATTACACCACTCTGCCATGCCTTAAGCATATTATCATAAGAAGTTTCTTCAACTGGAGCAGAAGGAACAATAGCCTGTGCGTTATTTACTACAACATCAACTGTTCCATACTTTTCTGCAGCAGCCTTAACAACCTCTTCAACTCTTGCTCTGTCTGCTGAATCACATGTCATGGCGAAGCCTTCTCCTCCTAATTCCTTAATTTCTGCAATTGTCTGCTCAATTGGCTCTACTCTACGTCCCGTTGCAATAACCTTAACCCCTCTTTTTGCAAGACAAAGAGCAATTCCTTTACCTATTCCCTGGCCTGCTCCTGTTACAATAGCAACTTTTTCATTTAACTGTTTCATTAAAGTACCTCCATAATTTTTATATTTAAATTATATCAATTATTTATAAGAAAGTAAATGAATAATCAGTCACATCTAATCCCTGTAATATAACCGCACTAAACCACCTAATCTGAATATACTAAAATATATATATTATGTTCTGAAAATAATTATTATGAATAAATTAATCACTGTTGCTGTAATAGATTCAGGAATATATCCTCATATAGATTTCAAAAACCGTATAGTAGCTTTCAAGGACTTTGTCAATGGCAGAAAAAATGCTTATGACGACTGTGGACATGGCACCCATGTAAGTGGAATTATCGCTGGCAGCGGTTATGCAAGCCACGGCAGAATAAGAGGCATCTGTCCTTCTGCCTGCCTTGCCGGAATCAAGGTATTAGACAGACTTGGTAATGGCAGGATAGAAAATGTTTTAGATGCTGCTGGCTGGATAATCTCCCATCAGAAAGATTTGAATATAAGAGTTGTCAATATATCCTTCGGTGCAACCACATTTGGCGAAAAGGAAAATCTCATTGCTCTTGAAAAAGCAATTGAAAAGCTTTGGGACAATAATATAATTGTTGTCGCAGCCGCTGGAAATGAAGGGCCTGGACGACAGACTGTTGCAATCCCCGGAACCTGCAAAAAAATTATCACAGTCGGTTCCCCGGATGGCAAAGATTTCTATTCAGGAAGAGGTCCAACCAGTGAATGTATAGTAAAACCAGAGCTTATTGTAAATGGTTCATATATCAGGTCGTGCAATAATTCCGTTAGCGGATATTCTGTAAAAAGTGGAACTTCCATGTCTGCCCCGGTTGTTTCAGGTGCAATTGCAGATGTTCTGATAAAAAAAGACATGTCTCCTAAAGAGATAAAGAAAAGGCTCCATTCATGCTGTACTAAAAAAGCCCTGCCAGATAATCTGCAGGGCTGGGGATTATTAAATCTTTCCAAATTCATGAATATATGAACTATTTTGTGTTGACTGCCATAAGTATATCAATCATAAAATACTGTATAAGAATAAGTACAAGTGCAAGCACTACGATAACAACAAGCGGAATCCACTTATGCTTCTTTAATCCCTGTCCTTTCTGATTCTGTTTTTTAAAATTACGACTGTCTACCATCAGACTGTACCTCCAATCCATTCCTTAATATTATTGTCAAGCCAGCTTATCCATTCTTCAAAGCCTTCGCCAGTCTTAGCTGATACGAAAAATACCTTTGCTAATGGATTTCTTTCGTGAATTCTTTCAACAACTGCTTTGTCATCAAAATCAAAATACTCTTTAGTATCTATTTTATTGATAAGAACTACATGACACACCTCGAACATAAGAGGATACTTAAGTGGCTTATCATCACCCTCAGGATACGAAAGAATAACAACATTGCATGATGCACCTGTATCTGTCTCAGCCGGACATACAAGATTACCGACATTCTCCATAACAAGAAGGTCAAGCCCCTCTGTGTCAAATTCGTCAAGTGCCTGCATAGTCATATGAGCGTCCATCGCACATTCTCCGCCTGTATGCACCTGAATTGAAGCAACCCCTGCTGCCGCCATCTTCTCAGCATCAACAGAAGAATCAATATCTGCTTCCATGACTCCTATACGGTATCTGTCTCCTAACATATTAGCTGTTCTTATCAGAGTCGTAGTCTTACCTGCTCCCGGACTTGACATAAGATTAACCATAAATGTTTTCTCTTCCTTAAGTCTTACCCTTGTCTTAGCAGCTATTTCATCATTAACTGCGTACACGCTCTGATGCACATCAATTACTCTTACATTACCCATTCTGGTTCTCTCCTAAATATTGTGCTGCATTGTCTTTTAGCCATTCGCACCATGCATCCATTCCTTCTCCTGTTCTTGCAGAAATAGGGAAAATTACTGCTTCCGGATTTCTCATTGCAATATTATCCTTAACCCTATCCATATCAAAATCAAATGCCGGCATGGAATCAATCTTATTAATAATCACAACCTGACACTTCTCAAACATAAGTGGATACTTAAGCGGTTTATCATCTCCTTCCGGAACTGAAAGAATTGCCACATTAAGACATGCGCCTGTATCAAACTCAGCCGGACACACAAGATTACCAACGTTCTCGAGTATAATAAAATCAAGTGTATTATCTGCTTCAGCTTCTAACGCAGCCATTCCCTGTCTTGACATATCAGCATCAAGATGACACATTCCTCCTGTATGCAACTGTACTGCTGGCACTCCTGCCTTAGCAACAGTAAGTGCGTCAACATCAGAATCAATATCTGCTTCCATTACACCTATATTAAAATGTTCCTTAAGTCTTTCAATTGTACCAACAATAGTTGTAGTCTTCCCCGAACCGGGACTTGACATGACATTCATATAGAATATATTTTTCTTCTTTAACTCTTCTCTTAATCTGTCAGCATCAGCGTCATTGTCCTCTAAGATAGTTTTCTTAAGGTCAATTATCTTCATGCTTCTTTCATTATAACTATTATTCATATCAACTCCAATTAATAATCCTTAGCCATCTGCACATAACCAAGCTTCTCAAATCCAGCCTTCTTATATGCTTTCACTGCCCTTTCATTCTCCTCTTCAACCTCAAGTCTGAACCTGACAGCTTCTTTTCCATACATATTATCAAGATGTTCAAAGAACACTCCTGCTATACTCTTTCCTCTGTAATCCGGCTTAATATATATATCTTCAACCCACACACAATTACCACCACATTCAGTAGAATAACTGTGTGCAACCATTGAATAACCCATGATAACACCTGTGCCATCTTCAAACACAAAGCACTCTATAAATGGATTATCCCCAAGACAGTCCTCTATATCCCTTTTCATTACTTCCTCTGAAGGATCTGAAAGCAGTGCCGGTGATGCATAAAACACCTTCATCATCTCAAGGACTTCAGCTGAATCCTCTTCTTTCATGTTTCTTATAACAACATTTTCCATATTAATCATTCCTTTTCCACATAATAATTAATGATATCATAGTATTTATTTATTGGCAAATCAAAAGACGCGGACTACCACTAAGAGCAGTCCGCGCCTTTCTTATTATAATTTATTCATTTTTTAACGTACACTCACGAACCCGTGCTTTCGCACTCTTTCGCCCTGCTTCGCATGGCCGTTCGTTCGTTAATGGCACAGGAAAAGTAAATGTCTGCTCTGCAGACGCTTACTTTTCCTATGTGCACATTATATTAGGAAAAAAGATATTTATTACACCAATCCCAGAATCTTAGGTAAGAACATAGAAATCGCAGGGATGTATTTAACCAGTAATAATGCTATGAGAATGACTGCAAAGTATGGTAACAATGTCTTAATAACACTCTCAATAGTAGTTCCGCCAACCCTGCACGCTGTGAACAGGATTGTTCCAACCGGAGGAGTAATTGTTCCGATTGATAAGTTGAAGCAGAGCAGAATACCAAACTGTATTGGGCTCATGCCAAATGCTGTACATATAGGAAGTAAAATAGGTGTAAAGATAAGAATTGCCGGTGTTACATCCATAAATGTTCCTACTACAAGTAACAGCACATTTATTAAAAGAAGAATAAGTATCTTGTTGTCTGTAAGACCAAGGATTGCTGTTGCAATCATATCAGGGATTTCTGTGAAAGCCATAGCCCATGACATGATAGATGAAAGACCAATCATAAATGTAATGATACCTGTTGTCTTTGCTGACTCAAGAACAATTCTTGGAATGTCCTTTAACTTAAATGACTTATAAATAAGTGAAAGAACTGTTGCATATACTACAGCGATTGCTGAACCCTCTGTAGCTGTGAACACACCTGCAAGGATACCGCCGATTACGATTACGATAAGTAAAAGGCTTGGGATTGCCTGCCAGAATGTCTTTAAAGCTATCTTTAATGTTACTCTTTCTTCTGCCTGATATCCACGTCTCTTAGCCATGATACCTGCAAGAACCATAACTGCTGCACCCCAGAGAAGGCCTGGAATATAACCAGCCATGAAAAGTGCTGCGATAGAAACACTACCTGCGATACTTGAATATACAATCATTGTATTACTTGGTGGAATAAGCATTCCAACTGGAGCTGAAGCTGTATTTACAGCTACGCTGTAGTTCTTATCATAACCTTCCTTATCCTCTAATGGTCCGATTGTGCTTCCCATAGCTGCAGCTGCAGCTGCACCTGAACCACTGATGGCTCCAAATAACATGTTAGCAACTACATTTGACTGTGCAAGTGCTCCCGGCATTCTACCGGCTATAACCTTGGCACAATTAACAAGTCTTGTTGCGATACCGCCATTGTTCATTATATTACCTGCAAGGATAAAGAACGGAATGGCTATAAGTGAAAATGAATTCGAACCCGCGAATATTCTCTGTGCTGAAGTTGCAAAAGAAACATTTGCCGGAATCATGCATATCATTGAAACTGCTGATGAAAGACCGATTGCTACACCGATAGGAGCGCCGATTATCAGCAATATAACTAATATTGTAACCATTACTAAGGCTACCTGTAATGCTATACTCATGCGAAAGTCCTCCTCATAATTATTGCTTATTTGCTTTGAGTTCAAGTCCAATATTATAGATGCTGTAGAAGATTATAATCACACCACATATTGGAATAATTGAATAGATGACACCTGTTGGAATATGAAGAATTGTATCTAACTGTACAAGATTCATTTTTGTGATTGTAAAACCACCATATACCATTACAAGTCCAGCAAAGCAGATTGTAACAAGCTCAATAATTATGCTGACTATCATCTTAGGTGTTTTAGGTAACTTATCCTTGATAACTGATATATTAATATGCTCTCTCTGTCCGAACATATATGTTGCTGATATTATAATCAGCCATACGAAACAGTATCTTGTGAGTACTTCAGTAACGCTGCTTGGGCTTTTGAAGAAATATCTTGCTATGACCTGATATGTTACCATAAGTACCATTGCAATAAATATTACAACACTTGAATATGATGTAATCTTGTCTAATACTTTTTTAGCTGCTGTCATATTATTTCTCCTCTCTTAAAGCCTGTACTTTATCGTATATTTTCTTGGTAACCTCTGACTGTCCTGAAATACTGTCAAGAAGTGGCTGGCATTTTTCTCTGAATAATTCTGTATCAGGATACACAAAGATTGCACCGTTCGCTTCAGCATCCTTCTTTGCTTCCTGTACTGATTCTGCAAATGCATCAAATTCATAATCTGTTGAATCTGCAACAAGCTTGTCAAATATTTCCTTATCAGCAGCTGACATACTGTCAAGGAAGTTAGTACTTGCTATAACTACATCAGGATGAACAATATGCTTTGTGTATGAATAATACTTTGCAACTTCGTAATGCTTAAAATCTGTGTATACTCTCTCACTGTTCTCACCGGCATCGATAACGCCCTGCTGAAGTGCTGTATATACCTCTGACTGAGACATTGCTGTACCCACACCACCCATATACTTAACCATGTTAAGATATGTTGTTGAATCGTTAACTCGTACAATCATACCTTTAAGGTCATCTGGTGTATTGATTGGCTTGTTTGCATAAATATTTCTCTCACCTGCTGTATATACAGTAAGAACTTCGAAATTAAACTTTCTTGTTGACTTGAAAAGCTCATCAAATGCACCTGATAATGTAGTTCTTCTTAAATGATCCATATCATCATAAAGATAAGGTGCGCCTACGATAGCAAAATCCGAATCGTATCCTTCTGGAACTGAACATGGAACAATAGCCATATCAAGTGCTCCGGTTCTTATAAACTCTGCCATAGACCCCTGTTCTCCTAACACACCGTTAGGATAAATAACCATCTTATATCTTCCGTTAGTTGCTTCTTCGAACTTATCTCCAAGTTCTCTCATTGCCTTATACTGAGGGTGATCCTCATTCTGATTGAATGCAACTCTTATAATCTTAACTTCATGTCCATCTGCTGTAGTGTTAGTGCTACACCCCGTTAATGCAGAACAGACTAATAAACTCATGCATAAAAATAATGCAATAAACTTTTTACCCATAAAAACCTCCCTGAAATTATTTCAATAATTCAGTACTTACCTTAACTACTACTTTTCTTACTGTCATAGGCTCTCCATCAGCACATGCTGGTCTGTGAACATCTGTTGGGAAGAATACACAGAAGCATCCTGGTGTTGATGTAATAAAGCCTTCATTCTCTACTGATTTGTAGAAAATAAGATCTCTTTCATCAAATTTTTCATCAATCTCATAATTGCCAGTATCAGGAGTAAATCCTAACTTTTCTCTACCTGAAGCTAAGAACTGTACATCAAGGTACTTCTCATGAACCTCTGGTCTTTTCTCATTTACAGAACCAGTCTCTGCATCAAATACCTGCGCGTACATAAGCTTTCCTTCAAGTTCATAAACTCCCGGTTCCATATTAACAAAATCATTTTCCTTCAAATACTTAATTGCTCTCTGTACTGCCTTTGGATAACTGCTAAAATCATCCTTTGAATTAATAGATGAAAATATCATTATTTCGTCTCCTTTCTGTCTCTGTCTTCCATAGCATGAACCATATTGACAATCATTCTATGTGTTGGAACATCTACTCCGGTCTTTTCTCCGGCTCTTACAACAGCTCCACTTATTGTATTAACCTCTGTGCGTCTTCCTGCCTTGAGGTCTGCATATATAGAAGTCTTTCCTTCTGGTGAACTAATAGAAGTATTTCTTACTCTTTCAATAATTTCCTGCTCATCAAACTCAAGTCCTAAAGCTTTGGCAACTGCCAGTGCTTCTTTAATAAGAGTTACAGTCATGCTCCATGCATATTCATCTGCTGCAATAAAACCGATTGGAACCTGAAGAACCCCTGTAAGAGCTGAAAGAGACACATTTGTAAAGAGCTTATCCCATATAAGCTGCTGGATATTATCATAAATATGTGTATCAAATCCACATGAGTCAAAGCTTTCCTTAATCTTTCCAAGCATTCCGTTGCTGTCAGGTACGAGCATTCCGATATTAGTCTTTCCTTTTCCGCCTCTTCTTACATAGCCGAAATCAAGAACTGCTCCGTTATCCTCTGTTGTACCTATGATAATTCTTTCCTTAGGAACAAACTCTGAAAGAATATCCTCATGACCTGCTCCGTTCTGAAGAGTCATTACATATGTATGTTCTCCTATAATATGTCTGTTTTCTTCAAGTGCTGCTTTAGAAAAAAGTGCTTTAACAAAAAGTATTACAAGGTCAACTTCTCCAAGATTAGCACTGTCTGTCATTGCCTCAGGTCTGTAAATTACATCTTTATCATTCTCAAAAAGCTTAAGTCCGTCAGCATTGATTTTATCAACAATTTCCTGCTTCTTATCAATCATATAGACATCATTGTGTAATGAAAGATGTCCTCCATATATTGAACCCATGGCTCCTGCACCAAGAACTGCAATCTTCATAACTGTATCTCCTTATTATTCTAACTAATTATCTTGCAAATTCAGCAAGTCCCTCAATAGCATAAGCACGGATAGGACAAGAATCAAGTCCGTAAATTGGAAGTGGTGAATATGACATGAAGAATGTATCCTGTGTAAGCTTGTCTAAGTTCTTTAATACTTCAAGGAATACAATGTTCTCTGCCATACAGATATCATGGAATGGCTTAACATCTTCGTTGCAGTTTTCAATTGAAACTCCGTCACCGAAACCAACACATTTAATCTTGTGATCTACACACCACTGTGCTGTCTCACCGTTAACAAGTAATCTCTGATCCTTGTCTGTATTAGTATCTGGAGTAAATGGGTCAATCTTGTAAGAAGAATCAATGATAAGAATATCACCTTCTTTTACCCATCCTTCTGTTGCTTTGTCAAGGTCTGCTGCACTTATGTGCTTTCTATGAGGTAATGTATCCTTGAAATCAACATAGATTGCTCTTCCCATAAATGTTGTAAGTGGAAGTTCAGCAACTGATGGCCAGTTATCATCATGATGATAAGGACACTCACAATGTGTTCCAAGGTGGCTCGTAAGATCCATTGCTGTATGGAAATCAGGAATTGGACCACCTGTGTTGTATCTGATAAGGTGACATCTTCTTGATTCAGTCTTTGGATCAAGTGGCTTTGTTAAATCAATTACTTTTAAATTTCCTAATTCAAATGTTGTGTTCATTCTTTTTCCTCCTGAAAAATGATTTATTGTTTTCTTGTTGATTGCAGTATACCAGTATACCGGTTAAGAATCAATTATTAAAATTAGTCAAACTTTTCACAATATCATTGTACATTTTCTACAAATCCAGTATACCGGTATACATATTTTTAATTAATTATTGACCAATTGTATTTTTTTGTTTATTATTTTATTCATAAAAATGTATTTGAAGGGAATTTAATATCATGCAGCTTATGTCATCACTTCAGCAGGAAGCTTATAATTATATTAAAGATTTAATTCTTACAAACAGACTTGATGTAAACAGTCTGTATTCAGAAACAAAATTATCAAAAGAACTTGGAATATCCAGAACTCCTATGCGTGAAGCACTACAATGTTTAAGTCAGGACGGATATATAGATGTTATACCAAGCAAAGGATTTCGTATCAGACAGCTTAATCAGAAGGACATGAAAGAAACTATTCAGATAAGATGTGCCATAGAAGGTTTCTGTACTCATTGTCTTGCAAATGATATCAATACTGCAAGAGGTCAGAAAACTATCAGAGAACTTGGCAATATTCTTGACCTTCAATATAAAACTATTGAAGATCATCCAGATAATGACAATTATGAAGATTTCATCAGTTACGATCATCAGTTTCATCTGCTCTTAGTAAAATACATAAACAATGATGAAGTCAATCACATTTTTCAAAGACTAATGTATCTGATAAAACTTACTTCTCAGTCAGCTCTTGAGGTTGATGGACGTATTACTGGTACATTAGATGAACACAAGAAATACTTTGATTATCTCAAAGCTGGTAATGGTGATAAAGCTTATAGCATCCTTATAGATCATCTTATGATGCCTCTTAATGTTGTTAAACCTGAAAAATAATTAAAAATCTAATATATTATAGATTTCTTCCATATCTCAACAAGTTTCCCCAATGAATATGCAGCATTTGCAGGACTTGTTGAGGGAAGAATGTCTGGTTTAATTCCCAGATATTTCATCTGATATTTTTCATAATATTTCCCTGATGTTTTCCCATTACATATTACTTTTTCAATCTTAGAATTATCTATAATGCTTTTTAAATCTGTTGGCACAACATTCTTAATACTACTGTCACTAGAACCAATTATGTCACAACTGTATATCGTATCCCACATTGCAATATTATGCTTTAACATAAATGCCTTCTTTTCTTCTATCGTCTGTGGAACTGCCTCTTTGAATACTCCGCTAATCATTTTCCAGAATCTGTTCTGCGGATGTCCATAAAAAAACATCTGCTCTCTTGACTTAACTGAAGGCAGGCTTCCAAGTATAAGTATTCTTGATTCACTGTTATACAGAGGTGGAAATGGGTGTACTATATGCTCATATTTAGTTTCATTCATGATTATCTCCTCATCATTATTTTATTTCGCTTAATTAGCTTTATAATTAAAGTTTTTAAATGCAAAAAAAGGATTCAAGCTGAAATTCAACTTAAATCCTTTAAACAGCAGGGGATGAGAGAATCGAACTGCATTGACCACTTCCTTATTCCGCTCTATTACTGGGCTTCTGGCTTTGTGCCTTGATTACTTTGATTACTTTGTAATCAAAATCCTAATAATTGATAGCATTATTAACTTGCTCAATCTTAGTTCTATCAGTCTTATTACTGTAAATGTAATATTTTCTTGTTGTCTCAATGCTTGTATGCCCCATCATTTCTGTTATAACAGTGTCGCTCACACAGTTATCATACAACGCAACACTGTATGCCCGGCGTACTTTGTGCGTGGAACGATAATTAATGTCCAGTGCCTTACATATCTTATGCAACTTTCTGTTAAATGCTTGTTCCTTTATACGCTCTCCCTTTTCTTCAAACATATAAGTTCCAAAAGGATTTAATCTGCGAATTGCCTTAACAGTATTTACAGCTTTATCTGGAATAATTATATCTCTTAATCCTGCGTCAGATTTAGGATAGTCGCTTACTATCTTAGCCCATTTCCCATTTTCATCTCTGACCTTAATTTCTGTTCTTTGTATAGAAATATAATGCTTAATAGTTCCATCTTTCAGTACAGTGTTGTGAATATCAGAAAACTTAAGTGATGATAACTCGCCAGCTCTCATTCCACACTCAAACATAAGTAATAATCCCAAGCTCCTTATATCATATCGTTGCCATAGATATTCTGTGATTCTTGGAATTTCATCCTCGAAATACACCTGTTCCTCTTTCTTTTTCACATTTTTAGTAAAAGCTCTGCGTGATAAATCCAAGTCTCCCATAAATTGCGTGATACTTAGATTAGTATACCCCTTTTTCTTGGCATATTTAAAAATGCCATTAATAAGGATTCGCATATCAGAATATGCCTTATGTGTAAGCTTACATTCGGCAATAACAGTCTTAATAAAGCATTCTAAGTCATCTTCTGTAATGTACTTGATTTTCTTATCTGCCATGTGATATGCTTCATTAGTGAAAAATCTGGCAAAGTTATCATTATACTTATCATATGATTGCTTCTTGATTTCGTGATATTCAAGTTTTTGGTCTACCCATTCCTTGAATACAGTCTTAACTAAAGGTTCATTAGCAAGTTTCTTATAATGCTCCACTATTCCATCTTCAAGAGACTCTTGCGTTGAACGCTTTAGCAGCTTTCTGCCGCTTGATGTGCTTTCGTCTGGCAAGTATGTATACCACTTCTTATCCTTTCCTTGCCAGATTTCATTACTGTGTGCTTTTAAATATTTTTTCCTTTCGTTCATTTCAATTTGTTTTTGAACATCGTCACGAGAGATAATACCATTCTCTAGTACATAATTCAACAATTCCTTGTCTGCTAGTTCCACTCATTTACCACCCTCTCAATCTTATTCTTAATATTCTTCACCCGTCTTTCTAATGTTCTTGTAGACATTGACAATCTGTGCGCTATCTCCTTTTGTGCAAAATTCCGAGAAAGAAGCATAAATATTCTCACTTCTTCCTCGGTAAAATTGGCATTTTTAATTATTCTTTCAAGTTCTGGCTTTGTAAAATCTGAAAATTTCATAAAGCCATTCTCCTTAATATTTAATTTTAATTTTCGTTTCTTCTTCTAACTGTTCAATAAGCTCTTTTGGATCTATAAGTCCTGCATTGAAATCTTCATTAAATTTATTGATTTCGTCAATAAGCTGCTCCAATCGCTTATTACCGAATCCAAACTTGTCATGCAGTACCCATAGCAGAATTATCAAGGCGTTACCAAACATTTCTTTATTTTCTTTATTCTTCTGTCTGTTTAATTGAACTCTCATCATTTGTTCTTGAAATCTTCTTTGCTCTAGCTTGCTCATTTTTACGCCTCACTTCTACACTTTTTCTGACATATTCAAGGGATTTATTGTAATGTATTTTACATAATTTAGTATGATTAAATGCAGGCTTGCCACATAACCAACATCTGCCATTGGCAACCCATTCTCGTTGTTGTTCAACCTTACAATCTTTTTGCTTATTACGTTTCACATCCCTTGCTTTAATGCGGCATTTTGTACAAGTTTTATACCCATCATCTGCCTCAACTTTACCACATTTAACACACATTCCCTTTTCGGCTCGTCTTGTTCTGATTTTCTTCTGTTCAAGCCTATCTCTTGCCTTGAACTCTTCAGGATTAGTGTTATATCTAGCGATTCTTTGAGAATATCTCTTTGCAGAACATTCAGGGCAAACCCTTTCATCTCCCATAAGGTTATTCTGCCGACATTCAGGGCATATGCCATTATCTTGATACCAGTGTGCAAGTTCTTTTCTGTTTGCATTAATTCTTTCTCGGCAATCTTTGCATTTAAGTTTTTCTCCATTAAGTGGCTTCCCACATTCAACACATAATCCTGCCTCTTTCCGCTTATAGTACATTCTCATTTGTGGACTAATTGGCGTTGTTTCCACTAAAAATCAACCTCGCATTCTGTTAATTCTATCTTGTACCTCTTTGGGTGCTTCAATATATTCTTCTGCGTTTGTATTTTGACCGATAAGGGCATTTTCTTTAATTTGTAATGTATTTATATCTCTTTGGGTTTTTTGCTCGATTTGAGCCTTGTACGAATTTGTATTCGTTTTCTCGATGAGTGATTTGATATTGTCCGGCATACGATTTATTTCATTCGTACGCTTAACAATTGTTTCATAGGTTCTTAGAAAATTAGATTGTATAACTGTTTCTATCGTCTGATAGTCTGATGTAGCCCAGTTTTTAAGGTTATCTGGCATACCAACCGCCTGTTTTACAAGTGGCGGTAGCTTGTTAAATTCTTCAACTGCTCCATATGTGCCATTCCTTAACGCCTTACTAACCAATCCCCACGCCGCCATTCCGTCAAGTTCCTGCGGCTGTGATATAGTCTGTATCTTGCTCATTATCTGCCCTACATCTGGTGCAAATCCGCTAGTATTAGTTGCAATACAAGCTCTTAACGCCTGCAAAACTAATTCTTCTGAATATTCAGCAAGCATTATATACCAAGCATTAAGAGTAATCTTCTTATCTGGTGGATTGAAGTTAGGATAATAAGCCTGTATCGTCATTAGAAGTTTTCCAACCTGTTCTTCTGTCATTTCATCGCCTCCATCCATTCATCAAATACATTTTTCTTGCCCTGCTTATTAGAATTATCTTCTTTCAGCTCAAACAAGCCTTGCCAGCAATGGTCTACTGATTGATTAAGAATTTTAATAGCCAAGTCATTATCTCCACCAGACAACTTTTCAAGAGTATTCATAGCCCTATGCAATGCCTTGTCGGTGCATATAGGCTTCTTAATTCTCTTACGCATTGTCAGATATTCGTTGAATGCTTCATCAAGCAATTCATCATTGGGATAATAGCTTTTCTTTTTGGATATTACGTTAGTAATATCTTTTTCTATATTCTTGTCTTTTTTAATTTCTTCCGTTCTTTCATTCTTACTTTCTTTTAATATAGAGTTTGTTAATAGAATGTTATCTGTTTGTTGATTGTTTGTTAAGTTGCTTGTTATTTGTTTGTTATCTTGCTTGTTATCCGTTTGATACAAATTGTAGTTAACCACAGTAAATATCGTGAATTTGTTTGTTGCTTTGCTTGTTATTTCACCTGTTAATTGTAAGTGCTTTAGTGAGGTACGAATTTCCATTACAGACAAATTAGTTTCTTTTGATAATTCAGATATTGAAGAGGGAAAAGACCCTCTTTCAATTATCTTGCCTTTATAATTTCCGTCTTTCCAATAGGCGTTTATCAACATATACATAAAGAGTCTGAATGTATTAATATCGCTCCACCATTCCCACTTTAAAATCTTTCTGTCAATTTTAATAAAATTGCCTGTCATAATTACCTCTTCAAGTTCTGTCACATTGTTACTTTACTAAATCGTTGATATTAACCCTAAATCCGTCAAACTCCTTGCCTTTGCTTCTGACATAGACAGATGTATCAAAGAACATCAAGTTACCCTCTCTGTCCGTTGCCATACTCACACCATTCCTTGTAAGGCTACCTTTTAGCAAATCAAGGACTATTTGTATTTCCTGTTTTGTTTTGTCTTTCATTATTTACCTCTCCATATTTCTTCATCAAGAATATATTGTCTGATAAATCTATCTGCGTACTGTGGATGTATCATTGACCTTGCTGTTTTTCTGTCTATGCCTAAGGGGTTTTTATTTGTCATATATTGTATTGGTTGCATACTTTCTACTTGTTCCAACGGCTCAAAAACAAGATTGTTTTTAGGATTTAATCCAATAAACCAATACTGAGTAGGCTTCTTGTAATAATCCCCATTCTGTGTCCTATCCCTGTCAATTACACTTGGCTTCAAGCACCAGAAGTTTGTAAGGTAATGTAATCCACTTGTATTCAATGGATTTTCAATTACAATTTGCAAATGACTTCGCTGACAAATTATCACTAATTTATTCAGCTTTTCATAAAACAAATCAAGTTCCTTATGCCGTTTCATTGCCAATTAACATTTTTGCTCAATAGTGTAATTCCTGTACTGATAAGCTGTGCAAGCCAGATGTCTTAACCCCTGGTCCGAAAAATAAGTGCAAGGGAAAAATGCAAGAATCAAATCGTCAGATTTTATTTCGTCAAACAAACTCGGTTCACCTTGATACCCCCCCTCTATCTCTTTGAAAAGGTCGGTAACATAATCAGTTTCGCCAAATTCATTCTGAATATCATAATCGTAGGCTTCAATTCCATACTTCTTGAAAGCATTCTTGAATGTGCCTGACTGTTCAAATAAACAATGTACTATCATTCCGCACCTCCGATAAAATCCTCAATATTCATTTGTGGGTCTTTTGGAAACGTAAGCATTTCATTTTTAGCACGCTCGTAAAAGTTTCTGTCAATCTCAAATCCGTATGCACTTCTGCCTAATTCGTGCGCGGCTCTAAGTGTGCTACCACTTCCACAGCAAGGGTCAATAACCACATCCCCCTCGTCTGTAAAAATCTCAATCAGTTTCTTTAATACCGATACAGGCTTTTGTGCAGGGTGAATTTTAGGAATATCTTTACTGTCTTTATCCCAGGTAAACCAATTAAATACCATATGTCCTGTGCCTCGGATGTTCTTTCCATTCTCATCAACCTGTAAGCCATTTCTGAACTTAGGGAGTTTATCTCTGTAAAGTACAAGTGCATATTCTGTAGCCCCTACGATACGCATATTAGCTTTAAGTACCTGCGGACTGTAATTCTTGCAAAACACAAGCGGTATATAGTGCACAAATCCGTGTTTATTCGCCGCCGCAATAAGTGTCTGTAACTGTTCAAATGCACAAAACACAATCATACAAGGGCTGTCACTACTTCTGCCTCTAGCAATATTCTTTTTATCCTCTTTCTTCAACATCTTTGAACAAAAATGGAAGTATTCATACAGATTAAAGTTAAAGTCAGAGTTAAATGCCGCCTTTTTAGCAAACTTACTTTCCCCATTCTTATTGTCGCCGCCGTTGTACCACATAGGGTTACTACCATAAAAGTTAGTGCCTACATTGTATGGTACATCAGCAATAATCAGCTGTGCTGGCGGTATTGCATATTTCTTGTAATTCTGCATAGAATCACGATAAATTTCACATTTAATTTTCTTCTTATTCATTTCATCACCAAAAGGAAACCAATGTTTTATGTGCGCACAACCTATTCCTTTCTTAGATTTTTAGTTAGTTAAATCTGTTTCTCGGAAGAGTAAAATCTACTCTCTGACCGCAGTTATAGCACCACTTGTAAGAGTATTTAATATATCTTCTCCTGTAAAAATCTGACCGCATACAGGGCATTTATAATCATCTTCACTATCCTGTACGGCAATTATATCTTTTTCTTTCAGCTTTTCTTTTAAGTGGTCTAATACCTCTATGCAATCATTTCTTTTCACTCTGAATCACTCTCTTTCTTTTCTTTTGAAGCTCTCGCAAGGAACATCAAGTAAGCATCCGCATCGCTCGACTTCTGTGCAATTCCAATACGTCTTGTATCTGTAAGAGTTTGCACAATTAAAGCAGAAGTCACTTCCACTATTCATTTTGCAACTTGTCTTTTTATCTTCTAGCTTTTTCCCGAGGCTTTCATTTATTCTTTTGAGTTCATCGACCTTTTTCTGCAATTCCTCAAAATCATCAATGAGCTTGTCGTATTTCTTCTTACTTAAAATCTTCATTCTACTTCGTTCCTTTCAGCTTTTTTGCCAGCATTTTAAGTTCTAAATCATCACAATTTACTTTCATATAGCGTGTATGTCTTCGCTTTTTAAGTTCTTCAACGCAATCATCAATAGCCTTGTTGTAGCCCAACTTAAACATATTTACATCTTCGATAGTGAGATTTTCAAATGAATCAACCATTGTCTTAGTGACTACGTTCACGAGCTTCTTGACATAATCCTGAACTTCAATATCAATAGTTTCAATCTTCATCATTGCCACCCACTTTCTCAAAAGGAACACCTCTGAAATGCTCATCAAGGTCTAATTCTGTTCTGTCAATATTTCCATTCAGCTTGTTTTGACAATGACATAATAATGTTTCAAGGTCGCAAATTCTTCCTGCCCTATATTCATCTCTTATAAAGTCAAGAACTCTGTTCACACTTTCTATTCTGTATATTGCCATGAGTTCTGCATAATTACTAAAGTGTTTATTGGCAAGTTCTTTATATTCTTCGCCCTTTTTATACTCATCATTCGCTTTAGATAAATATTCTTCTGCGCTCGTCATTCACTTTCACCCACTTTCAATAAATCCATAAACTTCTCATACTGCTTCTGCGACACCTTATTATTAGCCTTATCCGCTCTCAATTCGATTTTAAGGTGTTTTTCTGCTATATTGGATAATTCCCTTGCAAGGTTCTTTCTGCCTTGCTGTACGCCCTGTAAATAGCCTTTAGAGGCTTTCCTTTCGCCTATTGAACCACTATCGCGATTTCCACCCTGTCCGCCAATGCTAACATTCCTAAGCTGATAACCATTATCGGCATACAGCTTGATGTAATACTTCTCTTTCTCGTCAAGCTGGCTTTCGGGGAAATTCAGAAATTCTACTCTCCAGCCATAAGGATTATCCTCCGAATATAGCTTATGTTTGCGTAGGCTCAAATCTATGTGCTGCTCATAACCTACAAGGTGGCTTGCCAACCTCTGTAACACCGACTTAGCCTGTCCGACATAGGCAAACTTAAAACCGTTTTCATCTTCTCGGAGTAGAAAGTATATTCCACTCCTGTCATTCAGCTTTGGATTTATCTTTAGAAGTCGCTTTCGATTCTCTGATTCTATGGCTTTCGCCTGTCTTAACTTCTTGTAATCCATAATTACACCTCTTAATTAAATGGTAATCCCTCATCAGCTACACCATCTGGAATAGCCATAAAGCCATCATTACTGCTGTTACCGCCCATAATTCCATTATTGCCACTCTGCTGATTAGTACGGCTTTCGCAGAACTCGTGTCTTTCAACAGCACAATCATTAGTGTAAACTTTCTGTCCTTCCTTGTTGGTATAGTTGCCTGTCTGCCATCTGCCCTCAACGATAATCTTAGTTCCCTGATGTAAATACTTCTCTGCAAACTCTCCATTCTTGCCAAATGCGATGCAGTTAATAAAGTCTGCTGATTGTTCGCCCTCTTTCTTAAAAGTTCTGTCAACAGCTAATGTATATCTTGCTACCGCCATGCTCCCATTTGCTGTCTGCGAATATCTAATTTCTGGTTCTCTAACAACTCTTCCACATAAAATTACACGATTCATTACTATTCCTCACTTTCTAATAACTCCGGATTGTCAAATATGTTGCCGATAACTTCAAAATGTTTTACATCTTCCGAATACGACATTGCTTCAAAAATGGGTCTTGTACATTTATGTCCCCTGATAGTTTCAATAACCCATGCACAATCCATAATCTTAGCAATTCCAATATATTCTTCTGAATTTGCACAGCTATCATAGTCTGTGTAAAATTCTTTCTTTACAATGTCATTCTCCCAAATCAGCTTGCCATTCTTATCTTTTAAGCTTGTACATTGACAAAGGGTAGATACATCTATCTCAATCATATTAGGTACATCATTAGTCATGCCCCAAAGAATATAGCCATTTTCCCATATCTGATAGTAATAGCCCTGCACCCATTGTTCGTCTTTTGGTAACTCTTGCCAGTTCTTCCTTTTTGCCTTAAATAAATATCTATCGTTCATCGCTCTTATCTCCTTTCTCTTTAAATTCACTGCATGGGCAATCGTATTTAGTACACCACCCACATGGTAGCAGATATGGGCATAAATTTACTTCTATCATCTCTCGCTTTCTCCTATTCCGCTTCTGATTGAAGCCATTCCATACAACTAGCTTCTCCTTCGTATTCCTCGCCGAATGTGTTTTTAAATCCGACAAGAAATTCTGCTAACTCTTCATCTGACATATTTCTTATTCTGTCGGCATTAGTCATTCTGTTGTCACATCTGCAACAAGGCTCATTATCTCTTGGATTGCTGTTGTGTTGGCAGTTGCAGGTGTTATTGATTTCTGTGCTTTCGTCAAACGCTTTAAGAAACATTTCAGCTATTTCTTTCTCGTATATTCCGCATGCACCATATCCTGTAATATCAACCATTACCCTTGAAAAGAAATCTTTAAATTTATCCCCGATATAATCATCTGTAAAATTATTGGGTATATTAATCTTAATCTCCATTATTCTCCACCTCTCAATTCTTCGAAATAGAATTTTACATCGTCAGACACATACTTAACGATTCCAAACCGCTCCGCCACTTGATAAGGTATGCTGTCACGCATAAGCCTTTTATGTATTTCTGAAAGATACTTTCTAAATCCCTCGACATCTAAAGTGGCTTTATAGTGATTGCAGCTCCTACAAGCTGGCATGTAATTTGAAATGTCGTCTGTTCCACCTATCCTAAGTGGTGTTGCATGGTCTACCTGCATATCTTTGCAATCTATTTCTGTGCCACAATAAGCACAATGCCCGTTATACATGAGATATACAGATGTTCTTGTACTTTTAGATATTGATTTTCTCTTATTCATTGTTACCTCTCAATTCTTTCAGTTTTGCTTCTGCTTCGGATTTTGTGAGGAATACTGAAATCCCCAAGTATCCGCTATGACTTTTAAGAGAGTTATCGTCGTATCGAACAACTAACAAAGGCTTTCTGCTTATATGATATGTTTCTTCTAACACAAAACCCTTTCGTACCTCAAAATCCACAATACAGTACGCTTCAGGCGGTATCTTGATTAGCTTCCTTCGTTGTTCTAAGTCCTCATAATCTTTCAGCTTAAAATACACTTTCAGCCAATATTCAGCATTGTTAACTAATGTTGGTATTTCTTTTTCGCTATTTGTTAATCTCTCCATTACTGCTCCTTTCCAAATTCAATATTCAAATTCTCTGTTTGAAATAAACTTTACAATTTCTCCATTTTCGATGATTACAAATTCCGCTAAGAACTTATCCCAATCTTTTATTGATTTATCAACATAATCATCTGTTTCTTCATCATAAACACTGAACCAAGATTCCACATTGTCATCAACAGAAGTATTCTTAAAAACAAAATAAGGATATTCTTTCTCGTCTAAAGCGAATATGTCATCTGCAATTTCGTTAAATCTTTCAATAATATGTTCTCTTTCTAACACTGATAAATTATCTTCATCAGATTTATCATAGCCCTTATTCTGCTCAACAAATTTGCGGATATTGTAAGCAATACAATCTTTGTCTTTTGTAAAGAAAATCTGCTGATTGCTTAATTCCCAGCAAATTCGGTCTGATGTATTTGTGGAATTGTTCATTTTTGTATTTATTTTCTTCCAAACATCTACACCGTGCATTCCAGTAACACTTTGAATATATCCCATAACTTTAGGGAGTGTCTTGTCCGAAAGCACTCCCCATACAACAGGACTAAACCACCAAGAATTTTCATACTCACAAAGTATTTCGCCTGTATAATCAGCTTTAATTCCATATAAGCTACTATAACTCATATAATCTCCTTTCTAAAACGGACACGCATTTTAATAACCGCCTGCCTCTTTCATAACTCGTTTAAACTCCTTATCAGAAATGCTGTATATCTCGATATATTCATATTCAGGTGCAAACAATACAAGTATGTCATCCTTATCATAAATAGGCATTCGGAAATCTGGCATAATTGACGGTGTATCAAACATTTGTATTCCACTTTCAAAATGTGCCTTTAGAAATTCAATTAGCTTTTCTATTCTCAAAACGGGCATTCATCTCCTTTCCTTAAAATCCAACTCTTACCCTGTTCTGCAATATCTACATTCGCCCCATTTACGGCATTTTTCATCTTGGCAATAAAACTATCCTTATCAGCATTTTCACTTGATAAATGGCACATTATGACGTTCTGCAAGCTGTCTGAATCGTTAGCCTTGACAAAATCGCAAGCTGTATCAATGCTTAAATGACCTCTGAAAACGTGATTAGCTTTCGGATTGTCGGTATCAACTAAATCCTTGTCGTAGTTCACACCTAAGAGAATGTGGTTTATATCTTTGAAACGCCACTTAATCAGCTCTGTGTCGGTTATATAAAGCAATCTACCCATTTCTTTATGCGTGATTAAAAATCCGTAACAAGGGCATTCTGTTCCATCTGCGTCTGTATGTGTCCACCTGCCATCTACTGTAGTTAGGTCAAAAGGTCTAATTTTGAAATCACCAAAATGCACCACATCAAGAAAAATATCAAGTGCCGGATTAAATACACGAATACCCATATTTCTAATATCAGCTACCGACTTGCTGTGGTCAAGGTGTTTATGGGTGCATAACACACCCACAATACCTTTAATGTTCCAATCTAAGCCTTTTTTAATCTCCTTAACACTTATTCCACAATCAAGAATAAGTGTTTCTCCACTGTCGGAAGTTAAGGTGTAGCAATTCCCTGTACTTCCTGTTGCAATACATTTAAGTTTCATAAGCACCCTCCACAGCAACCATAAGGCACATTAGCGTTGAATATTTCGTCTATTTCCTCTGCATATTTCTTAAAGCAGTCAGGTATCTCATTAAAATCTATCTGCCATTCTCTGTCTGTAACATTGCTGTTCCAATTATTGTCAAATGAACAACTACCGCCGCTTTCCCAAAACTTAGGATAATCAACTGTACTATCTACATACCTATTGCCAAATCTGATTGTTCTTCCGTCAATTTCAAGCGTTAAAATACCACTGCAAAGATTGGGATACTTACCTGTGTATGATATAAATTTAACGTGTTCAGAATCAGTATTTTTATTAATTATCATACTTCCACCTCATCATCTTTCGGGAACTGGAAAACATTCATTTCACGATATAATTGGTTATATTTAACCAATTCTTCATAAGTTAATGATTTTTCCATATGTTCTGTAGCCCCACTTGCTAAGACTTTGAAAACTTCAAGCCGTTCATACTGTTCTATTAACATTTCCATAGCCTTTATAGCCTTTTCTTTGCTTGAATACTCTGCTAACTTTGTGCCGTGTGGTGCAGATATGTTGTGGCAATAAATACAAGCATATTCCACATCTTTGCATTTTCCACTTGCTACGCTCAAAGAAAAGAAATTGTACGGAACATCTATTATTCCATCTTGACTAATTATCCTCATAAAACTCCTTTCTGACATCAATCACCCTGCATTTAAGTTTGTAACTCAAATCGTTAATAGGTGGTCTTTTGCTCGGACAGCAGATAAAATCTCTGCAAATCCTTGGTCTGACTGAATAAATCTCACACTTTTCTTTTGACTTATTATCATTAAGGAACGGACAAGTCATATCCATTGTCGGTGTGGCTGTCGGATAATTATGTCTGTGTTCCTTAATATGATGTTTCTTAATGTACTTGTGAATTGTTGTAATTTCATCTTCCGTCATAGGAAGTAAGTTACTGCAACAATTGCCACATTGAGTACATTCTCCATTACAAGTCAAATCATAAGCGCCATTATTCATATCAGCCATCATCTGCTCTAAACTCGTTGATTTCATAGGCTTACTCCTAATAAGATAAATTAATAACAATGAATGGGTCTTTCTGCCAAGTTCTCTTGTGCATTGGCTCATAATCGTCAATATCATCAAAATCTACATCATCGTCAAAACTTGCTGTAACTGTCACTTCCTGCGTGTCGTTTTCATTCTCTCTGTCAAATTCTGCTTCAACGTCAGCGTCATATTCAGCTTCACAGTGAAACTTAACTTCTGTATCTGCATTATACCGACTTAATTCCTGTATTAATTCGTATACTGTCATATCTAATCTCCTATTCTGCCTGCATAAATGGTGGCAATGTGCTGTCTGCCTGTTCTTCGGTTACTTCTGTGGCTGTTGTATCAACATCTTCCTTGAACTCAACTGAATTGGCATTGTCGGATATTTCTCTCGTTACCTCTGCCTGCATATTTTCAACTGAATAACTCTTGTCCGTGAAATCTCCGTCAATAATTTCATCAGATGTATATAATCCCATTGAAATTTCCGGGCAGTATCTCCTTGAAAAGAATGAGGCGGCACGATATGCAAGCATTACCTGTGGCATTGTTTTCCACTTGCTACCATTCTTGCCGACCCAACCCTCGGCAACTGCCATATCCATATCAACTACTGGTCCGTCAATTCTTTCTCCATTCTCAAATGCGTAGCACATACAACTAAAAGGCTTTCCGTTTTTATCTGCTTTTTCCTCAAAATGTAAACTGCCGTCATACTTGTGGCTAGTGTTTATCATTCCGATAAGTGCTTTTGCGTTCCACCCAGGTTTACCCTGTATTACATCAAGGTTCTGCATTACTAAAAATGGACTTGTTTTCATTCTGATTGCAAGGTCAATTGCTATCATACAATTAGCCTCGCTTTTCTGATACTCTCTTGGAACTAATGTTGACTGCGATAATGCCTTTGCCATCTGATAAGCCATTGTGAAATTATCAGATGTTCCGAAAATTCCAAGGCTAAAATCTGTAACCTTGTTAATATGCTGTACTGCTGTTTCTTCTTTCTTTTCTGCCACTGCTGTTGTTTCTGCCATAATTAGTTTTCCTCCACTTCTTTAAATTCGCCATCTACCAGTTTATAGAATATATCTTCCTTGATACGCTCTCCGTCAACGTATTCGGTCTTAACGCATTTAGGAATCCAAATGCAGAAGCCTTTTTCATCTTTATCACCCGTTCTTACCCATTCAGCAAGTGTTATCCAGCTACCTTTTTTAGCTTTTGCCTGCGGCTGATAGCCTGCTGCCATAACAACTGAATGTTTACCCTTAGATGTTATCCGTGCGTAATCTCCACTTGAACCTATCTTTGCGTAATCTCCACTTGAACCTATCTTTGCGTAATCTCCACTTGAACCTATCTGTGCGGAATATCCACTTGAACCTATCTGTGCGGAATATCCACTTGAACCTATCTTTGCGTAATCTCCACTTGAACCTATCTGTGCGGAATTATTGTCATTTTCTATGTCATCTTCAATTTCCTCAATCTTCGTTTTCTCCAGGGTAAAATCTATACAAGCCTTAATAAAACCTTTTAAGCCCAACTTGGCTTTAATGTGAAGTTTATTAGTTGCACTTTTGTTTCCTCTTTTAAAAACTTTTCCCAGCGGTTCAACTTCTGCAAATTCTGAAATCTCGCCATTCTCGTTTACAAGAGGGTAATAGTCCAGTACATCAAATGGATTTTCACAATAATGCATCACACCAGCTTCGCATATCTCATTTCCGTTTTCTTCATATGTTGTGTTCTCTTCGTACTGCTTACCTTTGCAAGTAAAATCTGGATTAAATGCTTTATATGCCATAATTATTCCTCACTTTCAATGATTGCTTTTAAGAAACTCTCTCTAGTTTCAAGGTCTTTCTTTGCATATTCAACACTTTGTTCTGCTTTTTCCTTAAACTTACTCTTAGCATACTCAAAGTTAGGTTCTGTAAGCACCACGCACCAATCCTTGAGCTTGCCTATATCATCCTTTCTTACTCTGTTAAGATAAGTCGGGAAAACGCCAATCTCCTTGCAATAAGTCTTAGGCTTTTCTATTGCATCGCAAACCTCTACTGTAATGCCAGAGACGGCATTTGTTTTATAAAAATAAAGTTTCATATTATTCCTCGCTTTCTTCATACATAATCATTATGCCTGTTACGCTACCAGAAGTCCGTTTGTTTGCGATGGTTTCCATAATATCCCAAATATCATCATTATCTACGCCAATAGTAACTTTCTCCATTGCTGATACAAACTGTTTGATAACTTCTGCTTCTTCATCGCTTACTGTAAGTACATATGTGTCTCCGCCCTGCATATTATCCCTCCACAATCTCTAATTTCTCGCTATCATTAACAATCAGCATAATCAACTGGCTATCAACCATATCAGCAACTTTCTTCTGATTAGTGCTGTCAAGGCTCTCTACATCATCACAAAATATAGGCACTGACATACCGCTAATCTTCTGAATTGAGTTGCAAATATCAACTCTGCCTAAAATCCTGTTGCCCTTATTGCTCATAGTTGTAAGAATTGACTTTCCGTTAACTGTAGGTATGCAAACTGACTTGTAACCGCCAGATTTGTTCAGTTCAAACAGCTTCCACTTAACAAGTGAGAAGTGGCTGTTGATACTGTCAGACAATGTTTCATTCTTTGCCTTATCCAGTTCATCAAGTAAATCAAGGATTTTTTCAGCATTAGTCTTATTCTGTTCCTGTGTACGCTGTTCTGCCCTCAATTCTTCAAGCCGCTGTTCGTCTTTCTCTGTGTTGCTTTCAGCTATCTTTCGCTCGCACTCTGACAACTGCTGCCTTAAAGCTGTTTCCTGTGCCTTTAATTCAGCCTTGACTGTTGAAATATCGTTAGCCTTGTGCATAGCCTGTTCTTTTTCGGCAATCTGCTGTTCAAGTGCCTTGTACTCTTCTGTGGCTGTCACGTCAATTTCCTGTGGAAGTTCGGATAACTGCTTTTCAAGGTCTGCAATGGCTGTATTCAGCATTTCAAGGCTTTCCTTGTGATGCGGCAACTCTGCTTTAAGGCTTTCAAGCGTAGATTTTTCCTTATCAAGTCTTTCCTTGTACATATTGCCATTATCGGTAATGGCTTCTAAGTTATCAGCCTTATGCTTTGCAAAATCAGCTTTTAACTGCTCTTTCTTATCTTCCTTATATTCATTACCGCAATAAGGGCAGATAAGGCTTGAATCATCAAACTTACGCTCATTTTCTTCTTTCCACTTATCACGCTCTGTCTGTAAGTAAGCCTTAATGCTCTCAATGGTCTTTTCTGAACTGGCAATACAGCTTTCGGTATCGACAATAGTCTTTTCTGTCTGTTTAACAAGAAACTTCTTGTCGGCAATCTTGTCCTCAATCACTCTCCTAGCCTTGATATTCTCCTCGTTAGCCTTGCGTGATAAATCTCCCTGCTTAAACTTCAAGTCAAGGATATCGGCACTAGCCTTGTCATATTCAGCTAACAGCTTGTCATTATCGGTCTGTTTTGCCACGCAATCAGCAATCTGTTCTTTAATGCTGTTCTTCTGCAATTCAAGGTCAGATGTATTAATGCCCTGCTTAATCTGAATATCTCTTTCTTTTTCCTTAATCTGTCCATCAAGAATAGGTAAATCTTTAGTAATTTTAGTCTTTGTAGCCTTGTTCATAGCAGTTAGTTCTTCCGTTGTGTATTTCTCTAACAGCGGTACTAACTCCGCTAATTCAGCCTTAGAATGTGCTATATCAAGGTCTGTCACATTCTCGACAAGGCTAAATAAGTATTCTCTCATTTCAGCAGGCTTCTGATTAAGAAATGCGTTGACATTACTGCACATCTTAAATACATTCATATCAACATCAAGATATGCGTTGAAGTCCTTAAGATTCTTTCTCACATCATTAATGTAATATGAGTTATCATCCTTATAGCCTGTCTTATCTTTGTTATAGGTACGGACCTGCACTTTCTTCATAGTGATTTCTTTTCCGTCAACATCAAGTGTAAGTTCAACTGATACATCCATATCATCAACTGATACTCCGTCAACTTCTCTTCTGACAACCGGATTATCCTTTAACTCATAATCACAGTTAAACAAGCACCACAGATGCGCTGTGGCAATAGTTGACTTACCTACACCATTCTTAGCCACAATCTTAGTAATGGCATAGAAATCAAACTCTGCGTGTGCATAGCACATAAAGTTTTCTAAAACCGCTTTTTTTAAAAATGTTTTCATAAACAATACCCTTTCCTTATTTATATATTCATAACAAATACACCATCTTCAATCTGGAAGTTATCAACTATTATGTCTGCATACTCTGAACTCTTAGCTTCTTCAAACGAACCGTTAAAAACTGTTCCACGCAACGCTGACCATATCTGACACATCATATCTTCATCAAGAGCCATACCCGCTAACTCTCTAACTGTAATATCACTACACATCAGCTTCGCCCTCCTCTGCATAATCAATCTTGCTTACCGATACTTCATAAGCGGTTCTTGTTTCAACTTCATTGTCGCTTATCTTCTTAGCGTATTCCCTGCTCTGGAATCTACCCTGAATCTGGATATGCTCCCCAGTTTCAAGTCCGCCTACAAATCTTGCATTTCTTCCCCATGCTATACATGGTATGTAATCTGATTTGCCATATGGTCTGTTTACTGCTACTAAGATATCTGCAATCTCTCTGCCCTTTGGAGTACATCTGTATATAGGCGGCTTACAGATATAAGCGTCAAGTGTAACCATATTGGTATTATCTTCAAATGGTAATTCTTCTGAATCCTGTGTCAGCACTTCAAATTCTCTTGCAAAAACCGTTAGAATCAGCTTGCTCTTCATATTGTCAGTATGCTTATTGAAGCTTCTTATCTGCCCTAAAACCGTGACAGCCTGTCCTACTTTGATTTCTCTAATATCAGTAAGTCTATCTGATATCATCACTGGTAACACATCTTCATTGCCGCTTGTTCTTAAACACTTAATCATAAATATGTAGTATCCCTCGCCGAATACTTCATGTGAGTATTCGGCTTCTTTCTCGACTACTCCTATTAATGTGATATTGTTGTTATTAATTGCATTTTCCATTTCTTTCTCTCCTTACTTTAATATGTAACTTCCTATTGGTACTTTATCCATTCTTTCAATCAGATGGATTTTGCAGCTGAAAGTATAGAACTTTCTGAAATCCTTTTCCCTTATAGCTCTCTGTCTGTTTCTGTTCAGCTTAATAATTCTTTTTATGTTACTCATTGGCATTCTCCTTACATCTGTAATACATCGTTGTTATAACCCCTCTTGTTGTGAGGCAGTCATAATTCTTCCATGTTGATAAATCATGGTTAGCTGATTTAATTGCTGTTCTAATTGACCTTTCAACAGCACATCTTGACTTGCCTACTGTACTAGCAATGTTATTGTAAATTTCTTCCATTGTTATAGAAGAATTGAACCGTTTAACAGCTTCGATTATGTAGATGTAACCTCTTTTATTGGATAGAATACCCAAGTTGAGCATTTCTTCTCTTATCCTTGCTTCCATAAACACTCCTTACTTGTAGCAAAAGTACATGTTCTGCACTTTCTTATAAACGCCGCTACCTTGTTTAAATTCAGCTTGATACAACACATTGCTAGGTATGTCATATCCGCTTATTAATAATTCTTCTGCTATTCTCCAACACCTTTCTGTTGGTTCTTTATAGAATCCACTGTTTATAAGTTCTGTGCATTGATATTGCCCTGGCTGATAGATAACTTCTTCAATGCTGTTAGGGAAATACTCACTTTGTACCCGATTCAAAACAACAGCTCCTGCAAGATATAGCATTTCATCATCGTTGCATGTCGCTCCGCATTCACCCATCAGTAAATGTGCCATAAGTGACAACTCATATTCATCAACACTTATCTCTCCAGTTTCAACCTTATAATCAACATGTGAGTTGTAGTATTCACTTAACACTGCACTCTGCTGATTAATCTTAGCTTGCGGTTGTACTGGTCTTAGAATCAATGCTATAAGGCTGATTCCTGCCAGTGTTGCGGATATGTTAATTATCTTTTCTTTCATATCTTCTCCTACATGTTTGTATCATGTACCACCTCGGCAAGTGCTATTGGCAACAAATAGGTGTCGATGAATTCGTGTACATCAGCCAAGTATTTTCTTTTAATACTCTTGTATGTCGCCACGCACCCGAATTCGCGTTTTAACTGCTTGTATATATCAGAATATACCGAACCGCGAATACCACCGTCTTTGTACGCATTGCTGTCCTTTCCGCCAAGTACTTCAATTCCTTTCTTTCTAACATGTTTCTGCACTTCTTCAATCTCACAGCCGTAAAGCGGAGTTTCTTCTTCGATACTGATTATCTTATCTTCAACCTTATCAACTCTCTCTGTGAGTTCTGTGTTGCCCTGTGCCAATAATCTAATCTGTTCAGATGTTGTCAAAGGCTTACTGTAACTTCCTGTTTTTCTGATTGACGGAAGGACTTCTGATGTTACCCAGTCAGTAAATCTTTCCGCACTTTCTTTCCTGCTCTGAAAGATTGTCTTGTAAAGGTTGCTTTCATTAATAAATGTGGCTTCCTGTTCTCTGCCTAATCTGTCGGTGACCTTACTTGTAGTAACCCCATCTGTTTTAAGCCTTGCCTTAACTCTGCTTACCTGTTCAAGTTCCAATGCCTTGCATACATCAGCCAAGCAAAACATAGGTTCATCATCTTTAGTAATGGTTCGGATTTCTCCAAACTCTGAATTGCTAAAAATCTGTAACTCCATAAACATTCCTTTCTAAATAATGTGTGATATATTCCTTTTAAGGTGCATTTGAGCGATTCTGCTCATTCCTATCTGCTGTAACTTGTAGAACTTTATATTTATTGATACAATAGAGAAGTGATGGTAGACACTTTCCGAAAGGAGATTGTATGGATACTGTCATAGCATTGTGTATATCAGTGGTTGGCTCATACTTCTGTGGCGTAGACTTCTGCAACCTGTACGCTCTTATTTCTATATCAATAGAATTAAATAAATATGCTAAAGACAAAACTGCCAATCGGTAGGTAATTCACACTTGATACGAACAGGACGCTATCCCTGTCAAAAAGAACTAATGATGTTTGAATAAAAGTTTGCAACTATTTACCGCTACCATCACCTTTCTATTGCATCAATATCAAAAATTCTAATCCGTTTGTGTTATAATCCTCTTATCCTAATAGAAAAGAGGTGATAAATTTAATGGATAACTCAAAACTCGCTGAACTTTATGCTCTGGCTAAAATATGTGGTTATCAAGGTGATGTGCCTAAATTCAAAGAAGAGTACCACAAATACTATGATGAATTTATAAGCACTATCAAATCACAGCCTGCTAAAGTTACAGCAATCAGTAATCCTTTTCGTAATGGCTATTAAGATTTAATTGCCATCAAAGCATTGGTGAGAGAATCGAGGATTTTACATTCGCCCTGTATTTTCTCGGTTTTTTCACCATTTTTCACATCATCAGCGATACCCAATGCTATCTGCTCTACGCAATCCTGTAATGTTTTGAACTCGCCATCACTGTTGATTACATATGGTTTTCTCATTCTTACTCCTTTCTATCGTTGTTACATTCCTTATCACTTTTTTCTGCCATATTCTCGACTTTGCCAAGAATATAACCCTTGTCAAAATCTGACATCTTAGGAATCGCTTCTTTTAACTTCTCAACTACTTCCTTTTCCTTTTCGCTCATTTAATTCACTTCCTTTCTGTGATATAATTCCTTAAAAAACTAAGGAGATTTTTATGCGATACGAACCTGTATATCCAAATATGGACAACTTATTTCCACAACCGCCAAAACCTAATATTGAAATACCTACATATGAAAAAGGTAAATCTCCGATTGAGCTTTTAGAAAGTCAGTCTGCTTATCTTGAAAAGACAAGCGAGGAACTTCACAATATGGCTCAATCTGCTAAATCCCAAGCCGATTCAGCAAAGGAAATTGCTGAAAGTTCTAAAACACAAGCTGATGTTGCGTTAAAAACATCAAGTAAAGCTGACGTTAAAGGCTGGATTTCTGTGATTGTTTCTATCATCTGTGCTTTAATGGAATTTGCTGTACATCATTCAGAAATAATTGATTTTGTCAAAGCTTTGGTAAAATAAAATGACAAAAAATCTGAAACAGTAAAACAAATATTGATAGCACTAATGCAACATCTGAAACAGACGGTTTCTTCATTTTTTCATCTCCTTTCTGTTCATCTGATGTACACATACTAGCACATTTAATATACAATGTCAACACTTTTTGTTGACTTAATGTACATTTTATGTTATTATACTTTTCAAGAAAGGAGGAGCTACTTATGAATGAGAGAATTAAAAGAATCAGAAATAGCCTAAACATAAGTCAAACTGATTTTGCTCAAAAACTATCTATATCCCGTTCTGCTGTTTGCAAAATGGAAAGCGGAGAAAATTATCCGTCAGAACAGACAATAAAGCTGATGTGTAGTGAATTTTCTGTTAATGAAGAATGGCTGCGAACTGGCAAGGGAGAAATGTTTATAGAGAAATCTAAAGATGAACAGATTGCTGAAATGTTAGCTGATATTCAGGCGGGCGGCGAAGATACTTTTAAGCACAGGCTTGTATCTGCGTTGTCTAAGCTGAATAAAGAAGATTGGGAAAGCTTGGAAAAACTGATTGACTTGATAAATGAGAAGTAGTAATATAATAACCATTCAGAGAAAAGTTTGCATTGCAGTGCGTTACTAATATCTGAATGTAGATTACTTTTTACAAGCAAGCAAACCTAGTTTTATAACTGTTACATTTTCCAAGGTTTGTGTAATATATCCTTTGCTTGAAAGAGTTTTCATAAATGGCAATAGAGATATCATATCGAGATTTAGAGCATTGGCTATATCACAATAATCTGTATTGCCTTTTTGTTTCTTTTATCAACAATAACAGTAAGTACAGAAAAAGACCGGAATAAAACCGGTCTTTTTCTTTTACTTTAAAAGTGTTTTAACGTAGCTGTATATTGTTTTTAGCCAATGATTATTATTGCAATTATTGATTAATTCGATTATCTTCTGCCTATATTCTTCATTCTCCATATATCCCCCTTATTGCACGATATAACACTGGTAGCGATGGTGTTATTATAGAACATCTGTTCTTACATGTCAACCTACCCCCAGTAGATTAACAGTTTTCAGCGGTGACACTGCCAACGCCAATCAAACAGTGCCACCTAGCCAAAACTTGAAGATTTCGTCCGAACTCTCTCGGACAATTATTATTATAAATACTGATAATGTAAAAATCAACTTAAAGATATCGCAAGTTTCGACAGTATTCGACAAATTATGTGTATTGTGATATGATTAGTAAAATTAAATTTAAAGGGGATTTGCCTATGAAAAAGAGAATTGTAAGCATTATGCTTGTTATGTGCTTATTCATTAAGATATTACCGGGAGCATTGCACTCCCGGTATTTTTGTTAAGGTTAGACTAATTCACAATCAGCTACATTGACCGCCGCAAATAATTCTCCGTCATGCACAAGGACAACTCTGTCTCCGCTTTTTTCTGATACTGTGTATTCATCAAACCAAGCTTTAATAGCTGTGCCGTCATAATCCGTGTTTCCGACAAATCTTACTGTGCTACCCTCTTCAATGTCTTCACTGAATGGGATATCTGTAGGTGTATCATCAGAACTTGCACCGCCGACAAATTCAAGATTAACAATATTGACAGCGGCTGTGATTGTTGTACCGATACCTATAACAATTCTGTCTCCGTCCTCTTCGATTACATCATATTCATCATAATATGTTACGAATCTCGCGCCGTCATAATCAATGTTATCAAGCACTCTGACTTTCTTGCCGTCACCACGGCTTACTGTATCTGTGTTGATATCATTGCCATTGTCATAAATGCACTTAATAAGGCTGATGTTATCCTCATCAATAGCAGCAGTAGTTACGCCGTCAACACCGATAACAACTCTTCTGCCACTAGCTGATAAAACACTGTACTTATCATAGTAAGTGCTAAATGGCTCGCCGTTATCATACTGAACGGCGTTGAGTACCTTAACTGTGTCGCCCTTATGGTACTTAGTGTCTGGTACTGGCTGATAATCCGGCACTGTGATGTCTTCAACTACATGGTCTGTGCAATAATCAGTGTAGCAGTAATTCTGGTCTACTGTCTGTCCGTTAATCTGTGTGTCTCTAAGATAATTAACACCGCCGCCAAACTGCCATATATCATAATCAACAGCAATGCTAGGTTCTGTATCTGAATACTTTGCTACCCAAACGGCATAACCAGCTTCTTTTACTCTTGAAATGTCTACATAATTGTTAATGCAGTTCTCATATGAGTATAAGCCCACATTCTTATATCCTGCGTTTCTCATTTCATCAAGGAATGCCATAATAATGTCCGTAAGGTCATTGCCAGTAACCATGCCTGCTTCAACATCATAGAATACTGGATAGCAGAATGATTTGCCTGCTAAGAGCTGTGCAAAGTATCTGGCTTCATTTACAGCTTCGTCATTGCTTAATGCGTTACCGAAGAAATAAGCTCCCTTGTGGATTCCTGCATTCTCCAGTTTACTGTAGCTGTTTTCAAATTCCCTGTCCTTATAAAAACCATCATCAGCTCCGCCTGCTTTGATGATTGCAAAATCTACACCCTCATTATCTTTTGCTCTCTGAAAATCAAAATCTCCCTGCCATCTTGATGTGTCAATTCCGAATAATTTACTCATAAATTACCTCCTAAACCTAGAAAAATGTGTATCAAAAAAGCGCCCCAGTGTTTCCACTAAGGTGCTTGATTGCGAATATTATATTGTTAATGTTATGCGGCACTGCCAACCTTGCAAATTGCTTCTTGCAGTTTGTCATGTTCAATAAAAATGCCTTACATCTTCTTCTGTAATTTTTGTCAATACCTTGCGTCTTATTCTCATTCCGCGGCTAAACAGCAATAATATTAAATACGACGGTGCAATTACTAACGGAAGTATTCGAAGCTTAGCTAAATATAAGCGAGCCTATAATATAATCACCCTTTTGGAATTCGCTTGTAGCCCATACTCCTTTATTACCATCTTTCGTATAGTATCTTGCAAAGGAATAATGTTGACTTGCAGAGCTATATAACAATGTTGTTCCATAGCCTATCAACTTTGCTCGAACTACACCTGTGGAATCGTATGGAGTATAATTGCTTTCCAATACTTTATTAAAGCTAATACCCATATTTTTAAGGACTGTTGTCACATCGTAATATCCGGTAAAATTATTCTGTGCAGAATCTTGGGTTTCAATTTTTGAAGCAAAGTATAAAATCCCTGTTTTGGTAGATTTATTATAATAGCAATAATTATAACCATAACCTTCAAGAGTACCATTTATACTTGCAATATTTTTGCAAAAAGAGTTTTTAACGTCAATATTGCTGTTTAATTGTGTAATCTCGTCACGAAGATTGCTAATCATGTCATTGTTATTCTTAATGCCTACGTCCATTGCATTTAGGTTTGCCGCACTAAGCGGAGTACTTTTACTTGGCGATTGTTGCCAGTTTACACGGCTGTACGAAAGAAAACCGGTTAGGCTCATATTTACCTCCTTAAAAATAAGAGCGTAGGCTTAAACCCACGCTCTTTGATATTTTATGCTGTTGCTGTTGTGTCTGAATTTGTAATCTGTTGTTCATTCTTTAGCAACTTATTAACTTCTGCTTTGAAATTCTCATAATCAGCATCACATTGTGTCTGATTTGCAAGGTACAATTCCTTGTTGGTAATTGTCTGACTAATTGTCAATGAACCAGTTTCTGGAATAGCCGCATACATTGTCATGGCTGATTGACCATTAATCACAGATGTTCCGCTTAAGTTTGTTGTCTTTGTTATACTTAACATATTGTTTTCCTTTCTACCGCTGTGCGGATTTATATTAATTATTTGCTATGTCTTTGACATAGTCTTCTAATTTCCACCATTCACCATGGTGCCTTATATAGTAATAACCCTCTATATAACAGTTATTTCCACTTATATCTACCGTACCAGCTGTCTCACTATGTCGTATCCAATCCATTAAGTTATAATATACATCACCGCTTCTGATATAATAATAATCATCAACATATATTCCATCACGGCAAATGCTTACAGCATTTCTTGTTCCGTCTTCGTTTGACAGATTTATAAAATGTCCTTGTATTTTCAGATAGGCGCCAGTGCTGCTTTTAATAAGGTATTCACCGCCAATAATAGTAGTGGTCATTGTAATACCTCCGTCAGTTACATTTGTATTTTTAAAAGTTCCTTCTAAATCAGCATTAACAGCTTTTAGCTTCTTACAGTTTATCGAACCATCTGCTGAAATAGTAGTATTAGTAGATGTAAGCGTGAACAGATTACCATTGATATTAACAGACTTATTACCACTAATATTAATTGTGCCTTTAGCTTTAAGTGTAATGTCATCTGCTATAGCTTCAATTGCGGATTTAAGCTCGCCGCTCGCTGGGTCTTTCTTTATATAAGCTGCAAGGCTAGCTGTGGTTGCGTAGCTCTTAAGCGTATTAGCTACGCTATCCTTAGTTGTGTAAGTTCCTGACACCTCTAGTTTGATGCTATTACTTTCCTTAGTTATTGCTTGTGTAATAGCATTATTCATCTGCGTTGTAGTGCTATAATTGTTCTGAATATTAGTTGTAAGAGAAGATAGACTTGTACTTATGTTGTTCACATCAATTCTTAAAGAAGCGTTCTGGTTAAGAAGATAGGTTGTTTCTGTCGCACTGATTTCAACCCAATCATGTGTTCCGTCAGATTTTCTTATAAATCGCCATGCTCTTTGTTGGTCTTTCCAATATGCGATTGTTCCAACATACTTCTCATACTCATCTTCTGTATATTGCCATGTGGTATTGTCGCTTGGGTATATATCGTCTGACGGATATATCTGTATGCTCCATTCATTAGCAGGGTAATTATCCCTAGTAGGTTCATGTGTAATCTCATATATCTTATGATTGCCATTAAGCTGATTATCAATGTATTGATATTGGTTTGTAACATCAACCGTCAATCCATTTAAGTTCTGTTCAACAGTTGTCAGCTTATTAGATATGTTTGTAACTTCATCTTGGTTAGCCTTTTTCTCAACTACAGTTGTAAGACTTGATATGCTTGATGTGTTACTGTCTGCGGTCTGTTTAATGCTATTAACAGTATTACTTAAAGCTGTAACAGTGCTGCTATCAGCCTTTTTACTAAGGGTTTCGGACATTTTGGTTATAGTAGAACTATTTTCATCAACAGTCTGTTTAACCTCATTAAATGTCGCAGTATCAACCTTGTTACCTATATCAGTTTCAAGAGTAGTTGTTCGTGTCTTAAGGCTTGATAATTCACTGTCTGTATCAGTTTTCCATGAGCTTATTTCAACATTAAACTTCTTAATTCCAGTAATCTCACCATTGATGTTAATAATATCCTGTAACGCCTTAGTAACATCACTATCCTTAATCAGTACCCATTCATAGTTAGGTGTTTCTAATGTACCTGTATCAGCAAATCTGTATGAATATCCATCTGCACTTGAAGCCGGATTAACCACATAACAGATATCGCCTATATGCTTATTTTTCGTTGCGTTATCTTTCCAGTTAATAGCCGGCTCATTATTAAGCGTAGGTATTTCTGTCTTAGTGAATGTCTCAATATTTCCGTCAATTTGCCCTTGTAAATCTTCCTGTACTCTATCTAAATATTCTTTTGTTGGTACTTCCTCGGCTAACTTATCCAAAGATAAGGAACCTGTTCCGATACGCTTGCCATTGATTGTACCTACTGTAATGTTATCAGCATTAAGATTAGTAACTGTAATCTTGCTTGCGTCAATAGTACCTGCTGTCAGCTTATTAGCGGATAGGCTTTGCACTTTTTCATTAGTTACTGCTCCGTCTTTAATAAGAGAAGTTCCTACTACTTGACCTTTGACATTAGCAAAATCAATTTGTGCATATTTTAAATCCGCTATATCCGCCGTTAATGAATTAGCTTTAAGTTTGACTATCTCTGCATTAGCCGCCTTAAGGCTTTCCACATTAGCGTTGATGATATCTGCATATGTTGCATCTAGTTTATTTGTTTTAAGATTATCAATGCTTGCGTTAGTTGCATTAAGATTGGTTATTGTTGCATAGGTAATCTTGGCTGTATCAACATCTAACTTATTAATTAGTGCCTTATTAACGGTTATCAAGTCGGCATAGTACCGCTCCATCTGCTTAGTAATAGGTCCAGAAGCAACGCTTGTATTCTCCGTGTCAGATTGACCTATAGATGTAACGGTACCCATTAAGCCGCCGTCACATTCGTGCGTAATCTGCATTATAGGCACTTTGTAATCAACGCCACCCTTGTTGACAGTTATAATGTCACCAACTTCTAGTCGGTAGTCACCGACAAACTTAACTGTAAGCGGTCTAAATGTAAAACCGCCTATCTTTTTATAGACTTCATCAAGAATTGCCTGCGTCATAAATGGGTTAACAAAGCTAAGTCCTGTTGCACCGCTACCACTGGTAATCGTGCTAGTTTCCTTATCGCCGGATTTTGTGTTATTACAAGTCAGTTTTTGTATTATGAAATCCTTAGATGTCGTAAAGGTAACGCCTTGTTGATAATACTTATGTCCGTCAAGTACATAGCCACTGTCTTTATACCATCTTAATTCAAGGTTGCCATCAGCATTAATTACCGCATTACAGCCTTGTAGCATAGCCATATAACCGATAATTTCTCTGTAGGTATATCCTTGTGGCTTGTCGTTGATAGTATGTGCTGTGGCTATATTTGTTGCTAAAGATATACCTAACTTGCCACATATCTCATTAAGAATAGCTTTATCTGTGCTAGGAAATGCCATATCCGAGAAGTAAGGCATATCAGCCTTGTACATTCTGTCGTATGCTTCGTAGCTTGTGTATTCTCCGTCACTTGTCTGTTTAGTAACTGTAAATATTCCCAACTTAATATACTTAATTTCTGTGCCAACCTTAACACCCTCAAATATAGTTATCTCCTTATTTTCGAGGCTTATTGTTGGCATATAAATAGAAAAGGTAACACCGCTACTGCAAGTGTTACCTATCGTAATTTCATTATTGGGATTTATCATGTTTTGGAACTTGAAATTGTTAAGCGTTTCAGTATGTTCTTTTCCGTCAACAACATACTTGGAATAGTATCTTGCACTATTTCCCCTAACAATTTCCGTCATAGCTGTGTCTAATATCTTCATTCTACACCGCCTTTATTGATTAATTAATGTGATATCATAAACTCGATTGAGTATAATTTAGCTGGTGTAATTTCTTCGCATTTATCGAATGCGTCCATAGGAAGCATAGTCATGTCAGGTACTTCAATCTCTTGTTCATTGATTTCCTGCAATTCTTCCTGTAACTTCTTTAAGTTCTCTGATGTAACCTGATACTGATTATCGTTGATAACTGGATTACCACTGTCGTCCTTATCTGCATACTTAACCTTAGTATCTTCTATAGTCTGTAATGTTGCCTTATATAATTCTTCTAACGCCTTGATATTACACATAACAGCCATAGCAATTCTGCCTGTAGTCTTGTCATGTGATATGTTGCTCAAACTCTGAAATCTGTCTATTAACTCACTTGTTTTAAGTTTCATGTGGAACTCTCCTTTATTTCTGAATCAGACTTATCTTTGCTCCGACTATTAATCCGTCCTCATTTTTTGCCCTTGTAAGATACGGATATGTCACATCTCCTGTGTATATTGTCATTTCCTTTTGTGTACCACCTAAGAATAAGACTTGTGCTGTTGGGAATGGGTTATCTATGTCGCTTACTACATTATCAAGCAATAGTGCCTGTTCACCTGTTAATGGCGGTAATTGAAGCTCTACTTTGTCTTTGATATCCACGATTGTGCCAACCATTTCCCCATAATCGTTTCTTCCTGTGTTCTTAGACCATATCTTATTTCTGCTGTATGTGTAGCCGTTATATGCTACTGGGAATGTCACTCCCTCGATAATTACAGCACTTATCATTCAATCGCCCCTTTCTGCCTAAAAATGGGTAACAAAAAGGACACCTCACAATTAAGTGAAATGTCCTTGTCATTTTGCTATTTATTTGTTATTATTGGTATGAGTTAATTTACATTCACTCATACGTGCTAATCAGAACAGGTCTACCCAACTTGTTCTGATTTTTTTATTCTACTTTTAATGTCAGATTTAGAAGCTTCTTGTTTGAACCCCAAGGGGTTACTTCTAAATTAACGTCACTCTTATCTTCTAGTATGTATATCCTTGCAACTGTAATATTCGCACCTGTCTGTAATTCTCTTGCCGCATTGTTGTATTCGTCAACATCAAAACTAGCTAGCGGATAGTCAAGTTCCTTGCCATTCTGAAAGCAAGTAACATTGTAGTTGTAAACAAATGCCTCGTTATCTTTTGAATTATTTGTAAATTCAAAATAGACAACAACAACCTCTCTATTATTGCTATCTGTAATTATTTCGTGTTTAAGGTACTTAAGTGTTGTATCGCCATATCTTGCTATATCTGTATCTTGCTGTGTGGTGCTAGACTGCTTTACAGTACTACTATTATTGTTACTGCTGTTACCACTTCCGTTGCTAAAAGCAACTATCAGAAATAGCACAAACGATACTATTGCAAAGTAAGAACCTAAATGTCTTTGTGACTTATCGCCTTTGCTTTTTATTAAGTCCACAATAGCCAATATAAAGCCTATTGGGATTGTGAATATAAATAGTGCTGTTACTGCCGCCGCTATGCTTAGCTTACTGTCTTTTTTCTTCGCTTTCTTTTCTGCCATATTGCATTACCCCTTTGTTTTTTATGTATAGTAAAAAGGATAACACAATACGTTTATCTTATCAATATGGAAAAGGTGATAAGCCTGTCATTGCTGTGTAGTTATTAGCTTTATCTTGTACCATTGTAAATAAATTTTCTGCATCGCCTTGTAGCGTTACATTGATATTATTGCTACTTTCTGCCATAGCCGCCCTAACAGCATTGTAAACCGCTGGATAAACTGCATTAGCAATACCTGTTGTAATTTCCTGTTGATTGGCTACTGCTGTTCTTCCGTCCATAGTACCAACCATTTCAGGACCTACTTCATTTGCGACAAACAATTGCCCTTTGCCTGGGAATCCGCCGTTTGCATACCAATCAATACTGACTTTTGGTACTTTAGGCGGTGCAAGACTAAACTCTCCGTCAATCTTAAAGTGCGGTGTATCAATGTGTGGAAATTCAAGTCCTAAATCATTCCACCACTGCTTAAAGCTGTTCCAAGCGTTCTGTATCTTAGCTTTAAAATCTTCGATAGCCACAGAAATGCGTTGAAGTGCTGGTTTGCTATCCCACCAATTCACAACATCATCCCACTTCCCTTGAATACCTTTTTTTATTCCGTCAGCCAAGTTTTCCCATTTTTCCTTAGTAAACCACGGTCTCACATCATTGCTCCACCAAGAAACAATTGCGAGACTATTCCACCAATCAACGATTGAATCCCATTTTTCTTGTATTCCTAATTTCATTCCATCAACAGCGTCAACCCATGTTTCTTTTTCAAACCACGGTGCAACATTATTATTCCACCAGTTAGCAATAGCTGTATTGCTCCACCAGTTTGAAAAGCTATTCCATTTTTCGCTTAAAGATGTTTTTATGTTATCTCCCAGCTCTCCCCATTTCTCCTTAGTAAACCACGGCGCAACACTTGTAGTCCACCAATTTGCTATATCATCTTTATGCCCGAATGTGATAGTTTCTATCACTCCGTCAACAAAGCTAGGTAAATCTTCAAATGGTGCTTTTATAAGATACGCTAATTGGTCAAACATTGACATGTCTATCTTCTCGCCTGTTAGTGCTTCATTTAACTTGTTTCCTAAGCTAAAACCACCAATAGCCGCACCAATGCCGCCTATAATACCTGTGCCGATTGTTAAGCCTATTTCTGTGGCAGTTCCAGCACCCATTATGGTAGATAAGTCAGTAGTAAGCATTGTGTTTATTCCCTCTGCTAAACCGCCTTTACCACCTAATGTTTTTAAGCCTGTCTTAACTGTTTTCCAACTTAATGCGTCAGATATTTTCCCACCTACAATCTTTCCTAAGCCACTAAATTTCATAAATCCAAGTGCCGTTATGATTGTAGTTTCAATAGGTGCTGACGTGAAAGAGCCACTCCACAACTCAATAGCTGCTTTTATGCCCTCCCATATGAAATGACCTACACTTGAAAATACTTCCGTCCAGTTGATACCAGCTAAAAAGTCACCCATCTTTCTGCCAATTCCGTACCAATCGACTTTATCTATTGCATCTGCAAACCAATTAAAAATTCCTGCCACAAGGTTAGATGTATCTTGCCCTGCCTTAAAGAAATCACCAACCGCAAAATCTTTAAAAATCTGTTTAACAGGCTCAAGTGCCTTATCAATCCTATCAGCCCACGCAATAGCCGAATTTTCCATATTGGCAAATGCTTTATTCCAAGCCGCTTCATATTCTGCCGCCGCCTTAGTAATATCATCTGTCAAATCAATACTGCTACCGCCGCCACCGCTTGAACCCTTGCTTGAGCTTGTATCATCTTGTAATTTATTTATTTCATCAAATCCCATAAGGGATAGTGTAGCTTTCTTAGCTGAATCAGCTACATCTTGGTAGCCGTTTGAAATATCTTCTAAGCCGTCTGATGTATCTTTGTAGCCACTTTGTCCGAAGCTTTCAAAGTCAATCTTTACGCCCATTAAAGAAGCAAGACCAACTAATAATCTTTTGATTGCAATAGTTACTCCGTTTACTACCGGCATAACCTTTGAAAGAATTGGGATAAATAGCTGTCCTGCTACCATTCCTACCTCTTTCATATTGTTGCTGAACTGGCGCAACATATTACTTGGGGAGTTGATTGTCAAATTTGTTATCGTATAGGCTCTTTATCCTATACTTCTTATAGTTTCCTATAAGTTCAGAGTACATTATCACCCACGTTTTTACGTTTGGTTTGGCGGTAGCCACTTCCACCTCATACTGCCCTATATGCAGTAGTGTCGGACACTCTTGGGAATATTATATTTATTCAATTCCTACTCGTTACGATACTCAATAGCCTGTTCGTAATCTATTGAGTTATCTCGGTATTAGCATAGTTGAAAACTTTAGCTTTTACCGATTTTGCCCGATTGCCATAAGATATTTCTATTCTTATGCAACACTTGGAAGATAAGCTATATCATTAACTTTCTTCCGTTTATTGGCTAAATCACCCCAAGATACTTTACTTTGGTCTAATATTGCTAACACTCTTAACTGCTGTTTTTCCATCTGTGTCATTTCTGATACAGACTTAGAAATGCCTAAGTTATAAGCATATGTCGCTAATGTAGCGTTAGTAATATCAATACCATATTTATACAATGCCCTTGATTGACCGATTAAGCCACTTTGTAAGTTCTGCGCTACCGTAGAATAGTCCACATTAAAAAGTGAGCTTATATCGCCTGCAAGCATTGTCATTGACTTTGTTATTGCCGTTGTCGCTTCACCTGTCTGTCCTAATGAGTTAGTAACAGAAGCTAACTGCGAAGCATACTGCGTTATCTCTTGTATGTTAAGTCCTAAGTTCTTTGCTCCACTTTCTTCAAGCAAACCGCCTTGGACATTGACTTTTAATCCGGATAGTTTTCCGAGAGTATCATTTACTCTACTTTGGAAGCTCTCTGCATATGCTGTTGCGTTATCATATCCGTACTTTTCATAGTCTTTATCCCATTCTGAACCAATCTTACCAAACGCAACCGCTTGATAGTTGAACGCTTCGATGTAATCTGTTGTTGACTTGATGGCTTCTATAAGTTTCTTGCTACCACGAATCACCATAAAATAAGTGGCATAAAACTTACCTATTGCACTTGCCAAGTTCCAACTACTTCTAGTTGCTGTTCTAGCACTTGTGGAAACGCCATACAGCGACTTTTGAAGTGAGTTTGAAGAAGTACCCACCTTGCTACCTTGACTAGCAAGATTAGCCAATGCATTAGTCATTTGAATAACATTCTGACTTACTGTTGGCGCTCTTGATAGCGTTGTCATTAAGCCATTTAAAGCATTGCCTAGCTTTGGAATGTTTACAACGGCGTTTTCTATACTCTTACTGCCTAGCTTACCAAGCGACTTTGCAAATTCTGTGACTTGTGTTGCATTTTGCGGAATAGCTGATATGCTTGCAACTGCCTTTGTGACAGCTTGAAGTGATGTAGCTGTGTTAGTTAGTGCAACTGAATCAACAGAACCTATCTTTGTGATGTTCTTAGCAAGCCTTGTAAAATCTGCTGTTCCTGTGTTCATATTCTGCATAGCAGAACCTAACTGACTAACACCATTTGCAAGACCGCTTAGTGATGAACCATTCACAGTTGCAAGTGATGTTGACAGCCTTGTAAGCTGATTTATAAGTTTATCAACAGAATTGATAGCTTTAGTGGCAGTACCGGTAATTTTGACTTCTAAACTGTCTAATTCCACGCTTTATACCTCCGGCTTATCATTTTTAGGGTGTGTTAAATCCCAGTTTGCTTTGCGTATTTTCATATTCAAGACAAACTCTTCTCTCTTTCTTTGTATTTCATCTTCACTGTTCTCTTTTTTGTTAATATCTCTATAAATAGGCTTATCTGGGTATTCAAGCTCGCCTTTACCCCAAGCACCATTCCTAACGCCTATCTTGATTGCTGGGAGTATGTAACTACCTATCGCAAGCCATATATCTGAATCCATTCGTTGTCTTTCAAGTTTCTTACCCTCTACAACCGCCCATAGTTTTTTAGGTGTCATTTTAAGAAAGTCTGAATAACTAACGCCCAGTGAACTGGCTAAGACAAAGTATTCTTCCCAAATTATTTTGTGGAAGTCTGCTTTTTCTTGTGGTCCTGTGGAACTACTGTTGGTTTCTTCTGTTCCTGTGTTGCTTCTTCCACATTGTTCGCCATCTCTTCCAACATCGCTGTTATTCCGCTCAACTCGAAAAAACCATCATCTTCCATCGCTTTCTTAATTTCTTCAAACAATGTTCTGTATCCGTAACTTTTATCTGTCTTTCTCTTCTCCGTAATATATGCTCTAGTAAGTTCCTTTGCTTCATCCATTGTTACCGGGTTATTGTCAATACAACCTGCATAAATGGCTAAAATGCAAATCTCCGGCACATCTGCTGTCATATTCGCTAATCCATCAAAAGAAGCCTGTGCAACATTCTTATCTGTCTGTGCAAGCAAATAAGAGCCATTCACGACAGAAAACATTTTCTGCACTATCTCTTTGCACTCTGCCGCACCAAAAGAGAACTCAACTTTGTATTCATTTCCGTTTACATTAATATTCATCATAATTTTTACCCTTTCCCACCCTATCGTTCATATAGGGAAAGGTGCGGATTTTACACCGCACCTACCTTTTAAAATAATTATTCTGTTACATCATCAAGATATGATGTGTAGTCGGCTGTTTTGGCGTTTGTGTCACCAATCGACACAGCCTTTGATTTAGTCGATTGGCTTATCATTCCCCCGATGTTGGGGTTACTGCTGTATCTGTTCCTACCATATCCTCAACAATGAGGTTGATAGCCATTGTAAGAAGTCCGTTCTGCTCCTTACTTGTGATAGGTAACTTTGATGGTGGTTGTGCTACAAAGAACTCCGCGTCTGTTATGCCCGGAGTAATCTCCTGGAACCACATTCTCTTACCGCCTGTTAATCCATTGTATGCTGTAATAAGAGTTTTCCATTCTTCAATAGTTGCGTCTGTCTTATTAACTGTTACTGCAACTGTATCTGTAACTGTATCTCTACCTGCAATGTTTCTTGTCTGCTTATCTTCAAGTGCCGAAGCATCTATTGCTTCTGGTGTTACTGTAATTTCATCAATAGAATTAATTCTTGTAAGTAACTTGAATGATGTTGGCTTTGTGCCTGCTGTTGTTTCAACTCCATAAGAGAAAGTAACACCCAACGTACTTAGTCCTGCTACTGCTGTATCTGCCATTGTCTACCTCCTAAAAATTTGCAAAAAAATAAGAGCATTTCTGCTCTTCGTTACAATAATCTGTCATTTGCCGCTATCATTCGTCTGAATCTAGCGGTGCTCTTATGTACTTTATTGCTGATTGAGAACTCTGGCATTGATGTGCCTTGAAATCTCATTGTCTTGAATGTATCTGTAATTACTGCTATAACCTTGCGACAGTCAGACTTACTTGTGTTAGTGGTAACATCTACTTGGAATGTTGCTAACAATGCGTTGATTGTCTGCCCATCAAGCGTTTGCCCTTGCTCTACCGCTGGCAACAGATGTATGTATACTGTTGGGAATACTGCCTGACCGCTGTTTTCCCCCTCGTTTGTTATAACTATCTTGGGGTACGCTTTCTTTAATTGTGTTAGGGTTTTAGCCTTGACAAGTGCTGTAACTGTGTTTTCAAGGTCTATCGCCCAATCGTTTGCATTTGCCATTAACTAAACACTCTCCTTGCTACCTCAACATATTTCTGTATAATTTCCATATCAGCCTTATAAACAGGCATTTGTGCTTCTACGCCGTGTGTAAGAACTAAGTTTCCGTCATCGTCATAGTAGCCCCACACTTTTTGTACGCCGTGATGTTCGCCGTATGAACCTATAACCATACCATTAACAACACCTTTGTCGTGTGGACTACTTCCAGCCGCTCCATTATAGAATACGCCAGCTCCAAACTCTATAAACATAAGTTCTTTGCCCTCTACAATTAATTTTGCTTCAATATATTCTCTTGCGGATTTTATTTCAACATAACTGTGATGGCTTGTATCTGAACCGCTGCGAACACCTTTCTCATCATATGTATAACTTGCTTTTGTCATATTTTCATCAATGACAGGTATTCCAACTTCTGCAAGTTCTTTGACAAGCTGTGAAGTTTTTTTGATAAGCCAGTTCTTATACTGTTGTAGCTGTCTGATAGCTTCATTTACGGACTTTTCAGACAAGGATATATTAATTGTATGTCTTGCCATAAACACGCTCCTTAACCGCTTGCGAAATAGTTTGTCTTATGCTTTCATTTATTGGCTCTTGCGTAGATGGAACTGTCTTTCCTTTAAAAATAAAACCAACTAACTGTTCATTGCCTGTTTTTATAAATAAAGAACCATTTTGGGGAAATCCGCCTGTCTGATACTCCATGTAAACCACCTACTTTACAACTGCTTTAAGCATATACTTAGTTGAACACAATGCTGGTTTCGTGCCTACAATCGTGAAGTCCGCTGATGTTTCATCAACAAGGCTATCATCTGTGTATGTAGGCTTGCTATCAAGCCAGATAAGGTCGCCTTTTTGAACAGGCAACATATTCCTATCTGTCAGTAAAATAGCGTCAAAATCAGCGGTATCAAAGCCGTATTCTTTGCTCTGTGCTTCTCCGCCGCTGAACGATATGTTGGCTTTAAAATCAATTGGCTCTGAAAAGCCTGTTTTCTCTTCAAGGACTTTGGGTATCTTGTTTCCCTCATCATCAAGATAAGGAATAAAATTACCCTCTATGTCGGTATACCCCTCATAAAGAATATTGCCATTATCATCTCTTTCATAGATAATTACTGTTTGTCCTTGAAGCGAATACTTCATAGCCTGCTTATTAATGTCAAGCATTGTTCTTTACCTGCTTATAAATCTGATTAACACCTGTACTTGATAATCCGGACACAATTCCTACTGCGATTGCATTAAGAATGTCATTTGCCGGAAAGTCAGGTATTACATACATACCTATAACGCCTAAGATGCCACCTGCAACTCCTACGATTATAGGAATGTAATTATCCTTAATGTGCGGAATTGCTTTAGCCCCTAAACCTATCAGATATGTTATTACAACGATTGCAACTACTGTTGTTACTGATGTTATATCCATTTTAACCTTTACCTCCATTCTTTAAGTGAATTTCCTGTATTTCGTTATACATTTTAGTTACCATTCCATTACCACCCAATGCGTGATATGCGTTATACATCTCAACAAAATTGTCATAGGCATAAGATGGTATTTCACCTATTTTCATATACTTATCGTGATATTCGATAAGCTGTACTCGCAAAAGCAACATTGTGCCTTTACTATTAGCGTCTTTGTCCTTTTTCTGTTGTTTCAGAAGCCAAACTATATAGCCAAGTAATATCGGTAATACTATGGTATAAGTTTGTAATAAAAGTTCTTTCATTTTATATCTCCTGCAAAATTAATAGGCACACCGCCCACCACCCTTACTGTGTGCCGCCTGCTACCATATTGGTAACGCACAATCTTCTATAACACTTTAGCAAATGGAAATACCCCAACAAATAAGCTATCTCTATCTCTCCAAGTTCTGTTGACACCATTCTCATTGTAGCTTGACATAAATGCTTCGCCTGCTTGCGAATGGTCATAGACCGCAAGATTAACGATAACGCTTTCAAATTTCTTTAAATCTTCGGTTATCATTTCATCTGTGTAGCTGTCAGGGTAGTTTCTTCTTGCCTTTACATCTTCTGTAGCTTGCTTAATGAGCTGTTCGATTATCGGATTATCTTCTTTGTTATCGAACACTACCACATCAGATGTAGTTTCATCATCATTTGTGACTGTATCAATGTGAAATTGTTTAAGCCTGATTTTGACCTGTTCTAATGTGGTGTATTCCATAACTATCTCCTATAATCCTAATTTCTCAATTAACAACTTCTTTAATTCTGCTCCTGTAAGTTCTTCTGCATTGTCTATACCTTGCCCTGCGGCAAATGCCTGCAAATCAGATGTAGACATACGATTTATGGTTGTTTTGCTATAATCAAAAGAAGCTCCAGAATTATTGTTTTCTGGAACTTCTTCGCCTGCGTTATACCATTTACCATTGTGAACTACTATATATGGATATTTCACAGTTGCACCTCCTACTCTTCGCTATGAACCTCATATACGAATGTGCTATCCATATTCTCATATGATGGAAGTACAACCTCTGAAGCATATGTTGACATCTTCATAGGTGGTCCATACTCTGTCTTTGTAGCGACTGTAATACCTACACCATATGTTGTTACATCAACATCAGCTACCTGTCTTGCTGTTCTTTCTTCTGGTGTAGTACCGAACCAGGTATTACCAAGACCGCCCTCCGGAAGAAGTGTAACCTTATCGTCTGGATAGAAGTACTGTTCCTTGCCATCGTCATCAATGTACATCTTATCGTAAAGTACGATAGTGAGCTTTGTTCTCTTCTGCACTACTGAAATAACAGTATCATCATCAACCTCGATAGTTGCTGTAAGGTTCTGTGCAAGAATTGAGTTTCTTATCTGTGCATTATCAAGCAGATACTGAAATGTGTTACTATTCATAAGTGCATATCTAGCAATCTTACCCTGCTTCTGTAACTTTTTTCTTGCATTGTTAAGGTCTGTAAGTGGCTTTGAATTAGCTGTATCGCTCCACATGCTTGTGCCGGATAACTTTGCGTAATGGTCTTTTGCATATGAACCATCTTTATCATAATCGTAAGCGTACTGAACGCCATCACTTACAATAGCAATTACCGGATGACCTGCATTTGTTGCAAGAAGTGACATTCTCATACGCTCTGGTACAACTTCTGCACCGCTTACAAGATTATTTGTATCGTCATATACGCTTGCCAAAGCACTTGCAAGATATGGGTCGTCAGCAGACTGAATACGCTCGATTTCAAGCATTTCTTCTTCACCAACTGTCATTCCCTCACGGAAAAATGCCATCTGTGTTTTTTCCTTGCTTAATCCCTCTCTAGCTCTAAGTGTTGGAATTGTGTCAAAGTTAGATGGTGCAAGTGATACCGGCAATCCCTTATGTGTCTTAATCCAGCTTAAATCAAGCCCCTGCTTCTTTCTTTCTGGAAACCACTGTAAGCCAAGATAAGGTATCTGGTTACTAGCGTTTTCTGTTGCCGATAATGCAATAGACTTACTGTCTAATACTTCATTAATTAACATCTGTTTACCTCCTGTTATTATTCAAATACAATCATTGGAAGAGCTGTCTTAACCGCCTCTTCATATGTAATGCCAGAATGTGTTTCTGCCACCTTTGTATTAAGATATGCTTTTTTAAGCAATACTCCCTGTGGTCTGTCCTCTGTTACATCGAACCTTAAAATGCCTACTACTGTGGCTGTATTGTCAGCCTTGCCGGTTGCTCCGATTGGAGTGCCTGCTTTGACAATCTTCTTACCCTGTGCATTTTTAGTTGTCACTCCGTCAAAATCAAGTGTTAATGGGATTGCTTCATTAGGCTCTCTCTTTAAAATCTGAACGTCTCCTGCGTATGAAGTCTTTTCATACTGCATATTCATTTCCTTTGCCATTTTTTACCTCCTGTTATTACTGAATGTAATGTGATAAAACGTCATTGTTCTTAGGTGCGTTAGATATAAGACTTTCTGCTATCTTTTCAGCGTTTGTCTTATTGTCTGCACCGCCTTTATTACTGCCGCCCGGAATATCCTGATGTTTTGCAATCTCCTGTTCCTTTGCCTGTGCCGCAGCCGTTTCTTTCTCGGACATAATCTTGCCAAGTTCGGTGTAATCAAGGCTTCCATCATCTTTAACAACCGTCTTTGCCTGTTCAGCAGTAATCTTAAAATTAGTCATAGCTGCTTCCCTCTGGTCTCTGATAGCGTTAGATTTCTGTAAATCGGCTATCTGCTGATTAGCTGTATCTAGGGCTTTATTTGCCTTTTCAAGCTCTGTCAGATTGCCAGCCTGTAGTTCGTCAAGCTGCTTCTGTAAGTCATCTGCTGTGTCAGCCTTAGCCTTGTACTGCTTTGTCTTGTTTTTCTCCGTAGCAACTTCTGAATTGTTCTGATTAAGAAGATTTGTAATCTGTTCATCTGTTGCTTCTGGAAAAAGTTTTAATACATCTTCTCTTGTCATAATTACCTCCGTTAAACACACGCTTTTGTTACCGCAGGTCGCTCCTGCTGTGTCTTCTGCTATTTACCGCATAGCTGCAAAATGTATAAAATAAAAGCAGCTATCGATTATTCGATAACTGCCTTATTTTGCTGATTATTATTAAGTTGATTAACTATCTCTTGTGCTTTCTTTTCTTGTTCTTCCACATCATCAATAGTCTTATATATATTATCAAGATATGATTTTGATAAAAGGAATGTCTTTTCTGCATCTCCCCATAAACCAACTGTCTTAATTGCTATAAGTGGATGTATGCCAGCTTGTAAAAGTAAAAGCAACGTCTGCGCCTTGGTGTACATATTGTCTTGTGGACTGTGATTTATCTGTACATCAAAATCTCTAACCGATAGTTTTAAGTCTTCTCCTGCAAGTCTTAGAATATTAAGAACCACTACCGCTAACCGCTTTTCGCACGATTTAACAATAGGGTCTTTCAGTTTTGCTCTTGTCTTAGAGAAATCCCATCCGTTTCTTAACTCGACCGCTCCTTGCGTATCTCCGCCTGTGTTGCCCTGTTTGTTTGGTATAGCCAATATAGATAATGTGTTATCCCACAAATCTTCTTTAGCAACTTGGCATTGTGTCTGATTAAGCTCTTGTGTCATAATTTCGACATCCGACTTATTGTCCTTATTGATGGACTTAACTGTAAGAGCGTGGTTCATTTTCATTTTTGCAAATGTTTCTTCATCAACTTCGCAATTTACAAACTTAACCCAATATTCAACAAACTGCTGTATGCTATCCATTCTGTTGGACTGCATGTTATTAATAGCATCCAACATACCTATAACAAGCTCAATATCAGATATTCTTTCGTGATTATTAGGAAACTCAACAATAGGAATTACGCCATATGTATGTAGTTTTGTTTCAACTACTTTACTGTTAATAATTCTGAATGACATAGTGTCGGAAAATGCCATTTTATACCAGTTTCCATCCTCGTCTTTAAGCTCTTGCACGACAAGTATCTGTTCTTCGGTGCTCTCATTATAAATAGCATAAGTATTAAGAGGCGTGGGTGCCACAATTCTGAATGGCACATCTCCATTTTTAGGCTGTGCCGCTTTAAATGATGTGCCTGTTGCGGATTGCCATTCTCCAGCTTTAATGTCTTTTTCTTGCTTATTGGCATCCGCCATAAAATCATTAAGTGTATCAACAGCTTTATTGATAGTTTCATCATCTTTGCGGCTAATAAACTGAATTGGCTCGCCATACGTCTGTCCTACCTTAAACTGAACAATCTCATATGCGTGATTCTCAACAATCTTGTTTGTAATATCTTCATTGGTTAACTTGTGCCTGTATAATATTGGTTGGTCGCCCTTGTAGTAATCCCACAGATACTTAATAACAGGCTTATTCCAGTTGAATATTCCAATTGTACTTCCAATAACCTTAACAACATTGTTAGCAGTTATTGTATCTACATTCGTGTATGCAATTTTTCTACCATAACAACCTCTAACAAGGTCTT
>OGIF01000067.1_pt1 | contig 52283 bp, 74 predicted proteins | sample 1571711 | NCBI WGS metagenome assembly OGIF01 (sample SAMEA2581949, study PRJEB24529) | metagenome | biome: Human gut stool | place: China | collected 2011
ACCAGCCGCCCGGTCATGTGGCATCCTCCTTGTCCTGATGGCAGTGCATATAGATATAGGCACTGTTCGGCCCCATGTTGGCGTACAGCCAATCATTGATTTTGGCCACACTCATGTGGTCTCGCAGAACACGTTTTTCATAAATGTATTCGCCAGTCAGCTTCTTTTCTGCAATTTTGGCCTGAATGTCCTTGTCGTCATAGTTGGCCTCAACCATGTACAAGTCATAGTTCGGGGCGGAAATGCCGTCTAGGTTATTCATGTCGGTACAGTAAAACAGCTTTCTCCCGTCCAGCCAGACCTTCCACCCGCAGTTGGGAACATTGTGCTTGACCATGTGCGGAATGACGTTGCAGATTCCGTATCCGTACAGGTGTCCCGGATCCAGAACGTCAATCTGCGAGACCGGCACCCCTGCATCCACCAGCGGCTTGCACAGCCAAGCACAGCAGGCAAAGCGGAGCGTCGGCCGGTTGGAGGCCAGCAGCCGCAATGTGGATGGATGAAAGTGGTCACTGTGGATGTGGGTCAGCAGCACCAGCTTCAACGTCCGGTATTCCGCTGCCAGTGCCTTGAACGAAACCCCGCAATCAATGAGGATTTTGTGCTCGATCACCACCGCATTTCCCTGACTTCCGGTGGATATGATGTTGTAGTCGATCATAACGAGCTGAGGTCAACTACCGTTTCTACGGTCGTCGGTTCACCCTGAGAAATATCCCCATGAGGCAGAGCGCCCTGACCATCGCCGACATCCGGTTTCCCGGTGTGCAGCTCCGGCTGTTCGGATGCACTAGGCATAGATTCCGGTTCGGTGATGATTTCGCCGTTGCCGTCCACCATGGACACGGTGTTGTCGCTTTCAAAGGCTTTGGCCATCTCGATGCTCATAACACCCCAGCGAGAAATGAGCTGGCGAAGCAGGGTTTTCTTTGCCATATCATCAAAGTTCTTGTACCAGAAAGAGGAATACTTCCACATTTCGCTTTCCGGGACTTTTCCTGCCTGCAATTCCTCGTACTTCTGGCGGCTGAATGCTTTGGAGTAGGTGTCGGCGTGGTTCATCATCTTTTCTTTGGACCAGTACAGCACCTTGCGGAAACCGTTCAAATACTCGAAGTAGGCCATATAGCCCACCGTAGGCAGTGCATCCCGCTGATCGTCGTCCTCAATAAACTGGAACTTTGCCTTGCCGGTCAGCGAATCTTTGCCAAGGTACTCGCCTTCCTTGATTTCCATCACATCGAGATCAGCATACTGACCGCTACGCAACGCCAGCTGAACGTACCCCTTGTAACCCAGTACAAACGTGGCCGTGGTGATTTCCGGGCGGATCAGTCGATTGTTGCGGTCATACTTGGCCTTCTGCTTGAACGGAACCAGATAATATTGGCCCAACTGCGGGGACGGGCTGAGGTTCAGGCTTTCGCCCAGCAGGGCACCGGCAAGGATCGTACCGGCATCGCATTCCTGCAAAGCCGGGTTGACAGCCACCGCACTGGTGATGGAGGCTGTAAAACGGCGGGCGCGGGTCGGGTCACGCAGGGTGTTGGAGATCAAGGACTGGTAGCCCTTGGTGGTGATTGCTACGGAGAACTTGGGTTTCTGCTGCGCTGGCAGTTGATTATTAGGCGTTGCCATATTCAATACCTTCCTTTTCAAGATAATGCTTCAAACCAACGAGCTGGGCCTTGGTGCCCTTTGCATAGAAGCGGGTCATGAAGATAGGTTCCGGCTTAGGCTGCGGTACCGGCTCCTGTTCAGGCTGCACGGCGATTTCCGGGTCTGCGGAGATTTCCTGCGCCGGTTCAGGCTGGGCCTCGGCTGCGGCCGCAGCAGCGGTACGAACCTTTTCAGCAGCAGCTTCCCGCTCTGCCTGCCGGGCGCGGCGTTCTTCTTCACGTCTGCGCTGTTCTTCCAGCGCCTTGTGCCGGTCAGCCACGGTCTTGATGGCAGTGGGCAAGTCCAGATTGCTGCGGTACTCCACCATGATCTCAGCGGCGTTATCCATGCCCTCGATGGCGGCCACGTCGGCCACAATGCCGTCCACAAACGCCTTTGCCTGCTTTTTCAAAGAAGTCAGGCTGTCACTCATAGTGACCTTCGGGCGGTAGGTCAGATTATCCAGCCAGTCAATGTTGGCGGCTTCCACCAGCTCGCCGTAGTAATCCATGAGCTTTTCCGTTTTCTGAGCCACAATACCAGAGGTCACATCCGCAATTTTCTGCTTCAACTCGGCATCTGCTTGCTGGAACGGTACCGTCACACACTCCCGGTAGACCTGCTCAAAGGCATTGTAAGGCTCAAGGATTTTGTCCTTGACAGCAATGCGCTGGGCCTCGTACTCCTTGAATTCCTTGGTTAACTGCGCGCGGGCATCCTTGACGCTTTTATAGGTCTGTTCGGTGCAGACCAGTGAAAGAGCTTCGGCAGTGCGCTGCTCAATATCGGCCTTAACGCTGTGAAGCCGCTCGACAATGATGGGCAACTGCTGAAGTTCAATGACCTGCAATGCGGTATCCTGTGCCATGTTGCATTCTCCTTTCATTTTTTGAACATGATGTACTTGCCAGTGGTGCGGTTGACCAGCTCCATGAAGTCCGGGCCATCCCGGACACAGAGGTACAGGCGGAAATCCCAGCCCTGTGCGGAAAGGGCCTCTTTCTGCTTGCGGGTCAACTTTTTGCCTCTTACTTTCAAAAAATCACCCCCTCCTCGGCCTTGTTGACAGCGATGTTCAGAGTGATGGTCTCCCGGCAGCGGAGGCCGAAGTTGCCGCCCGGGCCGAACATCTTGGTTTTCTCGAACTCCTTTGCGCTGTACACGCTGGCACAGTTGAGAACATTGGGAATGCGGTCAGGGTGGACTGCCCGGAACGCCTGACACGCCATGTGGTAGTTGGGTGCCCAGATCTCCGTCCATCCTCCGCAGTACGGCTGAACATCATCTGAGCCGTATGTGAAGTAGAATTTTTCCAGGTCCATCACTCAGCCTCGCTTTCGTTCTTGATGCAGATACCGAGCGCAGAGAACAAGAGCATCAGGCCAACTTCATCTCCGTCATCCAGGCTCATAAAGTCGAGCTCCCCGGCCACAAAGCCCTCACGGAGAATCACAGCGGTGCCCACAATGGGCTGACCATGTTCCGGCGTACCGTAGAGAATGCTGGCAATGTTGTTGATGGCGTAGCCTTTCAGCAGTCCCTCATCATCAATCACCATGCACAGTCCTTCCGGCAGATACTTGGGATGAACCACCTCGATGCAACCGCCGACCTCTTTCTGGAGGTTGTCCAGCAGCGGTTCGCCGAAGTCCTTGAACCGCATCTGATTCTCGGTGTCGAATACCAATCCTTTCATAAAATCACTCCTTTTCCGGGAAGCACTCGTTGACTTCCCATGCGTCTGTGGCCTCTAAGCAGTGGTCACAGCCTACGATTGTTCCATCCTCGGCGCGATAGATGGTATCGCACCGCTGGTGGCAGATGGGGCACACAGGAGGGTCAGGGTAGCCAGCCTCCGCATCAGTCCTCGGATACAGCATCCAGCACCTCCCGGAGCTTGCGCCCCATCCAGCGGCCTACATCATCGAACCTCCCCATGCTGTCAAGCCAGACAAACAGGGCTGCGATAACAGAGGTCACAGCAAACTGCGCCGCCGGGGCACGAGCTGCTGCCTGTTCGGCGGTGATGCCGTACACGATCATCAGAATCCGGGTCATTCCTTACACTCCCTTTCTTTGCGTGCCTTGCGGGCAGCCGTTTGGGCTTCCAGCTTCTCACGGTTCCCGGGCTGGGCGATGAATTTTTTGAATCCCGCCAGCGTCACGCGGCCAAAGCTCTCACCGACTTCCGGGGGAATATCGGCCACGTTGATATGAATTGTGGTGTCCATGTGATCCTCCTGTGTAACCGATTAAACATCGTCGGCAAAAAAAATCTGGTCAATGCTCACGTTCATGGCTGCGGCCAGAGCAACCAGCGTCTTGGTGGTGGTCACTCGCTCAGTACCGGCTTCCAGCGCAACGATAGTGCCCCGGCTAATGCCGCTCTTTTCGGCAAGTTCCTCCTGGCTCATTTTCAAAGACTTGCGAACCTCTTTAATTTTGAAGCCCATTCTTGTCACCTCCTATCTTTTCGGTTCACAACGGATTTTGTTTAATCGGTTGCACACACATAGTACAACATCCCATGGCCTTTGTCAAGTTCATTACACAAATTTTGTTTAAGAAATTACACAAAACTCATTGACAGCGTCTCGACTATAATTGTATAATGGATTGTACAAAACGGAGGGATTGAACATGACCTTGAAAGATTTGATCATTGAATACCGGAATGACCACGGACTGTCTCAACGGCAATTTGCTACTGCTTGCGGGTTGTCTAATGGCTATATTTCGATGCTGGAAAAGGAAATGAAACCCAACACTAAGCTCCCGGTCACGCCAACTCTCCCTAAATTGAAGCAGCTTGCATCCGGAATGGGAATGAGCCTGACTGATTTGCTGGTCAAGGTTGACGATATGCCAGTAGAACTCATTCTTGATGATGCAGACAGCAAAAAACTCGTCCCCGAAATTGAGGACGAGCTGGATGCAGAGATTATGAAAATTATTTCAGGTCTTACTCCGGAGAAGAAGCAGCAGGCATTGAGCTATATTCAGTACCTTGCGCAGTCCTGAGGAGCCGAAGCAACTTGATTTTTTCAGCAACAGTCAGTAAAGCCAGCGATTTTTGAATGGATGTGCATAATTCAGTATCATTCATGGGTTTGCAAGTCCTTTCTTGATAAAATAACCACCGGCAGCAACTGAATTATATCAAATACGCACCCGCTTTTCATGGAATCGTGGAATTATACCGAAAATCGGAAAAATTTGTGCGTTTCCGGCATAATATTGTGAATTACGTTGCGGAGGCCGTTTTATGAATTTGAAAGAAATCGCGCTTCGACTGAGAGAATATAAACGGGTGTATGTAGCTGGAACTCCGGTTATGTTGCGAAGCCGATTAGATTTTCTCGATATTTTCTCAGCATACGGTTTGACTGCGGATATGAGTGTGTCGAAGAAGATTGGTGTTTTGGTTGCGTGCAGCAATCCAATGCAGAAGAAAATCGATCAGGCCAAAGCTCTAAATATTCCGGTCATTTCAGAACAGCAGTGGTTTGAGCTTATGCCAGAGCTGGAAGCACTCGGAATGTGGAACGGAAAGCCAATTCCGTTTGCAGATGATAATGGAATTTACCATATTGATGTGGGCGGTGATGGTTGATGGCCCGAAAAAAGAATATTGCTGCTGGCCTCGATGCCGTCATCTATGCCCGGTACTCGTCGCATAACCAGCGAGAGGTCAGCATCGAGCAGCAGATCGCAGAGTGTACGAAGCACGCAGCTGCGCTTGGACTGCGCATTGTCGGTACATACGAGGACAGGGCAATCAGCGGCAAGACGGATAACCGGCCTCGTTTCCAGCAGATGATGCGGGATGCTGAAAAAGGGAAGTTTCAGGCCGTCGTGGCGTGGAAGTCCAACCGCATCGGGCGCAATATGCTGCAAGCCATGGTCAACGAGGCGAAGCTGGACGATTACGGCGTAAAGGTGTTTTACGCCGAGGAAGATTTTGACGATACAGCCGCCGGGCGTTTCGCATTGAGGAACATGATGAATGTGAATCAATTCTACAGCGAGAACATGGCGGAGGACATCACCCGGGGGCTGTATGATAACGCCAGCAAGTGCATGGCGAACGGTCGGCAGCCCTTGGGCTACAAGCGGGGTAAGGATGGCAAGGTCGTGGTGGATGAGCCAGCGGCTGCCATCGTCCGGGAGGTCTACGCTCGTGTCGCTTCTGGCGAGTTATTCACGGACATTGCCCGTGATCTGAACCGCCGGGGCATAAAAACAGCTGATAAAGGCGAATGGAATAAGAACAGCTTTCACAGGCTGTGTTCCAACGAGAAATACCGTGGCATCTACATATACGGCGATGTTCGCATCGAGGGCGGCATCCCGACCATCATTGATGATACCCTGTGGTACAAGGTACAGGAGGCACTCCGAGTGAAAAAACTGAAAAGGAATGGCCGTCACCGTCCCGGCGATGAGGACTATCTTTTGACCGGGAAACTTCGGTGTGGGAAGTGCGGTGGCTACATGATCGGAATGTCCGGCAGATCAAAGACCGGAGATATCCACTACTATTACGCTTGTCAGAACAGGCGTGTCGGGCGCACCTGTGACAAGAAGAATATCCGCCGGGATGTTATCGAGCCAGCGGTAGCACAGGCCATCAAGGAATACTGTCTGACCGATGATGCCATCGAATGGATTGCCGATAAAACTGTGGAATACTGGGAGAAGGCAGACAGGAATCTCCAGCTTGATTCCATCGAGGGCGATCTGGCAGCCGTGCAGTCGTCTATCTCGAACGTGATGAAAGCCATTGAGATGGGTGTGGTCACAGAAACAACTCGTGACAGGCTCATAGAATTGGAAAAGCAGCGTACCGACTTGAAGTCAAAGCTGTCACTTGCCAAAGAGGAAGTTGTCCATGTTGACCGTAAGAAACTGATTTCCAGCCTGCTGCTTTTCAGAAACGGCGACATCCACGACCGCCAATATCAGGAAGACCTTTTCAAGACATTCCTGATATCCGTGTATGTCTACGATGACGATGACAATGGGCACTTAAAGATTGTATTTAACGCTTTCGGAGATAACAACACCGTTGATTTGCCTATTGATTTTGGTGAAACTGATAATCAATCAGCATTTTCCGATGGAGCGGAAAAGTTCGATTATTCTCTCCATCGGTCAGCTACATGGCACAGGGCTACTACATCAACGCCGGAACGATGGGCGGAAGCCAGGGCGAGGTCGCTCACATTGACCTCACCAACGGCACCGAAATCATCCGGGTGCTGCTCACCACGTTCAACAACTACCTCGGCACCGAGGGTGTGGAGCTGATTGTTGGCCGGGTCAAGGACGACATCAAGCCCAATCAGGAAGACCGCTGGAGCACCGTCTGGAATGAGCGTCTGGAGGTCATCAGCAGCAAGAAGTTCTACCGTCTGAACAACCGTGCACAGGATGGATTCTACGGCACAGAGGAGGAAGCAAACGCCGCTGAGGAGAAGCGGTTTGACCGCTACAAGATCCGCCGCAGCAATGACAGTGCGGTGGATGTGACCACAAAGGCCGCTCCGATGGTCAAAAAGTACATCCACGAGAAGTTCGGTGTCCGGCGCGTGAAGATGGACGACATCAAGGTCGTCAAGCACGGTGGCCGCTACACCGTCACCTACCACAAGCACGCTGCACAGCTGCACTAAGGGGAGGGCGCAAAGATGGTCACGATTCAGAGCCAAAACTTCGGCGTTGAGATTGAAATGACGGGCGTTTCCCGCGGAACAGCCGCCTCCGTCATCGCCAACTACTTCGGTGTCGGCGGTATCCACTTTGCAGGTGGCACCTACCAGACGTACGAGGCCAAGGATAGCAAAGGCCGCGTATGGAAGTGCATGAGAGACGGTTCCATCACTCCCCGGCGGCGCAGAGGTGGTGCAATCGTAGAGGCAGACGATACCTACCGCTGCGAGGTCGTGACCCCGATTCTCCAGTATGAGGACATCACCGACCTGCAAGAGGTCATCCGGGCACTGGTCAAGAAGGGTGCCATGGCGAACAGCTCCTGTGGTATCCACGTCCACGTTGACGGTGCGAACCACACGCCCGAAAGCCTCTGCCGGCTGCTGAACTTCGCCACCGGGCGGCAGGATCTGTTCTACGAAGCCCTGCAGATCGGCAACCGCGCAGACCACTGGTGCCACAAAATCAACCCTGCACTGTTCCGTGAAATGAAGAAGAACGGCCGGGCAAGCCGGAACGATGCAGAGCGCATCTGGTACAGCGTGGTGAATGACGGATATGATGGAGGCGTGGATTCTTCCCACTACAACAGCACCCGGTATCACGGAATCAACCTCCATGCATTCTTCACAAAGGGCACCGTGGAGTTCCGGCTGTTCAACGGAACCACCCACGCCGGGCGCATCAAAGCATACGTTCAGTTCTGCTTGGCAATGAGCGCATGGGCTATCAATTGTGACCACGACAACCTTCACTTCAAGTCCATCAGCGGGTACACCCAGCAGCAGAAGCACGATTTGATGATGCGGGTGCTTACAAAGCGTCTGGGCATGAGAGGCCCGGAATTCAAGACCGCCCGGTTGCATCTCACCTCTGCATTTTTGACAGAGGCCGAGAGTGAAAATACCGCCGCCTAAAAACCGAAAAGCTGCGCTATCTGGCTATACGGGCATTTGGAGGATATGACAATGAAACTTTACAAATACTCCGGCACCATCGAGGAGCTTGCCGTTGAACGCGGCCGAATCTCCTATATCAAACTCTTTGATGTGACCGACTTCGACAAAGCACCAACCAGACTGGAAGTCTTCGGTGCGCTCGGCAAGTACATTGAGGCCATCGAGTTAACCGATGCCGAAGAACGGTACATCAAGAGTGATTGGTACTTTGACAGCAGCCTGTATCTGCGCCGCATTGAAGTCCCTGGCGTGGGCGATTGGCCGGCAAAGATTATCACCCAGTCGCCTGACGACATCGACCAGCTGGAGATCTTCGGAGAGCGGGAGTACATCGAAACCAGCAAGCCGAAGTCGATGCCCGGCGAGGAAGTGAACCGCTGGCTGATGTGGGAACGCCAGAACATGAAGTAAGGAGGTCATGACCATGTTCAGTATTACCGATAATGAGAGATTGCGGGATGCGTATGCACTCCTGATGTTCATGCAGCGCGATATTTCAGCCTCTGCCGAAAAGAAAGCCGCTGTGAAAGACTTGGCCGCAACCGTCAAGATGGAGATCCGGGCCTACAATAACCGCCCCGTTTCCAATACGCGCATTATCAGTGCCGACTATGACGGCCGTCTGGAGCTTGTTCAGCTGCCCGATGAATTGGACAAGGCGCACAAGGTGGATGCTGCCAACTGGTTCCGCGGCAACTGCTATCTGGAAGCTTACAACAGCCCCTATGACTGCACAGGGCAGGAGTTCACGAATTGGTTTTATCTGTTCCGGCGGCGCGATCACTGGTTTGCATATCACTCGGTTAGCCGAGATGTTTAAAGAGGAAGTACAATGACGGACGAAAAAGCTATCGAAAAGATGCTCTATGACCAGCAGCAGGGCTGGCCGCTGTGCCCCCGCTGCGGCGAGAGGATGCCGGACAAACTGACCCACGGAGCACTGAGCCGCCACGCCAAGGGCGTGTACATCTGCGAGGCCTGCGGCACTGATGAAGCCCTCCGGGATTGGGCCGGGAACGTCAAACCGCTGTCCGACTGGGTGCTGGTTCGCGTATACAATGGAGATCTTCGGAGGTAATCGATATGGAAGAATTGCTTCTATCACTGAATGGGCCGTGGTCAAACGCAGCCTGCATCGGCTACTGTGCCATGGCAATGCGCAACGCCGGTTTGAGTGAAAAGACGCAGCGCAAAGTCCTCGATGAACTGACCCGGTGCTTCGACGATGTGAGTGTTGAAGATGCTGCACAGATGAAGTTCTAAACAAACAAAAAATCCCCCTACACTGGCCCGAAGGTCAATGCAGGGGGATTTTTGCGCGCTACCGAGGTAGCCAAATATAAAATCAAGAGTGGACCATGCCGGGCCGCTCTCTACAAAAGCCGAAGCTTTTCAAGTGCCTCTATTTTACACGGCACTCATGCAGCAGTCAAGACTTTTTGCCCAGTGCTGCGGTCATAACATCAAAGGCGTGTTCGATGACTGCGTCCATCACCTCGTCGGTGATGGCCCAACGGATAGCCGCCGGGCACTTGGCGCGGAGAGCAGCGAACACCTGCTTCTTCTTTTTGGCGCCCTGACCGCTGCCCATGATGGACAGCTCGGCCTTTTTGACCAGTTCCAGAGCCAGATCCTTGACGGTGGCCTTGTAGCCCAGCCGGATGCCCCCGACTGCCAGTGCGATAAAGCCCGCCAGCATCAGGACGATGGCGACGGGAGCGGGAATAAAGTTCAGCATAGCTTCCATGATATTGCCTCCTATAAGTATCAGCGGCGCGGAGAGACACCCCTGCGCCGTTTTGTTGTGTTGGTTATATCGGATGTTTCACAGGTACTTGGAAGCCCCGGAAATGGCCTTCCAGCTGGCAGGACCGCAGATGCCGTCCACGGCCAGTCCGTGCGCCTCCTGCGCTTTCAGCAGAGCGTTCTCGGTGCCCTCGCCGAAAATGCCGTCCGGGGTCAGCCCCAGCAGCCGCTGGAGCATCTTCGTGGCTGCACGGTTTGCATCCCCGGTGCAGCCCCGGCGGATGGTCGGCAGAATGAACTTCTGGTAGGTGGTGCTGGGGTAGTGCCGCGGGGCATCGCACAGCCACGTTGCCTTTGCATCGCGGGTATCGGTGTGTACGATGGCGCAGCCGTCATACCAGTAGATACCCACAGCCTTGAAGTACTGGGCGGCGATGATGCCCAAAGCCACAGGGTTGATGTCGCGGTCTTTCATGCGCCAGTCAGCCGCCATCCCATAACGGTGCTTGCTGCCCGAACTGCCTTTAACCGCCGCATTATGCGGAATACAGCGGTAGCCACTGGTAATTTTGATGGGCTTACCCAGCTTTTCCCGAACAGCCTGCATCTTCTCTACCAACTCCGAATCCACCATCTGCCGAGTACACCCGCAGGGGCATTTGAACTCCTCACGGGTAAAATTTTTGCTCAGGGCAGATGTGTCGCTGGCCTGATAGACAATGACTCTCATGTAAAAAACCTCCTTCAAGAGAAGTCGTGCTTTTGAAGCCGCTCGTTGTACACCCGCTTGATATTCGCTACTGCACAGATGCAGCGGTTGTTTTTGTAGTCGGGGTGACTGCGGCAGTAGTCCTCATAGGCATCAATGACGGCCAAAATCTCGATAAAATGCTCCCTCGTGTGGTGCTTATCATCAATCAGTTCGTCATTGAAGCGCAGGATCTGGGTACGCAGAAGATTGGCATTGCGCTCATCATCAACTTGGATATGCTCCTCCAGCTTTTTCTGGGTCTGCTTCTGCTGTTCCAGCACTTCAGCATTCAGGGCGTGTCCGATGATTTTCGCAAGCCTGCTCCACGGATTGATCTTGATGGGCGAAACCTCAATGAGCGAGAGCAGCACCAAAACCATCCCGCCACCGCTCCAAAACAATTCTTTCAGATTCACAGCCATCCCCCTCACTGAACCAGCGCGGCGATTGCCTGCAAATCAAAAATCGGAGCATCAAAAAACGCTCTCGCCCACAGCCAGTAGTCTTCGGACTCCGGGCGGCGGTACTTTTGGCAGAGTGCCGATGCCCAAACCCGGTTCCAGCGGGTCTGATAGTCCGCATCTCGACGCTCAAGGCTCCGCTGGATGTTTCCTACCAGATCCCCGCGCAGGGTGCCGTTACCGTCATCATCCTGCACAAAGCAGTCCATGCCGTTCTGGCTCCCCACAGCACACACACGCTGGTTTTTGTGCATAAGAAAACCGTCCTGACAGGTCAGGGCGGTTCCATAAGGAATATTCACTTTTCCATCTATGCCGTCGAAGCGCGCCCGGCGGCGGGCGATAAAGCGTTCATGCTCCACCATGGGTTAGACCTGCTCTTTCTTCTCGGCGAGCATACCGGTCAGCTCGGAGTAGTGCTCATCGGTCAGTTTGCCGGCGGCGTAGAAAATATCGATCTTCTCCGCCAGACCATCGGTACTGCCGCGCTCGATCATGCGCTTGCAGGTGCGATACAGAACCATTTCCGTTGCTTTGCTCATTGCGTTTTCCTCCTATCAGGTATTCTCAGTGTCATCCGTATCGGAGACATTCAACTCCAGAAGAGTCAGGCGATAAGCCTGATCCACGTTCATCTCGTCGGCATCCTCGATGGCACTTTTGGATTCCATGATCCAGCTGCCGATGTCGGTCTGCTCCAGCATGACCGTTTCCAGCTCATCACCCATCTGATCGCGGTCGAACAGCTGGTACGGCGTCCCGGCATAAGAAATGCCCGAAGCATCAGGCTCCGGGCAGAGGATATAACAGCCGTTGTCGGCTTTTTTGATGTAGGTCACGTCCTCGGTCAAGGCAAGGACGGTGCCATCACTGGCTTTGATGATTTTGAACAAGGTACTTTACCTCCAAAAATTGCATAGCAAAGCCGCCGCAGACGCAGCAGCCGCCCATGGTCATCAAAATTTTTATAGTAGGCTTCTTGGCAGTTCATATACTGCGCCACCTCCTGCAGGGTACGTTTCCCGGCCAGCCATTCCCGGTGGAACAACTTCAGTTTCCTCCGTGCGCGTATCACACCATCACGGCTACCATTGACTTTGATTTTCCCGGTCTCAGTCAAGGTAAAACGAGCCTTGCACCAGCGGAAAGGCTTTGTCAGAGGGATGATCTTGCATTTCTTCTTGTTGACCGGGATGCCGCGGATTTCAAACTGGCGCACGATAGCGCGGCCCAGCTTTTTCAGATCTTCGATATCCGGGAGAATGATGCAGTAATCATCCATGTAGTGTCCGGCGCTATGCGTGGACATCTGGCATTTGATCCAGTTGTCCACAGCACTGGGCATTGCCGCCATTTCTTGTTGGCTCGGCTCAACGCCCAGCGGCATCCCACGGCCCGGAAATTCGCCGGGAGCAGTATCAATAATGGTATCTGCTATCCGCCGAAAATCAGGGTTCAGGATATACCGCTGGTGCCGCTGATAGATGATAGAATGGGGTGCATAAGGAAAGAACTTCTTCAGGTCGAGCAGTAACACCCCGCCCGCACGGCCATACTTGCGGTAATGCCGTGCCAGCTGCTGTTTGATGCGCTTGATCTGCCAGTGCAGTCCCTTACCAATCCGGCTTGCACCGTTGTCATAGATCATGCTGGGGTCGTAAAGCGGCTCCAGCACTTCCTTGCTGATGACCTTGTGGATTTGTCGGTCTGTAATATGAGGAGCGTCAATCCCACGAATCTTGCCGCGTTCGCAGACCGTGAAATGAACGTATTTCTTAGGCCGCCACCTTTTTGCCAAAATAAGCCGCCGCTGCTTCGCTGTGTTGGAAAACAGATGCCGCTCAAAGTTCTGCGTGCTCTGCTTCCAGCGTACACCGTTGCAGCATTTCCGGCCGTATTTGAACATCGTGTGGTAGCTGAACACTTCTTCCAACGAACCGAGGGCGGCACAACGGGCTTCCTGTCTGGCTCGGCGTGCTGCCCGGCGGCGCTGGTATCGTGCTTCATGGCGCTCCTGACTTGTCATAAAAGTATTCGCTCCTCGTACAGATGAATTGTAGGGCATCGTCTAATCTGCTTTATGCCGGCACATGAAACGCGGTAAGATGCATCCCGCGCCATGCAAGAAGCGTCCGTGTCGGCATATCGAAAAGCAGTTTTAGAGGTTTGACCCTCAGGGAAGTACCTCTCCTTTTGCTATGGTCGTCTTTCACCTATGGCTACTCCATGTGACCAAGCATTGCAAAATCCGGGCACAACACCATACGCATTGTTAGCGTTGTTATAGTCCAACGACCCCGACGACGAAACCGCGCAGAAGTAGTTGTTGTTGTTGATGTTGTTGTAGTTCGGCGACCGCAGCCACCAGACCGCCGCCGCAGGAATTGACAGAGATACACCCACCTAAAAATCAGGCTTTCCGATTGACCGTTCCGATCATGCCTTGCAGCAGGTCGTTTTCCTTGTCAATCAGCTCACCCAACTTTTGAGCCATTTTGTCCAGTCTTTCAGTTGCTTTCTTCGCATCGACACTTTTTCCTGAGGGAGTTGTGAAACATCCCTGCGGGTTCTGGGTCATGATGAGATAGCAGTGAGTCAACCGAACATCCAGCGCCATCAGAGATGCCCGCGCTTCCAGAAGATGTGCTTTACGAAGCTGGCGCCGCTGATCGTCGGAGGGATAGATGCTGTTTGCCTTTTCGGCATGGTCTATCACCTCACCCGCCAGCTTTGCAACCGGTTCTGCAATCAATCTGGAATACCTTGCGGAAATGCGGGTCAGGAAGTTTATCGTTTCAATGTAAATCGCATTGGCGACATTCACATACTCCGCCTTGCTTTCTGTGCGCTTGGATTTCAAAACTGACATGATACTTTAGTCTCCTTCGGGGTCATCGAGGTCGATTTCCCCTTGCTCTCGCTCAACTTCTTCCAAATGCTTGAGCAGCACATACTCTATGTAGTTCGTGATGGACCGATGTTCTTTTGTTGCTAGAACGCCGATCTTGTCAAAAACTTCATCGGACAGGCGCAGTGTAAAGACGCGCTTGTTAGTTGCCATACAATACCTCCTAACAAACAGGTTTTGAAAGTATTGTATAGCGTTTTTCGTGCCGTGTATGCACTCATAAGACAGTTGAGTGATAGCACTTTCAGTATCTTTTTTCAAAAAATCGCGCGGGGCGCTGACGCGCCCTTTGAATTTTTTGAGGAAAGTTTGCTGTTTTCCGCCCACTTCCGTGGGCTTGAGTAAGTCGAGAATCCCTGCGGGGGATTAGACAACAAAGCCGGGCACAACACCATACGCAGTGTCAGCGTTGTACCAGTCCAACGACCCCGACGACGAAACCGCGCAGAAGTAGTTGTTGAAGATGCCGGTGGAGTCCGGCGACCGCAGCCACCAGACCGCCGCCGTTCCGGTGGCGGAATGTTTATTGGCAACTTTGCTGTTACCCGCTTTGAAGTAATCGTACTGTGCCTGATAGTTCGGCTCCGCATCATTACAAAACTTGTGCGTTGCAAAGACCTCATACTCGGACAGCAGGAACAGATAATCCGTGGTAGAGGACACGTTGCTGGCGGTATTGCCGTCACCCTTATTATCCGTATACTTCGTGCAGGACTTCATCACCGCCCGCAGGTCGGCGGGAAGTGCAGCCAGCAACGTGTTGGCGGTCGGGCTGGTGGGAGAACTTGCGCTACCCAGTACCTTGCTCCGCATCTGACTGCTCCCCCAGCCGCCAGAGTTCGTGTTGCTGGTGTTCATCGTGAACGCGCCAGACGTAGAAGTCGTGCTGCTATAGTTGCTGTCCACCAACCCCACAAATTTACTGCTGATCTTACCCAACAGGAAGTGGATGCGGTTGCCGCCCTCCTTGCCGGAATTGTGGTTGAAACCGATGATAAAGGCATCAACTTTCAAGCTAGAGATCGTAGTTGCGCCCACCTTGCCATTGATGGTTACGGACTTCGTGGCACCAACAGACCAATAGTTTGCACCCTGCCCGGCATCGCTGACGGCCTTGATGACTGCCCAACTGTTGCTGCTGAGCGTTTTGGACAACAGAGTAACGGCCACCGTGAACGTCTTGCTGGACGGTGCAGTATAGTTGGTATCTGCACCCACATTGACCGTAATAGTGGCACTGCCGGTCGCCTTTGCGGTCACCGTGATGGTGGTGCCGGAAACACTTACCGTTGCAATGTTCGTACTGCCAGAGGATGCGGTCACCGTACCGCTGCCCGGCCGAGTAACAGTGATGGTGCCAGAGGTTTTCGGGTAGGTCAGGCTCAGACTGCTTGCGGACAGCGTAATACTGCCGGTCGCCTTGCCGATCGTCCACGAAGCGCTCTTGGCCGTAGTCGTCCCATCCGACCACTTATAATTGGAAGTCGGGGTAAAGGTGGCGCTGTAGCTGCCAGCGTTGGTTGCGCTGCTCGTGCCACCGATCGTCAGCTGAGAACTGTTATAGTTGCTCCACGACGGGGACTGCGCCGAGCCATTGTAAGTCACGCTACCGGTCTGTGCCGGCACATTCTTGACCTCGGCTCGGCCAATCGTCCACGACACACTCTTGGCTTCCTGCGTGCCGTCCGTCCAGACATACTTGCCGATGGGCGTAAACGTGGCCGTATAGGTGCCAGCATTGATGCCGGAGGTCACGCCCCCGATCGTCATCATGCTGCTGTCATAGCCTTTCCATGTGGGACTCTGGGTGGAGCCGGTATAGGTCAGGCTCCCGCTCTGGGCAGGCACGACCTGAATCGTCAGGGTCAGCACAGAAAGCGCATCAATGGCTTCCTGTACATTCGCCGCCGAGATGCCGGACTTACTGTTGTCATAGAAAATATCTGCCGCAGCGCCACCGGACGAACCGCCGCCACCGCCAGCATTAAAAGGACCCCATGCCATGAATCAAGCCTCCTCTGCCGCTGATGCGGCTTCAATGATGTGATACTGAGCGGAAATCGCAGCACTCGGAACGGATGCCGCCCGGAGGCGTAAAACACCGGCCATGCTCTCCGTCGATGTGAAATCCGCCGCCCTTGCAACCGCGCTGCTGGACGGGGCAACATCCACTCCCACGCTATCTGCCGCCGTCAGACCATCCACCTTGATGTCGATGTACTTCGTATACCCGGGGACGCTGGAATCGGACTTCCAGCCGGTGACAGGGATGGAGAACGAAACGAATGTTGCCCGGTCTGCTTTCAGTCCGTGCATTTCTTCCAGTGCAGCAGCGGCGGCAGATGCGACTTTGGCGGTAGCATTGCTGGACTGGGATGCAGCGCTGCGGAGCTGATCCAAAGTTGTGAGCGCATTGCTCAAAGAAGTCACCTCCCATAAAAAATAAGGGGCAGCGGTGAATATTCTCCGCCGCCCCTTTACTCATGAGATCTCAGAGGCTTACTCGCCGTAAATCTCTGCCAGCATCTCGGACACCTCGGCATCGGTAGCCGTATGGTTCGCAATGGCCTTATCGATGGTGGTATCCATGCCGTCCAGCTTGGTCTTATCCGCAGCGGACATCAGGCCAGCCTTGGCAGTGGTCGCCTCGTCATAAGTGGTATCTTTCGCAGGGATGCCCAGCTTGGTGATGTCATCCTTGGTCACAGGAGCGGTGGCGGTCACATGGCCCTCTTCATCCACAGTGGTCTTGTACAAACCGCTGGCAGCAGCGGTGTGGGTGGGATGGACATACTTGTTTGCGCCAGCCTCAATGCCGTCCAGCTTATCCTTGAGAGCCGCAGTGAAGTTCTCGTCAGACAGACCCTTGCCCGCTTCTTTCTCCACATAGCCAGACAGGTCAACGAAACCGGCCAGCACATCATACTTGTAGGCATCGCCGACCTTGACCACCACGACATTGGTGCCCTTGGGATATTTGTTGCCCGCACCCTCAACGAAGTTGTTGGTGGTGGTGAAAGCATCGGTCACGTTGTAGACGTTGCCCAGAACGTTCTCAGCCAGAGCGGGCAGCGCAGAAAAGACCACAGAGCCAGCGGGCTTATAGACAGCGCTGATCTTGGCGTTGATCTCGTCCTTGGTGTAAGCGTCGGTGATGCCGTATCCACCCAGAGTAGTGGCCTTGTCGGCCTTTGCAGCCAGAACAGCAGCCAGAGCGTCGTCGAGGTCAGACTGGGAAATCTTCGCCTTGTAGGCCAGTGCAGCCAGACCCTTGATGGCGACATCGGTACCAGCCACGGAAATGCTACCGTTCTTGGAGCCGGTGGCAACCAGAATGTCCACCATCTTCTCAGCGATGGCCAGGGCAACGCCGTTCACCTTAACGCCCTCCAAGACGTTGGCCTGTGCGCCGACATCCTCCAGAGCCTTGATGCGCTTGTTCTGGGCCTCGTCAACGGCCTTCTGCTTCAGACCCAGCTCCTTCAGTGCGCCCAGCTTCGCGAGCTTTTCAACATTGTAAGCCATAATAAGTATCCTCCGTAAATTGTTGTTTGGTGTTTATTTGTCGTAGATTTCGGCCAGCATTTCGGATACATCATCCGTAGCTGCCATCTGGTCTTCGGAAACTGTGGCGTGGACAGAAATAACACCGTCTTTGGTCACTTCCACGCCGTCGCCAATTTTCACGCAGCCCAGCCGGTCACGGGTCGCAATTACCAGTTCACCGGTGCCACCTCCTTTCCCGAACAGAGTGACGACCGCCTGAATATCAGCTTCCGGGATGCGCTGAGAGAAAAAGCGAACAATACCGTTCAAAGTCTCGCACCCGTTCAGGACACCCGCCTTGCTCGAAATAGAAAAGCAGCTGGCAGTTGCGGAACCGCTGGGCCAAAGCTCAGGGGTGCAGTCTGCCAACTCTGCATCGTAGGTATACGCATACGGCATTTCACCCTCGCTGTCCGATACGGCTTTCCAGCCGTCCACAGAAAGGGTCAGGTCGTATTTGCCATAGTAGCCGCCGGAGCTGCCGCCACCACCGCCGCCGCTTTCCTTGATAAGCTCTTTGACCCTGTCTTCCGACATGATCTGGCCGGATTCCTCCAGCTCTTTCAGAGCCTTACTGGTGGCTTCGGTGATGATTTTGGCATGGGCATCCGGGGCATCGTTGTGCTGTGAGATCTCCTTCAGCACCATTTCCCGCACCATCCGCATAATTGCTTCAACCTGCGGGTCAACGGTGAGCGAGATATTGGCTTTGGTCGAAACGGCCAGCAACACAGCAATTTGGAATTCATGGTCAGCAGTACCGATGGCCGGGATCTCGACACCCCGATCATCCTGCATCAGAAAGAGCAACGTGTCCTCCGGGTCATCATTGAGGCGGCCAAACACGCCGATCTGGTGCATGAAGTACGGTTCATCTGCACCGCCCGTCCAAATGCTGACTTTGCGGGCTTTTTCGCCCTTGTATTCCACGGTGTCGATGCCCAGCAGTTTAAGCTCATAGGTATCACCGCTGACTGCCGTTTCCTCGGACAAGTCGGTGTCAATGGTGCCCGTGCCGCTTACAGCACGGGTGATGGTGAGCGCACCGCCCGAAATGGACTCGGACAGCATCGCAGCACCGGCGCTGGTATATGCATATTTTTCCCAGCTCATAACGATTTCCCTCCTAACTTGATGGTGACGGTTTCATAGGTCTGCGCAGGTCTGCCAGATGCAAGCGCCTGTGCAGACACAGCCTTGGCGTGGATAGTTCCGGGCAGCGCAATGGTCGTTTTCATCCGAGTTGTGCTGACCGCACCAGCGGCGCAGGCGTGTGCGCTGACTGCCCGCGGCTCGATAACACCCGGCATAAGAACCGTGTGAGACATCGTTGTGGCGCAGGGAATCGCTGCAACATAGCACGCTTTCGGCTCCGTTTCCGTGTAGTAAATGACGCTGTCCAAATGCGACCGAAGATTTTTGTAGCAGATGATTTTTTGCAAAACCTGCTGATGTTTGGTCTCATTGATTGCAGCGAAATCAACCGTGATACGGAGTTTGAAGTGGTACGGATCGCCGCCGTACTCAAACCACTCCAAAACTTTGGGATTGGGATAAATCGCAGAAATGGCTCTTTCAACAGCCGCTTTTGTGCCACGGTGCCGGTGAACATAGAAGCTGTCCTTGATGGTTTTTCTTTTTTCCTCAAGGGTGTAGGATCTATCGTACCAGTCCACGGCGAAGTCACGAGCCAGAATGTCAAGCAGCCATTCGGGCAGTTCGTCGATGCGGGTATAAATCCGCAGGGAGTCGATTTCATCCTGCCGGGATTCCATCACCTTGGCTATGGCCTGTCCCAGAGCCACCGTCTTAGGGTCTTTTTGGAGCGCAATCGGAAACTGCTGCATCATGTTGTCAGCAGTCAGGCCGTGGTTACTCATCCTCATACCCTCCGCTCTTTATCGTCACCGTGCCCAACTTTGCCACTTGCGGAACCTTGTCGTTGCGGTCAAGGGATGGCGCACCGTCTTCCAGCGGAGTAAAGGCGGGCTGTTTGAGGTCTACACGTTTGATGCCGGCCGAAAGAAGCAGATACCGCAGCCTGTCAGGGTTGATGTCCCTGCCCATCTTGCCGGACTGCCAGCGGATGTACCGCTGCACAGCCTCATTCACGCCGGACTGAGCTTCACTTGCGGAAATGCTTCCGTCACGGGTCAGGTAATAGGTCAGGTCGATATCATAGGGCACTTCTTCCGGGTCGCCGGAGATCACATAGTCCGTCAGCGGCCGGATTTCATCCGGTGAGCAGGCCGCAACCATGGCACGCTTGGTTTCTTCGCCAGCCACGCTGCCATCGTTCATGACGGCATACAGGCAAACCGTGCCAGGGCTGGGCGAATTTGCAACGACATCTGCGATTTCCGTGGAAACCCTCTTTGCAAAGTATTTGTAGGCACCGATTGGGCCAGCATCAGACCATGCACTCTGACTGTCACGCATCAGCTCATAAAATTCCTCGTCGTCCGGGGCATCAGAACCGTTTGCGCTGACCGTGATATTGGAGCAGCCGGAGTAGTAGTCGTAGATGTCAACAGCGGTGTGGATGTCCCCCACAGCATAATCATTGCCAGCCGTGCCCACGGTCTGGCAGGTCACCTGAACATCCGTGTATGTTGCGCCGATGGGAACGTACTCGTCTGCGGAGGTTTCCCAGTACAGGGCTGCATTGTCGTCTGTGACACGGGTGCCGGCCGGAATCAGCACCGCCGTCTGGCGGGGCTCGCTGATGTAAAAGCGCATGGTGCAGGTCGCCGCCGTAGGCTTGGGGCGCTCCTGCAAATAGAACAGCTCGGCCAGGCCATCCAGATACTCGCCCTCTGCGCTGCTGGGCAAGTTTTGGCAGCCTGTCCAGTTATTCTGGGCACGCTCGTACATGATGGCATCTTCGACCCACGAAATGAAAAGCCGTTCCGGGCTACCGGGCATCACAGTTTTGCCAAAGAACTGCTCATATCCTGCGACAAGCAGCCTGTCCAGCTCATCCATGTCCGTAGACACGAACTCGTAGGTTTTACGCACTGATGCTCACCTCCACGACGGGCAGCATCCGCCCGGGAGTGTCCGGGGCTTCCTTGAAAGTAGTCCCCATGTAGGTGGCACGAGGTTCAAACCGCTCGATGGCCTCCTTGATGGCAGCGCAGAGCATAGGCTGCGCCACATTTTCCGGCCGGTCGAGAATGTTCGCAATATCAATGCCAAATTCCCGGTAGCAAGGCACTGTGCCTTTCGGTGTAGACAGGATGACGGCGATGTTCTGCAGAACGCTGGTCACGGTATCCTGCTCCCCAAGGGAAATGGTGGTCAGGTCGTTTGCCGATACCAAGTAGTTGCTCACAAAAATCACCTCATTCTCTCTGATATTCCAACAAAGAAACGCTTGCGGTAATCCATGTCGGTGTACCGAAAGCGTCTGTGTGCAGGGTCTTGAATTTTACAGATTTGATAACCCACCGATAGCTGCCATAGACCACATTGCCGAGAACGAACGGCAGCGTTGTCCCATTGAGGACGCATTCTTGCAGTCGTTCCCGCTCTTTGGTTGGATTCACGCCGAGGTATGCGGCCAGTTCAATGTCAAACGTAATTGTTTGAGCATCGGTGCCTGTAAACTCGGTCAGGGCCGGGCCTCCGGCGCGCTGGTGGGTAGTATATCTGGCAGATACATTTTGCACCATGTTCTTGATGGTCTCGACATGGCTATCGAACACGGCAAAACTGATGTCTCCGAGGCAACCGACAATCACGGATAAATCCCTCCCAGCACGAAGCCATCAGCATTGAAGCACGGGAGGTACAAGCAGACCACCGTATCATCAATGGCCGGCAGCCACCACACCACATGGGACTTGTGCTGATGGTTTGTGGAGTTGTCCGCCCCGATGACCTTTTCTTCCTCATCCCAAATCTGGCGTGAGCCATCCATGGTCGTTTTGATCTCAAGGTTGTAGGGGCTGGGGTGGATATACTGGTGATTGTGTTCGCCGGCTGACTCCGTATAGACAATGGCTTTGTAGTGCTGCATCACCGGGAGCCAGCCGGACGTGATGCCGGTGTCCTCAAATTTGCAGCGCACAAGGCGCTTTTCTTTGTTCACATCGGTGACTTTACCGAGGCGAACGTCAACAGCGGTGTTCATCAGTACCCTCCTAAAACATGACGGCCGGAAACCTGCGTGGTGTACCCGCCAGAGCCGGTCACGGTATGCTTGGCCTGCTTCACGATGTACTTTCCATCCCACGGCCCGAAGCTCTTGGTTTCAAACGTCAGGCCTGCAACCTTGCCCGGGTCGCCGTGGTAGGTAAAGCCAACCTGACGCTCAAACTTGTTGTGCAACCGGAGCTTTTTGGCAGCCAGTTCTTTGGCCTCGGTCTTGCTCGTGACCGGGGCATAAACTTCCAGCTGCTGGTTGGTTTTGCTCTTGGCATCGTAGTCCTTGACGTAGGCGATACCCTCAATGGGCTTGCCGTTCGGCCCAACATAGGACACCCGGCAGGACGCATACTGCGTTCCGGCCTGGCCGAGCGTGTGGCTCCACTTGATATAGCTTTTGTCGTCTTTGGTGACAGTCCATGCAGAATCTTTTCCCTCGTATTCTTTCTGGTCGAAGATAACGAGTTTGCCGTCTGTGCATTTCAGAGACAAGCCGGCATCATGGCACAACTGCGACAGGAAGTCGATGTCAGAGCAGCGGTACTGCTCCACACGCTTATACTCAGGATCCTTTTTCGCAAGGAACTGGGACTTCATACCGTTCTTCTTCGCCATTTCATTGGCGATGCCGGATAACTTGTACTTTTCCCAGCCCTTGCTCTGCTTGGTCTGCCGGATCTGGCTGGTATAGGGCAGCCCCGTGGCCTTTATGGTGATAATGTCGGGCGGGCCGGATGCGTTTATGCTATCCAGCTCAAACTCCCCGCAGTCCAGCGCCTCATCCTTTCCGTCAGAGTGCCAGTTACAGGCCGTGATGGTAGCCCGGATTTTCAGGCCACCTTCACTGCTGCCGGAAGAACTGCCGCCAGATTTACCGGAGATCTCGCTGGCATCGACCCAGCCATAGACCCGGGACGTTCCGTCCGTGTGAATAACATGGTACGGGTGCAGCGCGCCCTGCTTGATGATGGTGATCTTGGCCGGGCCAGCCTTTGGTGTTCCGTTTGACTTTTTGTCGGTAGATGCCTTGTAGTGTGGACCGCCAAGGAACTGCACCACGTCACCAACCTTGTAGCCATCAGAAGATGCGGCCGACACATCGCCGTCCAGCATCTTCTGGAGCCAGTCGGTCATCCAAACGCCCTCCCGGTCTTGGAGTTTGATCTGCAGGTCGTCACTGGCATCTTCCTCATTATCGGTAAATGTCAGCGACAGCAGGTAGGGCTTGATGCTGCTGGTGATGTCCACGCCGTCAAACTCCACAGTACACTCGGCATGGCGGGCGGTATTTTCGTCGCTCATGTGACCACCTTCTTCCACGGGGGCAAGGTAGAGCTGGTTTGTGTCTCGGTATCCGGGAGCGTCAGAACGATTCCGGCCGGGAACACAAAATAGCCCAAGTGCTGCGGATTAGCAGCCATCAGGTTGGGAGCATAGGCGCAACTGCCGAGCTGCTTATAGGCCACGCTGTCCCAGCGGTCGCCTTGCACAGTCGTATAGGTTTTACTCATGCATACCTCCCTCTGAAATCATCGTCCTCTGCATCTTTCACGATTTCGAGGACAAGTTCTCTCAGGCTGTCATTCTGGGCATTCAGGACGTTTTGCAGCTCGGCAGTATCAGATATACCTGAGATATGGTAAACCGGCGAGAGCGATATAGGAACCGTGCTGCGTGCTGAGGAGGAGCCGTTGCTCTCTGGCAGCTCAGCGCTCATGGGGGTAACGCTTGCGCTCTCCATCTCCCGTCTGGTTTCCGAGGCCGTCAGAACAGATTCCCCGCCGTTGAAGTAGACCAGCTCCGGGCCATGCTCACCAACGAGGGCAAAGCCGGGAGCCGCATCTTCCGTACCAACAGCATATCCGGGGATTCCGTGGTTGACATTGTAGCGCTCGTTGGAGCCTGCCAGCGCAGTAGAGGCCGCCGAGGCGATTTTGGCATAGGCTTCCTGCACACGGGGCATCATGCTGGATGCGCCATCGATGAAGCCCTGAATCGTCTCCTTGGCGCTTTTCGTGGCCTCGTCGCTCATGTCCATTTCCGATACGGTATCGGCTACGGTCTTGGCGATTTCGTCCATAGAATTGCTCATGCCGGTCTTGAGGTCGGCGATAGATTCGCTGGTGGTATCCTGCGCTTCTTTCAGCGCGGCGTAGTTCTCAACCATTTTGGCGAGGTCAGCGTCCGAGGCCGAGGCCATACCGGCAATCGCATTGACGGATTCCTTGCTGCCATCCGCAAAACTGGCGATAACTTCACTCAGACCGTCGATGTCAGCCGCCCGTTCATTCAGCTTTTCGAGGTTCTGGTTGTAGTTGTCCCAGTAGGTGATCTGGCTTTGCAGTGCATTGTTGATGGATGCAGCGGAGGTCGAAACGACCTTTTCCGCAGAATCCCACAACGCATACTGGCCGCTGATGCTGCCGTAGGCTTCATCATAGGCATCATTGTAGGCTGCAATGATGTCCTGAATCCGAAGCTCTGCATCAGAGATGGCATTCGCCACATTCTGCTGCTGCGCTGCAACATCGTCTGCGCTGTCGGCGGCGGACTGCTGCGAAGCATTCAGGGCATCGACTGCGGCGCTGGCCTCCTGATACTCGACCTCGGCGGCATTGATAGCCTCCTGATCCTGTTCTACGGCGGCGGTGTAGTTCTCGACCTCCCGCCGGGCAGTGACAAGGTCATCCGAGTACCCCATATACTCAGTGCGCAGTTGCTGCACATCCTCGCTCATGGTGCGCCACGGCAGATCTTCCACCGTGCCGTAGGTGAGCTTGAACTGCTCATCCGTCAGGCCGAGGGTGGTCAGCAGCTTATCGTAGGCAGCAGACATGCCGGCATTGGATTTTTCCACCTTTGCCTGCGCGGTTGCCAGCTTGGTTTCGTTCTCAGCACTCTCAACCAGCACATTGTTGTACTGGTCATAAAGGGTGTTCAGGTATTCCTGCCGGGCCTGAGCCTTGGCATCTGCTACATAGGCATCCGTATGCTGGCGCAGCGCAGCGGTGCCGCCCTTGATGGAATTGGTCTCAAGGTCAATATCATCCGCAAGGCTGGGAACCAGAACAGACAGCCGGGCCAGCGTGTCGTGGTATTCGGCATTTCCGTCCGTGTTCCCATTTGTGGCGGCCTCGATGGCCTCCAACTTGCTGATGTACTGGTCCGCAACGCTGGCGGTCGCTGCCATGTTGGACAGGGTGGAATCGTAGCTTGCGCCCGCTTCTTCCATGCTGTCGCCCATGTCACGAGCGGCGCTGGTCAGCTCCTTTACAGAGGGCACCGTCGCATCGGCAGATGTTGCCAGTGCCGTGACGAGCGTAACCGTTCCTGCAATCGCCACAGATGCAAGCGTCAGCGGGCCAGCAAGTCCCGCCAGAGAGCCAGTGAACAGAGTTGCCGCCGCATGAGCTAGTTTTATGCCAGCTGAAACCGCAGTCAGCGTGCCGACCAGGCCGCCCAGCGTGACGGTTCCTGCCGCAATTCCCTTGACCACACCGGGATTTTCCTCTACAAATCCCTGCATCCAGCCCAGAACTTCCGCGCCGACATCGTACAAATCCGACATCACCGGGGTCAAATCCTCACCGATGGCGATTTTCAGGCCGTCTGCTGCGGACTGCATCAGCGTCAGTCTGCCGTTCATGTTGTCGAGCATGGTGCCTGCCATTTTATCGGCAGATTCGGCGCAGTCGTTCAGAGCTGCGGTGTAGTCCGCAAAAGACTGCCCGCCCTCGGCTGCGGCCTCGCTGCACCCGGCCATGATGGTTTGCAGTTTAGAATACTGGTTCGTGCCGGCAATGACCTTTGCAAGGTTGGCTTGCTCTTGGTCGGTCAGGGTGTCCCAGATACCGGCCATGCCTGTGAGGATGCTGGACAGGCTCTGCATATTGCCGTGCGCATCATAAATCTGCACACCGTATTCTGCAAGGGTGTCCCCGCACTCTTTCGTGTTGGTTGCAAGGCGGGTGAAGATAGCGTTCAGGGCCGTGCCAGCCTCGCCGCCCTTGACACCGGCGTTGGCCATGGTAGCCAGCACAGCGGTGGTTTCCTCGACCGAGTAGCCGAGGGATGTAGCGGTAGCTGCACACGCCTTGTAAGCCTCACCCAACTGGATGACATCCGTGTTGGAATTGGCCATGGCGTAGGCCATCACGTCCACAAAGTGTGTGGTGTCGGAGGCTTTCAGGCCAAAGGCGGTCAGGTAGTCGGTGACAATATCGGATGCCTGCGCCAGATCCATGTTGGCGGCAGCAGCCAGATTCAGCACCGGGCTGATGCCCTCCAGCATAGACTGGGTGTCCCAGCCTGCCAAAGCCATGTAGGACAGAGCATCAGCCGATTCACCAGCGGTGAATTTCGTGGTTGCGCCCATTTCCTTGGCCTTGTCGGACAGGGCCGTCAATTCCTCGCCGGTAGCGCCGGAGAGTGTCTCGACATTGCTCATGGATGCTTCAAAATCACCTGCGGTGTTGATGCAGTCCATGTAGGCATCCCGGATTTCTCCAAGGGCCTTTGAAATACCGACCGCGGCCAGCGTGGCTTCGACCGTCTCAAGCGCCTCGACCGATTTTTCACCGAATCCCTTTGCGCCCTCGCCGGCCTCGTCCATCGTTTTCTTGAGGTCAACCTGCTTATCCTTGAGCTTATCGACCTCAGTTTCCAGCCGGACGCTTTCCGCCGTCAGCTGCGTGGTATCCACGCCAGCTTCGTGCAGAGCATTCCCGGTGGCAGCCAAACGCTGCTCATAAGTGTTCAGGGAGGCCGTGGTCTTGTCGATCTGCGCTTGTTTGGAAAGCAGCTTGTTTTCCAGCGCGGAGGAGTAGCCCTCGGTTTCCTGAATCTCTTTCTGGATGTTGTCGTACTGCTGCTGCAAAACAGAAAGCCGCTGACGGGTTGCGTCAACGGCCTGTTGCTGCTTCTGGTACGCCGAAATGTCGGATTGTACTTTGTTCAACAGCTGAATCTTCCCCTGCGTTTCCACAAGGGCAGACTGAGCAGCCTTGAATGTACTGGAAAAGCTGCTGTTCTGTTTGGCGGACAGGTTGAACAGCAGCTCCCACTCTTTACGAGCCACTACTTACCGTCCTTTCTCGCTCTCTGGCGCTCGGCAATGAGATCATTGCTGCTGCGGATCCATTGCCGGAACTGATACAGGGGCATTTCCAGCCAGTAGGGCGCAGGCGTACAGTTGACCTGTGCCATTGCAAGCACCTGTCGCCGCAGCCACACGCCGCCATCACCGGTTACAAGTCCGACCTCAGCAAAAAATTTCTCGCTTTGGTGCGGATGGTGTTGTAGTCCCGGATGCTCATAGCACCAATGACATCAACACCGATAGGCTCGGTACACGCCCGGCAGGCCATGCGGATAAGGTAGCCCGCACTCATCGAGGGGATGATAACCGGCTGATTCAGAGCCGTAAGCTCGGCCTCGATGGCGAGGGAGTCATTGCCGGTCAGCTTGCCCCAGTCGAACGTGAGGGAATCGTAGTGCTTGCCCTCATAGTCAAGGGGCTTCTGGAGCTTGTGGGTGTAGGTATACGGGTCAGCAGCGGCAGCAGCCTTTGCAGCGGCGGCCTGAGCTGCATCAAATTCTTTCGGGTCAATGACGGCGTTCATGCTGGATAGCTCCTTTCACGCTCAAAAAATAGGCCGGGACTGCAAAATGCAGCTCCGGCGAAACGGTATATGCGGATTACTTGCCCAGGGCCGCACGGACACCGGCCAGATAATCCACACCGTTGATGTAGCAGATGAAGTTGAGGGGGTCCAGTTCACGAACCTTCTTACCGTTGATGTACGTTGCCCAGTAGCGGACAGCGTATTCACCGGAGCCAGAGGTGGGCGTTGCGGGGGCAATGGTGCCACTCTTGGTCGATTTGGGCACGACCACGAAAATATGCTTTTCCTTCCGTGCCTCGACCGTGCCCGCAACAGGATCCTCATACTGGTTTGCCACACGCAGGTCAATGCTGTGACGGCGCAGCTCCGACAACTGGACGGACTGCGGCGTGGTGGTGCGGAATTCCAGACCAAGGGTCATAGCCTCCAAATGGCCCAGAATGACCGCTTCGACGTTACCACCGACACCAGCGCCCGAAATGCTCTGCGTCAGAAAGGTAACGTCCGGCAGGGTAACTTTCGACATACCCAGATACTCCACGCTGTCCTCATAGACCGCGAAGTTGATAACGCTCTGATCGATTGCCATTGTAGTGCCTCCTTTTTAGGACTGGAGTGCGCTGGTCACATAGTCAGCGTCATATTCCAGCACAAAATCAATCTCCTGCGCCGGAGAGGGCGGGGTCATGTAGACGTGCAGCTTGATTTTGCCCGCCATCAGGCTGGTCAGCGGGTTCTCGCTTTCCAGCATTTCGACACGGGCACCCAGCAGATAGCCTGCGCCCACCAGACCGTTCAGCCAGATGTTTGCGCTGTCGAGGATGGTGTCGATCAGGCGGCGGTTCATCGGCTTTTCCAGCTTGGACCAGAACGTCTTGATGAGGGTGTTGGAAACATAGTCGAACATCCGGCTGATGGGGATAAAGTAGTCCTTCACATCAGTGGATTTCGGATATGCTGCGGTGTAGTTGCCCCAGCCGGTCCAGCCTCCCATGAAGTTCAGGAACGTGCAGATACCGTTTGCATTCAGGACGTTTGCCTGATTGTAGGTCAGGTTGATCACAGCGCCATCATCATCACACAGGCCATCCACATGGATGGTTTTGTTGGAGGGACTCTCATAGGGAATACCTTCGTTGCCGGTGTCCGTTTCTGCCAGAATGCCAGCAGTAATGGTAGAGCCGTGGAATTTCAGATTGCCAAGGGTGCCATTGGGCCAGCAAACGATGGTCTTCTCGTCATAGGTGCCAGCGTTCTTTGCCTGAACGGCTGCGGTATAGGTCTTTGCGGAAATGTCCACCAGCGCCTTGCCGTAGAACATCCCGTTAATGGCACCGGCCTTTGCGGCCATGCCGGCGGCCACGGTAGCATCATCGGAGAAGCCGGGTGCCATAATCAGGTCAGGCACGATCCCGAACATGGTCAGGCACAGTTCGATCTGTTCAATGGCAGCGGCCACCTCGGCAGCCTCAGCGGTTTCGCCGACAGGCAGGAAGATGACGGGCTGGCACTGGCACAGCTTGAAGTGATAGTACATCACCTCACAGAGGGTGTACTTCTTCCAGTCATCGTCATAGCCCAGCTGCTCCACAGCTTCGGAATAGCTGGTGCAAAGGACAGGGATTCCGGCGGTCGCAGCGGTGCCAGTTGCCTTGGACAGCGGTGCAGTGCCGATGACGAACGGGATGCCGCTGGTTGCGGTATTCGGGGTAGCCACCGCGGTATCGGCACGGGTGACGTTAATACCATGATCTGCCATAGTATGTTATCCTCCTTACTTGGATTTGACGAGCTTCCGTGCGAATGCAAGGATTGCTTCGCCACGAGCCTTTTTCTGTTCGGGCGTGGTGTGCAGGTCAGTCATGTCGATGATGAAATCGGCCACACCGGGATATTTCTCGGTGGCCAGCTTCACATCGTCACGGCTCAGTGCATCTGCAGCCGAGCAGGGGTAAATGGTGTTCTTCTGGATGCAGCCCAAAATGGTCGGGCCGATGTAAATGGAAACGCCGGGCTTGCTCTGCGCAGGCTCGGCGTCCACGGTTTCTTTCTTTACCGCCATAAAGCGATGTCCTCCGTCTGCTGCACGGTCGGCAGCTTCCAATAAGTAATCATCTCTCCGGCGTAATACTGTCCAGACCACTCGTCATAGGGCAGGCTTTCCAGATTGTGGCCGGGAGAAAGGTCAAGGGCGAACTGGTACCGCATCTTTCCATCAGAACCAATGCCGCCAATTTTGCGCTTTTTAAGCAGTTCCACCCGGAACCGCTCCATCATGTTCAGGAGGGCGAGTTCTCCCTCCTGTTCATCCGGGTTATAGCAGCAGAAAATAGAGCGCACAGAAACGACCGTGCGCTCCTCTTTGCCGGGCTGCTGTTCAGTAGCCAGTGGAATGATGCGGTGGATGATGTAGGGAGCCTTTTTCTGGGCAGATTTGCTATCAGGAAGCCGCATCAGGTAGACCGCAGGAGGCCGTCCCTCCTGTTCGGTATCGCCCTTCTGCATAGCCACCGGGAGAAGCAGGTCTTTCATGACGTCCTCGGTGAACGCTTTGAGCTGCTCTAGCAGAACAACACAGGTCATATCAAACACCCCATCCGTTCAGAATTCGTGAGATCTCATGCTCGATGCGTTCCTCGTATGTAGATGCCATCTTATCCTCAATGGAATCCATGACAGCCTCATTGGAGTACATCATCTGCGGCGTGGCCGGGCCATATAGTTCCTTGACCGGAAACCGCTTTTCGCCCTGCCGTTCGTAGATGCCGTAGTGGGAGCCCATCTTTGCTTCAATAGCATGGTTCAGAGCCTGCTTTGAACTGGACTTTTTCACACGGGTAACGACAAGGCCGTTTCGGTCCACCTTGGTGTCGAAAACCCTCAGCGGAATCACACTGCCTCGGTATCCAAAATTTATGGACACTTCGCCGCTGCTGGCCCTCTGGATGTTATTGATGTTCTTCGTTCGGTTGAGGAATTCGCTGCTACTGATGGCATACTCCTGCGTCACAGCTCGTTTCGCCACCGTATTTCCGGCGGCTGCCGCACGAGCAAGCGCCGAGCCGACAGCACGGTTTGCGCCGCCGGGAATCCCGGCAAGGAGTGCAGAAACACGGTCGAAACCTTCCTCGGCGATGTCAACGGCAATGCCAGCATTTACGCTGTGCATCATGGTGTCGGTTGTAACATCACTCATTCGTCAATCGCCTCCAACTCTACACGCAGCATTCCCATCTCACAGACGGAGGATGCCGCATAGTAGGTGCGAACAAAGCCGCTACCATCCTCAATTTTGAGCTTGCACCCCTGCTCAGGCTGATTTCCGCCGAGTGATGCAATATCGCAGTGCAGCACCCGGCTGACCTGATACAGACCCTGCGCATGGTCGCTGACAGTCTGGCGCACTCGTTCTTTTTCGCTCAGCCCGGTCAGAACCAGCGGAACATCCGGGTACACCTCGCCATCATAGTAGACCGTGCGCTGTTCGGCAAACTCGTCCAGATTCAGGAAAACACTGCCCAGGTCTTCCTGCACAGCGTCCTTGAAGCCGCTCATGCCGTGGGCATCGCAGCAGACAGCTCCGGTCCATCGGCGCACTCATCGCCGGGAACGACTTCCTCGGCACAGATAGCCTCGATGAGCGCATCTTTGGTTTTGAGCTGCTTCGTGTCGATGCCCATATCCGATGCCAGCTTTTTCAGGTTGGCAACGGTCATGCTGTGCAGCTGCTCGGAATCGAGACAGGCCGTCTCCGGGCTGTCCTGCGAGGTTTCGGAGCCGGGGGTGTCGTTACCTTCCGAAGCTCCCGGAGCCGCCACAGGGACGATTTCTGGGGCATTTGCGGCGACAGGAACGGATTTCGCCATGCCCAGACCGATAAGGCGAGCACCCTCGGCCTCGCTGACCTCGCACTGCTCACCACGCATGACCGTGTGAACGGACTTTCCAGAACAGCAGCCGTAGCCGCCGCAAAGAATCTCAACAAACATCGTTTACTCCTTTCCGGCCGTAATTAGCCGACTGCGTTCTTCAGGCGAATCCAAGGAATGTAGTTCTTGGGTGCAGCCAGAGGACGGGATTTCAGAGCCGTCTTGCGGACGTCGTTCTCCTGATCGATGCTGAACTTGGGGACGCGGCGGCCGGAGATAGTGGACTGGATGGTGTCGCCGTAGTTGATCTGAGTGATAGCACCATACATCAGGTGACCGCAGGCCGGAGCCGTAATCAGCGCATCGGTCTTCGGGAAGTAACGCTGCTCTGCGTTGGCGGTGTCGACGTAGGTTTCATCCACGGAGATGAGGTTCAGCTTATAGCCGCGGAAGTTGAGGGTGCCGCCGTAGGTAACGCCATCGTATGCGCTCAGCTGCTGCTCAATCTGACCGATGATGATGCCGGAATTCTTATCCAGCAGACGCTGAACCTTTTCGAGATCCATCACTGCGTCATAAACATCAGCACCCAGCAGCAGGTCGGCAGCGCGCAGGCCGCGCTTGGACAGCAGACGGCACATGGCAGGAACATCGCCAAAGAAATTGCCACCCTCCTCGTTCCACTTGTGGGCGGCAGTGTAGATGTGGTCGTTCTCGTGGCCGGGATTGTAGAAATTCACGACCTTTGCCTCGCCCTTGGTCACGTTGTCGATCATCTCCTGCATGACGCATCCGTTGTCCAGCATGGTCTGTGCGCACATCCACTCCTCGGTGCGGGTGATACGGCCATCCATGTCAGCCAGATCGTTCTGGACCAGTTTTGCGGCACGCTGGGCAGGGGTGCTGTTGGCATAGATGGCCTCGCCGAAGCCACGCTTCGTCAGGTCATCAGAGGTCAGAGGACGGCTCACACCGATGGACGAAGGCTCAAACTCGTGGACCTCGTAGCCCATGCGCTCCATCGGGATTGCGCCGACACGAGGCGACACAAAGGCTGCCATCTTGCGGTCGCCGTCCATGTACTCGGTCAGCACCTTGTTGGAGCTGAAGATGTCGCCCTCCTCCGTGGGAAAGTAGCGGTCACGGAAAAAGGTCTGCTTGGGCACGATGCGCTTCTGCACGGCCATCAGGGTATAGGTGTCAAAGAAATTCAGTTCAGCAGGCATTGTAGTTCCTCCTCTTACAGTGCAGGTGCAGCGGCCTTGAAGACAATACCGCCGTTACGCAGGGCATCCTTATCGGCCTCGGTGATGACGTAGCTGTCGGCCACGGTGCACTTGTTGATGTTGAAGCAGCCCATCAGGTAGACAGGAGCGTTCACATCATCAGTAGTGCCGACCGCAATGTCATCACACAGGATGCAGTTTGCGGTCAGGGCTTCATCGCTTGCGGCTGCGGTGCCCAGCACGACCAGCTTGTTATCGCCAGCGGTGCCGCTGGACTTTGCCAGAATGGTGCCACGCTTGAGAGTGCCGGCTTCGGCCAGCTTGCGGATAGTGCCGCCGCTGACAACCAGTTTGGGGTTGATGTCGGCCACGAGACCGTCCAGCTCCATGTCACCCAGCTTCTTGCTCAGTTCGGTCATTGTAGTGTTCCTCCTTACTTCTTCTCATCGCCGAGCACTTCGGCGACAGCTTCCTCGGCCGCAGCCATACGCTCGGACTGCGTCTTGGGTGCATTGCCCTTGGCATCGGGCAGGGATTCCGGGTCACCGGATGCAGATGCACCCGGTACGGCCTCCACGCCCTGTGCGCCGGACGTTTCGTTGTCGCTCTGCAGGTTGGTCAGGAACGCACGACCCTGCGCTGCGGCGGCCTTTGCTGCCCGGAACGCCAGCTCACGTGCATCGCAGGCAGTATCGCCGTACTTTGCCTCCTGTACCAGAGCCGAGTCGAACAGGTTTGCGACCTCGTCAATCTCAGACAGACGGCGGCGCTCGTTCTGTGATGCCTGCTCGGATGCAGCCTGTTCAAGCTGGCGGCACAGCTCCGGGTTCTCATTACGGAGCTCATCGATGGTATTTGCCATAGTGGTATGTCCTCCTTCGTTGGACTGGGCGGCGGGTGCCGCCGGTGTATTTGCAGCAGCGGCCGGAGCGGTCGCTTTAGCCAGAGGGATATTGTCGGGCAACTTTACGCCTGGCAGCCGCAGGGCGTGGCCCTTTGCGAAAATAGTGTGGCGGTCTGCGCTTGCGGAAATCGCCACAGGCTCGGCATCATCCAGCAGTTCATTGGCAAAGCCCTTTTCTACGGCCTCTTTGCCCGTCATGTAGGTGGTATCGGCCATCATGTGCAGCAGCACGGTTTCGGACATCCCGGTCTTGCGCTTGTAGATGCTGACCTGCGACTTGTCCCACGCATCGTTGGCATCGGCAGCCTTGCGCAGTTCATCAGCGTTGTAGTTGCCCCAAACGTGCGACCAGCACTTGTGAATCATCACGAGGCTGGACGGATTCACCTTGACGGTATCGCAAGCGCACATGATGAGGCTGCCGCCGCTCATTGCTACGCCGTCCACGATGCAGACCAAATTCTTGCCTTTTGCGGCCAGTTCCCGGAGCCGATTGTGAATCAGGATGGATACGCCAGCATCGCCGCCCAGACTGTCCATGCGGATGGTGATCTGCGAACAACCCTCAATCTGCGCTAAGTCGTTGAGGAACTCGCTCTCGATGATGTACTGGCCCGGAATCGGTTCATCCGTCCACCAGTCGATGGGCTGTGTTTCCACGATTTGGCCGTACATGGTGATGTCGGCGTTCTGGCCGTCGGTGCTGGCCATTGCGTAGCAAGGCCGCTGGATGTTGATCTGTGGTGCGTTATTCGTTACCGGCATTGTTGGTACCTCCCTGTGTGGTGGTGCTGGCAGTGGTTTCGATTACTCCCTCGCTGCCAGCAGCTTTGAGCATTTCGTTTTCACGGGCCAGCTGTTCCGCATTTTCTTCCCAGTCGCCGCCGCCCATCTCACGGGTGACCTGCTCGTGGGTTCGGAAACCGTGGTGCGTCTGGAGGATGGCAGCGTCAACCTCCTTCTTGGGGTCAAGGCTGCCCTGCACAGGTCCGATCCACCGGGCGCCGCACCATGCGGCACGAACCAGCGGGTCATCAAAAAAGCCCGGAGCAATTACTCGCCCACGGGCTACGGCCTCGGACAGCCAGATTTCGTATGCCGGCTGGCAAAAGCTATCCACCAGCCATGTGCGCCGCATCTTGAACCCCTCCCATGCTTCCAGCAGGGCAGCACGAGAAGCGGAATAGCTGGCGTTGAACTCTTTGAGTAACAGCTCGTAGGGCATCTCGATGGCCCCGCCCATCAGCTTGCACAGCGTTTTGACGAACTGCTCAAATCCAGCGGTAGGGACGTTCGGGTTTCCGAATTTGATGTCTTCGCCCTCGGCCAGATGTGTCACCTGACCGGGACCCATCTCGTACTCATTCTCGCTGTGGGAGGCGTTATCGGTCTTTGGGTTCTCGACAGGAACGCCGCCCAGATCTCCGCCTCCAACTTCGTTGAGCGGAATTGCATCCTTGGGAGCCTCCGACACAATCCACGCCGTGAAGTATGACTGAATCAGCGCCGACAGCAGTTCAGATTCAGTGTATCTGCGCAGCTGGAGCAGAGGCTCAATGATGGGAGCCACAAGCGGCACGCCGCGGTACTGGTCCGGCCGTTCTGACTCCATGATGTGCAGCACTTGGGGTAGACCGGTCTTTTTGCCGATTGCCTCAACACGCTGCCACACGGTTTCCTCGCTGTTGAGCCACTCGTGCGGATAGGTGTTTCGGATGTGGTATGCAACCACGGCACCGCTGCTGTCCACCTCTACGCCGTCGAGAATCCGGTTCCCGTTGTCGGGGTTCTTGCCCACGGTGTACCCAATAACATCTATTGCACTGCCGTATCGGTTCGGAGTGGACACACGGTCAGCCTCCACCAGATGCAGCCGCAGGGCGTAGGGATGCAGCTTGTCCGTGTCATGGATTTTCACCACGGCGAAAACGTCACCGCTCATAAGCCAGCTTTTCAGAGCCAACTGCTGCAAGCCGTAGAAGTTGTTCAGCCCCATGGCATCGCAGCTGCGGCGGTTCTCTGCCCAGAGCCGGAACTCTGCCTCGGTCTTGGTCTGCCACTCTTTGGCTGCTTCCGGGGCCAGCCCCAACACGTCACGGTCAATGGTGGATTTCAGTGTCAGACCGGTGCCGACAACCTTGGTGCGGTTCGTGTTGATGGCAGAGGTGGCAACCGGAGCGCTCATGTAGAGCATTCGGCTGCGCTGCCGCAGGGTGTCGGCGTTGTCATGTATATCACTGGATGGCGAGTTGCTGTTCGGGAAGAACGCGCGCAGCGCCCGCCGCTTGTAGCTTGCACCAGCCTCGCTATATCCGCTGGCCTGCGGCGCAGCCGTACCACGGTATCTCAAAAGTAATCGCCTCCATAGCATTCAAAATAAGCGAGCCGACCGGGGAAAGGAGTAAAAAAGCGGTCGGCCCGCGGCAAAAGCCCTTTCGGGCTGTCACCCATAAGGATCACCAGTCGCGCGGAATGACACCGAATGCCTTCCGGGCACTCTGGCCATTCAGCAGCGCTTCCAGTTCATCGACTTTCTGCTCGGCCTCTTTGATTTCCTCGCTGAGTTTGCCGAGGTCGAGCCGTGTGAGCTCACGGTCATCAAGCTTGTAGCTTTTCACGCCGCCGGACAGCAGCTTATTGTAGGCTGCATACAGGTTGTCAAGCCGCTGCGTGTGGAACTCCAGCCGCTTTTTGATGGTCGTGGTATTCATATCTCACACCTCACCAGTCGTCCAATAGGCTCTCCCTCTTTTTTCTGTGGGAGGGCTGTGGTTGTTGAATGTTTACTGCTGCCGGGGCATCGACCGCCTTTCCACGCAGCCTTTTCAGGGCACGGTCGATGGCATCGAGGTCTTTCGGCAGCACCTTGTAGGCTGCCAAAGCGTAGTTCCGGCAGTCAAGTGCCTCGTTTCGCTCGTGGCCGGAGATTTTCTCCCATTGCCACGGATTGCGGTGGTTCTCTTTGTACACCAGATGTTCGGACAACAGGCCGTTGAAATAGCCCAGCCCGTAGTCATCCCGGCGTGGGAAATGGCAATACCGGGCGCCCGGCTCCTGCACTTTCAAATCATCCATGATGATTTGCTTGCCGGAATCAACGCCCAGCTGGTATTGCCAGCACATACCGACGTAGCGGTTCTGTATCGTGATTTTCTGCTGCTTGGGCGGAGCCGTGAACGGCCTGTCCGAGCCGGGAAAGCCTTTGATGCAGAACACCTTTTTGCCGATGCGCTCATGGCAGCGGAGGCGAACATCCTGCGTGAAGTGGCCGCCCTCGTCCACGAACTTTATGGACACGGGCAGTTCCACGCCATCGGCGAATTTCAGGCGACGGTCGAATACCAGTTCATCAAGCTGCTGCCAGACCTCGTCACTGTCCGGGCGGCCCATGATGATGCCTTTTTCGATGCCCCATGTTTCACCGAAGTGGCCGAAGCCCACGATTTCGTACTCCATGCGGTCATCCTGTGTGTCAACGCCAGCAGTCAGAACCAGCACGCCGTCCGGCAGTTCCGCAGGGTATTCCTCCCTGCGGCCCAGCATGGTGTCCTCGTCCTGCACATCGCCGCGGTCTTCCCACAACAAGCCCAGCCGGGTGTTGTACACGACCTGCATCTTCTTCGTATCGCCCAGTGCGTTCAGGTATTTCAGCACGGTTTCTTTCCATGCAGCCCACTGGGAAACAAAGCTGTTCAGCCAGAAAGAACGGATGCCGTTCTCGTAGGCTGCCGGATTCTCTGCTTGCCAGTGCGCAGGCGCACGTTTCATGGTCACTTCGTCCGAAATGCAGCCGCACTCCGGGCAGAGATACCACACATCCTTGACCTTGTAGGTTTTCTCGCCGTGGGTCTCGATGGTGTCGTAATCGTACCGAATATCTTCCCAGCGCAGTTCGTGGAAGCCCTTGCAGTGCGGGCACTGGGATACCCAGCGTTCCATTGTACCCTTGACGTAGGACTTGGCAATGGCACTGTGTCCCTTGATGGTGGGGGTACTGACCTCCACAGCCTTTGCATTATAAAACGTGGTCTGTCTGGCCATTGCCAGTTCCCAAGGGTCGCCCTCAGTGCCGGCGCTCGCAGCCCAGCGGTCACGTTCATCCCCCAGCACATAGCGGATGGGTTTCGATGCCAGAGCGTGCGCCTCGGTGGAGCCGCACATGGTCAGGATGCCGCCGGGGTAAGACTTCTGCAGAATGGTGTTGCCGCTGTCTCGGCTCTTGCTCTCTGCCACCTTTGCCCGCAGGGTAGGACAGTCTCGTATCATGGGAGCGATACGCAGCTTGCTGTACTCCTTGGCATCAGTCTGAACCGGGTGGATAAAAAGGATAGATCCGGGGTCAACGTCAATCGTTCTGCCGATGACATTGTTTTCAAATTCGCTCTTGCCGACCTGCGAGGACGCTACGACAACAATGTGATGGACGCGAGGGTCAGAGTATGCGTCCATGATTTCCACCAGATAGGGCGTTCTGCTGTTACGCCAGCGGCCTTGTTCAGCAGATGCTTCCGGGGACAGGACGCGGTTTTGTGCTGCCCACTCGCTGACCGTCACGTTGGGCGGCGGGCGAATAGCTGCTACCAGCTTCGACACCAGAGCATTCAGGCGGTCTACTGCGGCGTTGTCACTCATCCTCGTCACCGCCCAGTTTATCAGTCCACGACCGGCGTTCCCGGACGCGAGCCTCATACTTGGCCGGGTCATAGCGGAACAGAGCGATTTCCTCCGCAATCTGATTGACCTCGCCGCGCATATACTCTGCGACCTCAGCAGGGTCAGACAGAGCAGCGGCATTGATGGCCACCCGGCTGGGTAACGCCATCAGCGCACCCCGGATGGTGTAGATAAGTTCGGCGGTCATGGCTGCCACATCCTCGCTGCGGTGCATCTGCCCGGACAATTCCTTGGCTTCTGCCTGTGCGATTTTGGCCTTGCTGGTCTTGAGCGTTGCCTCCGCCTTGGCCTTGACCCGCTCAATCTTCTTGGCCTCCTCCGCTTCTTCCTTGGTCAGCCCGCCACGGGAGATGCTGCCATTGTAGGCCTGCACAGCGTCACCAAGGACAAATTTGCCCCGGCTGACGGTGGTGAGCACCCCATCCTGTGTGAGCTGCTGCACCCTGCGGCCCGTGATACCCAGCACAGCGGCCAGTTGGGTGGTGGTTACGGTCATGTCAGCAACTCTTTCTTTTGTCGGCATTCAGAAACCACCTCCTTTTGGGTAAAACTCTTTGGAAAATCTCGGTGAAGTCATTATACAAAGCGTAACGAAATGACCAATTTTCCCATCACTAACTAGCGTGGTTTCGGGGTCGTCGAGCCCGCTCATGGTAGGGTACCCCCGTCACAGTACCTTTTCAGCACCGAACGGCTGCTCCTGCCCGCTGTCGGGCGGGTGGAACGCAGCGTCAACCATTGCAGGGTCATACACGAAGGTGAACTTCATGTCCTGCACAGGTACAGGCTTATCAACGTAGATGTCTACGACAGGCATTGTGATACGCTCCTCTCTCAGATGCTGCGGATGACCTTGGCCTTGGAGTATGTCGGATGGTCTTTGGTCATCATGTTCAGGAACTCGTCTTTGGTGAAGCCGGATAGACGGAAGATTTCTTCAGGCTTCATGCCCAGCTGCTTGCCGATCTCGTCCACGGTCTTGCCCTCGTCCATGAGCTTCTTCACGATGGCTTTCATAGGGTCGAGCAGGTGTGTGCCGCGGGCTCGGTTGTGTGTGATGGTGCCGTATACATCGGCACTCTCGTCACCGTGATGGTCTACGACTACGACAGGCACCTTGCCGCCCAGCAGGGACAGCAGCGGTTCACGGCCTGATACTGTCCAGCGGTGGAAGCCGTCAATGATGGTTCCGTCCGGGCGTACCACGATGGGCAGCGTCCAGCCGTTGGTCAGGATGGACTGCACCAGCAGCTTCAGGTTCTCCTCACTGACCTTGTTGGGGTTGTAGTCGTTGGCGTGGATGGTGTTGCGGTCTACCCACTGGAGGGATGCCAGCGGTGCGAATACGTCAATGCTTTCCATGGTTCTGCTCCTCCTTGATGCGGGCGTTGTGGTCGTTGTAGATGGTGGTCCAGAGAATGCGCAGGATACGCATCTTGGGATCTCCGTACAGCAGCCCCTCATACATGGTTTTGTAGTGTTTCTGTTCAGCGATTCCGTAGGTTTTTATGAACAGGCCTCGCCAGTGGTCGATGTGGGATAAGGTGTCCTTGGCGATGGTGTACCGCTCCGGGTGGAGGAACAGCAGGTCTTTGCAGAGGGCTTTATAATCCTTCTGTTCGGTGTCTGCTTCCAGCTCACGCCGCTTGCGGGTGCTGCGCCGGAACATCTCGGAATCCCAATAAAGCAGAACGAGGTAGGCGTTTGGCTCTCGCCGCTGGATACGCTCCCACAGGTCGTTGTCGGTTTCTGCAACCCACCGTAGGCCTTGTGTGCTGGTATCTCCAAAGAAAGCGCAAAGCCGGAGTGCATTTTTATGCACACCAGCTTCGTACAAACGCATATAGATTTCAGGGAATTCAAGGTTTCGCTCTTTGATGTACAGCCAAACATCGGAATCAGCCCAATCGTAGATGGGATAGAACTTGCCGCCTTTTGTGATACGCTCCATCTTGGTGTTGGCGATGCACTTAAAGCGGGTCAGACTTTCTGCCGTGCGCAGGCCGACCAGCTGAATGCCGTCGCGGAACGCCTTTTCGCAGAACGTCTGGTAGTTCATCTCTCCGGGGTGGTGCAGGTATGGGCTGTACCTGATGGCAAAATCAGGCGGGGTGCGCATCCACACATCTTCTTTGCCTGGCTCCCATGTTATCCACGATTCCGACGCAGAAAGGTGGTCTATCACGCATACCTGCTTGAACGGCAAGCAAAACCATAAGAATTTTGCGCCGACCGACAGGAAGTTACGCCGCCAGCGATGTGCTGCATCGACCATGGAGGGGTAAAGTCCTTCCTCGTCAATGAACGTCACCGTCAGCTGCTTTGGGTCGAGCTCGCCGGAGAGAATCATCTCATACACGAGATTGGCCATGCACAGGCTGTCCTTGCCAGAGGAAAACGACAGATAGATTTTGCAGCCGTTGGCGAACACGTTGCGGATACGGATTTTCGCCGCCTGCAGCACGTTCATGCTGCTTTCCACTACTTTCACAGGCATATCAGTTCACCACACTTCGGGCAACGGATGCACCTGTGCTGCTCCGCGCCACTGTCCGCCTCTGGAGCAGCGGTTTGCGGTTCGGAAGGTGTAGACATCTCCAGCACTGGGGAAGGCTGCTGCGGGGCAGCGGAGACGGTAGGAGCAGGCTGTGGGGCGGGAGCCACCGAGTAGGTCGGTGTTTCGGCATACGGAACGTGTTCCTCTGCCTGATGGCGGTTGATGGGTGCGATCTCGTTTTCCGGGAAATCGCCATAGGAGCCGATTACTTCATCAGCTTCATCCGTGGTGCTGTTCAGCATTTCCAGCAGGTCAGCATCCCAGCCCGGAACGTCCACATCGCCGTCCAGTTCCTTGACCAGTTCTTCGATGGCATCCACATCGGTAAAGCCGAGTTCATAGACCTTGTTGTCGGCCATCATCAGCTTTTTCTTCTGCACATCGGTCAGCCCGACCATCACATAACAGTCGCAGGTTTCCCGACCCATGCGGAGCAAGGCTTCGTACAGACCGTTGCCGGCAATGATTTCGCCATCCTCGGCAACGACCAGCGGCTTCACCTGACCGAACATCTCAATGCTGCGGATGTACTCGGTGATTTGCTTGTCGGAGTGCCGGCGGATGTTGTGGGTAGGCTTATGCAGCTCTGCCAGCTTCTTCACCGTGATGTTCATCGTGCGGCCTCCTTCCTGTCAGAAACGAGGTCCAGAACGATGGAGAACAGGACGGCGGCTACGACAACGTAGATGCGGATCGTGCTCATCAGCTGCCAGATGCCCATAACGCCAAGCGGAATCAGGATCTGCCACGAGGCCACGGTGAGAACGTCCAGTGCGAAGCCAAACTTCTTGCCGAAAACCAGATATTCGCAGTAGAGATAGGTAGACAGCGAGGAAATGGCGATGACCGTAATCAAGATAGCTTTCATTACGTTCAGCACCGGGCTGAAGCGCACCCACGTGAGCAGCGCAGCCAGCACCATGTAGATGCCAAACATCACGCCCGCCAGCACGAAGGCCTTTTTCATGTTGCCGCGCTTGGTGCCGTCCGTATTTTCATCGTTGTACTCAAACAGCGAATAGTAATACGGACAAGCAAATGGGCCAGGCAGCAGAAGTAAGCCGTTGTACACGCCAGCCTTAATACCAGCGGCGTTTACACCGGGGTCGATGACGGCGAATGTGCCGCCAGTGTACACCAGAGCAGCAGCCACTACTACGGCCAACAGGCCATAAACGACCACCCATGAAAAGCCATCGGACAGCACGTTGCGAATCATGCCATCTTTGAGCAACATAATCAGGAACGCCACGCAGGTGACGTACACGATAATCATGCCGCCCTTGGTTCCAATGGGTGTATCGCCGAAGATCTCGTAGATGCCGCTCATCTGCGTCCACGTCTGAAACAGCGTCAGCAGGCCGATGAAATAGAACATCACCTTGCTCTGCATGATGCGCCGGATGGACGGAACACGGTCAGCGAACAGGCCGAATGTGATACACGCCAGAGAATTGAACACCGCCCAGATGATTGCCGGAACTGCGCCGTATCGCAATGCAATGGTACGGAAGTTCATCAGACTGCCCACTCCCGCCCACGATGCGACAATGGAGCAGGCGTAGAAAATAGTGGGGTTTGCCTTGAATTTTGCCTTGATTTTCTGATACATAGAAAAATCTCCTTCTTTGCGGCTGGGCACGGCGAAATGTCCAGCTTGCAGCACCTCGGCTTTTCGGGGTGCTGCGGTGATGCCACACGCAAAGGAGCAACGTGCGGCCCGGAATCCTCCTTTCAGGCAATAAAATAGCGGCACCCACCGGGAATGGTGAGCACCGCTTGGCTTGATTTGAATTTTGCATCCTAATCATATCACCGGGAGCATCCGTTGTCATCTGAATCCATATCAAAGCGTTGCTGGTCGTTGACTTTCGTTCTTCTTCGTTGCTGGTCGTTCTTGTTTATTGCACAGCATTACACGCCGTGTGAAACCGTCCTACACCGTCCACCACCGTGTGAAACAATCTGCATTGATTTTTGATATTTTCAGTTTGAATTTAACTTTTGGCAGCCAAAATGTAAAACTTATTTCTATATTTGGCCGTATTTTATGAAAATTTGAGGTTGAATTTGAGTTTTCGGGCAAAAATAAAAAGCCCCGCAAATGCAGGGCTTATCGGTCAATGTGATTCGAGGTAGTTGTAGGCCATCCGGCTGACCCCGGCTTCCGTGTAGCACTTTCCGAGTGCTCCGGCAACTTCTGCCCACGAGTAGCAGCGGACAAACCGCAGCCGGAAGATCAGATAAAGCCGGGCATCCATGATGCTCTTGCAGTACGCCTCGACCTTGGGCTTTTCTTCCGCTGCCTGTTCCTCCAACCAGCGGACACGTTCATCCATGTCAGCCAGTTCCACAGCCAGATCCGCCACCTTGTCCCGAACACCGGGCGTATGTGGCATACCCGTCAGCTGTGGGGAGGCAGGATTGATTTTCTGCCGAAGATTCTCCAAGGCTTCACGGTCTTTTTCGAGGGTCATCTGAATGTCATAATACTTGGACAATTCCTGTAATGTCACAACCTACCTCCGTCATAATTCAGCTACCGTCTTTCGGCGGCGCCTCTATTATTTTATCACATTTCGCTGTCGGAAGGTAGACCGGAAGTCCACAAATTATGTGGTCTGCACCAATTTTGCACAGGCCCGGAACTGTATAGGTCTGGCCTTTGGCATCAGTGCGCTGGATGGGCGGGTGAAGGGGTATGTAGTTCTCACAGGATAAGCAACTCATTTCTTCCCGCCCTCATCGCCATCATGATAGCTAACGCCGAATAATGCCGGAATCAAAAAGAACCAAAGCGCTCTCAGATTTCCGGTGGCGTTGATTGCGGTTGACACCGCCAACCCCACTGAAATCCACTCCGCTGCATAGATAAGTGCAACCCATTTCATTTCGGCACCTCCTGTCTGCCGTTGCCAAAACTCCGGGCAAATACCGCCCGTTGGATAAAGTCTACATCCTCTGCAATAGACCGTACCGATGAATTATCAGAGCGGATCTCAAAGGAACGGAGAATGAAGCGCTTCAAAGCGTCCAGACTGTAACCTGCGATCGACTTCCCGAAGAATGCGGTAAGGATTTCAATAATGGTTTCCTCATGCCGAGCGAACTCGCATTCATAGACTTTGTGTTCAGGAGTAAAGGACACCCAGTAGGTAAACCGAGACTTATCGTGACCGGCTTTCAGGTCAAGGCAGTGGGTTTCGGTTTGCAAGTAGCGGACTGCTCTATCCGTTATCTGTTTAAGCTCCTTTTCTCCAATGGTGCAGCCGTCCGGGAAAAGTTCTTCCATGAATTGAAGAAAAAGCTGTTCGCCATTGGCACAATCGAACACGTCATGCCATGTGGCAGCCCATTCGGCCATTGCTTCTTTTTTTTCAAAAAGAATTGTGCAGGCCAGTCTGACAAAGTTGGCCGGAGATTCAACCATGAAATGCAGTCGTTCCGTTGTCATGTTCAGCCTCCATACACGCTTTCTTGCAAGCCTCACACTTTTTGTACGGCTGTTCAAGCCAGCAGTCGAACAGTAAACACTTCGGTTTTCTGTACTCCGGTGGAGCCTTGCGTCCGTGGGTTTGAGTACGAAACGTATGGTACTTGCACACCTCTTTGCCCCAAAAATCTCCGCCGAATTCGCAACTTTCACGACCCGGCGAAACCTCATGCTTAACTGTGATGGTTTTCATTTTTTCACCTCCGGCGGCTCCAGCAGCGGTGCCCACAGCTTCACATGCCCGTAGTGGCCATCCTCTGCACGGTGGCCATCCTCAATGTGCCACGTCCCGTTTTCGACCCAGCCTTTCATGGTGTGGCCGCTCTCGCAGCACACCCATACGATGTCGCTTATCACGGCGCAGTGCTTTTCGCCGGCGCATTCCCAGCTTTCTTCATGGGCGATTGGCGGGTTCTTGGCATCATGCCATGACATCTGGCGCACAAAGTCAACGACCATCTGGCTGGCCTCGTACAGGGCTTTGGCAGCAGCGTCTTTGCCTTTGAAGCCGTTGTAATATTCAATCTCGGCCAGAGCGTCCAAATCCGTTGCCGGGTCGATGAGGCGGCAGGCTTCCTCAAGGGTCATTCGATGTACCTCCGCTTGTCCTTGTCCCAGTGCAACGTGATGGGATTGCCGCACTTGCAGGGGATGGTGATTTCCAAATCCTCGATGTTGGTCTGGCCTTTGGCGTGCAGCCTGCAGCACCCACACTCAAACTCATAGTGGGCAAGCCCACGTTCAAGCGAGATCGTGGCCCCGCAGCGGCAGCCGATGGACATCTGCGAAACGTGGAGGTATGTACCGAACTCCTTACCGCAGCAGGGGCAGCGCAGCCGCAGCAGCCCCCGTGCGCCGACTTCCGGCGGGCGGTTATTCCTGTTCTTCCTCATGGGAGGCTCCTTTCTGTGTCTGGAAATGAATCACTTCACGGAAAAGCAATTCGTTTTTCTGCTCTGATTCGGCCATGAAGTTGATATACTCCCGGAACAGAGCACGGTCGTGCTGCTGGCGGCTGGTTTCGCCCAGCAGCGCCCCGATGGACACGCCAACGGCCAGCAGCGCAATGTTGATGAAAAACTGGTCAGGCATCGGTATCACCCAGCACTTTCTCGATGAGGTCAAAGACCATTTCCCGGTCTTCGGTGCTCAGAAAGTCGGCAGCCACAATTTCAAATTTGAGGCGGTCTGCATATTCTTTTAAGTCGTCCATGGGTTACTCCTTTCCCAGTGCGGCGAGGATCTCGTTGCCCTTGTCCAGCAGTTCATCCCGCCGCTTTTTCTGCTCAGCCTCCAGCTTTTCCATTTCAGCCTGATACTTTTTCAGCGTTCCCGGCCGGAAATGCTTAGTCTGGCCCAGCTTGATTTTTGCGGCGATGGCCTTATGCCTCTGGATGGTCTGGCGCAGCTCGGTGTCCGTGGTCAGAATCTGGTAGCGATGGTGGCAGCCAGGGCAGGTGAAATACTGCACCATGTAGTCGCCGCTCCATGTGGCGCGGATGCCGGCGGTCTGGATGCTGAACGGCGTACCGCAGCGGTCACACTTTACAAGGTCGGTCATTCGCCGTACTCCTTTCTGCACAGCTGGAACGCATTGCAGTGGTCATCGCAAGTTTTGCAGCACTTGTCGCATTCAGGGTGAGCAGCTTTGCACTTATCGCAGGGCGTGTCAGCTTGGCTGCCGGAACCATACACCGCAAAAAGCTGGTGGGTGCCGTCCTGCAAGGCCTTTTCGTCATCGGCCATTTCATAGCCGAGGGCGGTCAGCAGTTCATAGGTGCTGTCGAGGTCGTCATTTTTGCGGTGAACGAACTTGCTTGCACATGTCGGTCCATTCCATTCCGTGCTCCAATAGCCCTCACGACTACCGTCCGTCGCATCGAAGGCAACCGCCAAGAGAATCTTCTCCGGCTCGGTATCGTAAGCGTTGAACATTTTCAGGGCATCTTCCAATTCCGTGTCTTCCCGAATCTGCTCATCCAGACCGATGCCGAGCAGCCGCAACACGTTTTCGTCATCCTCCATGTGCCGATATTCGGTCAGAATCGGGGTGGAATAAGCCAAGATTTCCGGCAGGTGCTTTTTGCACTCTGCGGGAGTCAAGTCCTTCACGAAGTCCCAGCGCAGCTCGTACATGAGCTTCGTAACAGCGGCAAACTGTTCTCTCGCAAGCTGCTCGGTGGCTCTTGCGGCCTCCCTCGCCGAGTTGCTGGCATCCTCGGCTTCCGTATCGCGAGGTTTATACAGGTCAATCTGATTTTCACTGACCTTATAGACATAAGCAATCTTGTCGGCATCTTCCGGCATGACGACTTCCTTTTTTTTGCCCCACTTTCCGTACGCATTTACATGCTCATGCGTCTGGTAGGAGGCCTGCGAATCTTCCGTAGCGAATTTTTTCAGCTGCTCAACCCATTCGGCCTTTTGGTGCTGCCATTTTTGCTGCTCCAGCGCATCCTGCATGGCCCGGTTGAAGTTCTGCGTACCGAGGGTTTCCAATACCCGGTTTCGGGCTTCCAAGTCCTCGATTTTGTCCAGCTGGGCGAAATCGGACAGGGTGGCACCGCGCTTTTCGGCTTTCTTGAAGCTGTCGCGGTTCAGTTCCAGCAGCTTGATGCGCCGCCGGATAGTGGACTGGGAGAACCCCGACTTGTCGGAGATCTGCTCCACTGTCTGCCCGAAGTCCATCATCATCTGGAAGCCCTGCGCCTGTTCGTAGACGGTGAGGTCTGACCGCTGCATATTCTCAATCATCATGGTCTGCATCTGCTCCCGCTCGTCCATCTCCACGATGGCGCAGGGCAGTTCGTACAGTCCTGCCTGCTGCGCTGCTGCTGCCCGGCGGTGGCCGATGATGATGGTGTAGTCCTCACTGGACCACGCAGCCTTGGGTGTCCATGCTGCCGCTGCTGCGGCTGCATCCCCACCCTCGTCAACGCACTTTGCGATGTACTCCCGGCTGTTGAGGTAGTGGCCGGGAATGACGGTCAGGTTCTGGTATACGCCGTTTTCCTTGATGCTGGCGGCAAGCTCGGACAGGTCGCCCAGTTCCTTGCGGGGGTTATCGGGGTGAGGGTACAGCTGCCGGATAGGGATGTAAGTAATGTCTGCCATAGGGATACTCCTTTCTTATTTCGGGTTAGAAAAACGTGAGCTGCCCGGTTTTGGTTTCGTTAAGAGGCTCGTTTTCCGGGGCTTTAGGCTCATTTTTGATAGATTTTTGCAAATTTGCGGGCTTAATATCGGATTTTTCGATTTTTGCGGGTTCGCCTTTCGGTTCAAACAACAGGTTCATCTGCGCTATCTGGCGGCGCATATACCACACATCGGTTGAGAAAAGCGGCATATACCAGATGCGGTTTTGTGGTCCTGCGGGCAGCAATCCGCGGCTGTCGTAGGCCGTTGCCGGGTTCACTTTGTCCGTGCTGTTTGAGATCTCAATAGCGGTCAGGGTGACGAAGTCCTCCCAAATCTCCCAGCGGCTATGCTTCCCGGTCAGGCCGTTGAAAATTTTGAGGAAGTTCTTCTGGTGGTCGTCCCGGATGCTGCGCGTCACTGCTGCCTTTGCCATGGATTATTCCTCCTCGCTGTCTGCCTTGGCGAGGTAGTAGCGGCCATCGTGGAAGTCGATCACGCCGGCCGTTTCCATTTCGTCCAGCAGGGCGATGGCCTTTTCTGCGGTCACGCCCATCTGCTGTTCCAGCATGGCCTGCGTGATGCCGTCGTTCTGCCGGGCAATCTCGGTGGCCTTTGCCAGCTCGTCCTCTGCGGGCGCTTCGGCCTCGGCATCGTCTGCATCATCGGTATCATCCTCGATTTCTTCCAGCTTTTCGGCATCCGGGGGCAGGTCGGGAGCCTTTTCCTCAGGCTCCTTTGCAGCGGTTTCAGGGATTTCCGGAATCTTCCCGCCGATGGCTTTCAGTCGGCCGCTCTCGATCAGTTCCCGGAAGAAGAACTGGCAGTAGTAGGAGTGCATATTCTTGAAGATGTTCTTGATTTTGCCGAACAGGGCATCCTCAATGGTGAAGGTCTTGCTCATGCGGTAGACCAGCACACCATCCTTCATGGTGAACAGGAGGTAGGCATCCGGGGAGATGTAGCTGTCCTCGCTGGCGGTTTCCAGCATGGACATCTGTTCGCCCACACCCTTGATGGGGCGGATAATCAGCTTGATGGGGTAGCTGTTCTTGATGAACGTGTAGGTCAGGTCGTGCGCCTCGCAGATGTTCTTCAGCTTGGTGCGCTGGGCGGCGAACTTAGAGGCTTCGTTTTCGTAGCTATCCATGGTATGTGCTCCTTTCAAGTAGCAGAAAAATGATAATCGTTCTCTCGTTTTTCAATGGCGGTCAGACCCACAGCGTAGGCTGCCCACACATCGGCTTTGAAGCCGTAAAAGAAATCCGGGTTCTTTTTTGTTCCGCGGCCATTTTTGAGGTCGTGGTCTGCGAATCGGTCAATCAGTGCCCGCCGGATGGCGGCATCATTGGCGCGGCTGTTGTGGCAGATGTGCTGCTTCTCCTCGATGCGGCACAGCAGCCGTACTGGGCAGCAGGCGTTCAGGGCTTGGTAGAAACGGCCGATCCAGAGGACGGTATCGAACACCTCCCGGCCTACCGACATTCCGTAGGAGGCCACCATCTCGATGACCGCCCACCGCCAGCCCTGCTCCGTGGCAGAGGCCAGCTTCCGTAGCAGCTCGGCGTTGTCAACCTTGCCGAATTCCAGCGGGCGCAGGGTGTTGCGGTCGATAACGCAGTAGCCAGACTGGGCATTGCCGGGGTCAATGGCGATAATCGGGCAAGTGCTCACAGGTACGACCTCCCGAACTCCTGCCGGAACTTCTCCTCCGGCCACCCGTAATGCTCCATGGCCTTTCTCTGCGCCCACTTTTTCAAGCGGAGATCTTCGTCATGGTTGCGGTGGATGGCGTTCGGGCCGTTCTGGTGACACCACGGGCAGAGATTCGCCCACAGCCCCAAGCGCTTGCTCTTATCCCGGTAGGGGCCATAAAAGACCTCGTGCCGGGCCGTGTGGTCTCGCCCGCAAATCAGGCAGGTGGGCTGCTGGTTGAGGATGCTGGGTGCATAGCCGTTGCTGTCCAGTTTGACTCCATATTCATTCAGTGCCATGCTGCACCTCCTTGTGCTTGCGGTAATACCAGCTCAGCGCCGACTTGCTGGCGTTGATGCCGCACTGGATGCATTTGGTTTTGCCGGGCTGCGCCGGCACTTTTCCACAGGCAACGCACAGGCCACGGGACTTGAGTTGCTCATACCGCTTCTGGGCGGAGGTTTTCTGTTTAGGTGTCCGCATCAGCGTCACCTCCTGCTGTGACAATCCAGACCCGGTGAGAACCCCAGCCAGACCAGCTCAGAGCCTCTGCATGGGTGTTTACCGCCACGTCCAGCTTGTTACCTACCACAGCACTCCCGGTGTCCTGAACGACCCGGAGACCTACACCCTCGATATAGATCACCGTGCCGTAGGGCAGGATGCTGGTGTCAGCTGCCACCGTCACGCCCGGCTGAACCTTTGCGCCGCTGGAAGTGATGCCCTGCCCCTCCCCGCAGATATGCGGGTATTCCTCGGAGCAGTAGGCTGTGCAGTGAAACTCCCCTGCGTATGTAAGGGCAATGCTCTGATCTGCGGCAATGGTGTCCGTGAGCTGCTCAACCTCGGTCTGCAACTGCTCAATGGTTTCCTTGCGCTCCACGGCCTTGTTCATCCAGTTTTCTTCCCGGCTGGCGTAAATATCCCTCTCCATGGTGAGTTCATCCACCCGGCGGGCATAGACCGCGCTGGCAAGAGCGCTGCCGGTAAAAAGGCTGACTGCACAGGCCAGCGACACGATAGAACGAAACTGCATTTCAACCTCCAATCTGAGCCTTTGCCCCGCCGGGCAGTGCCGAGGGCATCCGATCTGCATCCTTGGCAGCATCCACTGCCTTGACGAAACCGGGCTTGACGTACTGCAAGAGATCCGCATTGGAGCGGTCAAGGGCGTCCACCAGCCCCGCCGGGGAGCCAGCCCATTCCCGCACAGCGGCAGGCAAGGCACCGAAGATGCTCCTGTTCTCTGCCCGGAAGTCCTCTGCGGTCAGCTTCCCGGTGGCCGTCACCAGCCCGCCATGGGTGGCATAGTACTGGTTCCGCTCAATCTTCCGGGCGGCAACGATGGCCTGCGTCCACAGGTCGTTTGCTGTAGGCCGACCGGCGCTCTGCAACTTGCGGATTTCTGCGCACCAGTCAACCAACAGCTGGTTCTGATACCGGCACACCGTCAGCGCCTTTGTCAGAGCCGCAGCGGCCACATCATCCGGGATGTCTTTGAGTGCAGCGGCGTAAATCTGCGACCGAGCCGTGCGCTCATCAGTAGAAAGCGGCCGACCAAAGTAGTTTTCAATCAGTGCCAGCGCTTCCTTCAAACATTCGACTGTCATCCTAAACCTCCGAAAATTGCATCATAATCATCCTTGGCGGAGGGCTTTTGCTGCTGTCCCATCGGGGGCTTGCGCCGATCATCGCGGGACTGCACATCTCCAATGGTTTTTACGCCCTCAGTTTTCCATGATTTCAGGATGCCGTTGACGTAATTCCACTTCCGAATCCCCGCCAGCGCAGCCTTTTTGATGGCCAGCAAGATGAGGTCATCCGTGAAGATCTCCCTCCATCCTAGCAGGGCATCACTCGCCGCCGGGGGGAAGCTTCCAATATTGTCCTCGAAAGAGCGGATAATCTCAGACAGGCCAGCATCGACAGCCGCCGTACCATCGTCTTTATCTCTATTCTCTATATCTCTTATATCTTTTCTCTTATCTCTTATATCTATGGGGACATTTTCTCCACAATCAGCGGACACATTGTGTCCACTTTCGTGTCCGCTATATTGTCCAGACTGTAACCGTTTGTTTGCTGCATTACTGCGCATTCTGCGGTTCTTTTCAGCATAATCGGTTTCACTTCCGACCATTTCAGCGTGGTTGACAAGAACTAGCGTTCCGTCCTGTTCCTCATAGATAAGTCCGAGTTGTTTATAAAGCCCCAGCGCAATGCGGATGGTGTCCAGCGAGAACCACTTGCAGTCACGCTGAATCTTTCCCATATCGAACGGTATGATGACATCGCCTATCTGGCATGTAAGGCGACCACCCGTATTGATGGTTTTGAGACAGAGCATTTGATAGAGGACGACGTAGTTGGCACCGTTGGGCTGGCTCATCAGGAAATCGACCACCTCGGAATTCATAAACGAATCCTTGAGTTTTATCCAGTAGTACCGTTTACCAGTTGCCATCAACGAACCTCCTTAGAACGGCAGATCATCGGCATCGTCCAGAACCGAGAAATCATCGTCGCTGCCCTGAGAAAAGCTCTGGCTGACCTGAACATTGCCGGGATGATCGGCGGCTCCCTGCCACTGTTGGCGCTGGCTTTGGGTGGCAAACCCCATCTGCTGGGGCTGCGGCTGCTGGTTCCGATAGGTGGCCGGTGGTTGGTTCGTCCCGCCATCATCCACGGCCCCCTGCTGGTTGTCCTGCTTCGGCCCTGCAAAATAGATGTTGTCCACCACGAACTCAATCGCTGTGCGGTTGTTTCCGTTCTTATCCTCATACTGCCGCGTCTGGCAGCGGGAATGAACCACAGCCGCGCTCCCCTTGTGGAAATACCTGTTGACGAACTCCGCCGTCTTGCCCCATGCGGTAAAAGTGAGCCAGTCCGTGGGGCGGTGGCCGTTGGCATCCACTATATCCCGGTCAACCGCCATGCGAAAACTTGCCACCTGCTTTCCCGTCTGTGTGGTCCGAAGTTCAGGATCAGCAGCAAGCCTACCCTGAAAATTGCAGCTATTCAGCATTGAACATCACCTCTTTCTGGTCATTTGGACCATTCTTCTTTGTATCGAGCCAACTGTTCCGGGGTATCCGTCTGGATGCCCAGTTCCTTGGCTTCTTCGATTGCGCCGTCCACAAGACGGGCAAATTCCTTTGAATCCATCTTGTGGCTTTCCTTGTAGACAAAATAGCAGGAGTAGTCTTTTCCGT